>Ga0126370_10001737_pt1 | contig 10031 bp, 6 predicted proteins | sample PanSoiMetaPlot_3_FD_92586 | JGI IMG/M metagenome (GOLD analysis project Ga0126370, IMG submission 92586) | Tropical forest soil microbial communities from Panama - MetaG Plot_3 | ecosystem: Environmental > Terrestrial > Soil > Tropical forest > Bulk soil | place: Panama | collected 2016-02-17 | reverse complement strand
CAAGTCCACGCCCACATGTACCATCGCTTCGTCCTCCCTCCGCCGGGTGGGATTAGCTTCTGTTCGAGAGGCTATTCCCCGACTCCGAGGGAGGCCAACGCTCTTATGGCATCAAGTGGTTGCCGGCCCGTGCAACGGGCCTAGATCAAATCGACGGAGAACTCGAGCGTCTTTGATATCGGTGATTGCGGGCCCCCGCAACCACAAGTACGAAACCACCCGTGCCGAAACTTTTTTAAGAAATTGACGCAATCACGGCCGTCATTGGCGAGGCCTTCTGAAGGGCCAGAGGGGGGTGCCGGAACCTGAAACTTTCGGCCACGGGGCGATGTCAGGTGGTTGCGGGGGCCCGCAACCACCGAAATCGACTCGATTCCCCTTCGAGGTGGATGTCGTCTGATCGCGGAACCCGTCTCATCCGGTTCCGCGGAATCCTATGGACTGATCGGGTGGGAATCAACTGGGACTGAGCGTGGGAACAGAGCGGGAATGTGGGAATCGGACGGGTCTTTTCAGGGGCCTGCAATCACCGAGATCGACTCGCCTGACCTTCGAGGTTGACCTCGTCTGACAGGCAGGCTGCCATGTTTTGGTCCACGCACGCGCCGTATCCCTACTAGAGGGAGTGGCCGCGAAGGGTCTAGCCGGGGTGATTGTGGTTGTCCCTGTTCGTAGAACCAGATCGACCCAGGGACTTCTCAATTCATTGTGAACGTCGGGACAAGCGCATGAAGACAGACTTGACTTACACACTCGAGACTCCTATACAGGCGGTAAGCTGCATCACGGGTAGTTTCCCAATCGAGTCCGGCCCTCAGGGAGGCAGAAATGCCCCCAGTTCGGGTCCTTGGACGGTACTTCGACGCCCTCGTTGACTATCGCGATGGTCGGCGGGGGCGTTTGTGTCTACGGAGCCCGCCACTCAGCAAGGAACTGCGCGACTACCTGACGGCTCGCGCCGCAACCGTTCGCCGCTGGGCGAACAAGAGCGCGCTGACTCGGGAGTGGAGAGGGAGCCCATGCGAGCATTCTAGAGATGGGTCCCGATACCGAGTCACACCGCCAAGGTGGGCGAAATCATCGACGTCCTCTCCTCCGATTACTATGGTGCCGCGCTCGTTGGTGAATCGGCGATCTTCTGCACGAGGGGTGCCGGATCGAAGTTGTCGGCACGGCGGAAAGCTCAACTGCGAGATCAATCTCATTCTGCCGGGGATGGTGATTCCCTACAGAGGGTCGCTCTACCTCCTGGACCGACTTGAGTTGGCGAGCGGAACCACCGTGGGCCTCTGGCACCTGGTTGGCCTCAGGGTGCGGCTTGCTCCAGACCGAATTGTTCCGGTACCGAGTGAAGACGCGCTCCTGGACCGGGCGTGGAGCGGGCCGGAGCGCATTGCCGTGACCTAGTCTCGCAGTTTGGGCCGGAAACTCAGAGCGTGGGAGAAGGCAGAGGTGATCGCGCAGTATGTGAAGTACGCGCCGCTGAGTTGTGGTGCGTGGGAGGGCCAATGCCCATGACGACTCATCCTTGTTGGCAGATCCTCCTGGGGCCGCCGGCGCCGGTCGGGTGATCGGGACGGCCGACGTCAAGGACGAGAACATGGAAGCCGCCGAGACCATCGTGCCCTGGACCTTCTCCGACGAAGAAAGAAGACTCAGATGAGTGGCAAGACGATAATCATTAGCAGCACTGGCCTCGACCTGAAGGACTACCGTCAGGCGGCAATTGAGACTTGCTTGAAGCTGGAACTGTTTCCACTCGCTATGGAGCACTTCGAGGTAATGGGTTTGGGTGCGACCGAGGGAAGCAAACTCAAGCTTGACCGGGCGGATGGCTATGTGGGCATATTTGCGCACCGCTATGGGTACATCGAGCAGGGTCATGACAAGTCGGTGACGGAGATCGAGTTCGAGTACGCCGGGGAACGCGGCCTGGAACGCCTATGCTTTCTCGTCGACCCGAAATACCCGTGGTCTCCGGAGGCGTGGGACTACAAAAACTATGAACGGCTGCAGCAATTCAAGTCTCACCTCAGCGAGACGGTCCTCCGTGGGTTGTTTACTACCTTAGACGACTTCAAAGCCAAACTGATGCCGACGCTGGTCGAATGGAAAGAACGGCACGGTTATGGCCGAGCGATGAGCACTCCGGGGGAGGTTGACGTGAAGACCGCGGCTGCAGCCCCTCCCCACCCGGCCCTGGTGATCGGCAGAGAAGGAGATGTCAGCAAGCTGAAGGCTCGCTTCCGCATTGTCGGGAACCTCCCGAAGGAGCCTGTCACGGTCATCCGGGGCTGGCCGGGTGTAGGCAAGACCACACTGGTGAACGCGCTGGCCTACGACCCGGAAGTCGGCTCCGCGTTTCCGGACGGCGTCCTGTGGACAGCGGTCGGCGAGGCCCCTAATCCCCTTGGCGAACTCACTGCCTGGGCGCGCGCCTTGGGCGCCCGCGAAACCCTCGAGGCGCACAACTTGGAGGAAGTGATCGGGCGGGTGAGGGCACTGCTGCGCGACAAGAAGATGTTCCTCATCGTTGACGACGTCTGGGCCTCCGAGGCGGCCGCACCGTTCAAGGTCGCCGGACCGAACTGCGCCACCTTGTTCACGACGCGTTTTGGCGATGTGGCGCGCGAGCTAGCCACGACGCCGGCCGACATCTACGTGCTCGGGCAGCTCAGTCCTGGGGATGGGCTAGCGCTGTTGAGCAGACTCGCGCCAACCTTCGTGGAGCAGCACGCCCACGAGTCGCAACTCTTGCTGGACGACCTCGAATGCCTGCCGCTCGCGATCCGAGTGGCGGGGCGTCTGCTCGAGGCCGAGGCGAGTATGGGGTGGCCGGTCAACGACCTGCTGCGCGAAATCTCCGACGGGAAGAAGCTGCTGGAAGGAGTTGCGCCGGACGACCGACTTGACCCGCGTACGGGAACGATTCCTACTGTTTCCATATTGCTCCGGCAGAGTACCAATCGGTTGGACGAAGAGACCCGCAAGCGCTTTGCCTACCTTGGCCCGTTTGCTCCCAAGCCTGCCACGTTTGACTTGAATGCGATGCAGGCGATCTGGCGGGCGGACGACGCCAGGCCTACTGCGCGCAAATTGGCCGACCGGGGCCTACTGGAGCCAATTATCGGAACAGGACGTTTCCAGATGCACGCAGTGCTGGTTATGCATGCAAGGTCTCTTTTGCAGACGGGTGTGAGTTCTCATGGATGATTTCCGAGAAGCCTTCTTACTTCATGCCAGTTACTACGGGGCTGTGCTCCAGAAAGCCAATGATCTGTACGCACAAGGTGGCGAGGCGCTGACGCAAGGACTGAAAGTGTTTGATGAGGAGTGCTCAAATATTCAAGGGGCACAGAGCTGGGCAGCGGCGCACAGTATGGAAGATGACGACGCGGCAACGTTATGCAGTCATTATCCATATATCGGAGAGATGCTCGTTTATCTGCGTTTTCAACCGCGCGATCGCATTAAATGGGGAGAAGCGGCTTTAATTGGAGCACGCCGCATTAGAGATCAGCATGAGGAAAGTGCGCATTTGCACAAACTGGCTCTCGCTTACCTGGACAAGGGCGAGATAAACCGCGCTATCGAGTACTTGGAACGAGCCGTGGCTATGAACCGTGCAATCCATCGCCCAGAGTATGAGGCTGCCGATCTTGGCGCATTGGGACTCGCTTATGCAGCACTGGGAGAGCACCGTGAAGCGGTTAGGTTTTATGGGCAAGCACTGGCTATCTATCGCGTGATTGATGCGCGCTGGGGCGAGGGCATATATCTGAGTAATCTTGGCGAATCGTTGAGAGCTATTGGCAAGCCACGTATGGCCATCAGACTTCATCAACGGGCGCTGGCGATTAACCGCGAGGTCCACGACCGTCGAAGCGAAGGATACACCCTTGGTAACCTGGGCAGGGCCTATGGCACCCTGGGTGAGCACGAGCGGGCGCTCGAATTATTCGAAGAGAATCTCGACGTCGCTCGCGAGATGAAAGACCAGCAGTCTGAAGGCTATGCACTCTTTGGATCAAGCCTATCGCTCTGGGAGGTACGCAGATGCCGCGAAGCACGCAGTAGAGCTGAACGGGCACTCAAGATATTCGAACAGAGTGAAGATGTTTACGCAGTGAAGGTACGCGAGCAGCTTGAGCAGTGGCGTGAGGAGCATGGCGGGCATTGAGTTCCGGGATACGAAGTGGTTTAGGGTACGAGAGTCCCGATTGAAGCCGCGGGTGCTCCATTACGTGGATGAAGGATAATGCTGCGCGAGCGTACTACCCAGACGTCCCGTCGTGTCCGGAGCCGTGGATCAAGGTTCCATTGAGAGAATAGTGATGATGAGGAGGGCGGCACTCGTGATCATGGCGGGGGTCGCATCGATTGCCTAGGAGCGGCGCGCCCATGGACTAACGCTTGACGTGGATGCCGGCAAGGATTAGGCTTCGCCCGTCGTCTTGGTTATTCACCTCTCCTGTTTAGGTGTAGTCATGCAGGATGACTGCGAAGACGAGCCTCAGAACTTCGGCGGGTCGTGGAACCTGCGGGCCGCGTCGCGTGGATGTGGTGCGCAAGCCTTCTGCAGCGATAATCCTGCGCTTTCACGTGCGCACTCCGTACATGCCTGGGCTTTTCACCCAAACTCCTGTTGGCGGGACCTCAGTGGTCACCACCGATCACTTGCGATGACCCCACTCGAGCTTGTGCGCCTCCCCCCATTGATGGAACGAACCCCGGGGCACCCCTGACGTGATGATCGGGCTCGTCGACGGCCCAGTCGCCATGACCCATTCCGATCTGGCGAGAGCCCGGGCCTCTTGGCTGCAAGGCGGAGCTCCGCCGCCCCGGCTATCTGCCTCGGCTGCACGCTGGTTGTCCGTCCCATCTTTGCCGAAGCGGCCTCGCGCAATGGTGAGATGCCGAGCGCGACACCCGAGGCGCTGGCCGGTGCGATCATGGACTGTATTAGAGCCGGGTCGGAGCTTGCATGCCGTGGTGCATTTGCCGCCGTCATGGCGGCAAACATTGTGGCCTTCCCAGCTAAATATGCGGTAGGCTGGCGAACCCTGTGGATCTGTCCGACAGGCTGAAGCGGGTGGCAGCGCTGGGGCGTTGACGTCCGCGGCGAAGGTCTGCCGTGTGGTCAGCGGTTAGCATGGCGCTTGCGGGCGGGCTCGCCCGGCTCGTGGGGGATAGGTTATGTACGTTGGGCCATTGGCAATTGGCGATGACCCCTGCAGAGCATTCCGGTTTCCACGCTTCGCCACGTTCGAGTGCAAGTCCTGTGTCAACCAAGTTCCCACGCTCTACGGCACCGACACGCCTTGGCCGCCACAGCGCACTGTTTGTGCAGGCTACGCTCGGTCGCCGCCTCTTCCAGCGCTTGACGGCGGAGCGGAGCCTAAAAGCAAATCTAGAGGTTCGTTGAGTGCCCAGGCCATCGTGGTTTCGTCGCCCCTCGAGGAGGTTGACTCATGCCAGAACCAAGGAATCCCGAATCGCAGAAATCTCTCGAGATGCGCGTGGCTGAGCTCGAAGACAAGCTGTCGAAGATCCACATCACCGAAGAGGAAATGCAGGCCTATCGCAAGGTCGCTTCACTCATGGGAGGACCGATGGCGCCGGGAGCACCAATGGCGCCGGGAGCACCAATGGCGCCGGGAGTGCCCGCGGCGCCGGGGCCGGCCGCTGCTCCCATCGGGAACTGCATCGTCGCGAATTGCGTCTGGCGCTGCATCATCTGGCGCTGCGTCATTTGGCGCTGCAACATCATCCGGCCGGAGTGTTGGGAATGCATTCAGGGTGGCACCACCGGCACCCTCGGTGGAGGGTTTGAGAGCTTGGGGATGTAGGAGCGCAAGCGCCCGCGGGCTCGGCGTGACGCCGGGCCCGTGGGTCACCGTGGGTCCAGTACCCGGGGAGCTGCCGATCATGGATGTCCTTTTTGCCGTCTTGCCCTTCGCTGACATCAACCGGCCCGCGATCGGTGTAAGCCTTCTCAAGGCCGCCATCGCGCGTCGCGGCTTCTCGAGCCGGGTCGAGTACTTCAATCTCGATCTGGCCGAACGGCTGGGCTATGACCTCTATCACTCGATCGCCAACTCGCTGGCCCCGGAATCGCTCGTCGGCGAGTGGTTCTTCGCGGATGTGGTCTTCGAGGAAGGCCTTCCCCACGGGAGCGACTACGCGTCGCGCGTGCTTGTCAGGCACGTCGCATCGGGTGACGCGGCCGCCACTATCGTGGCGGCACGACGCCATCGCCATGACTTCGTCGAGTTGTGCGCCCAGCAAATCCAGCGACACGGCCCCCGCATCGTAGGATTCACGACGACGTTTCACCAGACGTGCGCATGCCTCGCCGTCGCGCGACGCCTCAAGGCCCTCCCAGACCCACCCGTCATCGTCTTTGGTGGTGCGAATTGTGAAGGAGAAATGGGTCGCCAACTGCTCCAGTCGTTCACGTGGATCGACTACGTCTGCCTTGGGGAAGGGGACGTCGCATTTCCGGCGCTCGTGGAGCGGTTGCTGCACGATGGCTATCGCGAGCCGCCGCCGGGAATCGTCGGCCGCGGCTCTCCCGTAGACGGGGGTCCGCCTGAGACCATCCGCGACCTCGACAGCCTGCCCATTCCGGACTACGACGAATACTTCGAGCGCGTCAAGGCATCGCCGCTCCGGTCGGATCTCAAGATCGACCTGTTGATCGAGACTGCCCGCGGATGCTGGTGGGGCGCGAAGCAGCACTGCACGTTCTGTGGTCTCAACGGCTCCACGATGGCCTTCCGGAGCAAGAGTGCCGGTCGAACTTTCGCGGAGCTCGGGGAGTTGTCCCGAAGATACGGCGTCAAGCGCGTGGCCAGCGTGGATAACATCCTCGACATGAAATACCTCACCACGGTCTTCCCGCGATTGCGAGACAGCGATCTCGACCTCGAGCTCTTCTACGAGGTGAAGGCCAACCTCCGCTACGAGCAACTTGAATTGTTGCGCGCGGGCGGCATGCGCTCGATCCAGCCGGGCATCGAGAGCTTCAGCGACGAAGCGCTGCGATTGATGCGCAAAGGCTGCACGGCACTGCAGAATATCCAGCTGCTGCGCTGGTGCGAGGAGCTGGGGATCGAGGTGGCCTGGAACATTCTGGTCGGCTTCCCGGGGGAATCGCCGGACGAGTATCAACGCATGGCGGAGTTAATCCCGCTCCTGACTCATCTGCCTCCACCGGCCGGCTGCAGCCCCGTCCGGCTGGATCGCTTCAGCCCGTTTTTTGTGCAACCCGCCGCGTTCGGCCTGAAGCGCGTACGGCCGGCCTCGGCGTACTTCTACGTCTATCCGCTCGGGCGCAAGGACCTGACGCGGTTGGCGTACTTCTTTGACTTCGACTATGCCGACGGTCGGCTTCCGCACGAGTACGCGCGCGGCGTCCGCTACGAAGTGCAGCGGTGGTGGGAGGTGTGGTCGCCGGATCCCGCGCGCCGGGTCCACCTGGACGCCGTACCCTCCGATGGCGATCTCGTGATCACGGACACCAGGCCGGTCGCTACTGCCCGCTTGCACCACCTTACGGGACTCATGGCACAGGTCTACCTCATCTGTGATTCCGCCCAGACGGTCTCGAGCTTGAGCCGACACCTCGGAAACACTGTGGCGGAGGACGTGATCCGACGAGCCCTTGGCCACTGTGTCGAAGCGAAACTCATGGTCGAGCGCGGCAGCCATTACCTGAGCCTAGCCGTCCTGAAGAAGAGCGCCACCCTGACGAAACGCGAGGCGACCCATGTCTTCCCATCCATTCAAGAAGCCGAAGCTGCCCAGCCACTACTTCGTCTGGTGTGAGCCACCGGACGACTCCGGTGACGAACTCCTGCACATCGTATCGGACCGGCGCCGCTTCAAGCTGAAGGGGCACTCGTTTCGGGAGTTTCAGCGCTCTGTCATCCCTCTCCTGGACGGCGAGCACACTCGAGAGGAGATCCAGCGTGCAGTGGCTGAGCTATTCGCCCCAGAGGATCTTGATCGCTGCCTGCAGCTCCTCGCGGACCACCGGTTGCTCCATGACGCCGACGGCGATTCGCTGGGAGCGCTCGTCGGCGAGATGATTGTCCCGCAGCTGAACTTCTTCCACGAGATGGACGCAGACGCCGCAGCAGCGCAGGCGCGCCTGCTCAACGCTACGGTGACCGTCGTGGGCCTCGGCGGAGCGGGCGCGCTGGCGACGCTGTCGCTGGCGGCGGCCCGCGTCGGAGCATTGCGGTGCGTCGACGCCCTGCCCGTCGGCGCCCAGGATCCGTATCTCTCGCCGGTGTTCAGTATGGGCGAGGTCGGGACGCCGCGCGCCGCCGTCGTGGCCGGCCGGGTGGAGGGTCTGGCCTCGTCGGTAAAGACGATGGTCAACACCGATCCGCTCGAGAGTGACGCCGACGTGCTGCGGGCCATCGAGGGCTCGGACTTTGTGATCTCGTGTCTCGATCCGGGGCAGTCGTCGCTCGTGTATAAGCTCAACCGTGCCTGCCTCGCCGCTCGCCTGCGCTGGAGCTCGTGCGTCGTAGCGGGAGCGGAGGCTATCCTTGGTCCCACGGTCCATCCGTTTGAGACGGCCTGTTATCTCTGTTACAAGATGCGAACGGTCGCCTGCGCCGGCAATCCCGGTGACGAGTTTGCCTTCGAGCGGTTCCTGGATCAGCGAAAGCGCAATGACAGTGGACGCCGAGGTAACGTCGTGTTTGGGGTCGCCATCGCCGCCAACATGCTCGCGTTGGAAGTCGTCAAGTCGCTGACGGGATTCGCCCCTCCCTCCGCCCTCGGCCGCATCGTGGTGTTCGATCTTCTCGAACTCTCGTCGAGCCGCCACGTGGTGCTGCGCAAGCCGTGGTGCCCCGCATGCTTCCCGCCATCGCCGGCGGAGCATGCCCACAGGTAGCGAGCATCATGGACCCCTCGCTCGTATCTATCAGCGGGGAATTCGCCGTACCTTCGCGACACTTCGAACTCGTGAGTCCCCGCGTGGGACTGATCCGCAGCCTGTCGCGCGTGCCGCGCGGCGTCGAAGAACCGAATCCGCCGATTATCTATCAGGCCGTGCTCTCCCACTTCGACTACCGCAGCGCGAAACCCTCTGAGCGGACCTGTGCCGGCAAGGGACTCAGCGAGAGCGAGGCGGTCGCTGGCGCCATCGGGGAGGCCGTCGAGCGGTATTGCGCGTCCCACTATGACCGGCGCGCGGTACGCACCGCACGCTGGGACAGCGTCGTGGCCAACGCCATCGCGCCGCCGGAATGTGTTCTTTATGCCGACGCGCAGTACGCGCGACCCGGGTTTCCGTATCGCCGGTGGAACCCGAACGAAGAGATCGCATGGATTCCGGTGCGCGAGCTGCCGGGCCGGGACGAGGTGCTCGCCCCTGCTACGTTGATCTACCTCGACCTGGCTGCCGCGCGACCAGAAGAGTTCTTCTGTCCTCCGACGTCGAACGGTCTCGCTGCCGGCCCCGACCTCGACACGGCGATCCTAGCCGGGCTCTACGAACTGGTCGAGCGCGACGGCTTCCTAATCACGTGGATGAACCGACTGCCTGCGCCCCAAGTCGAGTTTGGGGCGACGGCTGGCATTGCGCATTCGATCCGAACCCATTACGCGCGCTTCGGCATCGACGTTCGCGTGTTCAACGTGAGCAGCGATCTTCCGATTCATGTCATGCTGGCGGCAGCGTTCGACCGTACGAACACTGGCCCTGCCGCGCTGGTCGGGCTCGGGTGTCATCTCGATCCTGGGCGTGCGGTCGTGAAAGCGCTCTTCGAGATCTGCCAGGCGCGGCCTGGCGAAGTGATCCGATACCGGGAGCAGCCACCCGCGGAGCGTCTCCAGACGTACGAGGATGTGCGAACGCTCGAAGACCACAGTGCGTACCTCAGCATCCCGGCTCGGCTGGGTGAGTTCGCCTTCCTGCTGGAGAGCGGTCGCACGCAGCAGCTGGAGGAGTTGCCGAGTTACGCACGGGGCAGCGTGGGCGCAGACCTCGACACGTCCGTCGACGCCCT
>Ga0126370_10001736_pt1 | contig 10033 bp, 10 predicted proteins | sample PanSoiMetaPlot_3_FD_92586 | JGI IMG/M metagenome (GOLD analysis project Ga0126370, IMG submission 92586) | Tropical forest soil microbial communities from Panama - MetaG Plot_3 | ecosystem: Environmental > Terrestrial > Soil > Tropical forest > Bulk soil | place: Panama | collected 2016-02-17 | reverse complement strand
GTGTTCCCCTCGCCGCTCGGCCCGATCCTGATCGCGCGGTCGGAGCACGGGGTATCGCTCGTCGAGTATCTCCATCACGGAACCGATCTGAAGGCCTCGAGGCTGAGCCGCGTGGCCGGCGTCGAGCTGCAGGAGGACGGCGCCGAGGTCGAGACGCTCTATCGCGAGCTGCTCGAGTACCTGCGCGGCGACCGGACGCGCCTGGAGTGGCCGCTGGACCTTCGCCTGGCGCGCAGCGACTTCCACCGCGCGGTGCTCCGCGCGACGGCCGCGATCCCGTACGGCGCGGTGACGTCGTACGCCGGCATCGCCGCCGAGATCGGCAAGCCCGCGGCGACGCGCGCGGTCGCGCAGGCGCTGCGCTGGAATCCGCTGCCGATCGTCGTGCCCTGCCATCGCATCGTCGGCACGTCGGGCGCGCTTACCGGGTACTCGGGCGACCGGGTCGGGCTCAAGCAAGAGCTCCTGGCCGTCGAGGGGGTCCACGCCAAGGGCAAGCGGAGCGACTCGCGCGTGGCGCGCGACACGCTCTACCACTACGAGGCCAACGACCAGCACGAGTACTGCCTGCCGACCTGCGGCGACATCGCGCGCCGTCCGATCGGGCGCGTCACCCTGCTGGCCTCGCGCGAGCTCGCCGGCTCGCTCGGCCTGGTGCCCTGCGCGAGCTGCCGCCCGGATCTGCACCCGCTCGCCGCGTAGTCTCGCCCGCCGTTTCACGCCCGCCTCCCAGCGGTGTCATAGGGAGCGAAAGAGAGAGGAGGCGCACATGCAATCCGTAGTGCTCGGCTCGTTGTCCCTGTTGGTGGCGTTGTCGCCGATCGCGCTGCTCGTCGCGGCGTTACAGCTGGCGAGCTGGCGTCAGCGTGTGCGGCTCGCGGAGATCGCGCGGCAGATCGCCGTGACCGACGCGATCCACGCCGTCCTCGGCGCGGTGGTCTCGCCGGTCGTCCGCCGCACGCTGTGGGGCGGATGGCGCCTCGCGATCCCGGTGCCGCTGGATCGGCCCGACGTCGTGGTGCAGGTGCTCGACGCCGCGACCGTCGCCTTCAGCGCGGCGGAGCGAACGAGCCCGCGCTTCGAGATCGTGCTGACGCCGCAAGAAAAGCCGGTGCCTCGGCGAGCGCCTGTGCTGGTTCCGGCGAGAGGAGGCTCGGTGTCATGGACATGAACAGCTATCTGATCGAGTGGCTTGCGAAGGAGCGTCTCGCCGAGCTCCGGACCGCGCTGGCGCGACAGCAGCTCGCGGCCTCGCTGCGAGAGCCGTCGGCGCTGCGCGTGCGGCTCGGGCTCGCGCTGATCGGCCTGGGCCGGCGCCTGCAAGGACGCCGATCTGGCATCGCCGCGCCGGCCGCCGACGCGGCGGCAGCGTCCTAGCCGCCCGCGACTTTGCGGAGCTCTCGCTCCCCCGAGCTACTTCTTCACGAAGCCGTTCTCGCGATCGCTGACCCGAGCCTGACGGCTGCGCTTCGACGGCGCGCCGTAGCCGCCTCCGCCGGACGACTCGATCAGGAACACGTCGCCCTTGCGGACAGGCACACCCACTTCCTTCGTCTTCAAGACGCGAGGCGCGCGCCCGCGCGATTCCAGCCGGTAGCGATGCGGCAGGCCGTCCTTGCCGCCGAGCAGGCCGTAGGGCGCGTGGCGCACGCCGTCGCCCGCGGTGTTGGCCACCGCCGGCTCCTCGATGTCGACGCGCAGCCGCAGCACGGCGCCGACGCCGCCGCGATGCATGCCGTCGCCGGCGGAATCGGGACGGAACTCGTGGCGCTCGAACGTGAGCGGAAACCGCGCCTCGGCGACCTCGACGCTACCGAACTTGATCCCGCCCGCGGCCTGTCCCTCGCCCGCGGTCTCCCAGCCGTCGCCGGCCGCGCTGGCGCCGCCGCCCGGCCGCGCGTGGAACATGTGCCAGATGAACGGCTTTCGCGTGCGCGGATTGATCCCCTTGATCGCGATTCGAAACCGCCTGCCCCAGCCCGAGAGCACGCGCTCCGGGCACGCCGGCGCCAGCGCGCGGATCATCGCCTCCGCGATCTCCTGGGCGCAGTGATTCGTCGCGAGCGTGACCGGCGCCGGCGGGAAGGGCCACACGATCGTGCCTTGCTTGGCGATGACCTTCACCGGCCGGAACGTGCCGGAGTTCTTCGGCGTGCGCGGGTCGATGAGGTACGCGAAGGCCATGTGAACGGCCGACATCGTGTTCGGGAACGAGGAATTGACGAAGCCCGAGACCTGAGGGTGCGAGTCGCTGAGATCCACCGTCAGGCCGTCGCCGCGCTTGGTGACGGTCGCGCGGATCCAGATGTCCGTGAACTCGTGGCCGTCGTCGTCGAGGATGGTCTCGCCGCGATAGACGCCGTCCGTCCAGGTGGCGACGCACGCGCGGGCCTGGCGCTCGGCGCCGTCGAGGATCTCGTCGACGGCCCCGAGCACCGTCGCGGCGCCGTAGTCCGCGGTCAGCGCGAGCAGGCGACGTTCGCCGACGCGCGCCGAGCCGATCATCGCCCGCAGATCGCCCATGAAGTCGTGCGGGTGCCGCACGTTCGTCGTGATCATGCGCAGCACGTCGTCGCGCAGCTCGCCGGCGTCGTAGAGCTTCAGCGGCGTGATCCGGAGCCCCTCCTGCCAGATCTCGGTCGCACCGGGATTGTAGGCGCCGTGGGTGGAGCCGCCGATGTCGCTCTGGTGCGCGCGGTTGACGGACCAGAATGCGACCTCGTCGCCGACGAACACCGGCACGAAGGCGGTCAGGTCGGGTAGATGGTTGTTGCCGTGATAAGGGTCGTTGAGCAGATAGACGTCACCCGGGCGCACGCGTCCCTTGAAGGCGTCGCGCACCGACTCGACCGCCCACGGGATGGCGCCCACGTGGATCGGCACGTGCTCCGCCTGCGCGATCAGCCGGGCGCCAGCGTCGCAGAGCGCGGTCGAGAAATCGCGGCTGGAGTTGAGGATCTGAGAGTACGCCGTGCGCAGCATCGCCTCGCCCATCTCCTGCACGATGGCCTCCAGGCGATGCGTTAGGACCGACACCGTCACGGGATCGCTCATGGCGTCGAGAATATCATCGCCGGCCGCGCGACGCCGAGCCGGCTTGTCCGGGGAGCCCGAGCGACGTCGCCGCGCGCGTTCGGCGGGCCGGTGGCGGCGGTGGCGGGGCGGGTCGGTCAGGCGCCGGCCGACCGCGACGCGGTGGCCAGCGAGACCAGCATCTCGAGCTGCTGCAGGTCGAACGGCTTGGGCACGTAGGCGAAGATGCCGCTCTTGAGCGCGCTCGCTGCGCTCTTGTTGTCCTCATTGCCGGTCAGCATCAGCACTGGCGTTTCAAGGCCGCGCCGGCGGATCTCCGTGAGGAGCTCGAGGCCCGTCATCTTCGGCATGTAGAGGTCGAGCAGGATCAGGTCGAACTGACCGCGCTCGATCGCCGCCAGACCCTCGGCCCCGTCGGCGGCCGTTTCGACCGCGTAGGCGTGATCGTGGTTGAACAGGCCGAGCGCGTCCTGCATCACGCGCACGATCGACTCGTCGTCGTCGACGATCAGCACGCGTTTGGTCGCGCGCGCGGCGGTGACACGCGTGGCCATCTCAGTGACCTCCCACGACGTTGCGGCCCTGCCGCTTGGCCTCGTACAGCGCGTGATCGGCGCGCTTGATCAGGTCGGCGACGTTGCCGGGGTCGTCGGGGTAGCCGGCGACGCCGAAGCTCGCCGTCAAAGGTCCGTGCTGGAACGGATAGCGCTCGATGATCGCGCGCATCCGCTCGGCGTAGATGAGCGCCGCGGCCTTCGTCGTGCTCGGCAGGACCGCGATGAACTCGTCGCCACCGTACCGGGCCACGACCGAGTCCTGCCGCGACTGGCTCGCCAGGAGCTGGACCACCTGCTTGAGGACGTCGTCGCCGGCGCTGTGGCCCCAGCGATCGTTGATGGCCTTGAACCCGTCGAGGTCCAGCAGGATCAGCGCGAGCGGCTGCTGGTAGCGCGCGGCCCGGCTTACCTCTTCGTAGAGCCGGAGCATCAGATAGCGCCGGTTGTAGCCGTCGGTGAGCGGATCCTTGAACGAGAGTTCCTCGAGCCGCGCGCTGCGGACCGCGATCGCCGCGTACGCCGCGAACGCCCGGGCCACGTCCTCCAGGCGGGGGTGAAAGGCGATCGCCTGGCCGTCGGTGTCGAGCGCGTTGATCAGCTGCAGCACGCCGAGGTTCCGCTGCGCGGCGTCGCGAAGCGGCACCGCCAGCACCGAACGGGTCCGGTAGCCTGTCGTAAGGTCGACGCGCCAGTTGAAGGTGTATGGGGCATCGCCCGGAATCTCGTAGGCCTCCGGCACGTTGACGACCTCGCCGGAGTTCGCCACGTAGCCGGCGAGGCTGGGCACGTCCAGCGGCAGGCGCTCGACCTCGAGACGCTGCTGCTTCTCGTAATCGCCGAGCCGCCGGTTGTGGATCTCGTTCTGGACCACGGCGAAGCGGAGATGGGCGCCTTCACGCAGGAACAGAGTGGCCGCCTCGGCCCCGGTGAAGCGGCGCGCCTGGGTCACGATGCGCTCGAGCACGGGGGCCAGCTCCCCCTCGCTGCTGATCGCGATGCCCAACTGCAGGAGGTCCTCGATCATCCGCGCCCCGTGGTCCGTCGTCGCCGCCATGAACCCCGGGAACCTCAGCTCTCCCACTCTCGCTCCCGGGATGTCCATGCCGCGTACGAGAAGCACGCGGAATGCCAGGCGCGGGAGGGTCGGAAATGGCTGAAATTCCGGTAAAAATTCAACCTTTCGGATGGCTTGAGCAGTCCGCGACGGTCAGTTTCTGAGCAGATCGGCCTCTTTCCTCGCAGGCGGATTCGCGACGGCGAGCAGGCGGTAGACCATGACGGGCTCCCGGACCCCTTTCATCCGCTCCGGCCGACCTTGGGAGACTTCGATCTTCGAGGCAACCAGGACCCGGATCGCGTCGGAAAGCAGCACCTCACCGCCGACGGTCAAGGCCTGGATGCGCGCGACCAGATTGACCGCGGGTCCGACCACACCGTACTTGACGCGCTCGGTGCTGCCGATGTTGCCCGCGACCACCGATCCGACGTGCAGGCCGATCCCCATGCTGAGCTCGGGGAGGCCGCGGTGCCGGCTCTCGGCGTTGAACTCGCTCAAGGCCTCCTGCATCGCGAAGGCGCAGCGCACCGCGCGCTCGGCGTCGTCGGGCCGGCCGAAGGGCGCGCCGAAGAGGACGAAGATCCCGTCGCCGATGAACTCGTTGATCGTGCCGCCGTGCTGGATGATCACCGGCGTCATCTTCGCCAGGTACTCGTTGAGCAGCCCGATCATCGCCGGGGCCCCGAGACGCTCCGAGAGCTCGGAGAAGCCGCGCAGATCGGACATGAGCATCGCGACCTCGCGGACCTCGCCGCCGAGCTGCAGCGCATCGCGGTCGCGCAGGCACTGCTCAGCGAGCTCCGGGCTGACGTAGCGCCCGAAGGTCTCGCGGATGAAATCGCGATCGCGCAGGGCCTGCACCATGTCGCCCATGGCGCGCGCCAGCACGCCGATCTCGTCGCGGCTCCTGGGAACGACGGCCACGTCCAGATCGCCGTGGCGAATGCGGCGTGCGTACCGCGCCAGGTCGTGCAGCGGACGCGCGATCCAGCGCGCCAGGGTGACGCCGCCGGCCACCGCGAGGAGCAGCGCCACCACTCCGAGCGCGAGCGCGACCTTGGCCTCGGCGTCGACGTGCTCTGTGTAGTCGGTCGTGGGCACGACGACCTCGACGACCCACTGCAGGTCGCCGACGGAGATGGGCACCGCGCGGGCGAGATACGTTTCCCCCTGGTGCTCGAACTCGTACGTCGCGTCGCTCACCGGCACCTGGCGCATCGCCGCGGCAGCGAGCTCGGCGTCGATGACCTCCCGGCGCGAGGCGCCCGAGCCCTCGTGGCCGACGAGGAGAGCGCCCTGAGCCGTTGCGACGAAGACACGACCCCGCGAGGAGACCCTCAGATCCTTGAACGCCGTCGCCAGCCGGTCGAGGGAGAAATCGACGGTGAAGACGCCCTTGACGCCGCCGAGCAAGTCGAGGACGGGGGCGCCGCAGGTGATGCCGAGACCGCCGCCGGCGTAGAACTCGTACGGCTCGGTCCACACCGGCGCGCGCCGGGCCTCGGCGAGGCGGTAGTATGGCCGCTCGGTCGGGCGGTAGCGGTGATCGTCGGAGCGGCGCACGGCCTCGCGGCGACCGTCGGGAAAGACCCGGTCTTCCTCGAGCCGGATCCGTCCCTGATAGGGAAAGCTGCGGTTGAGGTAGACGTTGTCGCGCGGGTCGCGCCATGCGCCGAGGAAGCGGTTCTGGCGGTCGCCGTAGCTCACCCAGGTCAGGTGCGGATGGGCGTGCAGCACGGCCAGCACGAAACGCTCGAGCGCGCGGTCGTCGGCCGGATGATCGAGCTGGCCCTGCTGGACCAGCTCGGCGCCGAGACGCGCGGTGGCGGCGGCGTCCTCGAGCACGCGATCGGCGTGCGCCGCGGTGAGCCGCGCGGCCTGCGTCATCGCCGCGTCGAGCAGCGCACGCGAGCGCGCCCGCTGCTCGCGCCACGCCACGCCGCCGATGATCGCGCCGGTGAGGCCGGTGAGCATCACCACGAGGCCGACGAGCGCAAGGGTGAAGGGAGGCCGCTGCCGTAGCAATCGGGTAACGCGCGAAAAGGTGGTCAGGGGACCCACGTTACCGTTCCCGACCCGGCAGGGTCAAACTCGACGAGCCCGCCGCCCGGCGGGCGAGGTCGCGGGCCGACCGCTATGTCGCAGGCCGCGTCCCGCCGTAGGCCTCGCTCGGGCCGTACCGGCTGTCCTCGAAGAGCAGCTTCGCGCGCGCGCCGACGACCCGGCTCCAGTTCGCGAGCGCGGTCTCGGACCACTCGCCGTCGGGCCGGGGCTCGTCGTCGAAGCTGTCGTACGTATCGACGCCGCGCATGAGCATGGCCGGCTGGCGCACCTTCGCCGGCTTCGCCCAAGTCGGCAGCATCTCGACCAGCAAGAGGAAGCGCCGGTCGGGTCCGAAGTTGCCCGCCGAGCCGTGCACGAGCGAGTTGTCGAACATCGCCATCTCGCCCGGACGAAGCTCGAAGTCGACGGCTTTCGATTCGTCGAACGGCTGGGTGATGTACTGGCCGCGCGCCAAGATGCTCTTCGGGTCGTTCGTCTCCTCGTGGGGCAGGATCCCCCACCTGTGCGAGCCCGGGATGCCGCGCAGACAGCCCTGTCGGCTGCCGCACTCGGAGAGCGCCAGGGCGCCCAGCACCACCGGGACGGCTGAGCCGTAGAACGAATCCTGGTGCCAGCCCGCGAAGGTCTCGCCGTCGGCCTTCTTCACGCGCCAGGCCATGCTCCAGCAGCGGAGGTTGGGCCCGATCAGGTCCTCGAAGATGTCGAGGACATAGGGATCCTCGGCGATGTCGAGCACCCACGGACACAAGAGGTGCGACTTCGTCTTCATCTTCTTGATATCCGGCACGCGCGCCTCGAGCGACTCGAAGCGCTCACGATAGTGGCGCACGCGCTCTGCGCTCATCGCGCGGACCGGCGAGAGAAAGCCGTCGCGCTGGAACGACTGCACCTGGGTCTCGGTCAGGATCTTCGGCACGGCGTCACTCCTCCTTGCCCCGGGCGAAGAGCTCGTCGAGCTTCTTCTCGTACGCGTGGTAGTCAAGGACGTCGTAAAGCTCGGCGCGCGTCTGCATGGTCGAGACGACGTGCTGCTGGGAGCCGTCTCGCCGGACGGCCTCGTAGACGGCGAGGGCCGCCGCGTTCATGGCACGGAACGCGGAGAGCGGATAGAGGACGATGCCGACTCCGGCGCGCGCCAGCTCGTCGACCGAGAACAGCGGCGTCACGCCGAACTCGGTGATGTTGGCGAGGATCGGCACGCGCACGGCGTCGGCGAACCGCCGGTACGCCGCGAGCTCGGTGATCGCCTCCGGAAAGATCATGTCGGCGCCGGCCTCGACACAGGCGACGGCCCGCTCGATCGCGGGCTCGATCCCCTCCACCGCGAGGGCGTCGGTGCGCGCCATGACGACGAACTCGGGATCGGTCCGCGCGTCCACGGCGGCCTTGATGCGATCGACCATCTCGCCCTTCGCGACGATGGCCTTGCCCGGCCGGTGCCCGCACCGCTTGGCCTGCACCTGATCCTCGATGTGCACGGCCCCGGCGCCCGAGGCGATGAGCGAGCGGACCGTGCGCGTGATGTTGAAGGCGCTCCCGAATCCGGTGTCGGCGTCCACGAGGAGCGGCAGCTGCGTCACGCCGGTGATCCGCCGCACATCGACCAGGACGTCCTCGAGCGTCGTGATGCCCAGATCCGGCACGCCGAGCGAGCCCGCGGCCACTCCGCCGCCGGACAGATAGATCGCCTTGAACCCGACGCGTTCGGCCATGCGCGCCGCGTACGCGTAGATGCAGCCGACCACCTGCAGCGGACGCTCTTCCCTCACCGCCGCCCGGAACCGCATTCCCGCCGAACTCGAGATCATGCCCAGACCATACAACAACCCGCGAAGCTCCGCCGACGCGTCCGATGGGCACGCATCGGCGGCGGGCGGCGCATCCCTCGCGGCTCCAGCACCATCTCACAGAACAAGAGCAGGGTCCCACGGCGCCCGGGCATTGGTCTCTTGCTGACGACGAAGGAGGCCGTGCGGCACATGGGGCCGGAGGGCGGCAGCATCATCAACGTCGGCTCGGGGGCGAGCTCGATGCGGCCGCCGAACTGCGCTGTGTGCACGGGGTCGAAGGCCGCCGTCGACGCCATCACCGGCGTAGTGGCCAAGGAGCTCGGCCCGCGGAAGATTCGCGTGAACTCGATCAACCCGGGCATGATCGAGACCGAGGGCGCGCACACCGCCGGCTTCGTGGGCAGCGACTTCCAGGAGCTGGTCGAGACGCAGTCCCCGCTGGGCCGGATGGGACAGCCCGACGACATCGCCCCGACGGCCGTCTATCTGGCGTCGGCCGACTCGAAGTACATGACCGGCGAGGCGCTCTTGGTGTCGGGCGGCCTCAGGTAGGCAGGCGCGAGCGCGCAGGAGCGTCGGGGGACTACACGCCGAGGTAGTACTTCTTGACCAGCTCGTTCTCCTGGAGCTCCTGCGTGCTGCGCCCCTCGAACTCGATGCGGCCGTGGACGATGATGTAGCCGCGGTCGGCGATCTTGGTCGCCTGGTTGAAGTTCTGCTCGGCCATCAGCACCGTCAGCTGATAGCGCTCCTTGAGCTCGCGGATTTTCGCGATCACCCGGGACACGAGAATCGGCGCCAGCCCCACCGAGGGCTCGTCGACCAGGAGGATCTTCGGCGACGACATGAGCGCGCGCGCGACCGCGAGCATCTGCTGCTCACCACCGCTCATGCTGCCGGCCAGCTGACGCCGCCGCTCGCGCAGCACCGGAAACGCCTCGAAGCAGAACGGGAGATTACGATCGATGTCGGCCCGGGCGCCCGTGCGATAGGCGCCGAGCAGCAGGTTCTCCTCGACCGTGAGCTTAGGGAAGAGCCGCCGGCCCTCGGGGACCAGCGCGATCCCCAGATCGACGATCTCCTCGGTAGAGCGCCGCGCGAGATCGATCCGCCCGCCATCGGTCTCCAGATGGATCTCGCCGGCGTCGGGCGCCAGCAGGCCCATGATGCATTTGATCAAGGTGCTCTTGCCGTTGCCGTTGGTGCCCAGCAGCGCCACGGTCTCCCCTTCGCGCACCTCGATCGAAACGCCGTGGAGGACACGGACCGCTCCGTAACCGGCGGCGACGTCGCGCACGACGATCCTACTCGCCAAGGTAGGCCTTCTCGACGGCGGGATTGCGCACGATCTCCGCCGGCGTGCCCTCGGCGATGCGGTTGCCCGCGTCGAGGACGACGACCCGCTCGGAGAAGCGCATGACCGCGCGCATGATGTGCTCGATCATGATGATCGTGATTCCCTGCTCGTTCAGACGGAAGAGCAGCGCGAGGATGTCGTCGACCTCGGCGCTGGAGAGCCCGGCCACCGCCTC
>Ga0126370_10001735_pt1 | contig 10034 bp, 10 predicted proteins | sample PanSoiMetaPlot_3_FD_92586 | JGI IMG/M metagenome (GOLD analysis project Ga0126370, IMG submission 92586) | Tropical forest soil microbial communities from Panama - MetaG Plot_3 | ecosystem: Environmental > Terrestrial > Soil > Tropical forest > Bulk soil | place: Panama | collected 2016-02-17 | reverse complement strand
CGATCCTATGGTTTCCGCATGTACGAAACTATGGAAATCGCGCTGTATCACACACTCGGGCGCCTTCCGGAACCACAATCAACCCACAGATTCTGCTGAGGAAGGAGAATACCTAAGGCTCGCTGCACGCGAGACCTTTTTATCCATCGGATTTTCTTCGCACCGCAACTCCTAATAATAGTGGTAAGGTACCTTTACGTTGGATCGATCTGCGCAGTGAGGGTTTTTCTGAGAGGAGTCGCATCTCGGCGATTGTCACACAATCGATGGCACCACAGTCGTGATCAACCTATATCGACACCGACGACGGATATCGCGCGATATTGACCTAATGGCTCTGCCACAATCTCGCCTATCCATTCCGATAGACTCTCAATCTAGCCGGATAGTCTCTGCCGTCGAATATATCGCTTAAACAAATCTCCTGTCACTACTTTAGATCGTATGTTTCGTATGAACCATTATTTCAAGTGGATCCATCAGATCAATTGTACGGTGGGTCTGCCTTAGCCTCGCTGCTGGACTAGCGAAATGGACCCTAACATGCTAGAGGGAGTGATGGCTGAAGGGCAAATTTGTCGGTCGTGAGTAACCGATAATTGTTGGTTATGGCGATATCGGAGTTAACTCCACTTCCTGCAATTATTCGCATGGATCCGCGAAAAACAACTTTAGACACCGGGTCAAGGTATCTGACCAGAGCTTGTTGCCAGAAATAAGTGAAGGTCAGCGAACTAAATATTTTTTAAGAGGAGAACCTATGGCCACGAATGGCACTCCACAACCGCAAATGCGAGAGAACGAACATCCTATCGACGGCGTGTCGCAGCTCGATGTTTACTGCGATCAACTGAGACAGTTGGGTTACTTGACATTGGAACAGTTCTTGGGTGCGATTGAGGTAGTTGGCGATCAGCTATCGCAACATCTCGGCGTAGATGTTAATCAAATTGTCGGCCAGCTACCAGACACAGCGTTGGCCATTCCCGAAGATGCCGCGACTGCGCTCACCAACGCGGATTATGCTCTAGGATTTGTGGTGGATGAGTTGGACGGTTCACAAACTTCTGCAACGGGCATCGATGTGTCCGCTCTACCGTCAGCAACTTCGAACATTGCCGCCAGTTTGCCAAACTTCTGCGCGCCAGCCGATGTAAGCTTAATCGCCGGGATGCCGTCGGTTCGCGATCAAGGAAGCGCGGAACCTGTGTCGCCCATGCTACCTTGTCGTCATTTGAGTACTATGTGCAGAACTCACAAAGCGTTTGCACGGACTTGTCTGAACAGTTTTTGTATTGGAACTGCAAGCAGAATGATGGCGCTCCGAATCTGAGTGGCACCTGGCTGTGGGTTGCATTCGAACTCTTGCGTCGCGACGGCGTTTGTGCCGAGTCGGTCTGGCCCTACGTGCCGGATCCGATGCCGGGAAATGAAAGCCAAGCTCCCCCACCTGATGGGGCTGCCGATAATGCGCATGGAAGCGCTCCTTTATCTTACCGAAAGCTGATCCCGACGGCCATCGATGACATTAAGACGGAATTAGCGCGCGGCGCGCCCGTGGCATTTTCAATTCCAGTGTTCGACAGCTGGTACAAGAACTCCTGGGTTTGCTACACCGGCGATCTTGTCATGCCAATCCCTGGCGAGACTAGCAAGGGCGGCCACGCGATGTGCATTGTCGGATACCAGGACTTGCCTAGCTATCCGGAGATCGGAGGCGGTCGATTTATAATTCGGAATAGTTGGGGCATGTCGTTGTGGGCACCGCAATCCTGCTATTCTCCAGGTTACGGCACGATCCCATACGCCTATATCTCAGGTTTCGGTAAAGAGGCATTCTCGATCGGCTGAATGCAGCCGATAGTTGGAGGTACATTGAGTTACGAATATCTCGCAAAATTGACTGTTAGCGCTGAGGAGCGCGAAAAATTGCGCCAACTTGGTGCCCCCAATGCTCTGGCTCTTCGGTCCATGATTGATGCTTCACCTGAGGCATTAGCCTCATTTCTGGGAAAGGAGAAGCTCGAGACGATCAAGCACCAGCTTGATCTTCAAATCAATGAAGCGGACAAAAAGACTCTCGACTCGGTTTCCAACGAGGAATTTGGTTTAGGAGCTGAGTTGGGAGAGCCGCCTCACGAATTGAAGAAGCGTGTCTAGATACAACCAGCGAGATCATTTGTGTGACGAGATGACGATTTCAAAGATGACCCATATATTTTTCAATTAGTAACTTCGAAACAGGGGTAATTCGTTTTCAATTCAGACGAACCACGTTTTGCTTCTCCTGCGAAGTCGTTCTGAGAAAGGACCCAAACCAAAACTGAACCACAGGCCGACAGCACTGCTAACAACCCAGCTGTCCCTGTACATGTTCCGGCCCGCGAAAATTACTTCAAAAGGAGATATCTATGCCTGACCTGCAAAGTTCATTAAACAACGTTGGTGCGATCACCAAGGCGATGTTGAACGCCCTGGATCAAATCGAGCAATACGTAGCTGCATCCCAGGTCGGCCCTGACGGAAAGCCGTCAGGAACCGCGGTTTACATGCACATGCCACTTGGCTATTCAATCGATCCCAAGATGTTCGCCAATCCCTGGACTCCCGGCGGTGGCGATTCGTCTTCGAGTTTCAACAACGACGGAACATTCGTACAACCAGCGCCCTCGACCCCGGCTCCTGGCGCTACCACCACAAATGGGACAGGCCCCGCAGGCTCAGTGTTTCCCCCTCCAAAAACGACTACTGATGCACAGCTTGCACAATCGATACAGAACGCTATGTTCGCGTCGATGCTTGTGGACAATATGTTGGAGGTAACTAACAAAGGCGTAGCTGCGGCGTGGCCCGAGCGCAGCGTTAGCGTTGAGTATTTCACAGTGATCGAGGGAATGCAGCTATTGCAGACGGAGCAACCCGATCAGTCGGTATTAGACGCAGTGAATGCGGCACTGCAGCTGCTATGCATTCACGATGATAAAGGAAACGTCGTTGGCTATACCCCACTGTAAGCGCAATACCGCCGCAATCGAACGGCTTGGACTGACGACATTGCGGCCCAAGCGGCAGCCTATGCCAAAGCGATGAGCGATCCGGTTGCAGGACAGGCTTGTTCCATCGAGGCTGCGACCTACGCGAACAAGGTCACACAGGCCCTGGATTACTTCAACGCGATGGGTCGTCGTGAGGTCGAAGATGCCATCAACACCCTTGCCACGGTGGGCCAGAGTGCGGTGCAGGCACTGGCCGGTGGGCGCGCCAAATGTATGGAGCGTTCAGCATTCAACTTGCGGGCGGTATCTCGTCCGAAGTCCCTTGGTCTTACATCAGCCCGATCTCCTGGTGGGACCACAATGACAACTCGTTCGGCGTACGACAACTCACCGCGTCGAGTTCGAGTTACGAGGCCGGTGATGGGGCGGGAAGTTCCAGCTTCGCTAACAACTGGTGGAATGAGCAGTCTTCATCTACCAGCGCGAGCGTCGGAGTCAGTTTCGGATTCGCAGGCAGCAGTGCCGACTATAGCCATTCCGATGCGGAATGCCTTCGCTGATCACAGCGGTCGATCGCCCTGGTCGAACTTCGCCGACAAATCGAGCGATGCTACAGTGACGTGTGAGTTCTTCTTGGCGACCATCGAACGGCCTTGGCTGTTGGGAGATCTGCTCAATATGGACGGCTGGTACCTGGTGGGTTAGAAGAAGAACGGCGTCAGTGATGTCCACATTGTGACCCAGGTGGGAGACGAGTCCAAAGTCCTCCCGATGATTCCAAAAGCCTTTCTCGTCATGCGCAATGTCTCGATCACAGCCGATGATTGGGGCGAGGCTGGTAACACATTCGACTCTGCCCAACAGAATGCTAGTGGTTCGGGGGAGTCGGGTTCAAACTCCTATGGAGCATCGGTCAGCTATTTCTGTGCTAACGCATCGTTTCAACACTCTGATCAGCAGGCCAGTGGAGCGTTCGATTCGAATGCCAGCAGCAACTCTGGCTGGCAATCAGTCGAAATGGCAATGGCGGCACTTTGAAGTTAATGGGCTCGCAAATCATTGGCTGGGTAGGCGAGATTCAGCCGGCTCGCCGAAAATTGACGATCCGGGCTTGGCTAAAACGGCGAGCACTTCAAGCACAACCACCTCGACCACAACCTCCGCAACTAACGTCGCGGCAAGCGGCACCGCTGGCTGGGGAGGCCCTTATGTCTGACACTGATCAACTTCAAGCAATAGGTCAACAGTTGACGTTGGTGCTAGTCAATGCCTACAACATCAACGACCCCGGGAGTAACTTCGTGTTTCTTCCCGGGGGGCGTCCCGTGCCGGATGACATCGTGCAATCGGGCATGGGCAATACAACCCAACTGCAGACTTGGTTGGCGATGAACTTGATTACCCATTTGTGGTCACCACGGGCGACGCGGTTGTCTTGGAACGAGACGATGGCTATGGCACTGCTAGCCAGATCTACACCTTGGCAGTGACCGAGGCAGAACCTCTCGGAACCCCTAGCGACGATAGCTGGAGGCGAATCGATGCAGAGATTGCGATGGCGCAACGTAGCTTGGGACCACCGGATGCGCAGAAGGTCATGGCCTGCGAACCGGGTGACTGGCTCCTCCCATCGGCTGAGGGATATCGGACGAAATTCGATTCATCTGAGACGACGTCCTCGTCCGATACGACCTCTGCCCCTGTGCCGGTTGTAAATTCTAAGTTATGGATGCTGAGATCGTTAGCTGATGCTCAGATTGCCAATTCAGAGTCTGTCTCGCCGACAACCACTCAGCCCGCTTTAGATCTGTCCAACCGTGAATTTTTGTTTGCGGCTCCAGTCGCTAGCGCATTTTCGCCCGCTTTACTTAGCCGGTCTGTGTTGCTCAGGGATTCTGCGGCCCCCGCTGTGATTGCAGCGCCTCTTTCGTTTGCCGCTGCCGCGACCGAAGCTCCAGCGAGCAGCCCCGCTGCGTCTTCCACAACACAAACTCTGGCGGTCGCAGACGTTGCGCGCTGGCGGATAGCTGCGGATGCGGGTCAACTTCCTGGACGGATGAGTGCGCAAGCGCCCTTTTCCACGGCACCGGTCGTTACTCAAGTGACGACTTCGACTTCCAGTTCATCCACCATTACAGTTCATCTAGAACACCACCTTGTCACAGTCGGTCGTTACGTTGCCGGGCAACCCTGGTGGAATGCGGTGTTCTTGGCAGATCAAGGTTGGTATGTCCCTGGAATGACGAGGGGTGCTCTTTTGCCCCCTCCAGGCGGAGCCGATACTTCTGCTAGTAAGGGACTTCCAGTAGCAATGGTGGTGATTCGAAATTTACGGGTTTGCGGGCAATGGTCGGACGAAGCTGTAAGCACGTTCAGCGCGGGAGGCGGCACGATCGGGCCATTAACCCTCTTTAGAGCAGACGCAACTACGAACACCGACGGGACGACTACCTTGAGGCACGACGGCATCCAGGTTGTCGCATTGATGTGCAGCCCGCTTCCTGTTCTGCCACCGATGGATGCGCCAGTGTCCAATACCAACCCTGGGGCGTAGTTTGTAGCTGTGGAAATTACGAACAGGAACAGCCGTAGGTATCGTCAGGTAAGCGTGGAGTGCGATGTCGTTTGGATTGGCCCGGCCCTGCAAAGTATCAGTGCGGAAGGACGGACCACAGGTGAGATCGTGAAGCGGCGGAGACCACATCCGATTAACAACACGAGCATGCATAGTTCCTCTTGCCACGACCGGTTCGCAAATCTCCGGTAACCGGAACCACAAATCCAAACCGAGGCTGTCTCAACGGATACACCTAACTAACCTTTCGGATAGAAACGTCCTACTGCTGCGACCATCTAAACCAGGCGAAAAGAACGTGACTGAGCACATCCCTTTACGAGTTAAGCAGATTCGGTTTAAGCGTGTTTCCAAGCCTGACGGGTAGGCGATTTGGTGGGCTGCGTGCTATGAAATCGACCAGAGTAGAAAGGACCTCAGTCAGGCGGTGGCCAGAGAGCTTGTTTTGGGTCCGAACCTGCGAGACCCGGAAAAATCTAGACGAGATCTTTAGATCCGCAGTACAGATGAAGGAGAGCTGATGTCAAAAAGAGCACTTGTTGTTGGCATTAACGATTATTCGAATTGGAACAGTGGGGTGAATATAGGCGGACTTACGCTCACCGCTCCGAACCTGGGCTGGTGCGTTGCCGATGCGAACTCGTTTGCGCAGCTGCTGCAGGATGGGTTTATCTTCGAGAACGTCACAACACTTCAGGACTCTCAAGCGACTTCACAGGCGATTCTGAACGGGATCACAAACCTGCTGAATTCAGCGACGGCCGGCGATACCATTTGCTTCTATTTCTCCGGTCACGGCGGAAGGATACCGGAAACTCCGGCTAGTTCGTCCACCCGGTATCACGAGACGATCATCCCTTATGACACTGCGATGATCTCCAGTATGCAGGTCGCCTCGATCACGCAAGCGCTGCAACCGAATGCGATCAACTTCACCCTCGTTCTGGACAGTTGTCATTCGGGTGGGATGTTTCTTTCCCCTGAGCAGCGCGGGTTCACGTGGGACCAAGCTACCGCGCAGGTATTTCAGTCAGCCTGCCAGGCGATCGTGCCTTGGATCTGCCTGCTGGATGCTGCGGAGCTGGACGGCAACGTATCCGCTCTGCAGTTACAGGCTTCCGGAGTCTGCACGATGTCGGTGGACTCTTCCAAAGACAACCCAGAAAATGCGAAGGCAACCTTACTCAGCGCGTGCGATTATGGCGAGCTGTCAGGTGAGAGCTCGAGCATTGGCCATGGGTATTTCACCCAAACCATTCTCGACGTTGTCAACGCTTGTAACTTTCAAATCAGTCATCCCGATCTGTTAACGCAGCTTCGTCAGAAGGTAACCGGTTACGGTGGAAACGGCCAGACGCCGCAGTTGCGCGGCCGGCCGGTGCGGCTGGAGGAGAACTTCCTGGCAGGCTGGAATTACTGCGTCTGATTCTGCTTAGGTGCACGCGTGAGTGGCTAATTTTCGGTCTACGGTTCCGCGATGTTAGTAAGAATAATCCCAACGTTGGAGCCGAATGAAGGCTCCGCATAAAGGAGGAATTTATGGCTGACATAGTGCCAAGTGTGCTTGCCAACGCAATCATGGGCAAGCTCTATGACGTCCTGACGAATGGAGACGCAACCGTCCCCAAGCCTACCGATACTTTCTTTAGCTGGTGTACTCCGGGAATTCCGGTTGACGATGAAGACTTCCGATTCCTATGGCAAGGTCTTACGGGTGTGGTTACTCCTCAAGCTGCGGCCAATCTGGCAGCAGCGGTGGGGGGAGGATCCACCTCAGGGTCCTCAACCGCCGCAGGAGCGGGCACCGCCACCGCGACTGCCCCAGCTGCCAGCGCACCTAAACTCACGCCGGACCAGTTGAACCAGTTGCGTGCACAAGATACGAACGCGGTCTATCAGCAGGCTGAGCAACTGGCGCGTATCGTCGACATTGTTCCCGACGTCAGTCAGATCAACAATCAACAATTCGCGCAGTTTGCAATACAAAGCAGTGAGGGAACGCTGTCCGATCGCTACAGACTCGTCCTGCAGATGAGCCAGGTCATGGCACAACAGCTTGATCAGGCCACGCAAGATAAGATCGCGCAGTTTCGTGGGTTACTGCAGACCACTACGCAAAAAACGGACATTATCACCGGAGCCGTCACCAACGTTGTGGGGCCCAGCGCTTTGGTCCAGGCGTACAACACCAAGATGGCGTCCTACGATGCAGCGGCCTTGCAATACAACTCGGCGCGCATTGCTGCCCTGGCAGGGAACGATCCTGCCGCCGTCCAGAATTGGGCCATAAACGCCAACATTCTTCGGAACCAGGTCACGGCGGCGATGGATGACTGGATCACAAATGGTTACAAGAACGACTACGAAGAGATCGCCGCTTTCATCAGCCAAGTGATGCAGCGGGACATGTCTATGCTGAAACAGCAGTACGAACAGGATGTGGTCAATGCGACGTTGACCGGAATCTCCTCGGGCAGCGATTTCCTGTACACTGCGCTCGTGCCCGGAGACTTCGTTAATTCGGCGGGGTGGAGCACATTCTGGTTCAACATAGGCGACTTCAGCAACTATGCCAACTCGTCGTTCAGCAATAGCGGCTGGCAGGCGCAAGCGGGCGGCAGCTTCATGGGACTCTTCGGCGGCGGAGGGAGCGCAAGCGGCAGCCAGAGCCAAGTGCAGTACAGCGGCGGGTTTGACTCCAGCAATTTCCGCCTGCAGTTCTCGATCTGTCAGATCCCGATTGTGCGACCCTGGTTCAAGGACGCCTACCTGATGAGCAAGTGCTGGCGTTTCGACCAGACGAATCCCGACTTTAATAACCTGCTGGTGAGCGATGGAGGCAGCCCGCCGCAAGGCTATATGCCGGCGTATCCGATCTCTGTGGTCTTCATCAAGGACCTGTATCTCACGATCGACAAGGCGTCGGGAGCTGCGGCCTTCATTCAGCAGCAGCAATCGTCGTCAGCGGGCGGAGGCGGCGTGGTCAGCTTGGGCCCGTTCTGCCTGGGTGGCAGCGCCTCGCATTACTCCAACAGCGGATACTCGCAACGTAACGTAAATTACCAATGGGACGACCAGGGCCTGTCGATCCCGGGAATGCAGATTGCAGGGTTCAGATGCCACGTGGTCGCCAGCAAATCCCCGGCGCCCGACCCGAGTATCACCAGTTGGGTGTAGTCACTCCTAGTGCTAGCCCGAAAACCGTGCCACGCGGTAGTCGGAATTTGGGGACACCGCGTGGCGGCCCATTGTTGGTACCTGAGGAGGTGCGATCATGGATGCGCGCGCGCAGCTGGCCTTAATGGTCAAATCCAAGCTTGTCTTCGAAAGCTCCGACACGTTTCTCAGTTTCCCCGCACTATCGCCCTTGAGTTATACGCCTGACCAGTTGAAATTTCTGCCAATGCCTAACGACATGTCAGTTTTCGCTGAGTGCTCGCGGCTAAGCGATGGGATTCCACAAGGAGCTCTCTATCAGCCAGATTTTAATAGCACATTGTCGAGCTTGTATCTCAAAATTCTGAACACTGCACAACTCGCCCAGGGAACACTAAGCGACCAACAGACGGCGCAGCTTCAACAGGCGGAGGCGGTCCTCCAGACGCAAGGGTCCAGTGGGCAGCCGGTGCCGAGCGCGGCAGTTCTAGCTTACCAGCAGTATCAACAGGCTTATAACCAGGCAGTTCAAAACTACAAGGCGCAGCAGCTCACAGCTGAGACTTCCAGCGATCCCAATGCGCAGACCCAATGGCAAAGCGTGGACGAGCCAGCGCTACGAGCCCAAGTAGACGCGGCTTTGAGTAATTGGGAGAACAATGGCTTCAAAGCCCAAGTGGAGCAAGCGCGACAGATAAAGGAGGCATGCGTAGCCCAGTCGCCAGTTCTACAGTGGCAGGAGTGGGTCTCGCAGTGCAATCCCGATATCGATTTCCTTACCGACTTGGATAATCAGCAGTTTGCACCCTCGGTTTTCTTGCCCTACGACGAGGTCGATCAGGATGGCTGGCCGACTTTTACGATGACCGGCGCTGAGATCCAACAGTTGGTGAGCCAGGCGCCGCCGGAGCTCGCCAACGTCGTCGGAACGGCCACTCCGAACTTGACTATCGACTCTGTCTCGTTTCAGTTTTGTTCTGTGGCATTGAGCCGGCCGTGGTTCCACTCCGAAGTGTTTTCCGCCCGCTTCTGGAAATTCGCCGACGCTTCCACACAACTCAGTGATGGTAACGTCCCGCCCCAGGGACAGCTACCTGCCTATATTACCGAGCTCATCCTTGCCCGCAATATCGCTGTGAGTTCGCATGCTGATGGAGGATCCGTGCAGACGCAGCCTCTTCCGTCCTTCCCACAGATCATGCTGTTGCATCCTATCTCGCTGGCCGGTCAGCCGACGCCAGTAATCCAGCCTGGGATTGTGGCACGGCCGGTGAACACAGTACTAAGGACCTTTGCGACTCCCACTG
>Ga0126370_10001734_pt1 | contig 10039 bp, 10 predicted proteins | sample PanSoiMetaPlot_3_FD_92586 | JGI IMG/M metagenome (GOLD analysis project Ga0126370, IMG submission 92586) | Tropical forest soil microbial communities from Panama - MetaG Plot_3 | ecosystem: Environmental > Terrestrial > Soil > Tropical forest > Bulk soil | place: Panama | collected 2016-02-17 | reverse complement strand
TGGCTCCCGAGCCTGCCGTAGAGAAGCGGCATGCCGGGCCGCATGGCGATCTTCCAAAAATCGATCTCAAGCCCTTCCGTCTTGAGCGCGCTGGCCACTAGGTCGCGCTCGCCCACAGAGGCGCCTCCCGCAGTCACCAAGATATCGGCAGCACTGCCGGCCCGCGCGAGCGTGACCAGGCTCTTGGGATCGTCCTTGGCGATGCCGAGGCTCATAGGCTCGCCGCCAGCGCGTGCTACCAGCGTAGCGAGTCCGATTGGCACCGAGGAGACGATCTGATCCTTGCCAAGCTCTGAACCCGGCGGAACCACCTCATCGCCGGTCGCAAGGATCGCAACCTTAGGCTTACGGCGCACCGGAAGCTCGGCATGGTTCATGGCGGCGGCGAGCATCAGCTCGCGCGGCCCAAGCCTTGTTCCGGCGGCAAGCAAAACTTCTCCCTGCTTAAAGTCCTGTCCACGCGGGCGGACATACCGGCCTGGCTCTGCGGCCTTGGCGATGACCACGCCGTTGGTCTTCTCGGCATACTCCTGGATGACGATGGTGTCGGCGCCTTCGGGCACAGGCGCCCCGGTGAAGATCCGCACCGTCTCGCCTTGCCCGACTTTGCCATCGAATCCCGCGCCCGCCGCCGAGATGCCGATCAGCCTGAGCGTTGCAGGCAGCACCGCAACGTCCTCCGCTCGTGCGGCGTAACCGTCCATGGCGGAAGCATCGAAAGGCGGCTGGGTCAGGAGGGCAGCGAGGTCTTCGGCGAGCACCCTGCCGTTGGCACTATCGAGGGCCACCGACTCAGCGCCAAGCGGCTCAAGCCCCTGGGTCACACGGGCCAGAGCTTCGGCAACAGAGAGAAGGGCCATCAGCGCTTGAAATGACCGGAGCGGCCGCCGGTCTTCTCGACGAGGCGGAGGCCAGAGAATGACATGGCCCGATCCACGGCTTTCACCATGTCGTAGATAGTGAGGCAGGCGATCGAGACTGCGGTCAGCGCCTCCATCTCGACCCCGGTCTTGGCGTCGACCTTGGCGCTTGCCTCGACTTTCAGCCCGGGCGGGTCGCGCGACGGCTCGAAGTCGATGGTGACCTCAGCCAAGGGGAGAGGATGGCAAAGCGGGATCAGCTCGGCCGTCCGCTTGGCAGCCATGATCCCGGCGATCCGGGCCGTAGCCAGCACGTCGCCTTTGGGCGTATTGCCCCCAAGGATGAGGTCAAGCGTCTTTGGCGACATTGAAACGAAGCCCTCGGCTCTTGCCGCGCGGGACGTGACCTCCTTGGGCGAGATATCGACCATGCGCGCCTCGCCCGCGTCGTTGAAGTGGCTTAGGCGGGTGGTCATTGCGCAGCCTCGGCGCGCTCCGTAGAGCCGGTGAGGAGCAAGCGGGTCGCTGCCGCCACGTCGTCCTGGCGCATCAGGCTTTCACCTACAAGAAACGCGCGAACGCCATGTGACGCCAGCCGCTCAAGGTCTGCATGGGTGAAGATGCCGCTCTCAGCAGCGACGATGCGGTCGGACGGCACGCGCGGAGCAAGACGCTCAGTGGTGGCGAGCGTTGTCGCGAAGGTCTTGAGGTCGCGGTTGTTGATCCCGATGAGCTTAGTCTCGAGGTTCAGCGCTCGCTCGAGCTCAGTTTCGTTATGCACCTCGGCAAGCACATCCATGCCGAGGTCATGTGCGCTGCTCGTCAGATCTTTCGCCGTCTGGTCATCAACGGCGGCCATGATGATCAAGATGCAGTCGGCGCCCCAGGCCCTCGACTCCAGCACCTGATAGATGTCCAGCATGAAATCCTTGCGCAAAACAGGCAGCCGTGTCGCGTTGCGCGCCGCGGTGAGGTATTCGAGCCGTCCCTGAAAGGAGGGCGTGTCGGTCAGAATCGAGAGGCAAGCCGCGCCTCCTGCCTCGTAAGCCCGCGCGAGAGGAGGCGGATCGAAGTCGGCTCGGATCAGGCCCTTCGACGGGCTCGCCTTTTTGATTTCTGCGATGAGCGCAAATTCGCCTTTGCCGATGCGCGACTGCAGGCCGTTGGCGAAAGGACGGACAGGGGAGGCGGCTCTCGCTCGGGTGCGCATGGCATCGGGGCTTGCCGCGTCCTTGGCGGCAGCGATCTCCTTGCGCTTATAAGCGAGGATGGTGTCGAGCACTTGTGCCACGGCGTTAGACTTTATCACGGCTGAGCTTAACCAGCGCCTCAAGCACCCCCATGGCCTTGCCGCTGTCAATGGATTGAGCGGCCAGCGCCACCCCTTCGCGCAGCGTGTCGGCCTTGCTCGCGACAAGCAATGCCGCCGCCGCATTCAACAGCACAATGTCCCTGAGCGGGCCTTGGTTTCCTTGTAGCACGGCGCGGATATGAGCGGCGTTCTCCACCGCATCGCCGCCGATCAGGTCATGAGGTTTCGCCTCGGGCAATCCGGCATTGCGCGGCGAGATCCGGAAGGTCGCGACCTTGCCGCCGTCGAGCACTGCAACATGGCTGATATCGGTGGTCGTCAGCTCGTCGAGGCCATCGGCGCCGTGCACGACCCAGGCCCGCTTGACTCCCAACAGACCGAGCACGCGGGCGATCGGCTCGACCCACTCCTCGCCGAATACGCCGACGACTTGATATTTGGTGCCCGCCGGATTGGCGAGCGGGCCGAGCAGATTGAAGATCGTGCGGATGCCAAGCTCGCTTCTCACTTTTGCGACGTGGCGCATGGCGGCGTGATGGGCCGGTGCGAACATGAACCCGAGACCACAAGCCTCGATGCAGCGGGCAATGGTCTCAGGTGCACACTCGATATTGACGCCGAGCGCGGTCAGCACATCGGCGGAGCCAGAACGCGATGAGATCGAGCGGTTGCCGTGCTTGGCGACGGGAACGCCTGCGCCGGCAACCACGAAAGCTGCACAGGTCGAGATGTTGTACGTGCCCTTGGCGTCGCCACCGGTGCCGCAGGTGTCAATTGATCCCTCAGGCGCACGTACCGGAGTGGCTCGGGCTCTGAGCGCGCGGGCGGCGCCGGCAATCTCCTCAACGGTCTCGCCCCTGACGCGCATTCCCATCAGTAGCGCACTAATCTGCGTGTCGGTCGCGAGACCTGACATGATCAGGTCGAAGGCTTCGGCCGCTTCTGCTTGGGTGAGGCTTTGCCCTGAGGCGACTTTGGCTATGGCTTTGCTGAGATCGGCAGTGCCGGAGGTCTCCGCCAGCGCCGGCCTAGAGGACACCGGCTGTTTCTCTGTGCGCCGAGCCCCGCGCACGCCGCTCGACACGCGCAAGGTCGAGGAAATTGGCAAGCAGTTGATGGCCATGCTCGGAGGCGATGCTCTCCGGGTGGAACTGCACCCCATGCACCGGGAAGCGCTTGTGCTGGAGGCCCATGATCACCCCGTCAGCCGTCTCAGCCGTAACCTCGAGGGTGTCGGGGAGAGAGAACCGCTCAACGACGAGCGAGTGATAGCGCGTCGCTGAGAAGTCCTGCGGCAGTCCGGCGAAGACGCCCTTGCCGGTATGATGCACCTTCGAAAGCTTGCCATGCATCAGGGTGGGGGCCCGCACCACGCGCCCGCCATAGATTTGACCGATGGCCTGATGTCCGAGGCAAACCCCGAGGATCGGTACTACTGGGCCAGCGCGCTCGATCAACTCGAGGCAGATGCCGGCGCGGTCCGGGTCGCAAGGTCCGGGCGACAGCACGATGGCCTCAGGTCCCTCGGCTAGGACCTCGTCCACACTCACCTTGTCATTGCGGTAGACGCGCGTCGACGCGCCCAATTCGCCGAGGAAGTGGACGAGATTGTAGGTAAAGCTGTCGTAGTTATCGATCAGCGTCAGCATAGGGTGGTGTTACGCTTGAGGTGAGCGGCCCGTCAAGGGCGCCAGCGGCGCGGCAGGCTGCCGGCAGTGCGGCGCACTCTAGGCGCGCAGGTCTTTTGGCGCGAGAAACAGGTTCAACGTTCCGCTGTTGACGGCGATGCTGCTCCAGAGCCCGCTCGGAAAGTTGATCACGGCAAGTGCGGCGGTGGGAAATTTCTCCCGCAGGCGATCACGAAAATGCTTCGGCCCTGCGCCCACGAGATCGAGCGCGAAGCTGTGGAGTTCGGGGTTGTGGCCGACGATCATCACCCGGCTTGCTCCTGGAGGGATCTCCCTTACCCTTTGTAGCAACTCTGCCGGACTAGGGTGATAGAGGCGATCCTCGTAGACCACTTTTGGCTCGATCTTGAGCTCGGGCAGCACGAGAGCGAGGGTATCGCGTGTCCGCCGCGCCGAAGAGCAGAGCACGAGATCCGGCTCGATCCCGCGTTCGGCCATTGCTTTTCCCATCAGCGGCGCGTCATTGACCCCGCGGGTGGCAAGCGGGCGGTCCTGATCCGGGAGGGATGGGGTCTTCCAGCTCGACTTTGCGTGGCGCAGCAGACTGAGTGTGAGCATCCGCCCGGGCCTCTATTGGCCGCGCTTGGCGCGTGCTGCGAAGCGTACCGCCTCGTCGGCAGCCTTGAACAACGCGCGGGCCTTGCTCACGCACTCGGCTTGCTCGTGCTCAGGCACCGAGTCGGCGACGATGCCGGCACCCGCCTGCACATACATAGTGCCGTCCTTCACCACTGATGTCCTGAGCACGATGCAGCTGTCCATCTCGCCGTCAGCCGAGAAATAGCCCACGCAGCCCGCGTAGGGCCCGCGTGCAGCATCTTCGAGCTCATCGATGATCTCCATCGCGCGCACCTTGGGTGCGCCTGAGACGGTGCCGGCCGGGAAGCCCGCCATTAGCGCATCGACGACATCGAAGTTCGGCGCAAGCTTCCCTTCCACGTTCGACACGATATGCATGACCTGGCTGTAATATTCGAGGAAGAAGGAATCGGTAACGCGCACGCTGCCGACCTCAGCCACGCGGCCGACGTCGTTCCGCCCAAGGTCGAGTAGCATCAGATGCTCGGCGCGTTCCTTGGCGTCGGCGAGAAGCTCTTCGGCGAGCTTCCTGTCCTCTTCCGGTCCCTCGCCGCGCGGCTTAGTGCCGGCGATCGGTCGGATCGTGACCTTCCCATCACGCACCCTCACCAAGATCTCGGGGCTTGAGCCAACCACAGCAAAATCGCCGAAGTTCAGGTAGTAGAGGAACGGAGAGGGATTGACGCGCCTCAGTGCGCGATAGAGCGCAAACGAGGGCAGCGTGAATGGCGCCTCGAAGCGCTGACTGAGCACCACCTGAAAGATATCGCCGGTGGCAATGTAATCCTTGGCGCGCTTGACCTTCGCCATATACGCGTCCGGCGTGGTGGTGGCTCGGGGCGCAGGATGAGTGGCGTCAATATCAGGTTCGCCGCTATGCGGCAGAGGTTGCTCGAGCCGTTCCAAGACGAGGTTCAGCCGATCCGCGGCACGCGCGTAGGCCGCCTTGGCGCTCACTCCCGGCGCTTGCCTCACCGGCGTAACGATCGTCATCTCGTCCTTCACGCTGTCGAAGATCACAATCAGCGTCGGTCGCACCAGGATCGAGTCGGGAAGGCCGAGCGAGTCTGGCTTCTGTTCCGGCAGGTGCTCGATCAGCCGCACTGTGTCGTAGCCCATATAACCGAAGATGCCTGCGGCCATCGGCGGGAGCTCAGCCGGGAGCGCGATTGCCGACTCGGCAAGCAGGGCCCGGAGCGAAGTAAGGGTCGGCAGCGGTGACGGCGCAAATGCGCTCGGATCCACTTGCGGTGCGCGGTTGATCTCAGCCTTGGCCCCGTCAGCGCGCCAGATCAGGTCCGGCTCGCAACCGATGATGGAGTAGCGCCCACGCGTGGCGCCTCCTTCGACCGATTCGAACAGAAAGCTGTTAGGCCGCTCGTGGGCGAGCTTTAGCATGGCTGAGACGGGCGTCTCGAGATCGGCGACTATGCGCGTCCAAGCCACCTGGGGCACGCCTTCCTCGTACTGGTGCGAAAAGCCTGGAAAGTCCGGCTCGATTGGATGAGTTCCGCCGTGCTGCGGTAACCGCATGACGGAGGCCCGTGCCTGGCTCATGGCTCTTCACTCGTGCCCACGAGCTTTGCAAGCGCCTGCTCGTTAACGCTCACCCCATAGCGGTTTTCCAACGCGCTGAAATATTCGGCGACAACATCTTCGCCGATGAGTTGGCCTATCTGCTGCTTGAGCCGTGCGGTCTCGCTTGGATTAAGCTGAGGCGGAGGCGTGACCTTGTCGACCTGGAACACAATGCGCCCCTCTTCGACGCCCGAGGGCGCCGATCCGTAACCCTTCTCCGGTAAGCTGAAGGCCTGAGCGACCGCGGCGGGAAGCACGTTCACGGTAATGCTGTCGCGCTTCAAAGGATCACTGGTGAGGACCTGCTGATTGAGATCCTTGGCGACGTCTTCGAGACTCTTGCCTCCGCTCAAGCTGTTGACCAAGTCCTGCGTGTATTTCGCAAGCTGGGTGTGCACCTCCTGAGTCTTCCAATCCTTCGTCGCTTCGTCCTTGACTTGATCGAAGGGCTTGAGTTGCTCGGGGATCACGCCCAACACTTCATACCAGATGACCCCGTCGTCCTTAGCGTCGATCGGATCGTTCTCAACTCCGACATCGGTGGAGAAAACCGCGTTGAGCACATCCTTTTGCGCCGGTAGCGTTACGGTCGATCCGTCCGGCTTCTTGCCCTGGCGGTCGACCTGATCGATGAGGACGTAGTTGAGCTTCAGCTTGTCGGCGATCTCGGAGAGCTTCGAACCCGACGCGAGCTGGTCCTCGATCTTGTCGTGCAAATCGAAGATGGCGCCCGACGCGCGCTCTTTCAGAATCTTCTTCTCGAGATCGGCCTTGGCCTCTTCGAAGCTCGGGCTCTTGCCGGGCTCAATCTCGGTGACGCGCAGCAAGACGACGCTGCCGAGGCTGCCGGTGATCGGCTCGCTGACTTTGTTCTGTTCGAGCTTGAAGGCGGCATCGCCCATCGCGGGGTCGGCGAGCTCGGCGCGTGTCACTTTGCCTAGGTCGATATCGGCGTCGCTCACGCCTTGCTCCTTGGCGACGGCCGCGAAATCGGTGCCGGTTTGAATCTTCTGATAGGCGGCGTCGGCGGCGGCCTTGTCGGGGAAGGAGATTTGCTGGACGTGCCGTTTCTCGGGGGTGCCGAGCTGGTCCTTGCTTGCCTCGAATGCCGCTCTCACGTCGCTATCTTTGATCTGAACCTCGTTCTTGACCGTCTCAGGCGTTACCGCCAGCACGCCGATCTTGCGATATTCGGGTTGCGTGAACTTGCCGCGGTGGTTGTCGTAGTAGCGCTTGAGATCCTCGTCGGTGGGGTCGGGGATGGTTCCGGCGGCGCTCTGCGGAACCAGCACGTAGCGGAGCGTCCGTGTCTCGCCGTTGAAATTGTTGAGGGCGGTGACCAGGACGTCAGGACCGGCAGCGACCTTGCCAACCGTGGAGAGAATCTGCCGGCGTAGATTGCGCTCGCGAAGTGAATCAATATAGCCCTGCTCGTTAATGCCCATTGCCTGCAGCGTCTGCTGGAACAGCGCGGGGCTAAAATTCCCGGACGGATCCTTGAAGGCGGGATCCTTCATGATCTCGTCGAGAATTGCCGTATCGCCGATGGCAAGATGTAGCGCGCGCGCATGCGCGTCGACGGCGGCACCGCCGATTAGCCGCTCCATTACCCGCCTGTCGAGCCCGAGCGCCCGGGCCTCTTGCAGGCTCAAGCTTCGACCGGCCTGCGAGCTCATGGCTCTGAGCACATCCTGCTGGGCACGCATATATTCGCGTGGACCGATCTTGGTGTCGCCGACGGTTATGAGGTCTTGGCTGCCAAAGCCCTGGAACCAGCCGGCAGGGAACCAAATGATGAAGCTCGCAATCAGCAAGAGGACGAAGATGACGCCAATGACGCCGCCAGCCGATTTGCGCAAAGAGTCGAGTGCCACGCGTAGCCTGCTTTCTATTCCTGTTTGCCAAAGGCGCGCTGGAGTCCGATTGCTTGGACAACCCCGCGCGGCGGCGGCATCATAGGTAGCAAGGGGAGACCCGGCAAGGCGGCGCAAACTCTGGCGGTTCGAAAACCGCCCTGCCAAGAAGGGACGGCAGAGGCGAGGGGTAAAGACGTGGCAGGGATCAGGCCGCTTGTTGCGGGCAATTGGAAGATGAACGGCCTTGGCAGCGCCTTGGCCGAGCTTAGAGCCTTGAATGTCCGCTTCACGCGGGGCCCGGTGGCCGAGGCTGACATCATGGTGTGCCCGCCTGCGACCCTGCTATCACGGGCGCGGGAAACCTTGGCCGGCACTTCGATCCTGCTCGGCGCGCAGGATTGCCATCCCTTGCCGTCGGGCGCGCATACCGGCGATATCTCGGCCGAGATGCTCGCCGATGCGGGCGCCTCGGCGCTCATTGTCGGCCATTCCGAGCGGCGCATTGAGCACGGCGAGACAGACACGCTCGTCGCCGCCAAAGCCGAGGCAGCTCATCGCGCCAACATGACCGCCATAATCTGCGTTGGCGAGACTGATGAGGAGAGGCACAAAGGAGCCACCCTCGAGATCGTGAGGGGCCAGTTGCAAGGTTCGCTGCCGCAAAAGGCGTGGGCGGCAGATACAGTCATCGCCTATGAGCCGGTGTGGGCGATCGGCACTGGGCTTACGCCGACGCCCGAAGATGTGGCCGAGGTGCACGGCTTGATCCGCGCGGAGTTGTGCGGCCTGCTCGGCCTGGCTGAGGGTAACCGCATCCGTATCCTTTATGGCGGCTCGGTCAAGCCGGAGAACGCGGGCGAGCTTCTCGTGGTGCCGGAGGTGAACGGGGCGCTGGTCGGGGGCGCAAGCCTCAAAGCAAGCGACTTCTACGCAATTTTGTCTATTTATTCCGGCAGTTATTCCAGCAATTCCGCAGATTGATCTGATTGCAAAACTATTGCGAGCAGGGTTGGCAAACGGACCAATCTTCGCCATTCTGATGTGGTTGATTTGACTAAGGGGGACGACCTTCTCCGCGGGGTAACGATGCCGTTGCTGCGATTGATCGCCGTGGCGCTTCTCGTTTCGGGCTCAGCGGTGGCATTTGGGCTTAGCGCTCTCGCCGAGCCGCTGGACAAGCAGAGCTGCGCGAGCTTGCAGGTCGAACGCAACAAGCTTTTGACCCGCGACATGCAGGCTGCTCTCGACCGTGGCCCCGACTGGGTCAAAGACCACCTCAACGACCAGGAGCTCGAGCAAGTACGGCGCTTCCTGGGAGTCGAGGCGGACATCGAGTTCCGCTGCCGCGGCGGCGGCGTGACCAAGCCCACCGTGCAAGCCGCCGAAGCACCGGCCCAAGGCGACCAAACGTCCGGCGCCGAAGTGGTTCCCTTACCTGACCGCAAACCCGCCCCGCCGACCGAGACGGGCTCTGACGCCAAGCCTAGCCAAACCCTGGCAGATTCGGCTAAGACACCGCCTTCGAAGGCGAAGGCGACGAGATGACCACTGTTCTTCTGCTGATTCACATCATGGTCGCGCTGGCTCTTGTCGGCGTCGTGCTGCTGCAGCGGTCCGAAGGGGGCGCGCTCGGCATTGGTGGCGGGGGGGGTTTTATGACCGGCCGCAGCGCTGGCAACGCCTTGACCAAAACTACAGCCGTACTTGCCGGCTGCTTCTTCGCAACAAGTCTTCTTCTGTCGATTCTTGCCGGCCAGCATGGCGGGCCGCCCTCGATCCTGAGCCCAGCCAGCCAGGGCGGAGGAGGGCTAGCTCCGCTTCAGATGCCAGCCGCGCCGGCACCGGCTGCTCCTAGTGCGCCGTCTGCGCCCTCAGCCCCGCAAGCGCCGCAGTCGCAATAAGCGACCCACAAGAATCGCTCAATAAGCAGTCCACCGCTTCTTGTTGGGGCTACCGACTCGCCCCCATTTCAGTGTATGGTCGAGGCCCATGGCGCGGTACGTCTTCATTACCGGCGGCGTGGTTTCCTCACTCGGCAAGGGGCTAGCCTCTGCGGCGCTCGGTGCGCTGCTTCAGGCGCGTGGGTTCAGCGTGCGGCTACGCAAGCTTGACCCCTATCTCAATGTCGATCCGGGGACCATGAGCCCCTATCAGCACGGCGAGGTG
>Ga0126370_10001732_pt1 | contig 10043 bp, 6 predicted proteins | sample PanSoiMetaPlot_3_FD_92586 | JGI IMG/M metagenome (GOLD analysis project Ga0126370, IMG submission 92586) | Tropical forest soil microbial communities from Panama - MetaG Plot_3 | ecosystem: Environmental > Terrestrial > Soil > Tropical forest > Bulk soil | place: Panama | collected 2016-02-17 | reverse complement strand
GACCAGGGAGCCTCCTATGGCCATCTACGATCCGAACAACGTTTTCGCAAAGATCCTGCGCGGCGAACTGCCCTCATACAAGGTCTACGAGGACGACCGCGCGTTCGCGTTCCTCGACATCATGCCGCGCGCGGCCGGCCATACGCTGGTGATCCCGAAGGCGCCCGCCCGCAACATTCTCGACGTGAAGCCGGACGATCTCGCCCATGTGATGGCTGTGGCGCAGAAGGTCGCCCAGGCCGCCATGAAGGTGTTCGGTGCCGACGGGATTACGGTGCAGCAGTTCAACGAGCCGGCGGGCGGCCAGGTCGTCTTCCACTTGCATGTGCACGTGATCCCGCGCAAACAAGGCGTGCAGCTCAAGCCGCCCGCGAGCCACAAGGAAGATGCGGCGGTGCTGTCCGACCAGGCGCTCAAGCTTGCGGCGGCGCTGAAGGGCGCGTGACGCGCCCTCCCCGTCAGCGGGACAGCGTCACCTCGAACCCGGCGGCCTTCCATTGGTCGGCCGACGCCGCATCGTGCAGCATGCGCGCGAAATCGATTGCGACGCCGCGCGAGATGGTGTCGCGCAGCACCCCGGTTGAGAACCGCTCCATGGTCAACAGCGGCGGCGGCAGCGGGCCGGCGACCTTAACGCCCGGCGTCGACACGATCGTGCTGATGAACGTCACGCCGACCTCGGCTTCGCCGCTCGCCACCGCCTTGACGATCTCGTGGCTGCCGCGCCGCAGCACCGCCTTGGCGTTGACCGCCTCGAGGATCCCGAGGCGCTCCAGCTCCTTGGCGAAATAGCTGCCGAACGCGCCGCCGGTCTTCGGATCCGTGTAGGCGATCGAGCGGGCGGCGAGCAGCGCGGCGCGGAATTTCTCCAGCGTCGCGATATCCAGCGCCGCCGCGCCGGCGCGGATCGCAAGCCCGGTGCGGGTCGCGGCGACCGGTGCGCTCGTCCCGGCGACGAATTCGCCGGCGCGGTCCATCTCGTCCGCCGCCTCCGCGGTGACGACCACGACATCGGCGCGCTCGCCGTCGGCGAGCCGCTTTCGGATCGCGCCGACGGTGCTGTAGTCGACCAGCACGGTGTGACCGCGCTCGCGCCAGAAGCGCAAGGCAAGCGGGCCAAGCGCATCCTGTACGGCGAGCGCGGCGAGCACTCGCACCTCGGCCGCTTGGCCGGATGTGATCGAGGCGAGGCCGGCCAGGACGATCGCGACGAAGCGGAGCATGACGAATTCCTCTCGGTGTGGCGAAAAAGCATCGAGCCGCGCAGGTCGTCCTCATATCACGTCCGCGTCCGTCGTAGCGCAAGAGACGATCACTCGGAGAGAGCCTTCGGCAAGGAAGATGCGACCACGCACCAACTCCAGCAATTTTATTGATCAATGGAATTCATCAGGCGCCAGAACGAAATCGTCGACGCGTCGGAACAAACAAAAGCTTTTTTTAGTTTATCTGCGCGATGCGCGTTTATTCTTGATTTTTTCCGCGAAATCTGAGATACACAGCGCCCTGTCGGGCAAAAGCCCGACAAAGAGGAACCCGATGCGCCTTATAGGCTCACATAGCTTCGCGCTCAGCGCCGCCGCCACTTGGTCGTACGCACGACCGGGCGACGGCCGAGTCATGTGTGCCGAACAGGCGAGCGTGCTGTTCTCGACCGGACCGACCCGACAAGGGTCGACAGCGACAGACTAACCGGCGGCGGGCCAAAAACCCTCCGCCAAACAGGCAGGAGGGACCCGATGGGCCCGTAACAGACTCCCGAGCGACCTGACCGACATGACCCGAGCGTGCGCTCGCGCGTCCGCATGTGCGGCTGCGCGCGCGTCGATCGAACCGGATTTCCGTGCATGTGCGCGGCGCGATTTCGCGCGTGAACGGCGCATTGGGGTCGGGCTTGCCCAACCTGCGCATCGAAAATTGCCGTCTCGGGCAAGCCCGAGATCGGTGCGACCCTTGCTGTTTGACATCGTGAACGTCCAGAACAGGACGGCGCTTCGTGCAACCGCCCCCGTTTTTCGGGATGCGCAGCGGGAGCGTCGTCCGTTTGTCAATTTTCCGCACCCGCCCCTGAAGCATTGAGGCGATGCAGCCGCCCCGTAAGCGGCAGAGCCGGTTTCGAGTCCCGGCTGGGGCCCCAATTACCTTTTACATTTCTCGCGATCAAGCTTCCCCTTTGCTCTCTTAGCTCAATCGGTAGAGCGCCGGCTTGGTATGTCGGAGGCGGCTGGTTCGAAACCAGCAGAGAGCCCCAGATTGCGCCAATAGCCCAACCGGCAGGAGGCAACTCGTTCAGACCGAGTGCAGTGCAGGTTCGAATCCTGCTTGGCGCACCAACCTGAGATTTCGTACGATGCCGCCATCGGGCGAGCGCTCGGCGTGGAGGGAAGCACATGGGTTACGACGTCCACGTCACGAGGAGGCCGAACTGGTGGGACAAGACGGGACCCGAGATTTCGCTTGCGGAGTGGATCGCCCTCGTCGAGGCGGATCCGGAGATGCGCCTGGACGGATATGCCGAGGCCAAGTTCCGTGAAGGCCGAGTCCTGAGAGTCGAGAGCGACGGCCTCGCGGTCTGGACAGGATATTCCGGTCACCACAACGGATCGACTGTCTGGTTCGATTGGCGCAGAGGAAACGTCGTGGTGAAAAATCCCGACGTCGAGATCCTCAAGAAAATGGGCTCTTTGGCTCAAATCTTGTCGGCCAGGGTTCAAGGTGACGACGGCGAGTTCTACGATGCCGCCGGCAATCCACGCGCTTAGCTCAGAGGCAGAGCGTCGGTCCCACGCACCGAAGGTCGAGATTTCGAAATTCTCAGCGCGTACCAAAGCGTCCTTAGCTCAGCTGGCAGAGCGCGGCCCCGACATGGCCGAGGTCGCAGGATCGTGCCCTGCAGGACGCACCAGCCTTCGCGCCAAGGCGCTTCGGCTCGGCAAGCCAGCCTTAGTCCGCGAAGCCTGTCGCGTCGAAGCCCGACTTGTCCGCCGTAGCTCGAAGAGCGAAGGCGGAAGGGCGAAGACGGACCGGCAACAATCGGCTCGGCAAGCCACCAGCAGAACCACCTTTAGCTCAGCAGCAGAGCGCTCGCCCGATAAGCGAGAGGCCCGAGGGGCAGCACCTCGAAGGTGGACCGATTCGGACGACGTGGCCGAGCGGATCAGGCAAGCGGCTGCAACCCGTTCCACGCAGGTTCGACTCCTGCCGTCGTCTCCATGTTCAATTTCGCAAAGAGCTTCGGACCAGTTACCGTAGCGGCCGAACGGCGCGGATTCTTAACCCGCTGGCAGATGCCCGTCGCAGGTTCGAATCCTGCCTGGTCCTCCAACATTCGCCGCGCAGCGGCGAATGTTGCCCGCCGTAGCCTTGGCGAAGGCGGACCGACAACTCCCGGCCTGCGTCCATCACGCGTCCGTACCCCAACCGGCAGAGGGAGTGCGTCGAGAGCGCATTCAGTGGGAGTTCGACTCTCCCCGGACGCACGATCCCGGCCCCATGGTCACGGCTTGGCGGTGGGCACCACGATACTCGCTCCCGTGGTCGCAACGATCTGCGTCGAACCACCCGAATGGAATGCCGTCACAGGAGTCCTGATCAGGATGAAGCGCGACTCCTGGTGGTTTGCGCAGAAAACCGGCGGATCGGTGAACGTAAACAACACACCGGCTCCCGGCGCCGCGCTCCGCTTGGCAGTGCGCGGCGGTACCGTGCCTAGGCCATCGGTCCGATATCCGGCGCGCAACGGCAATCCGCTGAAATCCCCGGTGAGAATTCGCGCCACCGCCCCCGGACCGTTCGTATCGCGGATGGCGTAGTAGAAGTCGAGCCGGTTGGTGCTCGTCGAGCGTACGACGCGATCCTGCAGTTTCCCCTCGCAGATCAGCGCGCCCGCAGGGCTCCTGATCACGAACGGCACCAAGTTGTCCAGTTCGACAACCCCGGCGAGCGTCGGCTCTGTGGCCGCGGTGGTTGCCGGCACCACGATCGTCGCACCGGGCGCGAGCAGGGCCGAGACCGCGAGGGCGGCGCTGCCGAATGCCAGCAGTCCCCCGCCGATCGCAAGCGCTAGCGCTGTCCGGGTTGGCAGAAGATTCCAGCGCCTGAGCATGGCCTCGCCTCCAATTGGCATGACTGAAATGAACAATGGTAATTCTAGTACTGCGTGTTTTGTCCTGTCGATCAACTTTAACTGGATACCGGCTTGATCGATCCATGGCCGTCACGCCGAGTCCTGGGAGATGTACCAGTCTCCGGAATCGCGCGTGGTGATCGCGTCCACGCGCGCAGGAAAATTTTCGGGGAAAAATACAATCGATCTACAATGGAAAATGCGCGCCAATTACAATGCAAGGCCTTGCGCGGGCGAGGGAAAAGCCGCCGGCGCAGGAACAATGGCAAGCGATGAAAAAACAATGCGCAGAAAAATCGAAATCGTCGGAAATAACGGCTGACATGGTCGCGTGTGGTCCATGGCGGCACACATGAAAATGCCCGCCGATGAGCAGCGGCGGGCGACCCTCGCACAAATCCGAGACTAGGATTTCAGCCATCGCTGATTTTGCACACGAAAGCAAGCGAAAGAAAAAAGCGCTCCCGTTATTCCCGTGGAATGTCCGTTGCACTCGTCTTGTATCAGGGCGGCACAAACTCCTGCTCCGTTACGCATCTGGTGAAGCGGCCGCGCTGTCGACGCGGCGAGAGGGATTCGATTTCCCTACGGAGCGCCAAGTCGCTGGCGTGTAGCTTAGCCTGGCAAAGCACCCGCTTCGGGAGCGGGGGACCGCAGGTTCGAATCCTGCCGCGCCGACCAGTTCTGCATCTCTAGCTCAATCGGCAGAGCCGTCCCCTCATAAGGGACTGGGTCCAGGTTCGAGTCCTGGGAGATGCACTCGAGTTCGGAGAGCGCCGCCGGAGTGGCCGGCAATCGGTCTCGAAAACCGAGGGGTCCGCGAGGACCGAGGTTCGAACCCTCAGCTCTCCGCCAACTTTCGCCGCTTCGCGGCGAAAGTTGTCCGCCGTAGCCTTGGCGAAGGCGGACGCAACGTGGGAATCCAACAGTTTCCCGGGAAGCGCCCATAAGGACGGCTGGTGCCGTCGCTGCGCCGTAAACGCAGTCCCTTTGCGGCAGGAGGTTCGATTCCCTCCGCTTCCCACCAACCTTCGCGCCTTGCGGCGCTACGGCTCGGCAAGCCATGCGCGAAGGCTGCCGCGCCGAAGCCCGCAGGGCGAAGGCGGGCCGAAGTAGCAGAGCGCATGCGGGTGTAGCTGGAAGGTCAAGCCTCGGAGCGCCACTCCGAAGACGCGGTTTCGATTACCGCCGCCCGCGCCAATTCGCTCGGAAAGCTAATCTGGTGAAAGCGCCGCGTCGAAACCGCGGAGAGGTTGGCTCGAAACCAACTCCGAGCGCCAGCGTTCGCGCCAAGGCGCTTCGGCCGGCAGGCCATCGCAGTCCGCGAAGGCTGCCCGCCGTAGCCTTGGCGAAGGCGGGCGAACCGAATGCAAGAAATAGTTGGGGCACGCACAAGGGTGCAGACATGCCTTGCAAGCAAGTCCGGCGGGGAGCGTTACCCCGGTGCTCCACCACTTTTGTCGCGCAGCGACAAAAGTGTCCGCCGTAGCGACAGCAAGGCGGACCAGGCGACCCGCTTCGGCGGGCGACCACGACTCATTCCCCTCAGGCGAGCAAGGTGCACGCGGCTGCCTGTTAAGCAGAGTTCAGGCAGGTTCGATTCCTGCGAGGGGAGCCAGTTCTCGACCGCTATGCGGACCCGTCTGCTCTCGCATTGGCAGCCTCGCCCCAGGCCCCCAGCGTATGCAGTTTCTCCGCCGCCAGATCGGTCCGCTGCGGGCTCCTGGCCGCGGCAGACTCATAGCGGTCGGGAGCGACCGCCCGCAGGCCGGTCCTGGCATCGCGATCCTCGAGCATGCGGGCGAACGTTCGCTCGTCGCGCCATGTCCATTTTCCGTGCTCCAGCCGCGCGTAGGCTCGCCCCGTGTCGTAGTCGGCGAAATTGATGATCGGGATCAGGCGCGCGCAGCGTTTCAGGAAATCGACGTTGCGCTCGGGCGCCAGCTCCTTATCGAAATAGACCTCCGCGGGCCGGCGCGCGTCGATATTGATCTTCCTGAACCGCTCGATGTCGAGCATGCTCTTGACGTCCAGAACGGTCATCTCCCGGTTCCAGCCGAACGCCACGGTCCGCGGCGGGCGGCCTTCCGCCACGCTGTTGTCGAGAAACTCGTAGTGGACCCGTCTGCGCGGATCGAGCGCCCAGGTGAAGAACAGTTCGGGCATTCCCGAATAGGCCTCGACGTTGTGGGCCAGGAGGTCGTCGACCGCCTTGTAGCGTCCGACTTTCAGCCCCCGCGTCCACGCGCGCTCGACCGTCATCTCCGGCGGCGTGATCATGAAGAACATGTAGACGAGCTCGCCGAACCGCGTGAGCAGCCGCGTCGAGTCGTATCCGTCCGGCGCCGGCACGAAACTATCGAAACGGAAGCGATCGATGAGGAGGTGCGGCATCTCTCCCCGGTTCGCCTTGTTCGCCATGTGGCGATCGAGCTTCTTGTCGACGATCTCGACCTCGTGCCCGCTCATCGTGCCCGCATACTTGTAGGCGGCGCCGAGCGAGCCGTAGTCCAGCAGGAACTTGCGCCAGATATCGGGGCTGATCAGTGCGAACTCCTCCCAGGGAAATCCGAGCTTCCTCGCCAGCATCCGCTGCAGCGGGCGCATCGTGCTCTTGCCCGAGGCCGACGCCCCCTTGACGTTCATGACCACCGGCGTCTCCTGCGCGGGGAGCAGCTGGTAGCCTTCGCGCGCAACCGCTTCCTGAAGCAGCGGCTCGATCGCCTCGCCGATGACCTCGCTGCCGTAGTCGTTGCACACGAACGTGACGGCGAGCTCGGTCAGCAGGTCCCCGCCCGCCAGCAGCCGGCCGCGCCGTGCGATGATCGCCGATGCAACCCGGCTCAACGCGTCGAGGCACGCCGCCCCGAGCCGGTCGTCGGTCCGTTGCGCCTTCGTCGCCCATTCGGCCGCGAGCCGTCGGTCGCGCTCCGCCGCGCTCTCCACCGGCCGGAGCGGCGCGTGCTTCGGCTTCCCGAACAGGAGCGTCCAACCGATGCCACTGCGCCGATCGGCGTCGGTCGCCGGCCCGGCGTCGCGACCGAGGCTCGCGTCGAGCTCTTGCGCCACAAGCGCCGAGGCGGCGCTCCTCGTCCGCTCGAACAGCTCGGCCAGTCGGGCGTGTTGAGGCGCAATGTATCTGTCGAGAATGGTCGAGGCGATGCGGCGAAAGTCTCGCCCGAGGTCTTCGTAATCAGGCCCGTCGGGCACGGCGATGCTGCTGGTCACGCGCACCAGCAGTTCATGGACCGCGAGACGCTCGGGACAAAACGCGACGAGATCGTGCGCAGGCAGGCCGCAAATGTCGCGCAGCTCGTACGCCTTGGCGACGCCGGTCGAAACGTTCTCGGCCCGGAAAACCGTCGCAAGCGGCAGATACTGTCGCGGCAGCTCCGATTCCAGGCCCGGATTCCACGCCCCGTACGTCGCGTCGGCGGTTCGCTCCTGATGGGTCACCTGCGCGTCCTCGCACCGGCTGCATCAGATATGGCCTTGCAGCGAACTGTCAATCGCATGTCATCCCACACGCTGCCGTCGTCTAGCGGCCGAGGACTCCGGTCCCTCAAACCGGCAATCGCGGGTTCGAATCCCGCCGGCAGCGCCAACACCACCCATAGCTCAGCGGAGCAGAGCGCCGGTTTGCGGAGCCGGAGGCCGCAGGTTCGAATCCTGCTGGGTGGCCCATTCCAGGGATCAGGTATCAGCGGTCAGACATCAGAAAGGACCACAGAGCACCTGATCCCTGATCGCTGATACCTGATGCCGGAACAGGGTGTAGCTCAGCCCGGCCAGAGCCCCGCGCTCGGATCGCGGTGGTCGCAGGTTCGAATCCTGCCGCCCTGACCATTTCACGCGGGTCCAGGATCGTCTAACGGCAGGATGCGGCGCCCTGAACGCCGCGATGCAGGTTCGAATCCTGCTCCTGGATCCACGCGTGCTTTCTGTCCACGTAGCTCAACGGATCAGAGCGGAGGCGTCCGAAGTCTCAGGCTGCGCGTTCGACTCGCGCCGTGGACTCCATTCGGAGAGTTGGCCGAGCGGCAAGGCATCGCGGTGCTAACGCGACGAGACCGAAAGGTCGCGCAGGTTCGATCCCTGCACTCTCCGCCAAGCTGTTTTGACGCATCACAGCTTTTCGCGTGCAATACCTTTCAGAATCCGACATATTTACAGTGCTTTTTGTCTTTACAAGTTCACGCTCGTTCGCGACAATCCGGATACGCACTGCGGGTAATTTGTGGGTAAAGCGGCTCCATGGGCACGATCGGGAAGCTGAAGGCGCTCGCTGTCGCAAAGGCGAAGACGCCAGGCATGTACGGGGATGGCGGGGGCCTCTATCTGCAAGTCACCGGTGCCGGCGCGCGCTCGTGGATCTTCCGCTACTGGGTGCCGCAGATTGATCCCGCCACCGGCAATCCGGCTCGCGACCCACAAACGAACAGACCGCGGGGCGTATCGCGCGAAATGGGCCTTGGCTCTCTCAGTACTGTCACGCTCGAAACCGCCCGGGAGCTCGCGGGCGAATGCCGGAAGCTGCGGCAGAAAGGGATCGACCCGCTGGAAGCCCGCCAGCGTGCCAAACAACAGGTGGCTCTCGAAAAGGCGAAGGCGATCACGTTCCGGGATGCGGCAACTACCTACATCGAATCGCATCGGGCCGGATGGCGCAACGCGAAGCACGCGGGTCAGTGGACCGCGACATTGGAGGCGTATGCCTATCCGACGATCGGAGCCGTCTCCGTGCAGGACGTCGACACGACGCTGGTTCACAAGATACTGGAGCCGATTTGGTCGACGAAAGCAGAGACCGCCTCACGTGTGCGCGGCCGCGTTGAATTGATCTTGGATTGGGCGACCGCTCGAGGCTACCGGACGGGCGAAAACCCGGCGCGGTGGCGCGGCCACATGGACAAGATCCTGCCACCCCGGTCGAAGGTGCAGAAGGTGAGGCACTACCCCGCCCTGCATTATCAACAGGTGCCCGCGTTCTTGGCCTCTTTGCGAACCCATGGCGGTGCCGCTGCTGCAGCGCTCGAGTTCACAATTCTGGCCGCCGCCCGTACCGAGATGACCATCGCCGCAACGCTGCCTGAGATCGATAAGCGCGACGGCTTGTGGACCTTGTCAGCCGAACGAATGAAGGCGGATCGCGAGCACCGCGTGCCGCTGTCCGATCGCGCTCTTGAGATCGTCCGCGAGATGGGCGCGCTCCGTGGCGACAGTCCGTACGTCTTCCCGGGCGGCAAGCGAAACCAGTCGCTGAGCAACATGGCCATGCTTGCCGTTATACGGAGAATGAACGAGTACCAAGAGCTCGTCGGCGACCCAAAGTGGATCGACCCGCGCCAGGGCAAGGAAGTTGTGCCGCACGGTTTCCGGTCTTCATTCCGGGACTGGGCCGCGGAGCGCACCAACTTCCCGAGCGAGGTGGTCGAGATGGCCCTGGCGCACGCGGTCGGCGGCAAGGTGGAAGCCGCGTATCGGCGTGGCGACCTATTCGAGAAGCGCCGACGGTTGATGGAGGCGTGGGCGAGATATTGCAAGAGCCCTGCGAAGGCTTCCGGCGCCGCAGTGGTGTTGGGACGCGCCACGGCCTAGCAGCAAGCGCGTCTGACGTCCGCTATGCCCCTGAGTGCGGCGCGAAAGCGGACATCGTCGGAGGTCCGAGATGCGCCACAAACAGACTCTCGTGAGCCAATGGCGAGATTTCCGCATCGCGAACTACCGCCCAGCCAATTCGCGATCTTTTGATCTAAATCAATGCTGGCGCAACCGCCGCTTTCTGTAGTGCTGTACTTGCCAAAATACACCGTCGGGGGCGACGGCACAGGGATGAACGCATGTGCGGAGGAGACCCGCGCCATGAAACGTCACGCGTTTGTCTGCTCGGCCATCGCTCTGCTCCTGGCACTTTCGT
>Ga0126370_10001731_pt1 | contig 10043 bp, 8 predicted proteins | sample PanSoiMetaPlot_3_FD_92586 | JGI IMG/M metagenome (GOLD analysis project Ga0126370, IMG submission 92586) | Tropical forest soil microbial communities from Panama - MetaG Plot_3 | ecosystem: Environmental > Terrestrial > Soil > Tropical forest > Bulk soil | place: Panama | collected 2016-02-17 | reverse complement strand
CGGGCTGAACTATCTCAACAAGAGCGGGCCGTATCGAACGATCTTCCCCGAGGTCGTCGCGGCCACCACCGGCCACGCGCACACCGATTTCGGCTACCACATCGGTGTGATGACGACCGAGCAGCTCGGCGAAGTGGACTGGCTCGTCGGCGAGCAGGGAGTGGGCTCGTTCAAGTACTACATGTTCTACAAGGGCCTGAATCTCACCTCCGACTCGACGCGCGGCAGCGCCTACACGATGGCCGAGACGTACGACCTCGGCCGCCTCTATCTGCTCATGCGGCAGGTCGCGGCCGCCTCGCTCAAGTACGGCGTCCACGGCCGGGTCTCGCTGAGCCTGCACTGCGAGCAGGCCGAGCTGATCCGCGTGTTCATCGAGGAGGTGAAGCGCTCGGGTCCCGGAGGTCTCGAGGGCTACCATCGCTCGCGGCCGCCGCTGACCGAGCAGCTGTCGATCGCCGAGGCGCTGGTGCTCACCGACGCCACGCGCTGCCCGGTGAACCTGCTCCATCTCTCGAGCGCGGAGGCCGTCGCGAGCGGGGCGGACGGCCGTCGCCGGCATCCGCATCTCGATATTCGGCTCGAGACGACCTTGCACCATCTGGCCCTCACGCACGCCACGGCCGGGGGCATCGTCGGCAAGGTCAACCCGCCGATCAGGACCGAAGCCGATCGCGAGGCCCTCTGGCAAGCTGTCGAGGACGGCCGCATCGACACGGTCGTCAGCGATCACGCCTGCTGCGCCGAGGAGGACAAAGGCGGAGATCTCTGGAAGGCGCTCCCGGGGTTCGGCGGGACCGCGCTGCTCTATCCGTACCTCGTCTCAGAGGGACACCTGCGCCGCGGGCTGCCGCTGACGCGCATCGTGGAGCTGGCGAGCGCCAATCCGGCCTGCGCCTTCGGCCTCTATCCGCGCAAGGGCACGATCGCCGTCGGCGCCGATGCCGACCTCGTCGTGCTCGATCCAGTGCGCGAGCACGTCGTCTCGCCCGCAGTGCTCCACTCGGCGCAGGACTTCACACCCTTCGCCGGCATGCGGGTCCGCGGCTGGCCGACCCAGACGCTGCTGCGCGGACGCACGGTGTTCCGGGACGGCGCCGTCGTCGGCGAGCCGCAGGGGCAGTACGTCAAGCGTCCGATCGGGCTCTACGGGAGTGAGAGTTGAGCGCTGCGGGGGCGGGCGGCGGGCTACGCCTTGGCCCGAGCGGTGCTCCGCCGCGGGCAGGCCTTGTGATACCAAGTCGAGCCGAGCTTGACGTGATTGCCGTTCTTCCGGATCTTCCGCTTGCACTTGGGACAGGTTCCCATCGGCGCTCCTTTTCGCGTGCTGATCGAAGCCGCGTCATTATAGCAGGCGCGTCGGGGCAGGCCGCGTGAGTGACTGCGTTTTCTGCCGCATCGTCGCGCGCACGAGCCAGGCCGACGTCGAGTACGAGGACGACGCGGTCCTCGCGTTCAAGGACATCTACCCGAAGGCGCCGATCCATCTGCTGATCGTCCCCAAGCGCCACATCAGCTCGATCATGGCGATGGAGCCGGGCGACGCCGAGGTGCTCGGCCGCTGTTTCCTGGCCGCTCGCAAGATCGGAGAGGCGAGGGGCCTGGCCGAGCGCGGCTACCGCCTGCGCGTGAACTGCGGGCTGGAAGGCGGCCAGGTTGTCTACCACGTGCATGTGCACTTCCTGGCCGGCGGGCGCGCGAGCGGCGGCTAACCTCGCTAGTCGTCAGGCGGGCGCGGCGACCGTCTTCGCGGCGAGCGGCAGACCCGCGTCGGCCCAGCCGCTGAGGCCGCCCTTCAAGATCCTCACGTCACGAAAGCCTGCGCGGCGAAGCCCTCGCGCCACCCGGGCGCTCGTGGCTTCATCGGGTCAGGAGCAGTACGCGACGACCGTGCGCTTCGCGTCGACGTCGACGGCGCGAAGACCCTTCTCGAGCTCTTCGGGCGAGAGGTGGCGCGCGTTCTGGATCTTGACCGGGCTCTTGGCGTACGTGGCTCCATCGCGCACGTCCAGGATGATGGGCGGCGAATCCGGCGAGGCTTCGATGAGCCGCATCACCTCCGACGGCCGGATGCGATAGCGGTTGCGCTGGGCGCGCAGCACGAGCAGCACGATCGCGCCGCCCACGAGCGCCGCCGCCGAGAGCGTCGCGGCGAGCGCCCATGGAAAGGGGCGAGGCGGCGGGTTCTTCGCTTCGGCCATCATGCGGCGCACGTCGGTGAGATCCGGCAAGAGACGGTTCGCCTCCGCGAAGTTCCTCTCGGCGCGCCCGTAGCTGCCCGCGAAAAAGGCGTCGAGCCCCGCGTGCCACGCCGTGTTGAAGCGACTGACCTCGTCGAGTCGGACGTCGGTGCCCGCGAGGAACGCTCGGACTGCGGACGCCGGGATCACGAAGTTGAAGCCCTGGACGCCTCGATTGCCCCCGTCCAGGCTCACGAACGTCAGGACGCCGAGAACCTCGCCGGACGACCCGACGGCGGGGCCGCCGCTGTTGCCCCCTGCAGCCGGCGCGTCGACCTGGAGCAGCGGCTGGTTGGCGCGGTCCTGCTTCATGCCGGAGATGGCGCCGCTCGTCACCGATGCCTCGACCTTGGCCGACGCGTTCAAGAGCTCGTGGCTCAGCACGACGTCGGGGAAGCCGAGAATGTGGACCCTGTCGCCGATCTTCGCGTTCGACGAGTCGCCCAGGGTCAGCGCCGGCATGTCGGTCGCCTCGAGCTTCAAGAGCGCGAGGTCTCGGCCCGACATTCCCTCGCCGGCGACCGGCGGGATATACTTCGCTACCGTCGCGGAGAGCCGCATGCCGTTGGAGAGGATCACCGAGATCGACGGGTCGAGCTTGGCCTTCGCGCGCGCGACCGCGTCGGCGAGCGTTTGGTCGCTGACGTCCCCGCAGGCTTGACGCACGCCGCGCTCCCGGAGCTCTCGCTCGAGAGACGGCTGCGGCCGATACGCCGGCGAGACGACGTGCCCATTCGTGATGACCCAGCCGCTCGGGCTGATGAACCAGCCGGTCCCGGTCTCGCGGACGGGCGGAGGCGCGACCTGCTGCCCACCGGCCGAAGGGCAGGTGACGGTGACTTCGGCCGCGACTTCGGATACGACGAGCGCGACGGCCGGCTTCGCTCGGAGCAAGACCTCCTGAACCGGGGGGGCCGCGTCGGCGAGGGAAGGCAACACGGAAATCAGCGCGCTCGCGAACCAGCGATGCATCCCCGGGATTCTATACCTCGTGAAATGCAAAAAAGAAGGCTCCAGGGGACGGCCCCTGGAGCCTGGGTGCTGCGACTGCAAAAGTACTTCTTTACTTCATCAGGCCCATGGCCTCGACGGCCTTCGCCTTCGCGGAGTCCATGTTTCCGGCCTTGCAGGCAGCCTCGGCCTCGCGGACCAGCTTCGCGGCATCGCCGCCCGAAGACTTGGCACCGGCGAGCGAGCGCGGGGCCTGAATGTCCTGACCGCTACGCGGGGCCTGGATGTCCTGGCCGGCGCGAGGAGCCTGGATGTCCTGACGCGAGCCGGCCAATGACCGGGGCGCCTGGATGTCCTGACCGCGCGGGGCCTGGATGTCCTGACCCGTACGCGGAGCCTGAATGTCCTGACCAGCGCGCGGGGCCTGGATGTCCTGGCCGCTACGCGGAGCCTGAACGTCCTGACCGCTGCGCGGAGCCTGAACGTCCTGACCCGACCGCGGAGCCTGGATGTCCTGGCCGGCGCGAGGCGCCTGAATGTCCTGACGCGAGCCGGCTAGCGACCGGGGCGCCTGGATGTCCTGACCGCTACGCGGAGCCTGAATGTCCTGGCCGCTGCGCGGGGCCTGGATGTCTTGACCCGCCCGCGGAGCCTGGATGTCCTGACCCGCCCGCGGCGCCTGAACGTCCTGGCGCGAGCCGGCCAGCGAGCGCGGGGCCTGGATGTCCTGGCCGGTACGCGGGGCCTGGATGTCCTGACGGGAGCCGGCCAGCGAGCGCGGCGCCTGGACGTCCTGAGCCTTCGAAACCTTCTTCAGCATCGCCTGCGCCTGGCTGACTTCCATCGGGCACTGCGTCTGTGCGTCAACGACCGGCGCCACGGTCGCGACGACTGCCACGCTCATGATTGCCGCCAAAAATCTCTTCATTGTTCTGTCCGTTTCCCCTCGTTTGGTTGAAGTTGGTCGATCCGTTCACCACAGCCCGCGTGTTCCTCGTCACCCCCTCGACGTTGAGGTCCGATCAATCGCTACGACTCTCGGGAAGGGAGAGGGAGCAACCGGAATGCCAGATGCGGACCATCGTGAAGACGAATGAAACAAGCTACTTATTCGGAATTCTCAGCGACGCTGCTTGGCGTTGTGCCCTGCCACGCCCGTCGGGAGGGTGCGGCATTCTGCCCGCCGCCCCCCTTGTGGTAGCCTGACACCCGGCATGCATCGGATATGGCGCATTTTGCTGCGTTTCGGGCTCGCCGGGCTAGTCCTGACGGGCTGCTCCAGCGCCGCCACAGTCAAATCAGCGACCGCCATCGAATCTCCGAGCCACCACGTCCTGCACAACGGCGTCCGCGTCCTCATTCAAGAGTACCCCTCCAGTGAAGTCGTCGCAGTCCAGCTGTGGGTGCGCGCGGGCGGCCGCGACGAGGCCGCGAACGAGCTCGGGCTGGCCCACTATCTCGAGCACATGCTCTTCAAGGGGACCACCACGCGCGCGAAGGGCTTCGTCGAACGCGACGTCGAGGGGGTCGGCGGGTACGTGAACGCCGGGACCTCGCTCGACTACACGTTCTACCACACGGTGCTGCCAGCGGCGCGCGCCGTGCCCGGCATCGAGATGATGGCCGACATCAGCGTCAACTCGATCCTCGACGAGACCGAGCTCGAGCTGGAGAAGAAGGTCGTCATCGAGGAAATGCGGCTGACTCAGGACACGCCCGAGCGGTACCTAAACTTCCTCATGTACGGAATGGTGTTCGACAGTCACCCGTACGCGCGCTCGTTGCTCGGCACGCCCGAGATCATCAACAAGCTCACGCGCGAGACCCTGCTTGCGTTCTACCGGCGGCACTACGTTCCCGAGTCCTTCACGCTGGTCGTCGTCGGACCCGTGGACAAGGCGGTCATCCTTCAGGCGGCCGAGCGGACGCTGGGGCGCTTGCCGCGCAGCGGCTTTCAGCGGCTGCCGCAGTCGATGCCTCCGGGTCTCACACCCAAACGGAGCGAGGTGCAACGGCCGGGTGCGTTGGCCTATCTCGGGATGGGCTGGCTGGGCCCGAAGGTCGATCATGCCGACTCGCCCGCCGTGGAGCTTCTCGTCTCGGTCCTCGGCCGGGCGCGCTCGTCGCGTCTGCCCCAGGCGCTCCGGGAACGACAGGGGATCGTCAACTCCGTGCGCGCCAACTACGTCGAATACGAAGCCGGCGGCATGATCACGGTGACGGCACAGCTCGAGGCCCCGAATCTCGCGCGCGCGGAGGCCGAGACCTTGAGCGAGATCCGTCGCATTCGCGACCAGGGCGTGACCGAAGAGGAGCTGCGCCGCGCCATCACGCGCGCCGAAGCCGAGCACGCGTTCCGCAACGAGACTGCGGAAGGACGCGCCCGCGTGTTCGGGCACGCGGAGACCGTGTGGCGCCTCAGCGAAGAGCTTGCGTATATCGACCGCCTGCGGTCGGTCACAGCCGATCAGGTCCGGTTCGCGGCCCGACGCTACCTCGACCTCGAGCGCTACGGACGGCTCGCGTTCGTTCCGTCGGCTCGATGATCCGCTTCGGCCCGCCGCTCGGCGCGGTGCTGCTCGCGCTGACGCTCACCACTGCCGGCGCGTGGGCGCAGGAGCCGACGGTCACGCGCCAGGTCCTGACCAATGGACTGACGGTGTTGGTGCGCGAGAACCCCGCGGTCGGCGTCGTCGCCGTCTCCTTGCAAGTGCGCGCGGGCTCCCGCTTCGAGACCGAAGCGAACTCGGGCATCACGAACTTCCTGCATCGCACGATGGTTCGCGGCACCGCCCGGCGCACCGCGGTGCAGCTGGCGACCAGCGTCGAGGACATCGGCGGCAGCCTCGACGCGAGCGGTGAGGTCGAGGCCGCGGAAGTGCGAGGGCAGGCGCTCGCGCTGCACTGGGAAACCTTGTTGACGCTCGTCGCGGACGTCGCCCTGCAGCCCGCGTTGCGGCCCGACGAAGTGGAACGAGAGCGTCGACTGCTCCTCGCGCAGATCAAGGCGCGCGCCGATGCGCCGTTTGCGTTCGCGTTCGACGCGATGCTCCGCGAGCTCTACGGGACCAACGCGTACGGGCGCAGTCACTTTGGCTCGCGGGAAAGCATCGAGCGGCTGACGCGGGACGATCTGCTCGCGCACTACCGCGCGATCTATCAGCCCGACCGCATGGTGCTGGCCGTCAGCGGCCAGGTCGATCACAAGCGTGTCGTCAAGGCGGCCGAGCGGCTCTTCGGCCGCATGACGCGCCTCACCGCGAGCGCGCCGACCGCGGACGCGGTCTCGGCGCCGTCCGGGGAGCGTCGGGTCATCCCGCGTCCGGCCCAGCAGGCTCAGATCCTCGTCGGCTACCTCGGTCCCGCCCTCTCGGATCCGCTCTATCCGTCCGTGCGCGTGCTGGCGGCCGCGCTCGGCGGCGGCATGGCGGGTCGGCTGTTCGTCGAGCTCAGGGATCGGCGCGGACTCGCCTATTCGACGGGAGCGCTCACGCCGTATCGCACCGGGCCCGCCTTCGTCGTCGCGTTTATCGGCACCGCGCCGGACAGCGCCACCGCGGCCGAGGAAGGTCTACTGCGCGAGCTCGCGCGGATGCGCGAGGCGCCCATCAGCGCCGATGAGCTCGCGCGCGCGAAGGCGTACGTGCGGGGCCAGCTGGTGATGGATCGCCGTACCAACGCTCGCATCGCGTGGTATCTCGCCTTCTTCGAGGTGATCGGGGTCGGCTGGAACTTTCCAGATCGCTATGCGCGCGCCCTCGAGGCCGTGACGGTCCAGGACGTCACACTCGCCGCCGAGCGATATCTGACCCGGCCGAACATCGTCGTGCTCCAGCCGACGCGCTGATGACCCGCTCGAGGACGGGCTCCTCGCCGGTATGGCCCTGCTGTTTCTGATGCGGCCCCAGCGAGTCGCTCGCCTATAATGAGCGCGTAATGAAACGTCCAGCGCGCGTGCGAATCGACAAGCTACTGGTCGACAAAGGGCTGATCGAGAGCCGTGAAAAGGCCGCCCGGCAGATCCTTGCCGGCGAGGTCTTCGTCGATGGGCAACTAGTGGATAAGGCGAGCGTTCTGGTCGCCCCGGGGGCCGCCGTGGAAGTCCGCGCGCGAAGCCCCTACGTGAGCCGAGGGGGAGAGAAGCTCGTCCATGCACTCGACCACTTCCAGATCAAGGTGGCCGGGCGAGTCTGCCTGGACGTCGGCGCCTCGACGGGCGGGTTCACCGATTGCTTGCTCCAGAAGGGCGCCACGCGTGTATACGCGGTCGACGTCGGCACCGGCCAGCTCGACGCCCGTCTGCGCAAGGATCAGCGCGTGGTCGTGATGGAGCACACGAATGCGCGCGCGCTCGACCCGCGCGTCTTCGGCGACCAGCCGACGCTCGCCGTCATCGATGTCTCGTTCATCTCGCTCGAAAAGATTCTGCCTCCGACGTTTGGTGTCCTCGCTTCGCGGGGCGAGGTTGTCGCGCTCGTCAAGCCGCAGTTCGAGGTGGGGCGCGAGCACGTCGGCAAGGGCGGCGTCGTCCGCGATCCGGTCCAGCATCGGGCGGCGGTGCAGCGCCTGGCGCGGTACGCTGTGCTGCGAGGTTGGCACGTGCTAGGAGTCACCGGCTCTCCGCTGCGAGGTCCGAAGGGCAATCAGGAGTTCTTCCTGCACTTCTCGACGCACGGCCGGACCGCCAGCGATCTGGAGTCGATGATCAGCCGGAGCGTCGAGGCCCTTGCGTGACCAGAGTCGGCATCGTCGCGAAGCCCGACGCGCCCCGCGCGAAGGGCGTCATCGCTCAGCTGTTGTCGTGGCTCTCCGCGCAGGGGCTCGGGGCGGTCCTCGAGAAGGAGACCGCCGACCTCGCGTCGCCCGACGCGCCTGCCGCGGCCGGCAAGGCCGAGCTTCCGTCGCAAGTCGATCTGCTCATCGTCCTCGGCGGCGACGGCACCCTGCTCTCGATGGCGCGTGCGGTCGGCGACCTGGGCGTGCCCCTGCTCGGGGTGAATCTCGGAGGCCTCGGCTTTCTCACCGCGACAACGCTGGACGAGATGCTACCCGCACTCGAGGCGTACCTGGCCGGCCGCATGACGATCGAGGAGCGGATGCTCCTGGCGGCGCGGGTCATCCGCAACGGCCAGCCCCTCTGCGAGTACGCGGCGCTCAATGACGTCGTCATCACGAAGTCGGCGATGAGCCGCATCATCGACCTCTCGGTGTCGGTCGACGGCCGCTACGCGACGGCTTACCGCGCCGACGGCCTCATCATCTCGACGCCGACCGGATCGACCGCGTATTCACTCTCGGCCGGCGGCCCGATCCTGTTCCCGACGATGGACGCGGTCGTCCTGACCCCGATCTGCTCCCACACCCTGACCAACCGCCCGATCGTGCTGCCCGGCGCGGACCGGATCGAGGTCACCTTGCTGGCCGATCAAGAAGTGATGGCCACGGTCGATGGGCAGGTGGGAGTCGGGCTCCGCGAGCGCGACACGGTTGAGGTGCGCAAGGCGGCCTCGCGCATCCGGCTCGTCAGGTTTCCGCAGAAAGATTTCTTCTCCGTTCTCCGGACGAAACTCAAGTGGGGTGAGCGTTAACGCCGTATTCGCTCGGATACCGCTTGAGGTGGCCGCGCGGCTGACCTAGCATCGGCCAGATGCTCCTCGAGATTCGTGTCCGCAACTTCGCCGTCATCGACGCCGTGATCGTTTCGTTCCAATCCGGCCTCAACGTGCTGACCGGAGAGACCGGCGCCGGCAAATCGATGCTCCTCGACGCGATCCTCCTGATTCGCGGCGCCCGCGCCCAGACCGACGTCATCCGCACCGACACCGACACGGCGACGGTCGAGGCGGTGTTCGAGGTGGGGCCGCGGAGTCCGGCGGCGGCAGTGCTCGACGAGGCGGGGCTCGGTCTCGATCACGGGCAGCTGGTCGTTCGCCGGGAGCTTTCTCGCTCGGGTCGCCACCGCGCCTTCGTCAACGACTCGCCGGTCACAGTCGCGCTGCTCGAGCGCCTCGGCGATCACCTGGTCGAGATCCACGGCCAGCACGAGCACCAGCGGCTGCTCGAGCCGGCCCGGCAGCTCGACCTTCTGGACCGCTTTGGGGAGACCGACGACCTCCGCGACCGCGTCAGCGACCTGTTCGCCAAGCACCGCGCCGCGGGCGCCGAGCTCGAGCGCGCGCGCGCGGCGGAGCGTGATCGGGCTCAGCGCGAGGACCTGCTCCGCCTGCAAGTCTCGGAGCTCGACGCCGCGCGGCCGCGGCCGGGCGAGGAGGAAGAGCTGCGGGGCGAGCGGCGGCGGCTCCAGCACGCCGAGCGGCTCTCGGCGGGCCTGGCCGAGGTGGCGGGGCTCCTGAACGACGACGAGGGCTCGGCGATGAGCCGGCTCCATCGCGCCGCGCGTGTGCTACGCGATCTCGCGCGTCTCGATCCGGCGTTCGCCGCACCCGCCGATTCGATCGACGGCGCCGCAGCCCTCGTCGAGGACGCGCTCGCAGCGGTCCGTGCGCTCCGGGACAGCATCACGCTGGCGCCCGGTCGGCTCGAGACGCTCGACGAGCGGCTCGATACGCTCACGCGGCTCAAGCGAAAGTACGGCGACACCGAGGCGGCGATGCTCGCGTTCCGCGATGAGGCTGCCGCCGAGCTCGAGCGCCTCGGGCGCCACGAGGAGATCCTCGCCGAGCAGGGGCGGATGCTCGGCGAGCTCGAGGCGGAGCTGTCGACGGCCGCCCACGAGCTCGCCAAGCGCCGGCAGGACGCCGCCGAGCGCTTCGCCGGCGAGGCGGCGCGCGAGCTGCGCCAGCTCGGCATGGAGCGCGCCCGCTTCGAGATCGCCGCGACGCGGGCGCCGTT
>Ga0126370_10001730_pt1 | contig 10046 bp, 11 predicted proteins | sample PanSoiMetaPlot_3_FD_92586 | JGI IMG/M metagenome (GOLD analysis project Ga0126370, IMG submission 92586) | Tropical forest soil microbial communities from Panama - MetaG Plot_3 | ecosystem: Environmental > Terrestrial > Soil > Tropical forest > Bulk soil | place: Panama | collected 2016-02-17 | reverse complement strand
GAAGCTCCCGAGCGGAGGCCTTGGATCAAAGAACACGACGATGCCGGGCGCACTTTGCCCGGCTTCATTTTCGCTTTTGTGTTTTATTGGCTGGATTTGCCCACAGATTGTGCTATAGAGCCGGAAATTTACGCTGACCTGCTTTTGATCAATAAGACGGGACCCGACCCGTACCAAGCCTTGCTGCACGCGAATGCAGTAGAGGTGCGATTGGTAGTGATTGGTGGAGTGCCCACCTATGGAGACCGCGAGTTGATGGAGAAATTGTTGCCTGGCCGCAAAATCGAGCCGCTCACTGTCTGTGGTGCCTCCAAGGCCATCTATATCGAGCCACAGGACGGGGTTCCGGAAACCCAGAAGAGCTTTAAGTAGATTTCCGACGATCTGGAATCAAAACATGCGGCATGGGGTACATCGCTGTCACACCTTGCACCTTGCGAGGGGACAAACTTGAACTAGGTATTAACTTAAAGAGCCATTCCTTTGGTGATCGCCATCCAACGGCGAGGGTTCCAAGGAAGTCAGAAGCAATGATGACTATGTAAAGGAAGTCGTTGGAGTTGGCAGTAATCAGTTTGGGGCAATAATGAGGAGAAATGGTAATGCGGAAAATGGAAGGCACGGTGACCTCCACGTCGCAACTGATTGATTCAATTGGCGTCCCCGGAGGGATTCGAACCCTCGTTTGCGCCGTGAAAGCACTGTGTCCTGGCGTAAGTTACTGAAACTACGCAACACGGATGGCTGCCAGAAGCAGTTTCAGTACGGCTTGGGAAGGTTTCGTGGATCATAAATGGATCAAGAAATGTCTTTCCGCGTCTCGTCGCAATCGGTTTGAAATCCGCTAGGGGTCGTCCCTCAAAAAGGGAAAAGTATTCCTTTGTCCTTGAACTTTTCAAAACGGACAGCAAAGCGAAGAGCCGCGCGGGCCTTTGAACCCGCGCCGGTATTCTGACGTAGGTTTCAGGATTTTCAGCAGCTCAATTTTGCGCCGGAAATTTCGGTTGTCGAGTTTCTCATCGAGGATGGCTTCGTAAACGCGCTGTAATTCTGTCAACCTGAACTTGTGTGGAAGCAACTGAAAACCAACTGTGGTGTATTCCAACATGTTTCGCAGTCACTGAAGCGGCTGCTCTCCGAGTACGGCGCTTGGGTAAGGGGCGGTGGCCGAGTGCGGCGGGGAGGCATCCAAGCAACTCGATAGCGTCAAGCACCTGCTGTCGCACGGCAATGTCGAGGAGGCGCTGCAACGATTGGGTAACCTGTTCCTGGATTTGGATCTGATACAGAAGCGCTCGGCGCGGCGGAGAAGTTGGCGGCCGGCGTGGCGGAATTCCAGACCTATATTCGAAACAACCAGGAGTCCATCCCGAACTACGGAGAGCGCTATCGGCAAGGGGAAACGCGATCAGCGGGGCGTTTGTCGGACCGACGATCAACCAGGTGGTAAGCCGGAGATTCGTCAAGGAGCAGTGAGGCCCACCAGCTACTCCAAACCCGCACGAAAGTCCTGAATGACGAACTCGAAGCAGCGTTTCGGCGATGGTACCCGCTGTTCCGAGCTCAAGCGAAGGCAGTGTGACCACGGGGCGTTCTGCTGCTCTCCCCCTATGTCCGTTCTTACAAGAATTCTGGACCTACCCCCAATTACGCTGCTGTTACGCGGGACCGAGGATTGCCAGCTTTGGGAAATAAGTCCGATAGCGCGCAAGGTCGCGCGTGAGCAGCGCCAGCCGTTCGATGGCCGCGTGCGCTCCGATGTAAAAGTCCGGAAGCGGTGTGGGCCGCTGGCCGCCCCGCCGGCGATAGCTCAGGTAGCACTTGCCGGCGAGGAAGCCGGCTTCCCACGGCAGAGCTTCTCGCTCGTAGGAGGCAAGGGGCAGGGCTGCATCCAGGGCTTCAATGGTGCTGAAACCGATCGATACCTCGGCGTAGACAATGGGATTGATAATGAGTGTCGTACACTCGGCACACTCAGCCAGTGCGCGCGCGGACCAGTCGGCCCATTTCGCGTCGTTGGTCGCGATGTCCAGAACAACGTTGCTATCGACGAGGACGCCGCGGCAGTTGCGTAAACGAGTTGCCAGATTGTGCAGCGCCGTCGTCATTTGCCGTTCGCGCCGCCACGGCTGCCTCCACGCGTGAGTGCCATAATTTCGTCTGTCGACATGCGCGTATCGGCCGATCCGCGGAGGGCCCTGAGCGCCTTCCGTCCGCGGACGCCAGATCCTTCCGTGCGCCTGGCTTTGCGGATCCTGGCGTGGTCGCCAGCCACTTCGAACTCCACCTCGGTATGGGGCAACAGACCCAATCGGTTCCTGACTTCCTGAGGAATGGTCACCTGTCCCTTGCTTGTGATCTGCATGGGTATTACTCCTACTGGTAAGTGTAATGACAAGGGAAGGTTAGGGCAAGTCATGAGCCGCCAAATCCCGATCTCCGTTCTGTCATTGGCGGTGCCACATCCAATACAATCGCATCGCCAGTTTGCGAGCCATGGCTACTTCGGCGATGTCTTTATTGCGGCGCATCGCGATGTGAGCATTCTGAGCTCGCCATTTTTCGTCACCGCGAGCCGCGCTTTGTGCCGCCTGGCCCAGCAGGAACCGCAGCACCGCAGTGCCTTGTTTGGTGATGTGGCCGAGACGCCATTTATCCGAACTCGACTCTTCGCAGGGAATCAGTCCAAGATAACTGGCCTGTGCATCGCCAAAATTCTGTCCGGCTCTGAAATCAACAGCTTGCACACTTTCCTCAGCCGCAGTATCTGCTATGACTGGTGCTCATGTTCCGCTACATCGAGCTATGGCTTGGCCTGCTTACCCGCTGCTTGCAATCGCATCGAAGCCCGCTCCTGGAAAATCTCGCCCTCCGGCAACAGCTGGCCGTGCTGAAGCGCAAGCATCCCCGCCCCGGATGCCAGCGAGTATTCGATGCCTCTAGTCCAGCGGGTTCTGCAATGACTCGCACATCAGGCCAGGTATTTCGGTGCGACGGAACCATCCGTGTACCCCATTTTCAAACTTTTTTTCCTTGCGCCAGCTACGTAACTCCGCGCACATTGTTCTCATGCAGCGGGTGCAGGATTCTTCGCTCGGTAGAAGCCACGCGACAAGAACTTTGTTAGATGCACTCTGGTTAGCGACTGATCAGAAGGGGGAGTCCCGATCGCCTCTGATTTTCCTTGGAATGCGCCTTCTCGGAATCGCGGATTTCTTCGCCACTTTGCGCGGAGCTGGTTTCGGCCGGCTGACGCCCAGCGCTTTCTCCAACAACTCCTGCAACAGTTTCTTTTCTGCGGCGGTCACCGTCTTGGTGAAGTTCTCTGGTCGCTCCGCCACTAATCGCTGCACCTTGGCGATCCACTGCAGGGACTCTGCCGCAGGGTGCTCGCCCATCTCGCCGACCAACTTGAGGGCCTCATCTAGGTCGGGGATCGCGCGGTAGCAGAGGAAGGCCTCTTTGAGATTCCCGTCCTCCACATGGCATTGCGCAGCACCGCGTAAATCGCCCATACCCTGCAAGCACAGAGCCTCCAGCTTCGGCTGGCGCTCGGGCTGCGTACGCAATTCGCCCAGCGCGGTTGCATACTGCTTGTCCTTGATGAGTAACTGGATCGCGCGCTGTTTGAGACGCCGCGTGCGGGCAGCGCGGTCCCGCACATCCAAAGCTTCGTACAACGGCGGTAACACTCGCAGAAGGATCGCCGCGTTGTGTCCGTAGCTGAGGGCAGCCTCCAGTTGCTCAACCCAACCCTTCGCCTTGGGGCCGATCTCCATCAGGAGCCAAGGTTCAAACTCGCTTTTATGCCGGGGAAGAACCTGGGCCAGTTCTCCCAGCAACTGGAGACGATGGTCCGGCGCTGCACGATGAACGCGTCCGATTGCGTCCATGATCGCGGCCAGTCCGAAACGGTGTGCGTTCTCTGCAGCGCGGCAGGCTTCTGCGAACGGATCCGGCCGGCCCAGTTCAGGAGCGAGACGGACGTTGCGAATACCTAGGGTGAAACAGATTTCGGCCAGCGTGAGATGAGCGGCATCTCGCGCCGCCTGATCCGTCACCGCCACCGGCGAGCTGAACGGTCCGAGCAGGGTTACGGCTTGTTGCGCGCGAGACCAGGCGATGTCCGGCTTGACCTGGAGATATTGCCGGGCGTCCGCCTGGCAACGTTGCACGCGCTCCTCAAGATCCAGTTCATCTTCCTCAATGGCTTTGAGCAGAGCCGCGGGAACACAGGACGAAACGCCGCTGACCACCTGCCCGCCGTTGAGAAACGCAATGCTCTGGCGGACTACCTTGTCGCTTGGGTCCAGGTCGAGCCAGATCAACCGTTCCGCCGGACGGCTTACGGCGACGCGTAGCTGGTCAATCGCCAGCCGTTTCCGGAGGTCTTCAATGTCGGAGCCGGCTCGCTGGCGCCAATCCTGACGCAGCACACGCTCGATATGACGACCGGCGTCGAGCACGCAAACGGACTGAAAGTCGAGTCCCTTGGCCTCGGAGACTGTCAGCACAGCCTTGCGCATCGCTTCTGGCACGTAGTCGGGAACCTCGTCTTCCAAGGTAATGATTGCCAGACCCTCGTGCGCAGAAAGCGCCGTCAGCAAGTCGTTCAACTCGGGACCAGCAGTGGCGGTGCAATATAAGATCTGGTCGGTAGCGTCGTCCTCGATTTCGGCACAGCCAGAGCCACTGGGCCGTTCCTGCTTCTCCACGCACGCGTAGAGGTCCCACACCCGATTCACCAGCGCAGCAATTCGCTGCGGACTGCGCAGGTTGGCGGAGAGCCGATAGTCCGCTGGCGTACCGAGCTGCGCATGCACGAGATCGCTCAGCCAACCCCATTCGAAATCCGTGGGACGCACAGTTTGGGCCTCGTCGCCTGCCAGCAACAACGGGACGAGCGCGCGTTTTCGCCGGCGCGCCAAAGCTGTGAGTTCGACGATCAGCCAAGCTTCGATGGGTGTTAGGTCCTGGCATTCGTCGACAGCAACGCAGTCGAAATCAAGCAGGCTGGAATCAGCCGTGGGATGTGCGGCAGAGTTGTTACTCCGCAATCTTTCAACGGCATGCCAGGCAAGCGCTAGTTCCGGGAAGTAGCGCTCGGCCAAGGTGCTCGTGTCCAGACGTTCCAGGCGAGCGGCGGTTTCCAGTGCGGTTGTAACTGGCGCTTGGCCCAGCGACCGTGTGCGCCGCTCCCGATATGCCTTGTCCGGCACTCGCACTCCATTACACGCAACAAAACGGCCGACGGAGACAGGAAGAGCATCTCCAACCAGATGCGCGTGGAGTTCGTCGTAAAAAGCTGTCTGGCAGGATGCCCAAGCGCCAAGGGTCCGGGCGACGTGTGCCAAGTCGCGCATAAAGTGTTGTTTGGCGTCGCGCTCGGGAGCCACGGGAGCGTCTGACCCGAGTATTTGGCGGACAAGGTTGGAGAACGTAACCACGGAAAAGCGTTTGTGCGAGGAGCAGAATCGGTCGAAGTATTCGCGGGCCAGCGCGGCCAGATCCCCGGAGTACGTCACGTAGAGCACGTGCTCGGCAGCAGCCGAGTCGGCGGCGTGCCAAAGGGCGCTGGTCTTGCCGGAACCAGGATGGCCCTTGAGAAGTCGCACCGCTTGCCGGCCCGACGCGAACCGCTCCTGCGGCTGCGTCCAGGGTTCGGGCGCATATCCGCCGCGCCGCAGATCACGGACTGTCACGGGCATGTAGTGCGTACGGAATGACTGCGGCGTCAAGTGGGAATGATCGTCATGATGGCGGATGTCGCGCAGCAAGATCGCACCGTCAGGCACGTCAGAAAATTCGCCAGACTCCTTCAGCGGCACAGCGTTTTTCGGAGCCCACCAGGCATAGAAATGGCTGCCGTGGTTGCCACAGAGCCTCGATCGGCGCCAGCCGCAGTTGATCCCGGCGGTCGCCTTGTAGTGCAGGCGGCGGATATCCACCGACAGACGCTGCATCAGAAAAGCTGCGCGCCTCCCGATCGCATCCCGACCGTGGTCAACGAGCTTCTCTAGAAATTCCTGGTGGCAGAAAAGAGGATTAGGCGGCCGGGAGGTTTCGAAGTCTTCCACAAACGTCAGTTGTTGGTTCGCTACCACGGGGACTTCAGAATAGCTGCCGAGCCCGTTGTCGCACAACGAGGAAGATTGTGGAAAAAAAGGACTCAGATCAATTGGCGGCTAGACATTTCGCAATGCTGTCAGGATGATCTTGTGGGCAGCCATGATTATCTCCTGGCAACTGAAGGAACCCGAAGCGACGAGCGGAACTACTTGCAACCACCGATACGAGGAGCGTCAGCGGTCAGTACCCTTATGCGTGGGCGGAACCTCATAATCTACCCAGAGGGTCAAAACTTGAAGTTTCCGGAAGACGATCCTCAATTCTCCTCTGGGGTACATAGCACAGAAATGGCCAAAGGCGAATGTTTTTTGTGTTCTGGGATGACAAGATGTCGACGCAGCAGGGTTCATTTTCACGCCTACGGATTCCCTTACCGCATTGGTCGAAATTCGAACCTAGGCTTCCACTTAACCACTGGCGATTAACCGTTTCACCATTCTGAAAATCGAAGAATGCACTTACGGCGGGGGCTTATTACCGACACTCCATAGGTAATAGCTTTTCGATTCCCCTATCTTTTCAGATAGTGTTTCGCCAGAAAGATAGTGCAGGACTGGTCCATGTCGTCCCGTTACGGGTCCGCACCACCGATGGCCCTGGCGGCATAAAGCAGAGACCGTGAACTCCCCGAAGCGCAGAGCGATTGCTAGCTGAGCGACCTCGGGAGGTGAAACGAGGACTGAGGTTGCCAGTCGAAATGGTTCAACTATCTCAGATCGAACACCTTGTCGACGTAGCGAAAATGCCCGTATTGGTGCGCATCGGCTCGAAGGTTTGCGGCACGCCCGATTGTCTCATCCTATCAACTGATTGCGAGGTCGGTCTCGTTGCTCCATGCATGACCCTGTAACTACGTTGGGCTGGCCATCACTGACCGTTCTTTCACATCAACCAGTGGAATGGGCAGTGCCCGCACTCACGGATGCATGCTCTCGGCGGGGGCAATGTGCGAGAGGAATTGTCCGAAGGTGGTGAAGGTAAGCGCCGAGAGCAGGCAAATTACCGCCTCGGGGACATGCTTCGCCACTTCGGCGTAGGAGTGGCGTTCCGTCACGCCTGCGTCTGGCAGGGTGTAGATTCCTCGCCCAGGCCGATTGAGCTTCCCTTGTCGGTGGAGGCGAACGAGGTACTCCCGTGGCAGGCCGATGGCCTCGATATCGCGGGGCCTAACCATTCCGTGTTGGCCGACATACTGCATAATCTTCTGAAAAGGCTTGGCCATAGCGCGTGTCTCAATACGTCATTACTTAATAACATCTAATGACGTTTTGCAACACGCAATATCAACAATTCAGTGACTCAAGCTGGCATTCGTTTTTCTCATTGTCGAATCCCTGCACCGCAACGATGTCTGATACGGTTCGTTGTCCTTTCACCCTGCCGATGTGAACCAGAAAATCCACAGCGCTGCCAATGTTTGCCATGATCGCCCGGTGGGGCAGTTCGATCCCACTTTGGAGGACACAATCAGCAAAGCGCGTCACGGCTTGGCGGGCCGAATTGGCGTGAAGCGTACATAGGCTGCCGGCATGGCCCGTGTTCAATGCCTGAAGCAAGTCGAAAGCTTCGCCTCCCCGCACTTCGCCGACGATGATTCTGTCTGGTCTGTGACGTAGAGCGGCTTTCAGCAAATCGCGAACGGTCACAGCAGGCATTCCGGCCTGTTCTCGGCGCCTTTCAAATCGCACGAGATTGCTTTTGCGGATATTCAGTTCAGCTTTGTCTTCGATGAGGAGAATTCGTTCATCGTCCGGGATCGAATCGGCAAGGATGTTGAGCAGCGTCGTTTTACCGCTGCCCGTTCCTCCACTGATGAGAATGTTTTGCCGATTGATGACTTTGTCGTGGAGAAATTGGGCTGTACTGTCAGTGAGGGTTCCGTTCTCGATGAGGTCGGTCATCGTGAAATGCCTGGTGTTGAACTTGCGGATCGTGAGCGTAATTCCGTCAATGCTGCATGGCGGCAGCACTACTGCCACGCGACTTCCATCGGGAAGGCGGGAATCCAAGATCGGCTTCTCTTCCGAAATATCGTCCCCTAGTCGGCGGGCAATCTGATCGAAATACGAAATATTTGGGTCGAGATAGTACGGCTTCAAATAGCAGAGCGTGGCTGGGGCGGGATTCACCCCGTCATACGGGAGCACAACGGCTTGAGCGTTGGCCAATTCCGCAAGAACCTTCTGGCTGAATCTGTAATCGAGCCTGACGCTGTAGCTCTTCGACGCGCTGATGCTGCCACGATCTGAAACCGTCCTTCCGGTTAGAAGACTTAGTTTGGAGTCTTGGCCGGATTCGGAAATGTTGTACGTTACAAATGGGCGGTCCTCTCGTCCGCACAACTCGCTGGCGAGTCTGGTTGAGAAGTCGTCAGCAAGCGCGAGGAATATCTTGGTGCGGAACGTCTGCAAGAGCGTCCGGTAGCTGTCGCCGGAGAGCGTTGATTTCACATCAGGAAGACTTGCCGGAAATATCGCTCTCGGTGTTTCTCCATTTCCGGGATACGTGTGGTTCGCCAAAACTAGATCGCGCCGAGCTCATTGACTTTGCAGCAGCATAGAAGGAACAATCGGGAACCATGCTCGCCTTCGTCCTGGGTTCGTTCCGGCTGCTTTGGCTGTTCGGGAAAGGTCATAACGCGGTCGTCTTGGAGAACCTCGCTCCTCGCCAGCAACTTTCCATTTACAAGCGTAAGCAGAAGCGCCCGCGATTAACCGGGCGTGATCGCTGGTTCTGGATCGGGTTGTCGATGGCGTTGAAGCACTGGCGCAAAGCCTTGGTCGTAGTTCATCCCGACACGGTAGTGCGCTGGCAGCGGGAACGTTTTCGCCGGCACTGGGCGAACCTGTCAAAGAGGCCCGGAAGACTCGGACGATCTCCTATTGCCGTCGAGACTCGGACCTTGATTCGAACTCTGTCTCAGGCGAATCCCTTGTGGCGGGCGCCGCGTATTCACGGCGAGTTGCAAAAGCTTGGAATCACGGTTTCCGAGCGAACCGTGTCCCGCGTGTTGCGGACCGTCAAGCGGCCACCGTCGCAGACCTGGAAGACCTTCTTACAGAACCACATCGGCGAGATTGTCGCGGTTGACTTTTTCACAGTGCCGACGATCCGCCTGCGGGTATTGTTCGTATTCCTCGTAATCGAGCATCAACGGAGACGAGTGCTTCACTTCGGCGTCACCGAGCATCCGACCGCCGAATGGGCGGCTCAGCAAGTGGTGGAAGCCTTTGCAGAACGCGATGCCACGCATTATCTGATTCGTGACCGTGATTCGATCTACGGCGACGAGTTTTGTCGTCGCATACAGTCTTTGGGCATAGAAGAAGTGATCACCGCACCGCGAAGTCCCTGGCAAAATGCATTCGCCGAGCGGCTGATCGGCTCGATTCGACGGGAATGCCTGGACCATGTGGTGGCGCTGAGTCAGCGACACCTTCGCCGTCTATTGAAGAGCTACTTTGCCTACTACCACCGATCGCGTACGCACTTGGCGTTGGCCAAGGATGCTCCCGAGGCACGAGCCATCATGCGTCGGGGCGAGATCGTCGCGATTCCGCAGGTTGGTGGCTTGCACCACCGCTATGATCGGCGTGCGGCGTGAGATTGGAGCCGAAAATGGACATGCTGAATCGGTCCGCCATCGTCGTCAAGCCCAAGCAAGCTTTTCTGGACTGGCTCCACTCCGCCGATCCCACCAGCGTTGACCTTACCTTGCTCGACCTGGTTCGGGAGCAGACGATCTACCTGATTCCGGAATGTGAGAGGGACGAGGAAGTGGCGAAGGTTCTCCGTGAATTATGTGAGGAGATTTTTGAGGAGCAACTGGCCGCCTGGTACACGGATCGATCAACTTGGCCCCCCGACCGGAGTTTGGACGTCTTCTGCCACTGGTTTGATTACCAGCACCATTCCAT
>Ga0126370_10001728_pt1 | contig 10054 bp, 7 predicted proteins | sample PanSoiMetaPlot_3_FD_92586 | JGI IMG/M metagenome (GOLD analysis project Ga0126370, IMG submission 92586) | Tropical forest soil microbial communities from Panama - MetaG Plot_3 | ecosystem: Environmental > Terrestrial > Soil > Tropical forest > Bulk soil | place: Panama | collected 2016-02-17 | reverse complement strand
GTACGGGGCGCCATATAAGAGGAATCGGACAGCTGCATTATAATACAAGGTCGTGGATGCACGTCAATGCCAGGATCGGAATTTTCCTGCAAGAAACTGCAGGGATAGGTAAGCAACGTAAACCCTGTCGCAGCAATGCCATAAGCTGTGTCTGCGACGCGCAGGGCTCAGCGTTGAAGTGGAGTTTGCCCAGGCAAACATGCAGTATCGTGCTGGCATAGCTGCCATCGTAAGAAAGGTCTTTCCATGAAACTCTCGAACTATCTCGCCGAGCAATGGGTCGAAGGGTCCGGCCCCGGCATACCGCTGGTTGACCCGGTAACGGGCGACGAGCTGGCTCGCATTTCCTCGGAGGGCGCAGACCTCCAATCCGCGCTCGATTTCGCCAGGACGCAGGGCGGACCGGCCTTACGCCGGCTCAGTTATGGGCAGCGTGCGGAACTGCTCGCCAAGATTGGCGATCTGCTTACGGCCAGCCGTGATGAGTACTTTCGCCTTTCCCTTTTGAACCTCGGCGCCACGCAGGCGGATGCCTCCTTCGACGTCGACGGCGCGCTTTATACCATGAAGTATTACGCCAAAATTGGCCGCGCCCTGGCCGACGGGCAAATGCTCCAGGAAGGCGCGCCCTTGTCTCTTTCAAAGACCGGCGTCTTCGGCGCCCAGCACTTTCTCACGCCCGCCAAGGGCGTGGCTGTCTTCATCAATGCTTTTAATTTTCCCGCCTGGGGCTTTTGCGAAAAGGCCGCTCCCGCGCTTCTCTCGGGTGTTCCCATCCTGGTAAAGCCGGCCTCGCCGACGGCCTGGCTGGCGCACAGAATGGTGGAAGACGTCGTAAAATCCGGAATCCTGCCGCCGGGCACGATTTCTCTCGTCTGCGGCTCTGCGCGCGAACTGCTCGATCACGTACGCGAAGAAGACATCGTGTCCTTCACCGGTTCCGCCGATACGGCCGCGCACCTTCGTACGCACGCCAACATCGTTCATCATTCCGTTCGCGTGAACATTGAGGCGGACAGCATCAACTCCGCAATCCTGGGACTGGACTGCGCGCCCGGCAGCGATCCCTTTGATCTCCTCGTCAAGGAAGCTCTGAAAGAAATCACTCTGAAAGCTGGCCAGAAGTGCACGACCATTCGGCGCGTCTTCGCTCCGCGCCAAACACTGAAAGCTTTTGGCGAAGCCGTTTCGTCCCGCCTCAGCACGATGAAAGTGGGAAATCCCCGGAATTCCGAAGTCAAAGTCGGGCCTGTGGTCAACAAAGCGCAGCAAAGTGCCTGCCTCGAAGGACTCAAGAAGTTGCAGTCCGAATGCACGGTGGTCTTTGGCGGAAACGAAAATTTTGAGCCCGTCGACGCCGATCCGCAACAATCTGCCTTTGTTCAGCCAACGCTTCTCGCCAGCAACGACGGACTTGCCTCCAAATATGTTCACGACGTCGAAGTCTTCGGCCCGGTAATCACCTTGATTGGCTATCAAAGCACGAAGGATCTCATCGCTATGGTTCGCCGCGGGAGTGGTTCGCTGGTCGCCTCGGTTTTCTCCAACGATTCAACTTTCCTGCAGGAAGTCGTTCTCGGCATCGGCGACCTTCACGGCAGAATCCTCGCCGTGGATTCTTCCGTCGGTGCTCAACACACGGGCCACGGCAATGTGGTTCCGAGTTGTCTGCACGGCGGCCCCGGAAGGGCCGGTGGAGGCGAAGAGCTCGCCGGCCTCCGCGCGCTCCTGCTTTATCATCGTCGTTTCGTGCTGCAAGGCCCGGCGGCCTGCATTAAAGAGCTATCAGGGCTGTGCGCGGACACCAACCTCCTCTATTCTTAAGGACTACCGTCGCAGTTTTCGCCGCTAGGCCAGAGCCCTAAACCATCTCTCTGTGTTTCCCCGAATAAATGCGACTATAACGTGGTCTTCACCTAGGAAGGTGATTGCAGATGCCGCGAATCCCCACAACCGAAGACCGCCGCCTTGAAGAAGCGCGCACGCGTAAGAAGCACTGGAAGCGCTGGGGACCGTACCTTTCCGAGCGCCAATGGGGTACGGTTCGCGAAGACTACAGCGCCGACGGAGTGGCTTGGGAATATTTTCCGCACGACCACGCCCGCTCGCGCGCCTATCGCTGGGGCGAAGACGGCATCGGCGGAATCAGCGACCGCCATCAAATGATGTGCTTTGGCCTAGCTCTCTGGAACGGCCGCGATCCCATCCTAAAGGAGCGCCTCTTCGGCCTCACCGGAAATCAAGGCAATCACGGCGAGGATGTGAAGGAGTGCTACTTCTATCTCGATTCCACTCCCACGCATAGCTACATGCGGATGCTATACAAGTATCCCCAGGCGGAATTTCCCTACCAGCTTCTCCTCGATGAGAATCGCCGCCGTGGGCGCGGCCAGCCCGAATTTGAATTGCTGGATACTGGAGCTTTTTCAGAAAACCGTTATTTCGATGTTTTTGTCGAATACGCCAAAGCCGACGTCGAAGACATCCTGATGCGCATCACCGCCGTAAATCGCGGCCCGGAAGCTGTCGCGCTCCACGTCCTTCCGCAATTCTGGTTCCGAAACACCTGGTCCTGGGGAAGTGACTTACGCCGCCCCGCAGCGCGCATTGCTTCAGCGCTTCCTGGCAGCGCTTGCGTCGAACTCGAGCATTGGCAGTACGGCAAGCGCTGGCTCATTCCCGCTGGCAATCCCGAATTGTTCTTCACCGAGAACGAAACCAATGGCGCCCGTCTGTTTAACGGCCCCAATCGCAGCCCGTTCGTCAAAGATGCGTTCCACGAATACCTCATTCGCGGCAACAAAGCCGCCGTGAATCCGGCTCTCATGGGAACGAAGGTGGCCGCTCATTACCCGCTAGCTCTCGAACCCGGCGCCTCAGCCACGCTGAAGCTCCGCCTCACGGACATAGAACCTCTCGCGGGTTTGGACACAGATTCCTCCAGCAGCGGCACCATCACTTCACCAGCCCATGCCGAGCGCGCCGAGGGAGTCCCCGGCACCAACGATTTCGCCTCAGGATTCGACGCACTTTTCGCAACTCGCCAAAAAGAAGCCGACGAATTCTACGAGTCGCGGATCCCAAAGCATCTCTCCGCCGACGCCAAAGACGTCATGCGTCAGTCCTATGCCGGTATGCTCTGGTCGAAGCAGTTTTATCATTACGACGTTCGCACCTGGCTCGAAGGCGATCCTGCCGGGCCCAAGCCTCCTGCCGAGCGCTGGCACGGCCGCAACAAGGATTGGCAGCACCTTTATAACGAAGACATCGTCTCCATGCCTGACAAATGGGAATATCCCTGGTACGCCGCCTGGGATCTTGCGTTCCACTGCATTCCACTCGCTTTAATCGATCCCGACTTCGCCAAAGAACAGCTCATTCTTCTTCTTCGCGAATGGTACATGCACCCCAATGGGCAATTACCCGCGTACGAATGGGCCTTCAGCGACGTGAATCCGCCTGTTCATGCCTGGGCCGCCTGGCGCGTTTACAAAATCGAGCGGCGCGTCCGCGGCGTCGCCGACCGCGCTTTCCTCGAAAAAGTTTTTCACAAGCTATTGTTAAATTTCACCTGGTGGGTGAATCGCAAAGACCCGGACGGCGCGAACATTTTCCAGGGCGGCTTCCTCGGGCTCGACAACATAGGAGTGTTCGACCGTTCCGCCCCCCTTCCCACCGGCGGACATCTCGAACAGTCCGACGGCACCAGTTGGATGGGCATGTACTGCCTCAACATGCTGGCCATTGCCCTCGAACTCGCGAAAGAAGACATGGCTTACGAAGACGTCGCCAGCAAATTTTTCGAGCACTTCGTCTACATCGCGCACGCCATGAACGACATCGGCATTGACGGCATGGCCTTGTGGGACAACGAGGACGGCTTCTATTACGACGTTCTCCGCTTACCGGATGGAGGCCAGCACTTTCTCAAAATTCGTTCGATGGTTGGGCTTATTCCTCTCTTCGCTGTGGAAACCCTCGAGCCTGAAATCGTGGATCGCCTTCCCGGCTTCAAGCGCCGCATGCAGTGGTTCATTGACAATCATCCCGATATTCCCGAGCACATCGAAATGACGCAGCGCTCCGCGCACGGAGTGCGCCGCCTTCTCTCCCTCGTCAACCGCAAGCAGCTCAAGCGCGTTCTCGCGCGCATGCTCGATGAAAATGAATTCTTCTCTTCTTACGGTATCCGCGCTCTGTCCCGCTTTCACGAGGACCACCCCTACGAAGTGCAGGTCAACAACCACATCAACCGCGTCGCCTACGAGCCTGCTGAATCTGCCACCGGCCTGTTCGGCGGAAATTCCAATTGGCGTGGGCCGATCTGGTTTCCCGTAAACTATTTGCTGGTCGAATCGCTCCAGAAGTTTCACCACTACTACGGTGAAGATTTCAAAGTGGAATGCCCTACGCACTCGGACCAGGAAACCGACCTCTGGCAAGTGTCCGCAGAAATTTCGCGCCGCCTGGTTCATATCTTTTTGCGCGATCGGAACGGCCGCCGGCCTGTCGCCGGTGCAACCGACCTTTTTCAGAACGATCCTCATTGGCGCGACTTGATTTTGTTTTACGAATACTTCCATGGCGACAACGGTGGCGGCTTGGGCGCCAGCCATCAAACCGGCTGGACCGGCCTCGTCGCCAAGCTCCTCGAGCAAAGCGGAGAATGAGCTTGTCCTCCTTCGAAATTCGCGAAGCCCTTCTTAGCGACGAAGCCGACCTCATTCCGATGATGCGTGCTCTGGCGCAACAGGAGCCGGAAGTTATCCCTTTCAACGACTCTGCGGTCCGCGTGGCTTTCTATCAATTTCTTTCCCTTCCCGATTTCGGCAGGATTTGGCTTTTCTACGACGGCCCGGCACTGATTGGCTACATTATCCTGGCCATCGGCTTCAGCTTCGAATTTCGCGGCCACGACGCCTTCATCGACGAGCTGTACATCATTCCCTCTCACCGCCGCCGCGGCCTGGGCCGCCAGGCTATGGCTTTTGTCGAGCAAGAAGCCCGCAAAATGGGCGTCAACGCCATTCACCTCGAAGTCGACCGTGGCAACGATTCCGCCCTCGAACTCTATCGCCGCACCGGCTACAAAGATCACGACCGCTTCCTGATGACCAAATGGCTGAAGCGTGATACTAAATGAGCCCTGAGGTGGACGCAAAAGGTCGGGCCCCTAGGTAAACAAGGAAAGCAATGACCGCGAGATTTGACCGAAAGATCATTCTGATCGCGGGCGGCACCGGTGGCTTAGGGCGCGCCGTAACCTCGGCGTTCCTCGAAGAAGGCGCCACCGTTGTCGTCACCTACCGCAATCTGCCGGAATGGGAAAAGTTCAAAAGCGCTGCTTCCGCAAATAGCTTGCCACTCGATGGGTATGAAGCCGATGTCACCGACGAAGCCGCTGTGCGCCAACTCGTCGAGAAAATTCTCTCCAAACACAGTCGCCTCGATGCTATGGTCAACACCGTCGGAGGGTACGCGGGTGGCCTCAAGCTGTGGGAAATGGAGACGAGAGTTTTCGAGCAAATGTTGAACCTGAATCTTCGGTCGGGCTATGCGCTCTCGCGCGCCGCGGTTTCCGCGATGTTGAAGCAAGGTCGCGGCTCCATCGTGAACATCGCCGCCAAAGCCGCTTTTGACCACGCCGCTGGTGCCTCCGCTTACGCTGCTTCCAAAGCTGCGGCCGTGGCTATGATGGACTCGCTCGCGGCAGACGTAAAAGGAACAGGCGTGCGCGTAAACACCATTCTTCCCAGCATCATCGACACGGAGGCAAACCGCAAAGCCATGTCCGGTGCGGATTTTTCAAAGTGGCCCAAGCCTCAAGACATCGCCCGCGTCATCCTCTTCTTGTGCAGCGACGACGCCAAGGTCATCCACGGCGCCGCCATCCCCGTCTACGGCGACAGCTAGGACGTGTTCAGAAGCGATGCAATCATGATGCGGACTGACACGAAGCTATCTTTTTTGCGGAACTGTTAATCGCAAAAAAATAGTCGTACTTGAAGTGGCATTTGTCCCCTGTGTATGCTTCGGCGCATCTGCGGAACACGAATTTGGAGTCAACCTGATTCGTCCACCCATTCCATTTCACCCACGCACCCTCGGTCGTTATATCGCCGTATCCTAACCGCTCGGCAGTCATCGCTACATCTGGGCCGAGACCGCTGTGGGGGCCGAGTTTTGAAACGAAGCTCGCTACGCGCTCCAGAACGCTAGCGCGAACTGTGTGACGAGGAAAGTGGGCTTCGCCGTTTGAGTCACCACAGATGGACTCTTCTTGATGAAAATCCAGGGTCCACTGGTCAGCAAACTCTTGAAAGTAGGCTCCAGGAACCGCGGCGCCATTTTCATCGACAGCCCTTACATTCCATTGGGGCATCACTGTTACTTTGAAAGGATAGACAAGCAACAGAGTGAAAACCGCAACGCCTGCGAGAATCTTGGTTCTCTTCGTAAAACCTGTCATCATTTCTTTTCGTACAGTTCGATCAGCACTTTGCCCCCATCCGGAGAAGTCACCAGGAAGAAGTTGACTCGCGTGCCATCCGCCCCGTGCCGCGTTGCCGGATAAACGGGAGCAATCTTGAATCTTTCCTTCAAAATCTCCGTCGCGCGGTCCACGTTCGTGCAGCGAAATTCCACCTGCTGCACGCCCTCTCCAAATTTCGCCAGATACCGCGCGATGGCGCCCTCGCCCCCGGGCTCCCGCGTCGTCAAGACGTCCAGCGAAATCCCTTCCGCAAGATGCAGCTCAAATTCTTCCGCATCCTGATCCGGCGGCACTTCCGCAAGCCGCGGCGTGCCATTGGCAATGCGAATCCGGTTGAACGCCTCCCGTGGCATCGCAATGCCAACCGTGATGACCGGATTGGGCGCAAACAATAAAGCCGAAAGCTCCGCGTCATCCCACCACGCAGCAACTGCGATTCCCGCAACTGCGCGTCCCAATCGGTACACTTCTTCCGCCGCCGTTTTTCTTGCGGACGGCTCAGAGGCCGATAGCTCTGCAATGGCTGCACTCAGAGGACTGGACATGGTGTCGCCAAAATTGTAGCGTGTGGAGGCGTCCAAAAGAAGCACTGCCTATCGCCAGTCGCAAAATGACGCAACCAAGTTAGTCCTCGATTCATCTGAGGGGTATGCCCAAACCAGTTTTGCTCACGGTCGACGACGACCCTGAGGTTCTGCGCGCCATCGAACGCGATCTCCGCAGCCGCTATGCGGACCGCTATCGCGTCATGCGCGCAAACTCCGGCAGCGCCGCCATCACCACGCTTCGCGAACTCAAAGCCCGCAACAATCCCGTCGCCCTCCTTCTTGCCGACCAGCGCATGCCGCAAATGGACGGCGTCAGCTTTCTTTCCGAAGCCATGGAGCTTCACCCCCTGGCCAAGCGCGCTCTGCTCACCGCATATGCCGACACCAGCGCTGCCATCGACGCCATCAACGAAGCACGCGTCCATTATTACTTCATGAAGCCCTGGGATCCTCCCGAAGAGAAGCTGTATCCCACGCTCGACGACCTGCTTCACGACTGGACCTCGACTTTCCGTCCGCCTTACGAAGGCATCCGCGTCCTCGGCACGCGCTGGTCCAATCGCTCCTACGAACTGCGCGATTTTCTCGCGCGCAATCAAGTCCCCTATCAATGGATTGACGTGGAACTCGTCGAAAGTGACCCGGACGTGCGCGGCCTCGTCAATTCTCTTGGTCCGGAAGCGCAAACTCTTCCGCTCATCCTGTTTCCGGATGGCGCGCGCCTTGCCGAGCCGCCCGTTCACGCGGTGGCCGACAAAATTGGCCTGCGCACCCGCGCGCAAACCAATTTCTACGATCTCGCGATTGTCGGCGGTGGCCCCGCGGGACTGGCCGCTGCCGTTTACGGCGCTAGCGAAGGCTTGCGCACCGTCATCATCGAGCGCGAAGCTCCTGGCGGCCAGGCTGGCCTCAGCTCGCGCATCGAAAACTATCTCGGTTTTCCTTCCGGCCTCAGCGGCAGCGATCTTGCCCGCCGCGCCGTGGCCCAAGCCAAGCGCTTCGGCGTTGAGATCCTTTCGCCGCAGGAAGCCACCGCCGTCCGAACGGAAGGCCCGTATCGTTATTTAAAACTTGCCGACGGCTCCGAAATCTCCTGTCACGTTCTTCTTCTCGCCATGGGCGTGCAATGGCGCACGCTCGATGTTCCCGGCATCGATCGTCTCCAAGGCGCAGGCGTGTATTACGGCGGCGGCACTTCCGAAGCCATTGCCTGCAAAGGCGAAACCGTTTACGTCATCGGCGGAGCGAACTCCGCCGGCCAAGCAGCTATGCATTTCTCCAAATTCGCAGAAAAAGTGGTTATGCTCGTTCGCGGCAATTCCCTGGCCAGCACCATGTCGCACTACCTCATCGAGCAAATCGAAAAAACGTCAAACATCGAAGTTTGGACACAAACCAGCGTCTCCGCCGTGCACGGTGACACGCGCCTCACCGGCCTCACCATCCAATGTGCTCCGTCCGGTGAAACGAAAGACCTGCCTGCCACCAGCCTCTTCATCTTCATCGGCGCGTTGCCTCGCACCGAATGGCTCGGCAACGTCGTCGAGCGCGACGACCGCGGCTTCATTCTCTCCGGCCCGGAGCTCATTCACGATGGCAAGAAGCCCGCTTCCTGGACGCTCAGCCGCGATCCCGGCTTGCTCGAAACCAGCGTCCCCGGAATTTTTGTCGTCGGCGACGTGCGTCACGGCTCCGTCAAACGCGTCGCCTCCGGCGTGGGCGAAGGCGCCGTCGTTGTCCAGTTCATGCATCAATATCTGGCCAAGGTCCAATGAGGCCTGCAGTCAAAAAAGCATATCGACTATGACCGAACTGTTAACGACTCCTCCCGAACAACTCGTTGAGCAGTTGCGCAAGATCGCCGTCTTCTCGGACCTCCCTCAGGAGGATCTGCTCTGGTTTGTCTCTCGATGTCAGGAGCTCCGCATTGCCGCGGGCGACATCCTTATGTGTGAGGGAGACAAGCCTGAGTTCATGATTATCATGCTGGAAGGCGAGATTCGCGCCAGAGCTGAACGTGGTCCAGCGGACGGCCCCGTATTCACTATGAATAGTGGGGAAGTCAGCGGCATGCTTCCTTTTTCCCGTCTCAAAGTCATTTCCGTAACAGGGCGGGCCCTCGTTCCTTCTCATTACCTGGCCTTCCACGTCTCGCATTTTGACGAAATGTTCCATCGCCTTCCCGAACTCGTCCGGCGTTTGGTGGGGTTGCTTGCGGACCGGGTTCGCAACGTCACGCGTCAGGAACAACAGCACGAGAAGCTGGCCGCACTCGGCAAACTGTCGGCCGGGCTGGCGCACGAGCTGAACAATCCATCCGCCGCCGCTCGCCGCTCCGCGGCGGCTCTGCGCGATTGTCTTGCACGGCTGCGCTCTGCGGCCCGCAGCACGGCGATCGGCCCCGAAGATTGCGCCAAGCTGGCGCAGGCGGAAGAAGGAATTCGCTCGTCTCTCGAGCCCGCAGAATTCAAGGACGAATTCGCACGCGTTGACCGTGAAGAGGCCATCCAATCCTGGCTCGAATCGCAAAACGTCGCAGAGCCCTGGAAGCTGGCTCCTAACCTTGCGGATGCCAATCTCACCGATGCCGATCTGTCGCGGTTCGCCGCGGCCGCAGGCGCCTCGGTTGGCCCAGAGCTCACGCGCTTTGCCACACTCCTGGAAATGGACCGCATTGCCGAGGAGCTCGAGAACAGCTCTGCCCGCATTTCCGATCTCATCAAAGCCATCAAGGAATATTCCTACATGGATCAGGGTCCTTTGCAGGAAGTGGACATCGAGCGCGGTATCGAAACCACTCTCACCATCATGCAACACAAACTCAAGCGCGGCATCATCGTCACTCGCGACTTCGCTCCCAATCTTCCCAAAGTTATGGCCAGCGGCGTTGTCGATCAAGTTCGTCCAAACTTGATTCAGTTCGCTGCCATTAGCCATGACTTTGGGGAGATTGGGGGCGAAGTCACGAGTGACGGTGATGCCGCGCTTGAGTTTGTGATGCATGATGGTGAGT
>Ga0126370_10001726_pt1 | contig 10055 bp, 6 predicted proteins | sample PanSoiMetaPlot_3_FD_92586 | JGI IMG/M metagenome (GOLD analysis project Ga0126370, IMG submission 92586) | Tropical forest soil microbial communities from Panama - MetaG Plot_3 | ecosystem: Environmental > Terrestrial > Soil > Tropical forest > Bulk soil | place: Panama | collected 2016-02-17 | reverse complement strand
CGTGGCGGAGCGGGGTTCCCGACCGGCTTGAAATGGAGCTTCGTGCCTCGCACCTCGCCCAAGCCCAAATACATCGTAGTGAACGCGGATGAGAGCGAACCCGGCACCTGCAAAGACCGGCTGCTGATGGAGTATGATCCGCACCAGTTGATCGAGGGAATTCTGATCGCCGGCCTGGCGATGGATTCGCACAAGGGCTACATCTACATTCGCGGTGAGTACCGCTACCTGATCGACCACATGGATCGGGCGATCGCCGAGGCGTATTCGAAAGGGTATCTCGGCAAGAACGTCGCTGGCACGGGATTCGAATTCGATCTATACACGCATTCGGGAGCTGGGGCTTACGAATGCGGCGAAGAGACGGCGCTGCTGGATTCGCTCGAGGGCAAGCGCGGGATTCCGCGGATGAAGCCTCCGTTTCCAGCGGTGGCAGGCGCTTGGGCCAGTCCTACGCTGCTGAACAATGTGGAGACGTTCAGTGCGGTTCCGGCGATCATTCGCGACGGCGGAAGAGCGTTCGCGGACCTGGGGACTCCCAAGAACGGCGGCACGCGCCTGGTGTGCATTTCGGGGCACGTGAACAAGCCGGGAGTGTACGAGCTGCCGCTGGGCTATCCGATGCTCAAGGCGATTTACGAAGTGGGGGGCGGAATCCCGGGCGGCAAGAAGCTCAAAGCAGTGGTGCCGGGAGGATCGTCCTGCCCGCTTCTCAAAGCGGAAGAATGCGACATCCCGATGGACTACGACACGCTGGCGAAAGTCGGAAGCATGCTGGGCTCGGGCGGCATGGTAGTAATGGATGAAACTACGGACATGGTGAAGGTAGCGCTGCGCATTATGCGCTTTTACGCCCACGAAAGCTGTGGCTGGTGCATTCCGTGCCGCGAGGGCACGACGTGGCTGCGGAAAATTCTGCAGCGCTTCGTGGACGGCGGCGGGCGGCGCGAGGATGTGTCGTTATTGGGCGAGCTCTCCAAGAACATGCTGGGCCGCACTTTTTGCGCGCTGGGAGACGCGGCGGCGATGCCCACCATTTCCATCGTGGACAAATTCCCAGAGGACTTTGAGAAACTGCTGGCGGTGGCGGCATGAATCTAGGGTTGTCTACTACTAGATTTTCGTGGCGCACGCACTCTTGCGTGCCGCGTCGAGACTCGTCTCGACGCCTGCCGCAGTCTTCGCCGGCGCCAGGCCTCGACACGGGTGCGGCGGCAGGGACGAGTGCCTGCGCCACCGCATCGTTTGCGGCGCAAGGTGGACTGTAATCGATGGCCGAAACCGTGAAGCTCACCATTAACGGACAGGGCGTCGAAGCCGAAAAGGGCAAGCTCCTGATCGAGGTCGCGCGGGAGAACGGCATCGAAGTTCCCGCGTTCTGCTATTACGAGGGCCTGACGCTGCAAGCTGCCTGCCGCATGTGCCTGGTGGAAGTGGAGAAGACGCCCAAGCTTCAGGTGGGCTGCACGCTTCCGGTGGCCGAGGGCATGGTGGTGCGGACCGAGTCGGACGTCGTGACGCAGGCCCGCAAGGGCACGCTCGAATTCCTGCTAACGAATCATCCTTTGGATTGCCCGGTCTGCGACAAAGGCGGCGAATGCGAGCTCCAGGACATGGTCTTTCGCTATGGCGCGGGCGAAAGCCGCTTCACGGAGCGCAAACAGCACGTTCCGGAGAAACAATGGTCGCCGGTGGTTTATTTCGACGCGCCGCGCTGCATTCTGTGTTACCGCTGCGTACGCGTCTGCAATGAAGGGATGGGCGTGAACGCTCTGGGCGTTTCCGACCGGGGCGTGATTTCGGAAATCGTCCCCAACCGGCACGATTATTTGGAATGCGACGAATGCGGCGCTTGCATCGACATTTGCCCGGTGGGCGCGCTGACGAGCGGAGCCTATCGCTATAAGACGCGCCCGTGGGAGATGAATCACGTCGGCACGATCTGCACGCATTGCGCCGACGGCTGTAAGACCACGCTGGGCGTGCGAAACGAAAAAATCCTTCGCGGAAATAATCGCGACCGCAGCGGCGTCAATGGCGAGTTTCTGTGCGTCAAGGGCCGCTATGCCTTCGACTTTACGGAACATCCTGAGCGGTTGCAGTCCCCGATGCTCAAGACGGGATCGGGTTTTGAGCCGATCTCCTGGTCGAAGGCTCTGGAGATTGTCGGAGGCCGGTTTGCCGAGTTCAAGAAGGCCTGCGCGCGTTTCGGAGTGATCGGTTCGAATCACACGAGCAACGAAGAGAATTTTTTCCTGCAGAAGTTCGCGCGCCAGGGGCTAGGGACGCCCAACATCGATCATCATAGAACCGGCGATCTGGCGACATTTTTCGACGCTCTTTCAGGCAGGACGAACGCGCTCGCTACAGTGGACGATCTGTATACGGCCAAGGCTGTGCTGATTGTAGCGAACGATCTTTCGCAGCAGCACCCCCTGTTGGCTTATCAAATCCGCGCGAATATACGGCATCACGGAGCGCATGTCTACGCAGTGACTTACGGCCCGGTGCGGGAAGAAAAGCAGGGCGCGGCCGCCGTTCATGTGCAACCGGGCGGGGAACTGGCCGCGGTGGAGTCGCTGCGCGACCAGTTGAAGAGTGAAGGCGATCTGGTCATACTTTTCGGCGCCGCCATCCAGGGTAGCGGGTTGCGCAAGCTGATCGCGTTCGGCGATTCCCTTGGGATTCCAGTGAAATACGTCTGCCTCGTGGATTATTCGAACTCGCGGGGCGCGTTTGATATGGGTGTGATCCCGCGAGACGGCGGAATGAGCCGCGAGCAGATGCTGGCAGCTCCTGACCTGGACGTGCTTTGGGTTGTCGGCGCGAATCCGCTCAAAGCCGCCACGCTCGCAGCGGCGAGAGCCTGGGTGGTGGTGCAGGATCTGTTCATGACGGAGACCGCGAAACGCGCGGACATCGTGCTTCCCGCTGCTTCGGCTTACGAGAAGAACGGGACTGTGACTAACACCTGCGGCGAGGTCCAGAAGCTCAGAGCCGCCATCAAAGCGATGGGAACCAAGACGGATCTGGAGATCATGGGGCTGATCGCAAGGGAAATGGGAGTGAACCTGGGCATCTGGCTGCCCGAGAAGGTGTTGGAGGAAATTTGCCGTTCGGTTCCGGGTTATAACGTGCCGATGCCGGTGGTCGCCGCGGGTGGCGCCGCTCCAACGGCGCCCTTGAATGGACGAGTGGCGGCGCTTCCAGGGAGCATTGCATCAAGCGGCGACACTTTATTCACTTCGGGGACGCTGGGCCGCTATTCAAGCGTCCTAAACTCGGTGATTGAGGCGCCCGGAGCACTATATCAGGATGGAGCCGCCGCGCCGCGTCCCGTCGCGCCGGGAGAAGTTCTGGCATGAATTTCTACCTTCTCAGCCTCATCAAGACCGCAATCGTTGTCGCCGTCTTGATGCATACGTTAGCTTACTTGCAGTGGATCGAGAGAAAGGTCATCGCGCATGTGCAGCTTCGCGTCGGGCCCCGGCGCGTGGGGCCGCATGGTTTGCTGCAACCGTTGGCCGACGTCATCAAGCTGATCACGAAAGAAGGCATGCTGCCTTCCCACGTGAGCACGATATTCTATTTGCTCGCGCCATTCATTGCGGTAACGTTCGCGCTGATCTCGATCGCAGTGATTCCTTTTGGTCCGGTAATTGAAGTCGGCGGCGTCCGGACGGGGATGGAGTTGACGGACCTCGACATCGGCGTTTTATTTATTCTAGCCATCTCGGGTTTGGGAGTATACGGGGTGGCGCTCGCGGGTTGGTCTTCTAACAACAAGTATTCGCTGCTGGGCGGCTTGCGCAGCTCGGCGCAGATGATCAGCTATGAGTTGCCTATGGCTCTCGCGATCGCCGCGCCGCTGCTGATTTTCAACACGCTGAACTTTCGCGAAATCGTCGCGAAACAAGGCTTTTACTACGCCAAATTTATACCGAATTGGGGCATCTTTCACAGCCCGTTCCCCCAAATCCTTGCGTTCCTCGTTTTCCTGATCGCGGCGTTTGCAGAGACTAACCGCGTACCGTTCGATCTGCCGGAAGCGGAAAATGAGTTAGTTGCCGGATTCCACACCGAGTATTCGAGCATGAAGTTCGCGGCGTTTTTCATGGCGGAATACGCCAACATGGTGACGGTTTCGTGCGTGGCGACGCTGTTGTTCCTAGGAGGTTGGCAGCCTCCCTTTCCGGCGGAGTATGGCTCGAAGTACATTCCCTCTCTCGTGCACGCCGCTGCAGGCCTGTTGTGCTTCTACCACGCGGCGAACCCGGCGCGGCCGCTTGACCGCATCACGCTTCCAGTATTCGGCGTGCTGAGTTTGGGAATCGCCGGACTATTCCTGATTCCGGCGGTTCAGCCCATTCTGCTGCCCTTGTTTTGGTTTGGCGCGAAAACCGGCGCGATTCTGTTCCTGTTTATCTGGGTTCGGGCGACGCTCCCGCGCTTCCGCTACGACCAGCTCATGAGGTTCGCGTGGCTGTTTCTGTTTCCGTTGGGGATGTTGAACCTACTGGCCACCAGCCTAGCCGTAGCTCTTACTGCCAAATAATATGAACTCGATTCTGTTTCTGATTTTAGCCGCAATCGCCGTGGGCTGCGGAATCAACGTGGTTCTTCAGACGCACCCGATTTCGAGCGCCCTCTCCTTGGTGGGTGTGATGGGGGCGTTGGCAGTGTTTTACCTTCAGCTCGGAGGCGAATTCATCGCCGCGGCGCAGCTTATTGTCTACGCCGGAGCGGTGATGGTGCTGTTTGTTTTCGTGATCATGCTGCTGGGCGCGGGCAAGGAGCGCAAAACCAAGCCGCGCATCTGGGTGAGATGGGCGGGTCCGCCGCTGCTCATTTTCTTTGTCGGCGCGGTGGCGTACGTTTTAGAGACCGGCCTTCCACCCTCGGCGCCGGTGAGGTTTGGCGGATTCGACGGCGGGACGGTTGAAGCGATCGGCGCGCGCCTGTTCACCGAATACCTGCTGCCGTTTGAAGTAACCAGTCTCTTGATTCTGATCGCGATCGCCGGCGCCATCGTTCTGGCGCGCAAGGAGATCGACTGATGCCCGCGCTTCCATTCCCTGCTGAAACTCCGCTCACTTGGTATCTGGTCCTGAGCGCGATCCTGTTTGCGCTGGGCGTGGCTGGATTTCTGTTCCGCCGCAACATTATTACAGTATTCATCTCGATCGAGCTGATGCTGAACGCCGTGAATCTGAGCTTCGTGAGCTTCTCCTACAAACTGAAGCAGAACGACGGCCACATTTTCAGCTTTTTCGTAATGGTGGTAGCCGCCGCGGAGGCGGCGGTAGGGCTCGCCATCATACTCACGGTTTTCAAAAACCGCCAGACTCTGGAGATCGATGAAGTGAGTTCGCTCAAGGACTAATGCTACTTTGGCTTATACCTTTTTTCCCGCTAGCCGGATTCGGGCTGAACGGGCTTTTCGGACGGCGGCTCTCGAAGGCGGCAATTAACGCGATCGCGGTCGGCTCGGTGCTGCTGAGCTTTCTGTGGGTAGTCAAAACGCTAAGCGCCCTGGGAATTTTCAACGGCGGCCTGCTGGAGCCGTACCGCGAGCACTATTACACCTGGATTCAATCGGGCGCCTTTAATATTTCTGTGGATTTCGCGATAGACCGGTTGACCGCCGTTTGGCTCGGCATCATCACCGGCGTCGGCCTGTTGATTCATATCTATGCGGTCGGCTATATGGCGCACGAAGGCGGCTATTACCGCTTTTTCTCCTACATGAACCTATTCATGTTTTTCATGCTGGTTCTTGTGTTGGGCGCGAATTTCCTGCTGATGTTCGTCGGTTGGGAAGGCGTGGGATTGTGCAGCTACCTGCTGATCGGGTTTTATTTTCTGGAGAAGTTCGCCACCGATGCGGGTAACAAGGCCTTCATCGTGAATCGCATTGGCGATTTCGGTTTCGCACTGGCCATTTTTCTGATTGGGGTGCATTTCGGCACGCTCGATTTTGACAGGGTCTTCGCGGCCGTCAAGGCAATGCCAGTGGAGACGCAAGCCGGATGGATCACAGCGGCGGGGCTGCTGCTGCTTGTTGGTGCCACCGGCAAATCGGCGCAGATTCCCCTCTACGTCTGGTTGCCGGATGCGATGGCCGGCCCCACTCCCGTGAGCGCTTTGATTCACGCGGCCACGATGGTGACGGCCGGAGTTTACATGGTCGCGCGCAGCGCGCAGATCTATCTGCACTCGGCGTTGGCGCTGGATGTGGTGGCGGTAATCGGAATCGCGACGGCCTTCTTCTCCGCCACGATCGGTTTGGCGCAGAACGACATCAAGAAAGTCTTCGCCTATTCGACGGTTTCGCAGTTGGGCTACATGTTTGTTGGCCTGGGCGTGGGGGCATTTTCGGCGGGTGTGTTCCACGTCATGACCCACGCGTTCTTCAAGGCTCTGCTGTTTCTGGGCGCGGGCAGCGTAATTCATGCGTTGTCCGGCGAGCAGGATTTGCAAAAAATGGGCGGCCTGGCCAGGAAGGTTCCCATTACGTGCATCACGCTGTTCTGTGCAGGCGTAGCGATTGCCGGCATTCCGCCCTTTTCCGGATTCTTTAGCAAAGACGCGATTTTGGCTGCCGCATACGAGCGCGCGCCATGGATTTACTGGGTGGGCGTTTTGACGGCGGGATTGACGGCATTTTACGTGTTCCGGGCGCTGTTTTTATGCTTCTTCGGGGACTACCGCGGCAAGCCGCCCGAGCATCACGGCTCGCATGAGCATGGGCACGGCCACGGCGGCATTCACGAATCGCCCGCGGTGATGTTGATCCCCCTGGTGATTTTGGCTGCGCTCAGTTTGGGAGGCGGCTTTATCAACGTCCCGAAGTTTTTGGAGCCGATGTTCGGCGAACCTCATGAGGGCGAACCGTGGCTCATGTACGTTTCCGTGGCGGCGGGAGCGGCCGGGATTTTATTCGCGGCTTTGTTCTACCTCGTTTCACCTGCTTTGGCGGATGCATTCGTGCGGGTGTTCCGCGGTCCATACCGCTGGGTTTATAACAAATACTTCGTCGACGAGCTTTATGACGCTACCGTTGTGAGCCCCGTGCTTGACGGCTCTCGGCAGGTGCTTTGGCGCGTGGGGGACGTTCGCATCGTAGACGGGGCGGTCAACGGCGTCGGCGCAGTGGCGCGGGCCACGGGCAGTCTGCTGCGTTTGGCGCAATCGGGCTACATCCGCAACTACGCCGCCTGGGTGGTGGCAGGATCGATTCTGGCGATCGTATTCATGGAGTGGAGAGGAGGACTGCGGTGACCCTCCTGGATACGGTTCTATTCCTGCCGTTGGTGGGCTTTTTCCTCCTGCTGCTGGTTCCCAAAGACAATCCGAACGCGTCGCGCATGGGAGCGTTGCTGATCTCGGTGGTCGCGTTCGCGGCGTCGCTGGGGTTAATCGCGCCCTATTGGTTCGCCGCCCCGGCGGGGTGGCATTTTGAGACCAACGTCCCGTGGATCAGTTACCCGCCAATTCGCTATCACGTCGCGCTGGACGGATTGAGCCTGTGGCTGGTCCTGCTATCGACGCTGCTAACACCCATTGCGGTACTGGTGAGCTGGAAGCACATCGACAAGCGCGTGAAAGAATACTACGCTCTCCTGATTTTGCTGGAATTCGGCTTGATCGGCGTGTTCGTGGCGCTGGATTTGTTCCTGTTCTACGTCTTTTGGGAAGTGTCGCTAGTTCCGATGTATTTCCTCATCGGAATCTGGGGCCACGAGCGGCGCATTTACGCCGCCGTGAAATTCTTCCTTTACACAATGGCCGGCTCCGTATTGATGCTGGCGGCGATCATTTATCTGTACAACAAATCCGGCACGTTCGATTATTCCGATATTCTGATGCAGATCCAATCCGGACGGCTGATCTTCGATGCGCGCGTGCAGTTACTGCTGTTCCTGGCGTTCTTCGGCGCGTTTGCGATCAAGGTGCCGCTGTTTCCGCTTCATACCTGGCTGCCGGACGCGCACGTAGAGGCGCCCACCGCCGGGTCGGTAATGCTGGCGTCCGTCATGTTGAAGATGGGCACTTATGGGCTGATGCGCTACTGCCTGCCATTGTTTCCGGACGCGTCGCGCAACTCGGCGCCGTGGGTGGCGGGTCTGGCGATCGTCGGGATTATTTATGGGGCTTTGGTGGCGCTGGTCCAGCCGAACATGAAAAAGCTGGTGGCCTATTCTTCTGTGAGCCACTTGGGCTTTGTCGTCCTTGGAATTTTTTCGTTCACCCAGCAAGGCTTCGACGGCGCGGTCTACCAGATGCTGAATCACGGAGTCTCTACGGGCGCGCTCTTCATGCTGGTGGGCTACATGTATGAGCGGCGGCATTCGCTGGAGATCGCGGCGTACGGAGGCGTGGCGACGCCCGCGCCGAATCTCGCGGCGGTGTTTCTGATCACCACGCTGGCCTCGATTGGCCTGCCCTTGCTGAACAATTTCGTGGGCGAATATTTGGTCTTGCAGGGAACTGCGCAGGCGAATTTCACGTGGGTGGTGTTCGCCGCGCTGGGAGTGATTCTTTCCGCGTGCTACATGCTGTGGTTATATCAGCGGGCGTTTTATGGAAGGGCTGCGGAACCGGTGAGCCATCGTATGTTCGATTTGACGCCGCGCGAGTGGGCGGCGATTTTACCGCTGCTGGCGCTCATGGTTTGGATGGGCACGTTCACGCAGAGCTTCCTGCCGCCCATCAGCGCGCAGAATGCTCAGATTCTTCAACAAACGCAGCCCGTGGGGAAGGTGGCCCTGAATGCCCGCTAATTTCCTTCCCACCTCCGCCGAATACATACGTGTCCTGCCGGAGATCATCCTCACGGTGATGGGCACTCTGATTCTGCTCCTGGAAGCGGCGCTTCCCGACCGCCAGAAGTGGATCTTCGCTCCGCTTTCATTAGCCGGATTGGTGGCGGCGCTCCTGGGCGCGCTGGCGGCGTATAGCGATCCCGGAACGGCGTTCCAGAACATGATCGTCGTGGACGGATTCGCGACGTTCTTCCGCGTGCTGGTGATTGGAGTGGCGCTGCTGGCCGTGCTGAGCTCCTCCGACTATTTGCGGAGGGAAGGCTCGATGGGCGGCGAGTTCTACGCGCTGCTTCTGTGGAGCACTGCCGGCCAATCCATCATGGCATCGGCTGAGGAACTGATCATGATCTTCATCGGCTTGGAGATCTCTTCGATCGCCTCGTATGTTCTGGCCGGCTATCTTCGGGACGATCCGCGCAACAACGAAAGCGCGCTCAAATATTTCCTGCTGGGGTCGTTCGCTACCGCGTTCCTGCTTTACGGCATCGCCTGGATTTACGGGGTCACGGGGACGACGAACCTGGTGGACATCCGGCGTGCGCTCCTGAACGCGAACGAGCCGCTGGCGTTCGTTTCTACCGCCGCGGCATTGATGTTCGTCGGATTTGCGTTCAAGATCTCCGCGGCGCCGTTCCAAAGCTGGGCGCCGGATGTGTACCAGGGCGCGCCCGCGCCGGTGGCCGCGTTCCTGACAGTAGGGCCAAAAGGTGCTGCGTTCGCGATTCTGCTGCGGGTCTTCTTCACCGCCTTCGGGCCGATCGCCTCCACTTGGGCGCCGCTTCTCTGGGCCGTGTCCCTCGCGACGATGACGGTCGGAAACTTCGCCGCGATCCTCCAATCGGATATCAAGCGCCTGCTCGGCTACAGTTCGATAGCGCACGCGGGCTACGTGCTGGTAGCGGTAACGGCGCATTCCGGCGCGGGGTCGGCCGCCGCGATGTTTTATCTCGCCGCATATGCGTTCACCAACATTGGAGCCTTCGCTGTGGTGACGTACTTTTCGCGCAAAGGCGAGCGCTTCACCAAAGTGGATGACTTCGCCGGCCTGGCGCAACGGCAGCCCGTCATGGCCGCGATGCTGACGATTTTCCTTCTGAGCCTGATCGGCGTGCCGCTTACCGGCGGCTTCTTCGGGAAGTTCTACATCTTCAAAGCCGCCCTGGACGCGAACCTGGTGTGGCTGACCGTGCTGGGACTGCTGAACAGTGCTGTCGCGGCGTACTATTATCT
>Ga0126370_10001725_pt1 | contig 10056 bp, 11 predicted proteins | sample PanSoiMetaPlot_3_FD_92586 | JGI IMG/M metagenome (GOLD analysis project Ga0126370, IMG submission 92586) | Tropical forest soil microbial communities from Panama - MetaG Plot_3 | ecosystem: Environmental > Terrestrial > Soil > Tropical forest > Bulk soil | place: Panama | collected 2016-02-17 | reverse complement strand
TAGTCGGCCTAGCAGTCCGAGTGCTATTCCAAAGTTCCCGGAGGTTGCTTCGAAAATTGTCTGGCCACGCCTTAGCTTACCTGTCCCGATCGCCTGCTCAATGATCTCGACTGCAGGTCGGACCTTTACTGAGCCTCCGAATATTTCCGAGTCGAACTTTCCATAGACTCTCGAGTTTCCACGTTGCAGCTCGATTCCATACTTGTTACGTGCGCACTCGATTAGCGCATCAGTCAGATCGACAAGCGGAGTAGGATTGACGACTCTGGGACCAGTGGATTGTTGAGCAATGTAGGGACTCTTCGATCTGATCTCATCATGAAACCGCTTCAACAGTGCCTGGTCGATTGTAACGAGTCCAGCTGAGTCAGACGAAGGCGTCATCTGATATTACGAGCCAGTAAAGCAGCATATGCCGTAGGTCATAAGTTCTTCCGACATACATAGTATCGTCCCGAGTCAATCGAGAAGACTTAACTCGAAAAAGCGGATACCAATCCGTCGATTTGGCATGACCACCGAGGTTGAGATTCGGGACGTAGCTCCAGGGCTCTGGATATGGCGAGCGGAGCATCATCACTGGAAACAGGGTGATGACTGGCAGTCAATCGTCACCTCCACTTTCGTCGAGTCTCGCGGAGAGAGACTCGTGATCGACCCCATAGTTCCAAAGACCCCCGCGGTGGAATTGTGGAGGCGGCTGGATAGCAAGCCTCCCACAATGGCGGCAGTAATTATTCCGGATCATGTTCGCGATGTTGACCTGTTTGCGCGTGTGTATCATTGTCGTGCATTCGGTCCAAGACTCTACTGGGCTGACGACATGCCGAAGGTCAACTTGGAATTGCTAGAATCCGACCAAATCCTTCCTGGAGGATTTGTCGCGCTCTATGAAGGGAGAGGTCGTCTCGAAACGCCTCTGTGGCTTCCTGAGCAGAGAGTAATCGTCTTTGGAGACGGGTTGACGGAGCGCAGTGGGACTCTCAGAATCTGGGGTTCACCTTGGCATGAAAAGAGGGCTTTGCCGGCGATGCGAGAACTGCTGAGGATTCCCTTCGAGAAAATCATCATCTCTCACGCCGACAAAGAACCAGTTCACAGCCGCTCGGCCTTCGAGCACGCCTTGGAAATTCCTCCATGGCAGGGCTAGCTTTCGCTGGGACCCAGGTGTCGGTGGGCTAGGAATAGTAGGTAGGCTACTTTGCGTTGCCTGCTCTGAGCCATTCGACGTAGTCGTTGACTGCTGATTGGAGGGTGAAGTTTGGTATGAAGCCAGTGTCTTCCCTTAGACGTTTGACGTCCATCATTGGCAATGCTGGGAACGGGAATTTTCCAGGGGGAAGTGTTACGTTGAATCCCGGTACTGCTTTCTTAACCGATTCGGCCATTTCTCTGTTTGATGTTGTTTTGCCTGTTCCGATGTTGTAGACGCTGTAGTGAAGCTTGTCAGCCGTGTGGAGCAGTGCGACTGCTCGGGCGAGGTCTTTGATGTAGATGACATCAACAGCATCCTCTTCATTGCTGAGGAATGTGCCTTTGAGGTCTAGGGGTTTGCCCTGCACGGCCGCGTGGACCATTCGCAAGGGTGCACCGAACTGTTCCGGGTCTTGGTAGGGACCGAAGAAGCCCATCAGCCGGACGCAAATGGTACTAATTCCAGTCGCGTTCGTGAACTCTTCACTCGCCACCTCGACAACCTTCTGTCGTTGCAATATTCCCGGGATCCCTGGAAGGGGACTCTGGAGATGAATGGGATGCGACTCATCGACGGTGCCAGTAAGGCCTAGATACATTCCGCCCGTGCTTGAGAAAGTGACCCGCTTGACCTTCCATTCCTGCGCGACTTGGAAAGTCGCGGCGAGCATGTCGAAGTATCCTTTGAGGCCAGGAACCGGACTGTTAGGATTCTTGAATCCCCCTCCAACATTCACGATGCCATCGATCTTGTGCTTTTCCCCGATTCTTCGCAGATCTTCCAGTGAAGTAGCATCCGCCTGCTCGATTATGACGCGTCCCGCGTCGATGTGTTTCTGAAGGAATCGAGGCACCTCAGCATCCTTGTGCCTGGTAACTACGCAGTCGTTGCCGAGGTTGACTAGGGCTTCTGTAGTGTTGGATCCTACGAATCCGTTTAATCCGCCAATTACCAGTATCATGCTGCCATCTCCAGGCGGGAGACCAGCTTGTTCTCTTCCCTGATCTCCGGACTTATGCCAACGATGATCTTTCCCTTCGTGCGTCCCTCCTCGAGATGCTTCATGGCCTCCCCTGTCTCTCCAAGTGGAAACTGTTTGTCAATCACAGGTCGGAGTTTCCCAGTCTCCATCAACTGGCTCATTACCGCTAGGTCTTTCTGGTTGATTTTGGCGATGAAGAACCGGAATTTCCTTCCGCCCTTCGGCCATAGTGCTTTTGTAACGGCGAACACGGCGAGACGAAGGAGAACTCTGTTCTTGAAGCCAACTGCTACGACTATCCCGTTTGCGTTGAGGGCGCGTTTGTAGTCTCGTATTGAATGGCTGGCTCCAATGTCACAAATCAGGTCGTATTTTGTTCCGGTCTTCGTGAAGTCGTCCTTCGTATAGTCGAGGACTTGGTCAGCCCCAAGCGAGCGGGCTAGGTCCAGATTCTCTGTTCTAGTGACCCCAGTGACTTCTGCACCGAACGCTTTCGCAATTTGTACAGCAAAGGTTCCCACGCCCCCGGCAGCACCATTTACAAGCACTTTCTGGCCGGACTGTATCTGTCCATGGTCGCGAAGGGCCTGCAATGCGGTGAGCCCAGCGATTGGAACTGATGCCGCTTCCTCGAAAGTGCTGTTGTCAGGCATCAATGCAAGCCTGTCCTCACGGGCCAGAGCGTACTCCGCATAACCGCCGGGCGCTGATCCGAAAACTCTGTCTCCCAGTTTGAACTGGGTGATTTTTTCGCTTACTGCTTCAACAGTACCTGCGACATCGCTGCCTAGCCTAGGGTCTTTCGGTTTTCGAAGGCCACCCCTCATTATGAGGCGTATTATGAAAGGTGCTTTCATCTCGTATCTGTCTGCGGGGTTTATCGAGGACGCGTGAATCTTGACTAAGACTCCGCGGACCTCATTCGGAACGGGTTTCTCGATCTCTTCGATCCGGAGAACCTCGGGTCCTCCAAATCGGGTTCTTACTATTGCTTTCATTTTTTCATGTCCTCTTGGATACTCGTGAAACACGGATCGACGCGACGAGCGTGCCCAGAACAGCCAGGACCTCCGATATGATCAGCGCTAGTCCTCCAGTCGGAAGATTTCTGGAAATTGACTGAAGGACCTCTACCGCTGCTGTGATGGATATGAGAGCTGCAGCAATGGCCGGCGACTTGGTCCCAGCCAAGTCAAGCGGTCGCTTGACCAGTACTGTCTCACTCATACTTCTTCAAAACCTCCTCTGTGCCAACCAGCAAATCATCCAGCTCCATCGGCTGGCCTTCCATCACCGACTTGACCTGCTTGTTCGCGGTCTCAGTCAGTAATTGTAGCAGGTCCTTCGCTAGCGGTGCTGAGTCAGTGCTCTTCGATCCGTTCTCTGCCCTAAGGATTACTTTGCTCCCTGCGATGTTGAGTGTGAACTTCTTCGTGTTCAACGTAGCTTTCGACTGCGTAACATGCAAGGAGTGGAGCGGTGAGTATGTCTCCAGTTCTGTCGGAGTATAGACGAATCCGTCTCCGCCGACAGCCATCTTCATCGAGTCTCCCTTCACTCGAAGGGATGTGCCGTTCCAGCGTGCCTGTGCCCCGTCCTTGGATGCGCTAAGATACGATGATCCCTGGCTGCCCTTTGCTAGCCACAATGAGCCTCCACGCCTTCTCCGTCTTGTCTGGGAGTTGGTGGCTCCGTTGTCGCTAACCATGCGTCCTTGGCCTAGACTTTTCTCGACCCAGTCGCAGGGGTTGAACGTGAAGGGTCCCACTTCCACATCTTCTTCCTGGCTCCTTCTCGAGACCGAGAATGGTCCGACATCGACCGTGTTTCCGTCGCTACCCCGTGTGAGGCTCACGAATGGCAGGTCGAGTCTCTCCTCGCCGTAGGGGTTGCCTTCGAATCCTCCCGAGAATATTTCGCCTCTGGGGATCTCTGTGTCGACCGGGGTTTCGTCTAGGAGTCGAGGCAATGTCTTGCCGGTCAATTTGGAGACTTCGTCGCGGTCTGCCTTCTCGCCGCGGAATGGTATCCCAAGTGTAGTGACGGGCCCCGGAAGACTTCCGGTCACGGGTCCCATTGGGGTCTCAAACGTCGTCGTCATGTCGCCAAGGATGACCGCGCCGATTGTCCGTCGTGTTCCTCTGATCGGTAGAGTCACTGAGTCCTTCTTGGTCGCGACCTTAACATCTCCAAAATCGACGCTGGACGATGGGCTGACTAGTAAGGCTGGACCCCGCGCAGTTGGGCCTCTGACTTTTGGCGCGATCTGATAGAACGCGTAGCCACCTATCGCAGAGACAACTAGCACGATGACGAGGGATGGCACTTGTCGTGAGATGACACTGGGAAGTGAGTCTCCTTGCAGTCCAGCGATCCAGCCGAGGACCACAATCAGGATCACTATTAGGACCAGGTTGCCGGCGACATTTCCGAGGAAGCTGGAAACTGCGCGTCTGACTCCCAGATTGGTCCGCGTGTCAAGCAGGCCTTTCAGGAAGTATAGGCTGAAGCATGCGATGAGCAAGCTCTCCGAGTAGGCGCCTAAGTAGATCAGACCTCTAGCAAGCCAGGCCAGGAGAATCAGAGTTCCGACGGTTCCTAGTAACGAGGCTAATTGTCGGGTGGCCGATTGTAATGCTCTCTCGTTTCCTATCTCAATCAATACGTTCTCCTCCCAAAGCCTCATTCATCAAAGCAAGCGTCCTGACCAAGAGTCTCCCACGACGAGTAAGCTCGTAACCGCCCTGGTCTGAGCTGGATACCAGGCCCATCTTCTTCAGACTGTTAATGTGATAGATCACTGACGGATTCTTCAGATCTGCATTCGTACCAATGTCAGAGAAGCTCATCTTCGAAGCGTAGAGCATTTTGGCGATCTTGATCCGCTCAGTATTCGCCAATGACTTCAGCAGATCTGCTGCCTTGTCTTCCGACATTCCCTCAACAAGCTCGTCGACTGCCTGCTGACCCTTCTCCTCTAGACTTGACCGGACATTGTCCCGGATTAGCTTGACAAGGTCTTTCGCCACAACTGACGAGGCCTCTGTCTGTTCTATTTCATCGGCGGGCAGGTCTACTCTTATTGACCCGTTCCCGGCGCCTTTTCTTGACTGCGCTAGCTCGCGGCGGATCTCGTCCTTGAACGAGCGTAATTCGTCGCGGAGCTCTTTGAGGTTCTCCACATCTTTGCTCAAGTAAACATCTCCTTACTTTTCGATATCTGATAGTAAACATATCTTTACTATAGTAAATAAAGTTTTACTCACCATTCGTATGAGAGGTCAAATACAGTTTACTTGGAGGGGCTAACCAGCTATTGAGATAGCTTCTAATATAACGTATGTCATACGAGTCGAGTCTATCATGTATCAAGCACCATCACTGACAAACCTCCGAGTAACTCCGGAACTTGTAAGAGACGAACTACTGACCTGCTTCGAAAGCGCCAACAAAGAATTCTCCAAACTAATGGCACAGCCAGTAACCGACGACGCCCTCAAGGGCCAGGTGAGAATGTTCGTCGAATCAGTCTTCCAAAAGTGCGGAGCAAGCTTCACCAACCCGACAAAGTGGGGCATCGTCACCGCAATCGGCGAATGCAAGAGCAATGCCGAGACGATGATGGGACCACGAGGCTCAGACATCATCAAACATCACTACGAAGAAATGATGAAACTAGTCAGCAGGCTCGAATGACCGAAAACTCCGGCCACCAGATCCCGTATTTCATCGAGTCGTTCAGGACCCTACATTGAGATGGTCACTTGTCTTTTTAAGATTCGAGGTGGGAAATACAAAAAAAGTCCGCTCTTCTGACCAGTTTGTCGCGGTGGCCAATTGGTCTCTGCTGTGAACCGGATGAAAATTGTTTCTCCGCTGATTTTCTTGACCATCGCAGGCTTGATCGCGCTCACCGTTGTCGTCTTGGGTCTTCCGCAAACCGCTGAATATCCGGTCGGAACGTTGATCCTTGTCTCCACAATCATGTTCGCAGGAGGCGCTATGGCTATTGGCCCCATTGTCTTTGCAAGGGGTACAGAGAACTTCTTGACAGGCACTCGAAGAACAAACTGGCTGGTGGACGAGTCCTTTCACCTCCAGCCTGCGGAGTACTGGTCGAAGCAGTTGGACCTCCCGAAAAATGGATGGTTCGGTGCCAGATGCAATTCCACAAGTCTGATCTCTTTCGAAATAATGGACGAAGCAAATTTCAGCAAGCTAAATGAAAAGCAACCCTACGTAGCAGAGGAGTACCGACAAAATGCTAGAGACCCTGTCATCCATTACCGGGCCCGAACAGCTGGGCATCGCGTGCTTGTCATACGCAACGACGCCGTCGAACCTATCGTTGTAGGTGTGAAATTATCCACTTGGGTGGCTGCTTGGAGGTAACTGGCTTAATCGACCGATCTACCTGCCTATTGTGAGAAGAAGGGAATCTCAAGCCGAATTTTCCTGTTTGCTGGCTCAACGGCACAGCAACCTAGCTGTAATAGGATGAAACTCTATTGCTCTTAGGAGTTAGAATTGACCTAAACGAATCAATTGCTTACTGTAACAGAACGAGAGGTCTTTTGGAAACAAGCTCAATCCTATCAGAGATTGCTTGGAAGGTGTTAATATGCTGAACACCATAAAGATGGTGTTTTACTGGCAAAGTTTCGCTGTTGAAAGCGGGTATTCCGTCATTGTTTGAGGAGGAGTCCAAGGAGAGGTGTCCCGACTGCAGCCAGCCCCTTACATTTGTCCGGACAAAATCCCACGAAAGACGATGGTACTGCTACTCCTGCGAGAAGTACCTGGACAATTTCGCCGAGGCTGCCTCCACCAAGGAACTTAGCGCTCGCCTGGATGCGCTTTCAGGGTTACAAGTCATCGACTCTCACGGCGTCATTCTCGGCCGAGTCCGTAAGGCGATCCCGAACGAGCATGGCGACATCAAGGCCCTCGTCATGTCAGTCGACAAGGAACAGTTCAAGACAATCCTTGACGAGCGAGAATTGCCCCGCGAAGTCGAGCTGGGCCATACCAAGATCGGAGCCGTTGGAGATGTCGTAATCTTGTCGGATGTTTTCTCGCCGCGAGCCCTCGCACCCCCGAGGCCACAACCTGTCGAGTCCATTGGACCTCGTGCTTGTGCTCAGTGCGGCGAGCCTGTTCTCTCAGGAGCTAGGCACTGTATTCGCTGTGGTGCTAGTGTCGAGCTTGGCAATTGTCCGGGCTGCGGGACCATAAATCCACTGGAAGCCAGGTTCTGCAAGAACTGCGGTGGTAGAATGCCTGCGGTCCAGGCAGTCCCACTGCGACCCTGAATTACGCTTCCGCCCTGACCGATCTCATTCTAAAAAGCACCGATTCGACATCATCGGTCATCCGGGCAACTCTCCCGCTCTCCAAGACCAGGATCAGATTGCAGTCTCTCAATGTGCTAGCCCGGTGGGCGATCATGATTGTCGTCTTGCCCTGCATCAATTGCTGAATCGTCTCAAGGATGCCAGCCTCTGTACGAACGTCCAGGGAACTAGTGGGCTCATCCAGAAGTAGAATCGGAGCATCTTTCAGAAACGCCCTGGCAAGAGATATTCTCTGTCGTTCTCCACCGGACAGTTTCATTCCCCGCTCTCCAACTAGAGTATTGTAGCCATCCGGGAGGCCTGTGATGAAATCGTGAGCCCTGGCCTCTTTGGCGGCCTTCATGACGTCGTCCAATGACGCCTCTGGTCTGGCAAAACGAATATTCTCGGCCACCGTTGTCGAGAAGAGCACGGTTTCTTGATGAACGACCGCGAACTGGTTTCTCAAGTCAGCGACCTTGTAGTCTCTCATGTCCACGCCATCAAGCGTTATCGTGCCCTTGGTTGGATCGAACAGCCGGACCAATAGATTAGACAACGTCGACTTTCCAGAACCGGTGGGACCAACAATACCTAGCCGGTCGCCAGCATTCAATTGGAAGGAAACGTCGTTCAGCGCAGAATGGTCTTTCACGTACTGAAACGCGACATTGTGAAACGCAATTCTGCCTTTGGCCCTCACAAGTGGAATCGCGTTCGGTGATTCGGGCACGTCAGGCTTCTCGTCCATAACAGCATGATACCTCTCTATCCCAGTCAGTGACATTTGAATGTCCAGTAAAGACTGACCAACACTTCGAAGTGGACCATATAGCTGGGTCACATAGAAATTCACCACGAGCAAGTAGCCTAGGCTAAGTGCTCCAGATTCTACGTGACCAACGCCTACATAGAGGACTGCGGCCAGTCCCGCAGCTGTTACAATACCAACCAACAGGTTGTAGATCGCGCCATCAACTTGAACTTTCAGCGCTGCTGTCTGACTTTCGCTGTAGTGAGATACTAGTTGCTGGCTCTTCTTCTCTTCCTGTCCATATGACTTGACCAGTCTTGAAGCGCCTAGCGTCTCTTGCGCTACAGCCATCGCGGCGGTCTCCGAGTTCCTGTACTTTCTCCATCCCGCTCGTATCCTCGGTCGGAATACGACGATTAGTAGAAACATGGCAGGCGAGACTAGGAGGGCAATCAGCGCGAGCTGAGGGTCAAGTGAGACTGTCACTAGGATCATCGCGCCTAGGGTCAGGATCGAAGTGGCGAGTGGGATCATCCCATCGATCCCGAAGGATCGGAGCATCGGAGCATCGTTCAAGGTGCGGTACGCGGAGTCCGCGGCGCCCATCGTGTCATGATACGTGACCGAGAGACGCTGCATCTGGCGGAACAGTCGGTCCCGCGCGTCAAGCGTCATTCTGTTTCCGATCTTGCTACTAGCCCAAACATTCACCAGGTTCTGGAAGTACGTCGCAAAGGCGACCACAAGTATCAATCCAACCGCAATCCAGAGCACTGAATTCCGGGAGAGTTGTGATGCAGATGAGGAGAAGATCGAGAGATATCTAGGCGGAGGCTGACCTTCCACCACGTTGTCTACCAACAGTTTGAGGGGTAGAGGGGTAATGAGCGTAATCGGAACAGCCGACAGAGAGACGACTAGCAGTATGATCAGGGACCGAGAATATGGCCGAAGGTCTCTAAGAGCTCGTGTAAACATCCTCTATTCCCATACGAGCAATCCTTTCTCAAGGGGATGCTCTCAAGGGATATTCCGGGAGTAGTAGAAGAAGACTAGTTTACAAATCAACGAGTCACTCGTTTCGACTCTCTTCTGATAGTGACAGCCAGGCTGCAATCTGGATAGTGGCGGCAAGAAACAGGATTACCAGTCCAGCACCAAAGACTATCAACAATACTGAACCGATAAGGAACACTATTCCGGTCGTCCGAAACAGCTCTATGTTCATGCTAGTAGCTATAGAGTCGTAGCCCTTTTTCAGAAAGAAAGACGCGACCACGAAGAAGAACCAAGTTGCAAGTAGCCCAATTATCCGAATTCCCGCATACCTGTCGAGAAACGTAGCCAACGGGTCTGTGCTGAGGAGGGGACCAGTGAAGCCCAAGCCGTTAAAGGACGGGAATCCTCGATAGACGAACACAAATCCAATGATTGTTCCGATAACATAAGACACCAGCGCCAATTGCATGTTAGAGTTTTTTTCACGATTCTTCGTGAGTGATGCAACTTGACCCACTGCGACTAGAATCAGTATCAGTCCAGCCAAGAAGAGCCCCGCTCCCTCGGCAAGTACGAAAGACAGGAGCATCAGAACTGCTCCCACCGCGCCTATGCTGCGGGCAGTAGAGAATGATGTCACGAGTCTCACTTCGAACTTGCGTAGTTAACTTTTCTCAAGAGCTTGTGCTTGAAGTTCTCACATGAAAGAGTCTGCTCTGGTTGTCAGTGGCCTCTTCTGGTGAGCAGTTGAAAAGTCGCGGTTCCAAGGAGGCCGCCTACAACGAGGAAAAGT
>Ga0126370_10001723_pt1 | contig 10057 bp, 6 predicted proteins | sample PanSoiMetaPlot_3_FD_92586 | JGI IMG/M metagenome (GOLD analysis project Ga0126370, IMG submission 92586) | Tropical forest soil microbial communities from Panama - MetaG Plot_3 | ecosystem: Environmental > Terrestrial > Soil > Tropical forest > Bulk soil | place: Panama | collected 2016-02-17 | reverse complement strand
GCTGGCCATCCATCTAATAAGCTCCGCTACATCCATCGCCGGGTCCAGAGGCAATGGTGCCACGGTATCGTCGGCAACTTTATGAATGAGAGCCAAGGCGTCGTCGCGGCGAACGAGCAGATCTATGAGCGGGGGAAGCAGCCTCGCAAGGACCGGATCACATATTGTGTAATTGTTTATAATGCCTTCACCAACAAACTGGCCCGTGCCGCTGTCCCGGATGGCTCCCGTTTGTGTTGTGGCCTGGTCCACCGCCTCGGGCTTCTGGCGACGGCGCGGCCACCAGCTCACTTGTCACCTCCAGAGCCATTGTTATTAATAGTTCCCCGGCCGACCGCCTGTGACTGCCCGCCAGAGGTGATGATTGTCTGACGGACCTCGCCGGCCGGCTCTGTGGGTGCAGCAGTTCCCGCGTCCTGCCCGGTTGTGGCCTGATCGTCTTTGCCGCTAGACCGCAGTGGCACCAGAGCCGCCGCGAGTGCGAGCACGGCCGCCACGGCGGCGATCACGCCCGCGATTTCCGACCATCGGGTAAGCGTGTCGTCCGGGCGAGATTCCAGCCAGACAACAGCAGCTATTAATGCAGTCCCGCCGCTGGCACAGGCGACGATCGCCGAATAAGCGCGACCCGGCATTGCGTCTCTTCCCCCACTGTCACATTCCCTCATCATCACATGGTACAACCGCAGTCGCCGATGCGAGCGCCTTAATAGAATACTCTCTACGGGTCATTAAGTGCTGCATGACGACACGAATCCTGGATTAACAGACCTGGGCAATCTGTATTTCATTTGCCTCCGATTCCGGCAGTCGCGGGTACCTTCGCGCGCGGCCGGGCCGGCGGCACGCTAGGACCTGCCGGGCGTGCGGCGCAGCCGATCGCTACCCCGACTGCGATGAGGGTGACGATGTACCAGGCAATACCGCCAGCCAGCAACGGAGGGCCGGTGGAGTAGAGGCTGGGCCAGCGCAGCAGGCGCAGAATGGCTATCAAGAGCTGCGCCCCGAGAAACGTGGCCAAGCCGAACATCCAAGCGGATCCGAATGATGTGCGCTGCTGCTGCGAGCCAAGCCACAAAAGCGTGCCCAGCAGCACGAGGAATAGCACTAGAAGCCCTAGCAGGCCGGCCACACCTGCTTCGCGGCCAATAGCCGACAGGATCACCTGCCCGGCACCCAGACGGCGGTCTATGCCCTGAGCGTGCATCTGCCAGCCAGGGCCGAATAGATACGGATAGTGGAAGAAAAGCGTGTATGGATCGGTGGTGGGGCTGGCCAGCATCTTCACATGGCTGAAACCGCGGATGCCGAATGCCGTGCCAGCTAGAGCAATACCACAGGCTCCGGCGCCGAAACCAGCCACGCATGCCAGCCCGGTCCAGACAGAACGGGCCAGTCTGCCAGACCGCCGCCCGTGGTCGTCGGTGCCTTCGCCGGGACCAGCGCCGCCCCCCGTTCTGGCCAGCACGGCCATCCCCGCCGCGAACAGCGGGACCGCGGCGCTGAGGCTGCCTGTATAGGCGAACAACGCGAGGGCAACCAGTGCCGGCACCGCCGTCCAGGGCAGGCGGAATTCCCGGTTCTTCAGCTGCCGCGCAAGCCTGCCTTCCAGCCGGTGGGGCCGCCTTGTCAGCACGAACGCGACCAGGCCCAGCAGCATGAAGGCAAGCAGGGACGTCGGCCAGTCGAGGAGGGAGGGACCCCCCGGCACGACGGTGGCCAGCCGGCCGCGGATGACTGCCTCGCAGGCGGCAAGGAGAAGGCCAGCGGCAACGAGTACCCATGGGAAATGCCCACCTGGCTTGGATCGCCGGGTGGCCTCGGCCGCGGCGAACAGCAGCAACAGGGCCACGGCGGCGACCAGCGGCTCAGACCAGGTGGTCATCCCGTGCATGCCCAGGCTTATCCGCAACAGCATCCCGATCGCACTTAGCAGCAGGATCACGGCCACGAGCACCTGTACCAGCCACGGCCGCGTGACCGGCCCGCGGGATCCGGGCTGCTGAACCGCGCGCAGCTGTACCACGCGCAGCGTGGGCACAGCGGCGCCGAACGCCAGCAGCGGAATGACAAATGGCCATAGTGAGCTCGCCGCGTGCCGCTGCGCCAGACGGTACAGGCATATCGCAACCACGATCATGATCGTGACGGCTAGCGACGCGGGCCACCACCAGGAAGGCGGCCTGGCCTTGCGATGATTCAGGCGCGCCGGGGGAGTGCTGCCGGTCACCGCTAGGTACTCCCAATCTTGAGGAGCACGGTAAGAAGTACCAGGAACACGACCGCCCCAAAGAGGAGGAGGCCCCATGCTGGGGTCTGCCTCTCGCGCGGCTGGTCACCCTGCCCTTCGGACCGGGACGACGTCCTTGCTGGCTGGCTGGCGGGCACCTTTCCCACTTGCAGCGGGGCCAGCCCCTGACTGGTCTGGCGAGCGTCATGCGATGCGGGGGGGGCCCACGGTTCGAAGTGCTCAGGACGGGGCTGCTCGCTTGACACTCCGTCGGATGAAAGGCCCACCTCCACCGGTTGCGAGGAGTGGCCGAAAGATACCGGGACGACGGGATAGGCCATGTCAGTCAGTCGGGCTATCGCGTCATCGGCGAGCACGTACGGCTGGCCGCCCGACGTCTGCTGCGGAATGAACTCAGGGCGGAATTCGTGCTTCCTCAGGCAGTCGCGGAAGGCATCCTCGTCGCCGTCCGGCAGCCCGAGGCCGGAGGCCCACGTGCGTAGCTGGATGTGGGCGTCTTGCGGCGGTGTGCTCATCACCAGCGTGAACGCGGCGAGTTCGATCAGCACACGGTCCGGCGGCGATTGTCCGAGTTCCTCCTGCGGTACCGCTTGCTCACGCGACGAGCCGCCAGGGGCGGGCGCCTCCCCGCGGCCGGGGCGGCCGTCCAGGTCAGCTGGCGGGCCCAGGACCGTGCTGCCCGTCGGCTCGCCGATTGCCTGGGGCTCTGGCTCCACGACCTGGTTGGCTTGCCGGGCTTGACCCGGGCCGTTTTCCTCCTGGATGTCCGGCCGCTGCCACGCGGGGGCAAGATTTTCGTCCAGAACGCTCAAGAGCCACCGGGAGTCTTGTTCACGTACACCTTTAGCTGGCCGGCCGGCGAGTAGAGCGGCGATGTTGTCGGCCGGTGAGTCGGCCCGGCGATAGGCCGTGACCAGGATTCCCGCGGCATCCGCTACATCTTGGGCCGTGGCCTCGTCCACGTCCTGGGCCAGGACTCCCCGGCTAAGGTCCACCCGCACCCGGCTGACCGAAAATGAGCTGTGCCGCTGGCCGCGGTTGGCGAAGATAAACCGTGGAAGCCCTTGCAGCCCGTCGTTATACCGCCGCTCATGTGTCGAGAACCCATCAGCGAGGAATCCTTCATCCACCCACGAGAGGAGGCCAGCGAGGATAACCATCCGTTGCTCGCCGGGCTCGGCAATGATGGCGAACTTACACTCGGCCATTTGTGGCTGGGACAGTATCTGGATGACCACTCGCTGAAATGCCAGATCTGCCTTAGATATCTCCTGGAGGCGGGCCATTTCCCGGCCAGCCCTGCTGGTCAGGTCGGCAAGACCTTCCCGGGTCACTGGGTCGAGCCGCCCGCCGTGGGCCGCGATTGTCATCTGCGCCGCGTTGCTGGGATAGATCGCGCCGTGCCAGTCCCACCGCCACGCGCCCAGCGCGGCAGCGGGCGGAAGGTCGCTGCTGGTGCCAATCAGCACATGCGCGAATCCTGAGGTTCGGTTCTCGCCGTGCAGGGTCCGGTACAGCAAGGCGCGCCTGCCCGCGTGCTCCTCCAAGTAACACAGGCTGGGGTACTCGTAGCTGGGATCGTCTGGGAGGCGCTTACGCAGGATCCGGTCCCAGATGGCCAGGTCCTCCAGGCTCAACGAGGTGGCGACCGGGCCAACACCTTCAACTCCGAGCAAATGCGGCCTGCCGCCGGAATCCTGGTAGACGATCTGATCTACCCGTCCGGCCTGGGGCGTCCCCCCCACGGCGCTCACCACCCAACCTGCCCGGTTCCGGGTCTTTCGATCATGCCCTTCATGGCCAGGATGGCTACGAGCGGTTCCAGGACCCGTCGCGGTCGCAGGCCACGCCGGTAACTCTTGTCCACCGGATTGCCCCCGGTCGCCGAGACCGCGTGCAGGGTGCACCTGGTGAAGCTCTTGAACGGTGCAAGCCACGGAGTGGCGTCGTTCTGGTACAAGAACGCGTACAGGTCCCGGCTCTCCGCCCGGATGCTGCCCGGATCGAACACCCCGGCCGCCACGTCCTCCTGCCGGAGCCACCGGCCGAGGACCGGCTCGAACCGGAGCGTGTCCGCCTTGGCCAAGACGATCGCCGCAGGCTTGTCGAAATACTGGACCGTGCTGCTGCCGGACGGGCTGAGTCGGCTCAGCACGGTGTTGAACGCCCGGTCGCCGACACTGCTGGGCAGGCCACGCTGATCCCGGCTGCCATCGATACGTCCCAGCGCGCGGTCGGGATCAACGACGAATATCAGTGCGCTGACCGCCTGGATGAACCGGATGGCCGGATCGTCTTCGGCCAGGCTTTCGCCACCAACGTCGAAGAATGCGACCGGCAGTTGCGAGGATCCCTTGGTGAGCAGGAAGGCGTCGGCCAGTTCGACGCCCTCCGAGGCAGGAGGGGTAGCAGCAACGGCGGCGCCCTCTCCGAGGAGGACGTTGAAGTTGTCCTTCTGGAAGTCCGCGTGCACGGAGTCGACGAGCGGGCGGGTGGTGAACCCATACGGGGTCAGCCGGCCACGGCCGATCTCGTCCACCATCGTGGCTAGCAGCGTCGTCTTCCCGACATGACTGGCTCCCACCAGGCCTATCACCAGGGGAGGCAGGTAGCGGGCGTATCCGAGGGGCAGGTAGTGTTCGGCCTCGGAGCCGGTGGCCGGGTTGGGACAGCGCACATAGGCGTTGCGCTGTGCTTCATCGCGCTCTACTGGGTCGGTGATATCGGCCAGGGAGATCCTCTCCCAGGAACCGGTGTCGAGTTCGCGCCGGTAGATCGTCTGTGCGTCCCAAGCGAACGTGTGCAAGCAGTGATAGCAGCGGACCGTTGGCGCACCGCTTCCCATCATCACCGGCGCCCCCACAGGCGGCGGATATGAATCTGTCATGACGTCTCCACAACGAGGGTGACGACAGCTACGGCGATTATCATGAGCAGCATTAACAAGGGCCAACGCGGTCGGCGCCGCGGCTTTCTGGGTGCCCGTTCGGTATGACCGGACGGCGGGGGAGGTGCGACGGCCGCCTGCTTCGCCGCCGTTATCTGGTCGAACTCGCGCTGGCCCGCGGCGAAGCGGGGGTCGGTGTCGTCGTCGCCGGGCCAGGGGTCGGGGGCCCGCAGCCGCCGGAGCAGTTGCGCCGCCGCGGGCCGCTGCGCCGCCGCAGCGGAGAACACGCCGTCGAGCAGGGTCTGCAGGTGACCGCGGAGGGTCATCGCCTCACTTGGCGAGTCCAGCTGGCGGCCGGTGGCGGCGTAGTAGGTAAGCGCGCCAGCGCTCCAGACATCGTCGGCGGGTGTTGCCGCCCTGGTCTCGCCGGGCTGGGCCGGCGGATTCCATGGCGATGTGCCGGTCGGCGCTGGTTCCCCCGCCAGCACGGCCCGGCTGAAATCCACCAGTTGTACGTGCCCCGAAGGGTCGTCCCAGCGCACCGTGTCCGGGCTGAGGCGGCCATGAACGACGCGCGCCTGTGCCAGCAGTTGCAGGGCCCTGCAGATCCCGATCTCGAACTCGCGTTGCTGGTCGAGGGTCAGCCGTCCCGCGGCCTTCCAGGCCGGTTCCCCGCCGTAGGGGAGGAACAAAGCGAACGGTTCGTCGGCGTCGATGTCGTACCCGACCAGCTGGGACAGCTCGGCTGGGTAAGGGCCGGAGCGGAACCTGCGGACCAGGTGCAGTCCAATCCGGATCTCATTGTCCAGCAGGTCGTACGGTTCCGACTGGCTGAGCGGCAGCTTGCCGGCCACCAGCCGCTGACGCAGGTACTGGACCCCGGGCGGGAGACCGGTGGCCGACAGGACGCGCAGCAGCCTGCTGTGGATGTGCGCCCCCGGGCCGCCCGCCTCGTCGAACTCCACCTCAACGGTGCAAGAGCCCTGCTGTCCGGCCGTATCAAGGAACGTTATGTCAATCACCGCGTGTCGCCTCCGCCCCACGCTCGCGCGCTGAGGGCCGTAGGTCTTTTTCAGTCATCGTCACCGCCGGAGCTGACGGTCCAGTCCACGGCTCCGAAATAGCTGTCCGCGTCCGCGCCTAGGCCCATACCCAGGTCCAGGCCTGGGTCGCTGTGCCTGGCGGGGAGGACTTCCTCGACCGCGCCGGTCCGCAGCGCGACCAGCCGCAGCACCCCCGAGATGCGGCTGGTCGCCGTCCATTCCATCCTGGCTGCTTCGGGCGATTGTCCCCCGGCCCACCGGGCCAGCGTCCGGGTGGCGAATTCCTGGCCGGACCGTGGAGCGAATCTGACCATCTCAACCCTGGCCGGATCTACCTCGAGAAGGCCGAGATGATCAGGCGCACAGAGCTGGATGATGTTTGGGTCTCGTTCGCTGGACCAGACGAGATCCTCCAGCCCGAAGGAACGTTCGAGCAACGTCTCCACCGATCGCTGCCGCTGCGGGGATCCGCGCCCGAAAGGCGGTGCCTCGTAAATGCCGGCCGTGGCCAGATGCTCACTGTAGGAAGCCAGCTCTCCCTCCAGCACCCGGTGCACAGTCGCCACGTCGGGTGCGGTGGAGCTGCCCGCACTGAGCGGGGCGAAGAGCCGGCTCAGCACGGCCACTACGGCGTCGGCAAGATCGGTCAGCACGATGGCGAGGATCTCGCCCTCCCGTTCCGCGGATCGCGCCTGCTGCTCCGCGGTCCTGGCGTTAATACCCGCGTGGGCGGGCGAGCGGTCGCCGGCGCGAGACGGGCCAGCGGCATGGGCGTTCAGGCCGGATGCGACGTCTTCGATGATGCCGGCCATGATCCGGGCCTGGTCTGACGCGGCTCGTCGCTCGGCGGCAGGCTGCCATTCCTGGTTGGTGACCTCGGCGAGCAGGCTCCGCAGCAGCCGGGGGGTGCGCAGCTGTGCGGAGAGGCCTAGTGCCCGCAGCCAGCCACGGATCAGGTCCGACCACCAGATACACGCCAGGGCCGCGACCACGATGAGGGTGAGAGCGGCTGCCAAAGCTACGGCGGGTGTGCCTGCGGGCATCGCGATCGAGACGACATTGGACAGGGCGGTGCCACCCGCGGCACCAACCACGGCGGCGCCCACCTGCGCGGCGATGAATCGCCACCCGGCGGTCAGGGGCACCCCGGTGATCTTGCCCGCGCGCGATGACACCCAGACCGCGGCCACCGCGCAGCCCAGCACGGCGACGGCCCCACACAGCCCGCGCGGATGTGGCCACAGGCCAGCAAGTAGCCCGACCAGGGCCGTCAGAGCGGTTGGCAGGGACAGGCTGGCGCCCGCCATGACGGCAGGCGGTTTGCGCAGCCTGCGCAAGGCGTTGTCCGGGCACAGGCGGTGCAGGCGCTCCAGGTAGGGCCGGGTACCCTTCGGCACGACCTGGTCGGCCGCGTCCCGCAGCGCATCGGCAATCGCCGGGAGCGGCTGATGCTGATCCAGCGCGGCGAGTGTCAGATCGCTGAGCACGTCGACGGCGACGGTCATCTCCTGTTGGCCAGGTGGCGGAAAGTCGATCCCTTGCCGGCCGAGCTCCTCGTAATGCGCCGTCCCGAAGCTGACCTGTGGGTCGGCATAATCCAGCAGATCCTCGATGACCTCGATGAACTGCCCGGTCATATCGCCGAGCTGGCGCAGGGCCGTCCGTAGCTGGCCGCCACGCCCGCCGGCCAGGAGCCCGGTCGGCCCGCGCAGGCGTTCGGCTGCCTCCCTTGCGTCGTCGGCCGCACGCTGGCATTGCTGGTAGAGATCCTCCAGCGTGCTCCCGGCGCGAAGCGGGTCGCGCCGGGAGGACACGTCCGGGGAACTGACCAGGCTGTCTGCCTCCACGACAGGTCTCTGCTGCGGGGCCGTCCGGCCTGACCTGGTCAGCTGCTGGATGGCCGCGTGCTGAGCGCTCCGGAGCCTGCCCGGATCAACGCCGCTGTGGTTAATACGTATGCCAGGGCTCGCCACGGCACCCGCCATGCCACTGACCGCCTTCAGGACCCGGTCGAAGACTTGGGGGATGGCTAGGGACTCCGTTAGCGAATCTGGTGGCAGGTGGCCGTCGGCCGGGTCATGCGGATAGACGACGTCGGCCTGGCTCGACTCCATCCGCCAGCCGATCCCGGCCGCGTCGCTGACCCAGAGTGTCGCTGCCCAGGGCGGCTGGAGCTGGTATGGCCGGGAGATCGCCACGGCCGGATCACCGCCGCTGAGCTGGCCTACGGCGACGCAGAGCACGCTGACGTCAACGCCTGAGGTGAGGATGTGCGTGTAGACCTCGTCATGCTCGGCGAGTTTCGTCACCTCGTCGATGATCACCGCGCGACTGAAGTCGACCTTGTCCCAGTCATGACTGGGGGCATGATCGGCCTGTATCTCATGGAACCGGCGGGTGGTCAGCAGGTCCAGGTCGAGCTTGCGCAGGTCGATGACCGCGATGACGCGCGGCCCCGGGGATTCGTTGGCCATCAGCCGTTCCGCTCAGTTCCGAAGCGGCCGTCCGGGCGGCTCACGCCGAAGCGCACCTCTTGCTCGCCTGCCGTGAGCATGCCGTCGTCATCGGCGGCGACCGACTCCTTCCGCGCCCGGTCGAGGTTTGTGTAGATCGCGTTCTGCGGGTCGGGGAAGGTCATCTCGATGGCCATGACGACCGTTCCGGCCCAGAAACGGCGCAGATCTTCCAGCCAGCCGCGGGTGTTGGCCGGTGCCCGGCCGATGGCCGACCGCAGCATCTCCGCCTCGCGTGGCGCCAGCTCGTCAATGAACCACTCATACAGCTCGGACGGTTGCGGCTCGTGCAAATTGTCAGGCGCCGCCTTCATCAGGGCCTTGCAGAAATCCTGGCGGATCTGGTCGCCGTCGGCGAGAGTCCATTCCTCGTAGGCGCGCAGCAGGCTGGCCCACGACGACACCCGCCCGTAGGGCTGGAGCTTCAGCTCCATGGAGACCGGCCGGTCGCCGGGCAGCCGCACGGTGATGCGTTCGGGTGACTCGCGTGAGCCGGTGTAGGCGATCTGGCCGTTCCACATGGCGCATAGCAGCCGGTGCATGATGGCGACACGGTCGGTCTCGGTGGTGGCCAGCCAGCGGAAGTTGTAGCTGAGACGCTGCCGCCAGCGCAGGAAGTCCTGCGGCGTGCCGTCGGACAGAGCGTCAGACCAATGCCGCAGGATGTCACGGAGTTCGGGAACCTCGGTGATGCTCATCGAGGTGCGCAGCAAGACCGCGACGATAGATTCGGTGCCGGTGGCGCGGAACTCGATCCCGGCGTTGTCGCGGGGCAGGTTGACCTGCTGTTCGATGTAGCGCTCGATCTGGGCGTCGGAGGCAGCCTGGGGGTAGGTGACCAGGATTTTCAGGTCGCCGCTGCCCTGCGGGCTGAAGCCGGCCGGGACCAGGCCGGCGATGCCCCGGCGGAACGCGGCCAGGTCCTCGTCCCCGATCGAGGGCCCGTCCTTGCCGGCCGCCCTGGCCAGCAGGTCCTCCAGTGCCGGCAGTAGCGGTGCCTCGTCCCGGATGTCCCCCGTCTCGCCACGCCGGACAAACAGCCCCTTGACCTCTTGCTTGATCAGGTTACGGGCGGTAAGCACGGCCTGCTCGAACCCGTGCTCGGTGCCGCGCTCGACGACCAGTTCGTAGCTGCGCCCCCAGCCGTCGCTGCCCAGCAGCGCGGTGACGATCTCCGCCGCCGTGGAGGTCGGCTTCAGGCCCAGGTCGGTCCGCGCGACAAAACGCCGGACCACGGCGTCGTAGAACTGCTCGAGGTCACCGCGCGGCGGCAGCAGGTAGGACACCCCGGTCCGCGGCTTGTAGAGATCAGCGGTCCGCTGCGCGAACGAGGCCGGTTCGTCGCGGGCGTGCGCTACGAACG
>Ga0126370_10001722_pt1 | contig 10059 bp, 7 predicted proteins | sample PanSoiMetaPlot_3_FD_92586 | JGI IMG/M metagenome (GOLD analysis project Ga0126370, IMG submission 92586) | Tropical forest soil microbial communities from Panama - MetaG Plot_3 | ecosystem: Environmental > Terrestrial > Soil > Tropical forest > Bulk soil | place: Panama | collected 2016-02-17 | reverse complement strand
GGGTCCGGTTTCAATCGCATCGCCAATCGCAGTGAAAAGCGGATACGCGTCGAACGCCTCAAGTGCTTTGCGGGCATTCAAGCCGCGTGTGGTGGCACGGTTAACAGTCGAACCATCAACGACGGCACCCGCAGCAGGGCTATTCCCATCCACTCCGTCAGTTCCCGCGCTGAGCACCGTGATGTTCTCCCCGCCGATCTTCTCTGCGCAGGCTAGGGCGAATTGCTGATTGCGTCCGCCAATCCCTCCGTCCGTGACTTTCACGGTGACCTCTCCCCCAGAGATCAGGCACACCGGCGAAAACTGCTTGCGCAGGTGGCGTAGCTTCTGCAGAAGATAATCGGCGGCCTTCACGTAGTCCCAGTCGTCGCAGGAATTGTCGACGTGCACGATGAATCCAGCGCGCTCGGCAGCCAGGCTCGCCTCGTCAATCGCGGTTTGATTGGAGAGAAGCGTCCACCAGCGTGACTTGTGAAAGACAGGATCATCTGACTTTGGCGTCTCTTCCAGCGCTTGCCGCTCGAACAACTCGCGTGTCGATGCCGGGAATTGCTTAAGCAACTCGTATTTCTCCGCAATTCGATAGCAGTCCTCGACGCTAGTTGAATCCGGCATCGTCGGCCCCGAAGCGAGAGCATCCGGTGCACTGTCTGGCACGTCGGAAACCAGTAGCGACACTTGCTGGGCTGGATAAGCAGCTTGCGCGAGGCGTCCTCCCTTCACAGCCGACAGATGTTTGCGCACCGTGTTGATCTCGGCAATCGGCGCTCCGGAGTGCACCAGCGCTCGGTAGGTTGCGACGAGATCATCCAGAGAAATTTCCTCGTCGCGGGGCTTCTCGACAATCGAAGACCCTCCTCCGCTGATCATGAAGATGACGAGCGCCGACGCCGGTTGCGCCTCCACGGCACGCAACATCGCCGTAGCCGCTTGAATGGATTCGGCATTCGGCGTCGGATGGCCTCCGCGGAAGTAGCGGAATCCAGGGACTTGCCATGCGGGCTCTACGGAACTGGCGACGATGCCTTCAAGCGAAGCTCCGACTTGTCCCTGTAGCGCTTCGATCATCGTATGTCCGGCCTTGCCCAGGGAGATCACCAGCACCCTCGAATAAGAATGCAGATCGTAGAGGTCCTCACGCACTCGCAGGACTCCGCGTTCGCAATGCACATGACGCGTGAAGCCATTCTGAATCGAAGCCTGGGCAAGGGCCTGCGTGAAGATATTCCGGGCGCTCTCGCGCATCTGGCGATATTTTGCTTCGCTGGCAGGATCAGGCATGCGGGGGATTATAAATAGCTCATAGCTCTTAGCTATCAGCTGTCAGCTTTTGGTTCTCCGGCTTTCGGTTAATGAATCCTCGCAACAACTTCAGAATCGGTGACCGACCAAAGATCAGCTGACAGCTGATGGCTGAGAGCAGATAGCTTCTTTCAGCCACGTTTCGATCGCTTCACGCAGCTCTTTCAGTCTTCCTTCAAAGAAATGATCTCCTCCTTCGATCAGGACTAGCTTCTTCGGTTCGGAGACCGAGTTAACCAGTTCCTGCAACTTGGCGCTCGGCCCGAACTGATCGCGCGTTCCACTGACAAAAAGCTTCGGCAGCGCACAGTCCCGAAGAAAATCGTATGTGTAAACCCGTGGTTCCTCTTTGTCGGCGGCGACCGGCGCGACCGGCACTCCCACGCCGATCAGTGCTTTGACCCGGGGATCGGGGCAGGCGGCCCGTAATCCAACAGCGGCGCCGAAGGAAAATCCGCCAAAGATGAGCGGCAGATGGATTTCCGCATCGAGCCAGTCAAGTGCTGTGCGGACATCGTCGACTTCTCCGTTGCCGTAGTCGTGTTCGCCGTGGCTCAATCCTGTTCCTCGGAAGTTAAAGCGCAATACCGGAAAACCGAAGGTGTTCAGCGCCTTCATCGTATGAAACACCACTTTGTTGTGGAGCGTTCCTCCAAACAGAGGATGAGGATGGCAAACGAGCGCCGCGTGCGTCGCATTTTCCGCACCAGAGTTCAGAAGTGCTTCGAGGCGTCCAGCAGGGCCGTCCAAGAAGATCGAGCGAAGTGAAGCATTCGATGAAATCACACATCAAGATTACACAAAACCGACCTCAAACCTTGGACCTCAGCCCTTGGACCTTGGACCTCAGAAACGCAGAGCGCAGAACTCAATGTCTGCTCGACAACCAAGGACACCAATCCTATCTCCGCGGTCGCACTCTGAGGTCCGAGGTCTGAGGTCTGAGGTCGCGGTCAAAGGGCCCGAAGCCTGAAGCCCGATTTGTTATTCTCTCCTGCATGGATGCTGTCACATTCACGCGGCAATTGGTCGACATCGAATCAATCACGGGGAATGAAGTTGCAGTCGGAAACTATCTGTACGGCGAACTGTGCCGCATCGGTTATCAGACAATGAAAATGCCGGTCGAGGGCGATCGGTTCAACGTTTACGCGATTCATCCGGACCATCCCACTCCGTCCGTGGTCTTTTCCACACACATGGATACCGTTCCTCCGTTCATTCCTTCGGCCGAAGACGAGGGACGCATCTATGGACGTGGGTCGTGCGATGCCAAGGGAATCATCGCGGCCCAGGTTGCGGCTGCGCAGCGCCTGCAGCGTGATGGAATACACGTGGGCTTGCTATTTGTGGTCGGAGAAGAGCGCGATAGTCTCGGCGCAAAAGTTGCAAACGATCACGCGCCTGCCAGCTGCAAATTTCTGGTGAACGGCGAACCCACCGAGAATCACGTCGCTCTCGCGTCGAAGGGTACGCTGCGCGTTGAAGTCACGGCCAGAGGACGCATGGCTCACTCCGCGTATCCAGAACTCGGCGAGTCTGCGATCGACAAGCTGATTGCCTCTCTGGCAAAACTCAGAGCGATGCCATTGCCATCCGATCCGCAAGTCGGACCTTGCACGTTGAACATCGGATTGCTCGAAGGCGGCCGTGCCCCGAATGTAATTCCCGACTACGCACATGCAGATCTTCTTTACCGGCTGGTCGGATCGAGCGATGAATTGAGAAAACAGATTGCCGTGACCGCAGGTGATCAGGTTGAAGTGACGTTCCCGCTCGAGCTTCCCTTTTTACGGCTGCGGACAGTCGACTCGCTGCCAACGATGATTGCGGCATTCACCACGGATATTCCCAAGCTGACGAAATGGGGAGAGCCCTTGCTGATCGGTCCGGGATCGATTCACGTCGCTCACACAGAAGGCGAATACATCGAGAAACGCCAATTGCATGAAGCGATCGATCTCTACTGCAAAATCGCGAAGGAGCTTCGGAACTAGATCTGATTCTATCGACCAGCCCCAGCCGCACTCACCACAGCGGTCACAGGGTACACAGGGCATAGTTCCCAGACCTCTTTCCGCGACTGAGATTTTTCCTGTCACCCATGAAACGTTTTCCTTCGCCGATCACTATTTAGTGAGGCTGAGCAGAGGGATTCGTGAACTTCCGTCTGTCCCCAACGGAATTGCTGATCGCAGTGCTCGCCGTGTGGCGTGGCACACATTTGCTGTGGGGAGAGGATGGACCGTTCGAACTCTTTCTGCGGTTGCGAAGGCTTGCCGGACGGGGCTTCCTCGGCGAACTGCTGGACTGCTTTTACTGTCTCAGCCTCTGGATCGCTCTTCCCATCGCCTGGGTGATAGGGAGCAACTGGCTCGAACGCATCTTGTTGTGGTTCGGCTTCTCCGGCGGCGCAATTCTGCTCGAGAGAGTCACGGTTGCGCGCACCCCACCGATCGCGGAATGGAGTGAAACGCCGGACCGTTCCTCCTCGACCGAACCATAGAGAGTGACGGGGCGAAGTGGCCGATTCTGATCAGGGGGACTTTACAATGTCATGTTGCGGCAGTCGTCGCACGTCATTCCATTCCCAAACGGTGTCCGCAACCCGGAGCGGTAAGGTCAGCTACCGTCCGCCCGCAACGGTTGAGTTTGAGTACACCGGCCACAGTCAACTCAAGGTGAAGGGCGCGGCCACAGGTGTGGTTTATCGCTTTGAAGCCCATGGACAGCGCCTGCCGGTACACGGTGCGGATGCTCCGTCGTTGCGAACAATTCCATCGCTTAGACCATTGCGATAGGGGAACCCCACCAACCAGGAGAGGCAACGACATCGAATTGCTTCGGGGACCCCCAAATTCACGATTTCCCTCCAAGAAACCCACAAGGAGAACAAAATGAGCACGCTGATCATTCCGATCGACGCTTCGCAGATCCCGGAAAAGGAACGGGGAAAACAGAAAATCAAAGTCGCCGTTCGTGCAGGAGGCAAAACCAAATCACACGTTGTATCAGTCGAGTCCGGCAAGGCTCAAGTCAAGCTGGAGGTGAGCTCAAAACAGAGTCTTTCAGTCGCGGTCGGACCAGCCAGTGCTTCAGACGAAGACCTCTTTCACTTGCGGACAATCACTGCCAGTGTCTCGCCACAGCAGTGGGAGAAAGATTCACTCACGCTCTCGCCGGTTGCCATCACGCCGATCTACTGGCGATGGTGGTGGATCTGGTGCCGCGAGTTCACCATCACGGGCCAAGTCGTCTGCGCCGATGGCAGCCCAGTACCAGGCGCGCAAGTGAGCGCTTTCGACGTTGACTTCTGGTGGTGGTGGTCCTCGATTTCTCAGGTCGGCAACACCGCCGTTACTGACGCCAACGGCAATTTCACAATCACCTTCACCTGGTGCTGTGGATGGTGGCCATGGTGGTGGTGGGAGCTTCGCTACTGGAGGCTTGATCCAATCCTGGTAGAGAAGCTCTATCCGGTTCTGAAGCTGCATCCCGAACTGGATTTGCGCGAGCCCAGCCCGACGCCAACGCTCGATCTGGTTTCGCTGAAGCCACAAGCTTCGCGTTCGGGTGCTGGTGCGCTGACGAAGCCGACGATTGCGGCGTCGCGCGCCGTGACTCCCGAACTGATCACCAGTTCGCGCGAGAAGCTGCTCACTGCACTGCCCTATCTCGAAGAGTTCGAGCGCCTTCGGATTTGGCCATGGTTCTGCTGGTTCCCCTGGTTCGATTGCGCCCCGGACATCATTTTCAAGGTGACGCAAAACTGCGGTGGCGCGCAGAATGTGGTGATCGTTGACGAGAACATCTTCCAGACCCGTTGGGATATCCCAACCAACCTGAACGTCACGCTCACAGCGAATCAGAACGCTTGCTGCATTCCGACCGTTCCTCCCCCACCGGAAGGCAATTGCGTTTTGATGACCGAGGTATGCCAGATTCCGGTGATCGAGATCGGCGGGAATGCCGGCGTCGCGGGACCCGTAGGTTTTGCGTATCCCAACGATCGCGACCGTCCGTTTTCCGAGACCATCGTGCTCTACGGGCAGTTCGGAACGACCGCGCAAGCCGACTACTACAGCATCCAGTACTCGCCGCACGGTGCGAACACGTGGAATCCAGTTCCGCCCGCGGCGGTGCAAGGCTTCTCGCGGCTCTATTTCGATGCAACCCTGCCTTGGCCGAATAACTGGATATGGGCGCCATTTCCGGCAGCCGGCGGCGTCTACGAAAGCCGTCAGCATTATGAGGCTACCCATCCTGGGGCAGCGTGGGGAACGCCCTCGGGACGCTCGTGGATCGGCGATCCCGATGAGTTGGCCAGTATCTTGACGAACGGCTTCTTCGCAGACGGAGCTTATGACTTTCAAGTCATCGGTTACAAAGCTGCAGGAGGTGGCGGTCCCGATCTGAATACGGCGCAGGTGCTGCCCGGATGCGGCGACGATGAGAACAATACCAACAACACCGTGGTGGTGTGGCTCGATAACCGTATCGCTAGCTTCCCGCCTGATACGGTGCACGTCAACACAACCGAGCCAGACTGCGGAATTACCGCCGTACGGCTAGGTGGAACAAGCGTTCTGCCTTGCGGCTCGCAACCGCTGCAGCCGGGAACACCGTTGGAGATTGATTTCTTCATCAGCGATCCCGACGGTCATCTCAACGACTACAGCATGGTCGTCAAGTACGGGCTGAGCAGCGAGAAGAACCTGCTCAGCAATGCCGATGTTGGATCGTTCAGCTACATCGCCGGCGCGGGAGTTTCTGTTGGGCCCGACTATTCGAACGCCGTGACGCCGTCGGTCAATCCGCCGGAGTCAGCAGTTCGACCGGTCTGGAACGGCGGCAACATCACGCTGCACATCGACGACGCGTCGAAGGTGTTTCCCATCACCTGCTGCTACCTCATCGAACTGACGGTGTGGAAGCGGAACATCGTCAATTGTTTGGTCGACGGCTTGGCGTATTACAACCAGTCCCACTACTCGTTCACTGTAACGGTGTAGCGCGGAGTCTGGTTGCTCGGAGACCGTCCTCTTGTGGCGAGGGCGGTCTCTTTTTGAGGTATGAATGGGTCTGAGAAGGCGCCCGCGTCTTCTACTGCGGACTCCAGGTCATATCGACTTTCACCGGAATTTCATTCTTTACAGGCATGGTAAGCAGAGATGGCGGATCGATTTTGAAGTCGGCCAGAGTTGTGGGGATGCTTCCAGTAATGTGTTTTAGATTCCCTTCACTCTTTACCTCGAAGGGTATTTGCTGATAGTGGGCAGTCTGCCCGGCGAATTGAATTTCCAGATCGGCCCTAATCGTAGATGAAGCCTCTTCAGACTCCGGCAGTCTCGTCCGAACCATAACCATGGGGTACTCGGCCCCTTGGTCACCTGAATCATATGCAAGTCTCGGTTGCTGTCGCCCGAGTCGAATGATTTCACCGGCACCGCGATCAGAAAGTCACACTGACCCCCGTGGCAAATTCCCTTCCCGCGAGCGGCATGACTGACTCCGTCGGTCTGATGTAGCGGGTGCGAGACATGATAAGTAAGAGCGCTCTCTTTCAATACCCACGTGCTGTCGGCAGCACTGAGCCGCGAGATTGCCGCGAGCAGGAAGAATACCAGCAGATTTTTGTTCATAAGTTCCGCGCCACCATTAAAACTTCACCGATACCGCCAGCAGAGCCGCGCCGAAAGCTCCGGCTGTTACGATGGCCACCGGTCCGTGAGCCGAGGCTACTCCGTGAACCTTTTCGCCATTGTTCTTCTGGCTGAAAGCCATCGCACCAAGGATCGGGGTCGCGATCATGCCGGGTCCGTGAATCCATGCAAGGATCTTGTGCACCTTGATGGGACCCTTCGTCTCAGTGCCGGGGATTTTCGGAGCGCGGATCGCGTAGTACGCGGTGATTCCGTAGAGATCGCCCGTCAATGCACCGAGAGCGACGTGCAGGTCGCGCGAAGCCGTGCCTTCGCTGCGACCGCCAGCGTTCAAAGAAGTGACCACGGACGCAATCATCGGGATGGTTGTGATCAGTCCCATACGCTGATGAATCTTAAGCATGTGCGTGCGCTTATCGAGCAGGGCCTGCCGCTCGATATTCGCTTTCGATTCCGCCGGCGAGAAGCCGAGGTCTTCGAGCGCTGGCTCGGTTTTCGACGGCGATGGTGCACTCGGCAGATTGCCTTGTTGAGTCAACGCAAGAGTCACGTTATTGGGAACGCCGGCAGCCAACGTAATCTTCTGCGGCGCACTGCTCGCCCCATCGAAAGAGGCGACAATCTCATATTCGCCCACTGCGAGATTCGGAGCACTGAAGTGACCGTCCGAGTCAGCCTGGACTTCCGAGGATTGACCAGTTCCCAAATCCTTTATGGAAATCTTGGCGTTCGATATTGCTTTGCCTGAGGCATCAGTGACGTTGCCCGACAGGGTAACTGCCGAATCCTGTGCGTGAAGCGGCAGACAACCGAGTACAGAAATCAGTACAACTCGGAGGATGAGCCTCGCCGACATCGAATCCATCGATGATTCCCCTCTGTGTTGAGCCCCAGGAAAAGTAGTGATGGTCGAAAGATGCCCGAATCATAAAGCAAGATGTCTGCAATCTGTGGATGCTTTACGAATCTCTACAATTCGCATTTTGCTGCCGGCACTGCATGGACGGAAGTTTCCGACACTCCTATGAAGTTCAGTCCGCGTTAGACTGATTGGATGGAGACGTCAACGCTGAATTCCCTGTCCCGCGCTTCCTCAGCTTACTTGCGTTCGGCCATGCATCAGCCGATTCACTGGCATGAGTGGGGCGCCGAAGCCTTTGCTGCGGCCCAACGCGAAAACAAACCGATGCTGCTCGATATCGGCGCAGTATGGTGCCACTGGTGTCACGTCATGGACCGCGAGTCCTATGAAGACCCCGAAGTTGCTGCGATTGTGAATGCACACTTCATCGCGGTGAAAGTGGATCGCGATGAGCGCCCTGATATCGATAGCCGATACCAGGCGGCGGTGCAGGCAGTGAGCGGACAGGGAGGATGGCCTCTCACCGCCTTTCTCACGCCTGGCGGGAAGCCGTTTTATGGCGGGACGTATTTCCCTCCGAGGGATGGTTATGGGCGCCCGAGTTTCCGCCGAGTGCTGCTGAGCATCGCCAACGCCTACAAGGAAAAGCATGAAGACGTGGCCGAGCAGGCATCGATGGTCGAAAACGCAATTGCTCAATCGGAATCTTTCGCCGGGAAAGGCGGACGAATTTCCGCCACTCTAATCACTGCAATTCAAGAATCAGCTCAAAAGATGTTCGATCCACAGAATGGAGGGTTCGGCTCGGCGCCGAAATTTCCACATCCTTCCGCGTTGGAGTTGCTGATTGAGAGATATGGCAGAAGCAGTAGGGGAGCAGCATCCCCGGAGGCTCCGGCGGAGCGAGAATCGGCGGAGAACGTCCTCCTGCGCACCATAATCACCACCACTCTCGAGCACATGGGGAATGGCGGTGTTTACGATCAAATCGCCGGAGGCTTCCATCGCTACTCAGTCGATGAGCGCTGGGTTGTTCCGCACTTCGAGAAGATGTGCTACGACAATTCGGAATTGCTCAAAAACTACGTGCATGCCTATCAGGCAATAGGCTCGCAATTCTTCGCCGACGTGGCAAGGGACATCATTCGCTGGATGGATGAATGGCTGAGCGATCGTGAACACGGCGGATTCTATGCCTCGCAGGATGCCGATATCTCGATGGACGATGACGGCGACTACTTCACATGGACTCTTGACGAAGCAAGGGCGGTCCTGACCGAACAGGAAACCCAAGCCGCATCGCTGCGCTATGACATCAACGAAATAGGGGAGATGCATCACAATCCGGCGAAGAATGTGCTCTATGTGCGGGCCTCGGTCGATGAAATCGGGAGACGCATGAATCTAGCGCCTGAGCAGGTGGGTCAGCTTCTTGACTCCGCGAAAAAGAAAATGTACGCAGAGCGTTTGCGGCGTCCTACACCGTATGTTGACAAGACGGCCTATGTCGGCTGGAACAGCCTTTGTGTCTCGGCCTACCTCGAGGCGGCCAAAGTGTTGAATCTACCCGATGCAAGGAGATTCGCTTTGCGCTCACTGGATCGCCTGCTGGGCCAAGCCTGGAAGGCAACCGACGCCACGTTGTTCCATGTGATCTCTTATTCAGACCCGAAAGCCGAGCGCCGTGAAGTTAGGGGCCTGCTGGATGATTACGCATTCACGGTACTCGCTTGCCTCGATGCATACGAAGCAACCAGAGATCTTAGCTATTTCACCTTTGCGCGTTCGATTACAGATTCGATGATCAAACGATTCTTCGATGCCACTTCCGGTGGATTCCTCGACAGCGAACCATCCGAGGGCAATAACTTTGGCGTGCTGGCAACGAAGCGGAAACCGCTGCAAGATTCTCCTACTCCAGCGGGGAATCCTATGGCTGCCATTGCCCTCATTCGGATGCATCACTACACCGATGAGACCAGCTATCGCGACAAGGCAGAGCAGACGCTTGAGGCTTTCGCCGGTGTGGCGGAACAGTTTGGCATCTTCGCCGCAACCTTTGGCATCGCAGTCGCGCACTTTCTCGGGAGTCCTATACAGATAGTGGTAATCGAAGGTGACGACAATGCAGCGGATGAACTTCGAAGCGCAGCAACCGAGCGTTTTGCATTTTCGAAGACGACATTGCAGCTCAAAGCGAGTCAGGTCATCGCGCAGAATCTGCCGCCTGCT
>Ga0126370_10001721_pt1 | contig 10064 bp, 8 predicted proteins | sample PanSoiMetaPlot_3_FD_92586 | JGI IMG/M metagenome (GOLD analysis project Ga0126370, IMG submission 92586) | Tropical forest soil microbial communities from Panama - MetaG Plot_3 | ecosystem: Environmental > Terrestrial > Soil > Tropical forest > Bulk soil | place: Panama | collected 2016-02-17 | reverse complement strand
GCGTTCAAGCTGCTCATACGCCGCCGACACAGTGGTTCTGGCTACGCCGAGCTGAGCCGCCAGAGCCCGCTCAGGCGGCAGCTTCATGCCCGGCAGAAGATCCTGCCGCTCGGCCGCGGAGGCAAGTGCCGCCGCGAGCCGCTGGTGCAGCGGCCCCGCTCCCCGCCGCCAGCCGTCGAGGGCATCTCCAAGCTCCACGGGCAGCCGCAGACCAAGTGGTGCCTCATTGGCCCTAGACATTGGCCCATTATCCGAGCCGATGCCGCGCCGTGCAAAGCCTGGCGCCACAGCCGCGGCAGGTGAAGCCGCCAACCTGGAGGCGTCGGCAACGGTGTCGAGCAGGACAGCAGCAAGGAGAGGTCCCGCTCCTGCTTGTCGTCTTGACCGCCTTGGTCACGATGGAGGATGAGCGCACCGGCTGCCATAACCACGGCAGCGATCCCGCTGACGATGAGTACCGGCAGGCCATCTACCGGCGGTGTGTGGTTGATTAGCCGATAGAGTGCCGCGCCGGCGACCAGCAGTTCCAGTATCAACAACCACCCCGCATTCACAAGCGCGGCGATGTCCGTCGGGCCAGGGTGGCCGTCCGGCCGGGAGCGGCTGGCCGGGCGAGCTGCGAGGCGGATCGCGAATAGAGCCATGCCCACGGCAGCGGCATCGAGAAGGTAATCGCCACCCTCGGCTAGCACCGCCAGCGAATGGGCGCTGACACCCACGATTACCAGCCCGGCCACGAGTGCGAGGTTGAGCGTGAGGACCACGAGCAAGCGCTGCGTTCGGGACACAACTGAGGATTCTATGAATGCCCCGTTCACGCGGTGGCTCGGCTCGCGCAACCGCCGGTCACGGGCGGCCTGGACGACACAGAACTTCAGCCTCACGGCCCCCCGAATGGGTACCCGCAGCGCTGGCAGCGGTCATACGACTACCTGTCAGTCACGTGCTGCGAGCTGTCCTTCACAAACTGCTGCCCGGCTCTGGCTCCGGTGCGCGCCTGGGGCGCGCGGTCTCGTGCTCTGTGGCCGGTGGCGGCACCAGCTTGACCAGCAGATCGTGTAGATCCTCGTCGGGGAGGACGAGTTCGGGTTCGGCGTGGAAGTGATAGGACACCCAGCGAACGCCTGCCCCCTCGAGCCGGTTGCAGAAGTAGCACGCATCCTGGCCCGTCTGCCCGGCAAGCACACGGACGAATGGTGCCAGTTCCAACGCGCGAAGATTGCCGTCGTTGAGCAGGTAGAGCCGTCCGGCGTCGAGGGCTTGTGTGAGCTGTATCTGCTTCTTCCGGAAGGCAGAGTTTGGGCCTTTGAGGATGGTGGCGGTTAGGTCGAAGACCCCCCGTGAAAGGGTCATCGGGCCAGGCTTGAGCAGCGTCCAGGGCTCGAACGACCAGCCGAGCAGCGCTCGCGTCCTGTCCAGCAGATCCTCAACCTCGGTCAGCCGCTCGCGGTGCAGGTGCTGGCCCGCGATACCACCGTGGCCACTCCAGTCATTCCGCCGGTGCAGGGCGTGCTGAAAGATCCCGGCCAGCTCTGGGCTTGCAAGAGCATCGGCTAGTTCGGTATCGGTCGCGACGAAAAGCTGGCAGCAGCGACTCATACCATCACCGGTGTCCAGCAAATCCCGGATCGTTCCCCCCAGCAGCTCGGACAGCTTCACCCACGCCCCGAAAGTAGCGATCCCCAGGTCAAGCGGCCGCTGCCCGCTGCCCTCAAACCACGCACACCGGTTAATCGCAAAGAACCCGTCATCTGAGACGCAGGCGCTGAGCTGGACAGTGGCCACGAACTGGGCGAGAGCCTCGAAGAACTTCAGCAAGTAATCGATCTTGATGGCGGGGTCAGGCTCCCCGTCGTAGTGCCACAGGATTGACGCAAGCGGGAAGGGCAAAGTGTCCGCCCACGGCGTCAGCCCCTCATCGACCGTGCGATAGACGCGCCCAGGCTTGAGCGCTTCCAGGACAGCGTCGGCATTGGGCGGCCGCTCATCTGGTGATTCCGCCAGCAGGCAGCACACGGTCTGGCCCAGGCTTCGGGGGATATCAGGCCTGGCCGCACGCAGCCTCGCCGCCAACGCGCCGCCAGGCACACGCGCAGGACGTTCGCCCGCGAGCGCCTCATAGAGCACTGCCCCCAGCGAGAACAGCGCGCCTCCTTGGCGGGGATGACATCGCGCCTTCTTGGCGGGACGGATGATTGTGCGCGTGGCCGAGATCCAGCCCTGCGGGTTCGTTTCCTCACATCGACTCGCCCGGAGGTGTTCGCTGGTCTTCTGCGGCACCATCCTGGCAGGCAGACTTCCTCGCGGATTGATTGTCCCGGTTGCTGGACGCTCGGAGTAGCCGCCGAAGGCTGTCGCGTGAGGAGCGTTTGCGCAGGTGTCGCAGGCGGTTGCGGAAATTGATCGACACGATCTCCCGGATTTCCGCGTTGTCGGGGCCTTTGCCACCAGCGCATATGGAGTGGAAGACATATTTCCAAGTGTTGCCGACGGAATAAGCCATAGCACCGACGAGGGGAGGCTGGATCAACAGGGCGACCCAGACATTAACGCCCGGGATGAGCTTGAGCAACGTATTGCCCGCCCACACTCCACCGGCCACGGCGCCGATACCTTCGGCCATCGCGATACCAGAGGTTCTGAGAACGTTCCACGTCAGCTTGACGTCGTAGGCGTCCGCCATCTGCTGGCCCATGCGGGCGAATGTGGCGCCGACCGTGAGTGTGTCGAAGGGAGGTGGCAGCAGGTTGAAGGCGCCAGCCGTCAGCGCGAACCGCTTGATAATTCTGTCGGCCTTCATATCCGAAGCCACCATTTGGGTGATTGATTGGTCGATCCACGTAGACAGCCTATCCCAGCTGCGTGCCAATTCCTCGTGGGCAAGCTCAGCGGTTTGGTCTCCATTTCGGTCCGAGTCCAGTACCACGAGCCGCCAGTGGGCGAGTTCTTGAACCACGGCCCAGTCGCCACGCCGCACTGCGTCTTCGGTAATCGGACGGCGTACGTCTTTGGTGTCAGCGGAGAGTCCCACTAGCTGCTGGAGAATTCTGCGAGCCCTTTTCTGGTCTTCGTCGACAAGTTCCTCGTAGACCTTGTCGGCGTAACGGGTGAGAGCTCCTTGAAGGCCGCCGAGTCGCGAGTAGGCTTCCGCGCCGAGTTCGGAATTCCGCTGTTCTTCCCATAGCAGAGTGAGAGCGAATTGAAGGAGGGGCAGGGCGCCCCGTTGACCGTGGAAGTCCTGAATAATGCGATCGACAAGGCCCGGTTCGAAGGCGACACCAAGCTTTTTTGCGGGCATTTCGATTGCGTCATGCAACCCATCCGGCGATATCGGGGTAAGACGGATGGTTGCCCGGTCGATGCATTCTGCCAGCCGCGGCATCTGTCGTGCCTTGTCCTCGAAATCCGAACGTAGAGCCAGCAGGATGCGGAGTCGGCTCGAAGAGCGCCTGCGCGCTCCGGGCGGTCCCATGAGTATCTCGACGAAGTCCTCTTGCAGGGCTTCGTCGAGGCACAAGGTAAAGAGCTCCTCCATTTGATCGACCGTCACGAGCATGCGCTCACACCCAGAGTGCTCCAAGAAGTGATCCGCCACTGTATCGATCGAGCCAGAATGCAAAGCAGTGCTAATTTCCGAGGGGACCGTCATCCATCTGGGGGCGTTGGGAGTGTTGTTTATTGCGGCGGCCAGTGCCGTCGACAGCGAACTGATCGGATCTTTTTTGGGCCGCATACGCACGATCAGCCAGGAGCCCGATTGCCTCAGCGCCGGCACCAATCCAGCGCCTATGACCGATGATTTTCCGCTGCCAGAGGGAGCAATCAGCGTGGCTATCGGTTGCCGCTGCAGTTCTTCCGCCAGGCTCTTAACCATGGCCTCACGCCCGAAGAATAGATCGCACTGTTCCTCCGAGAACGAGTAAAGACCCCGGTATGGACACGGATTGATGATTCGGCCCATGAGCACCTCAGACCATGCCTGCACCAGTGTCGCGGCTGGGATAACGTAAGCAACCCGGTTCCCCGCCCGGGGATCGTCAGCCGCCACCACCATCCCGGTCGCCGCACCGAGCTTCCGGTCCCAAACAGGAGTTCCGCTGTAGCCAGGGCGCACGTATCCCCCAAGAGGCTTATCCGGCTCAATCTGAAGCCACTCCCCCTCCACAAGATCGAGCATGCGCCCATACGCCCATTCGCCGCGATCATGCCCCGCCGGAAAGCCTAGAACTTGAAAGTCGTGTCCCCACACCGACTCAGCTTTCACGAGCCGCGCGGGCGAAGCGCCTGGCGGCGCGTCCTCATCGATTAGGAGGCCTGCGACGTCCAGCCCTTGATCACATTCGCTTCGACTGAAGGCGACACGCGCGCTGATCCGCCCAGCCGACACGACGTGCGCGTTTATCCGCGCCGCCGAGACGAACGGGAAGTCGATCTTGACGGTGTCAGCGAGTTCCTCCGTCCCTCGTTGCGTGCGAGCGTCGTCTGCTACGTGGGCGCAGGTCAGTATCTCATGATCGCCGACCAGGAACCCGGCGCCAACAATCCTGTCATCCGGGCTCCAGATCCGGACCACCGATGAGCTTATCCTACTCATGTCGATCATCTCCAAGTGTCCAATTGAAAGTCACGATCATGTTGGCGCTCGCCGTGGCCCTCGCCACGACGACGCCCGCTTCTGTTGCTAGCTGGACGCCGAACTGTACAGATACTTCCCTGGGGGGATTAGCGATCTTGAGGACATTTGAGATAGCCTGCTGGGCAGCGGCCTGGAGGCCGTTCAAGGCGTCTTCGAACGTTGACGTCCCGCGTTTTTGAAGATCGCGGATTCTGCCGGCCGGAACGACTCCCTCCCATGGCTCGGCTTGCACCACAAGCATGCAATCAGGCGTCACTCGAACCTCTGCAAAGTCATCCAATTGATCTCGCTCCTAGAAATCGTCTTAGATATCCTTGGCCTGTCTCCCATGGGTCGGCCTCCATTCCTATCAGCCGGAGCCTCGGCGCGCCCACGACCGAATCAGCAAGTCGCCGTTGTCCGCTGGGCGCACTCATTACGGCCTGCCGGTGTAGAGAACTGCCGTTCCGTTGGAGACATTGAGAGTGAATGCCCGGTCATTCTCCCTCGGCCCACCAGCCAGCCACCCCGCTGAGCCCAAGACCATTACATGCCCATAGCCTTCACCTGAGCAGAGGGCCCGATTTGCCATTCAAATACGTCGGTTAAGGTAAGTGTTCTGTCAAATCTGCGCATACGTCGAGTAAAATGTCACATCGCAGCTGGACACGGTGGAGCTCCTTCCTTGGGATGATGCCCTCGCGCAGCGCCGCGGCATGACCGCCGCGCGCCATCAGCCGCCGAACGGGATCACGTCATAGCGGTCTTGGTCGAGTTCCTGGCAGCAAGCCAGGCACCACGGTCGTCGCACCACCGTGCCGCCCGTGCGGCGGACCCAGAACCCGGCCGGGCGATGTGGCAGTGGACGCACAGCTGGATGGTGTGCGGCAGCAGGCAAGGGGCGATCCTCGTGAGCGGGTCGTTCATGCGGCGCTGGCGGCCGTGTGGTGCCGCGCGGCCCGTATCCGGGACACGATCACCGCCCGCGCGGAGGTCGGCAGCGCGGCCGTGGCCGCGATGAGGGTGGCCTGCCGGCCGGGCTTGCCGCTGCCGGTCACCGGGTGGCTGTGGGCAGACCGTGGTGGGTGCTTGTTCCAGCTGGGCGGCCGCGGCGGCGGGCTGACCCAGCGCCGCGGGCACCGCTACGCCATGGGCAAGCAGGACACCCGCGCGCCGTGTCAGCCCGGCCAGGGAACGGTAGAGACGGCGGGTGTAGTCCAGTACGACCTCCTCACGGATCGGGCCAAGAGGGGCGGCATCCGGCGAGGACGCTAAAGGTGGACGATCCAAAGCCTGGCGACCGGGCCCTCTCCGCCGGCGCACTTGTCGCTGAGGGTTGCTGTCAGCCAGAGTGGGTCCCGTCATGGCTGGACCACTGCTTGCTGGTGGCGCTGGTCTGCTGCCGCCGCGGCGTCGGCGTTGATCAAGGCGGCGATGGCCGGGTGGTTGCGCAGCTTGTGCAGGTACCGGGCGCGCAGCGGCCCGATGCTGCCGACCGGGATGCCGAGGGTGGCGCTGATCTGGGCGTCGGGCACGGGAGGGTCCCCGGTGAGCAGAGTGAGCAGCTCCCGGCCGCGCGGCGGCAGGCAGGCGAGCGCCCGGCGCAGCGCGGCGTGCCGCTCGGCGGCCACCAGTTCCTGCCCGGGTATCTCGGCCTGCTCATCGGCGATGGTATCGGCGTCGGGCACCAGCGCCGCGGTCTGCCGGTGGTCGGCCGCGCGCAGCACCCGGGCGCATTCGCGCCGGGTGGTGGTGGCCAGCCAGCCCGCCACGGCGGCCGGGTCGCGGAGGTTGCCCAGCTGTTCCACCAGGTGCAGCCAGACGCTCTGCCCGGCGTCCTGGGCGTCGGCGGCACTGAGCCGGTAGCGGCGGCAGATGGCCCACACCAACGGGGCGTACCGCTCGACGAGTGCATCCCAGGCTTGCTTGTCGCCGGTTCTAGCGCGCGTCACCAGGTCGGTGACCGCCACGTCATCGCGCATCGGGGATGCGTCCTCTCGCATGCTGGGTCATGGCTTCGCCTTCTGACCGGCCTGGCCCTGCCGGGGACGCGGAGACCCCCTTGGGCGCGGGCCTGCTTGCTGGCTTGGCGTGCCTCACCGAGAGCGTGGGGGAGCGGGTGTCCCGCTGTCATGAGGCGCGGGTCACGATCCCCCCGGGAAGAAGTAAATGTCTGGCGGGGCGTGTGTCCGGTCAGGCGCGGGATTGGTGTCCGAGGCCAGCGTCCCGGGCTTGCACGATGGCCTGGGCCCGGTCGGCGACCTGGAGCTTGGTCAAGATGTTGGATACGTGGTTGCGTATCGTTTTGTGGCTGAGGCCCAGCCGGGCGGCGATGGCCGGGTTGGCCTGGCCCTGGGCGACCAGTTCCAGCACTTCGCGTTCGCGGTCTGTTAGTTGCGGGAAGACCGGCGGTGGGGCGGGGGTGGCGGTGAAGTAGCCGAGCATGCGGGTGGCCAGGTGCGCGCCGAAGATGATCTCGCCGTTGGCGGCTGCGTGGATCGCGGAGCGGATCTGTTCCCGGTCGGCGCCCTTGAGCAGGTATCCGCGGGCGCCGGCTCGCAGCGCGGAGAAGATCGAGTCGTCGTCGTCGAACATGGTGAGCACCAGCACGCTGATATGGGGGCTGTCGGCCACGATGCGGCGGGTGGCTTGGATCCCGTTGAGCTCGGGCATGTGCAGGTCCATGATGACCACGTCGGGCTGGGTTTCGCGGGCGAGCTCGACGGCCTCGGTGCCGGTGGTGGCCGCGCCGGCGAGTTCGGTGTCGGGCTCGTCGGTGAGCAGGGCGGTCAGGCCATCGCGGAACAGCGGGTGATCGTCGGCGATCAAGACCCGGATCGGTTCGGTCACCGTTGTTCCCCGGCGGGCAGACGGGCGGCGATCCTGGTTCCGTGCGGAAGGCTGGGCTCGATCGCCAGGTCCCCGCCGAGTTCGGTGACGCGCTCACGCATCGATGCGATACCGACGCCGGCCCGCCAGCCTTCGGGCAAGCCCACGCCGTCATCGCGCACCTCCACGCACATGCCGTGGTCGAGGTGCACCCGCACCGCGCAGTGGGTGGCGTGCGCGTGCCGTGCGACGTTGGTCAGTGCCTCGGTCACGATCCGGTAGCAGGCCACTTCGACCGCTGCGGGCAGGTCGGCCAGGCCGTTGGCCGGGATGTCCAGGGTGACCGCGAGCGGGGGTGTCTCGCATCGCAGGCGGCCGACCTCCTCGCGCAGGGACCCGGCCAGGCCGAGTTCATCGAGCGCGGGTGGCCGCAGCCCGTAGACGATGCGGCGCACGTCGGTCACCGCCCGCTGGGTTTCCGCTTTGAGCTTGCCCAGCAGGTCCTGGACCCCTGGCTGCCCCGCCGTCCGGGCCTGGGCCGTATCCAGGCCGAGCGTCAGGCCGGCCAGCGTCGGGCCCAGCCCGTCGTGCAGGTCGCGGCGCAGCCGCCGCCTCTCCTCTTCCCGCATGGTGGCCAGGCCTGCCCGGGAGGCATCCAGCGCCTGGCGCAGGGCCACGGCGTGGATGGCTGGGCCAGCGTGCCGGGCTAGGTCGGCGAGTAGCCGCTCATCGTCGGGACCGAGCCGCTCACCAGGTGCCCGCGTACCCACCAGCAGCCGCCCAACGGTTTCCCGCTGGGAGATCAGCGGGAAGGTGACCACCCCCGACAGTGGTTCACCGCACGCCGCCGCTGGCCGCCAGCCATCGCCCAGCCGCAGCTCAACAGCCACATACGGCAGCCGCAGGCTGTCCGCGATGGTCTTGACCACAGAGTTCAGCGCGGACTCGGTATCGGTGGCTTCCTCGACCCGGCGGCCGAGCCTGGCCAGAGCCTCATAGGGTGCGCCCCGGTCCCCGTAAAACAGCCGGTCCACCCAACGCTGCACCCTGCCCCGCAGCGGCCACAACGCGGCCGCGGCCAACACCGTCGCCAGCACCTGCACCGCCAGGCTGTGCTCCACCCCGAACAACCCACGGGCCACCCCCACCACCGCTAGGTACACCGCCGCCACCACCGCGGTCAAAGACCCATACAGCACCGCCCGGTTCAGCAAAATATCGATCTCATACAACCGGTACCGCAACACCGCCACACCGATCGCCACCGGCATCAGCACGCCAGCCACCGACCCCAGGGCCACACTCAATACCGTTGCCAGACTCCCCGGGCCCAGATTAACGGCGTCAGCAACGACCCAGGACGCTGCCGCGACCGGCAGCACCGCGAGCAACCACTTAAGTTGCTGGCGCCCTACCCGATCCGCCCGCCGCCACCGCAGCACCATGCTCGCCAGCGCCGCAGCGCCGGCAGACAGCACACACGCCACGGCCGAGAACTGCAGCGCCTCGAAAAGCGGGTGAGCCGAGGCAGTCGCGTAAGGGTTCGGCAAATTGCGCAGGTAGCTGCCCATGGTCTGCGGCGCGAAAGCGTAACCGGCCACCCAAAGGGGGGTGAAAGCCAACGCCACCCATAGCGCCGGCCGCCACCGCCGCGACAACAGCCTCCCTTCCGGGAAAACCAGCAGCAGGACAAGGGCGACGCTGAGGGCAGGCGCGCCAGCCCAAATGTTCACCCATAGCATCGGGATCGCAAACGGCAGCGCACCAGGTGAGTGCACCAGCGTGTACCGCTCGTAGGCAAAAACCAGGCCAGAGACCGCCGCAGCCAGCCCAAGCAGGCATAGCAGCGGCCCTATCGGATGCCCAGGCCGCTTGGCCAGCAGCACACACCCCATCCCCGCGAACCCCAGAACGCCCGGAACCAAGAACCCGGAAATATCGCCGCCGAGAGTCGCCAGCACCGCAGTCGCCAACGCCAGCACGGTCGCCACCACGGCAGCCACCCACGGCAGCTTCGCACGGGTCAGCCAGCCTGCCAGCGCCGCCTTTAGGGGCCGTCCCTGAAGAACCAGGCTCACACCTCTACGATCGTTCTTTTAGGTCCCGCTGTCACGGGACACACGTCCCGGCCATCCCAGGATCATCTGCCCAGCTGTCCCAGAGCTGGGCCCAGGCGGTACGACCTCCAAATGGGGACTACGCCAGCCGCGCTATGCCGGGAGGGCGCCGACGCGGAAAAGCCATCGAACGCGGCGCCTTCCACAGCCATTCAAACGAGCAAATAGGGCAGGTCGGCGGCGCAGGCGTGCACGCCGATCGGGCATGGTTCTGCGAGAACAACACCACCGCCACGTCTTCACCGCGCCCGGCCCGCCATAAACGGACGGCTCAGCCAGCCGCACCTGTCGGCGGGCGACCGTCGGGCCCCCCGGCCGCGCCGCTGGCGAGGCATCGGAACGTCGCAAACACCCACTTGGCAGAATCGGGCGCCGTTCGGGCCGCGGCCGTCGCCGGGCGCGGCCGACCCGCCAGCCACCCGCATGAGCAACGCGCAGATCACCCTGTTCGGGCACAGCACGGACAGCCAAGCTCACGACCAACTTGCCGCCCGGGCGGGTGC
>Ga0126370_10001718_pt1 | contig 10079 bp, 6 predicted proteins | sample PanSoiMetaPlot_3_FD_92586 | JGI IMG/M metagenome (GOLD analysis project Ga0126370, IMG submission 92586) | Tropical forest soil microbial communities from Panama - MetaG Plot_3 | ecosystem: Environmental > Terrestrial > Soil > Tropical forest > Bulk soil | place: Panama | collected 2016-02-17 | reverse complement strand
TCAAGAACGTAGCGGGCTACGACCTGCCTAAGCTTGTCCTTGGTGCCCTCGGCACGCTTGGAGTGATTACTCGCGCCGTCTTCCGTCTTCACCCGGTCCCCCGAAATGCTCGCTCGTTTTCTATCTCTGCCGCCAACGCCGAAGGCACGCAAAGAATTGTTCTTGCTATTCAGGATTCCAAGCTTGCCCACGCTGCTGTTCAAGCACGCTTCTCCACCGATACGCCCCCATCCATTGACATTCTTTTCGAAGGCACTGAAGCCGGCCTCGACGCGCAAGCCTCTCATTTGCGCGGCCTCTGCGGCTCGGCGGAGATCTCTGAAGTATCTCCTTCGATTTGGAACGCGCGCCAAGATCTTTGGTCGTTCTCCAACGCAGAAGAAACCGCCATCGCCAAAACCAGCACTCTTCCCACAGACCTCGCGCGTACCATCGACTTCATCCGCCGCGCCGCCGACTCTGCGAAGCTCCGTTGGAGGTCGCTGATGTACGCCACCGGCCTAGGCTGGCTTCGCTTGGAAGGCCCCTCCGAAGACCTGCATCGCGCATTGACCGCTTTGCGTGCCGAACTCGAAAAAACGGGCGGTTCTCTCGTTCTTCTTCACCGCCCCACGGCACTCTCGACATTCGACGCCTGGGGCACTCCCGGCGATTCCCTGGCCCTCATGAAAGCTATCAAACGCCAACTCGATCCCGCCAATACGCTCAATCCCGGACGCTTCCTCGGCGGCATCTGAACTCGCTTACCATGCCCTTTGTTTGACTTGCCATTCCCTGCCGCATACCATGAATTTTCACAAAGTCATCCATGATTGGCACGCTTGTATCGAACTACCGAATTGTTGAAAGACTGGGCGGCGGCGGAATGGGTGTTGTTTATAAGGCGGAAGACACGCGCCTGGGACGCTTCGTTGCTCTGAAATTCCTTCCCGAAGAATTGGCCAAGGATCCTATGGCGCTGGAGCGCTTCCAGCGCGAAGCCCGCGCCGCCTCTTCGTTGAATCACCCAAGCATCTGCACCATCTACGACATTGGCGAATCCGCGGGCCGCAGCTTCCTGGTCATGGAGTTTCTTGAGGGGCACACGCTTCGCGACCGCATTGCCGGCCGCCCTCTGCCGACCGACCTGCTGCTCGACCTCAGTATCCAGACTGCCGACGCACTTGATGCCGCTCATGCTAAGGGGATCGTCCACCGCGACATCAAGCCTGCCAATATTTTTGTGACTTCGCGCAACCAAGCCAAGATTCTCGACTTCGGCCTCGCCAAGATTGGCCCGCGCACTGCTTCTCCCGCCACCGTAGGCGCAACGGCTTCGGGGGCAACGGTACTCGACGATAATCTGACCAGTCCCGGCACAGCTCTCGGCACCATCGCGTACATGTCCCCGGAACAAGTGCGCGGCGAAGAGCTCGATGCCCGCACGGACCTGTTTTCCTTCGGCGTGGTTCTCTATGAGATGGCCACGGGCAACCAAGCGTTTCCCGGTCCTACCTCTGGCGTAGTCTTCGACGGCATCCTGAATCGCCAGCCGGTCGAGCCCCTACGCCTGAATCCCATTCTTCCGCTGGAACTCGACCGCATCCTGAATAAAGCGCTGGAAAAAGATCGCGCCCTCCGTTACCAGACTGCTTCGGATTTACGCGCGGACCTTCAGCGCCAGCAGCGAGATTCGACTTCAGGCAGAGTTAAGGTTTGGCAGGGCGGCGCCGGAACCACTGCCCCCGCTAGCCAGACAGAAGTTGCCTCACCGAGTCGCTTGGCGCAAACAAGCATCGAGAAGAAACTGACGCGCTCGGCGACGGACAAAAAGATTGCGGGTATCTGCGGGGGCATGGCCAATTACTTTCAAGTGGATGCCACACTCGTGCGAGTAATCTGGCTTATTTCAGCCCTTGGCCTAGCTTTCCCTTTTCTCGCTTATCTCGTTCTGTGGATTGTTCTGCCGCCTTCACCGGGCGGTGCGGCTTCGACATCAGCAAGCAATTTAGGAGCTGTTCCCGCGGAAACCGCCGCAAACACCGCACGACTGAGCTCAAAGACTTTCATCGTCGTTGGTGCGGCGGTCGTTCTCGTGGCCCTGGGCGTTGCCGTCATCTATTCTCTGTCTCGGGGCCGCGGTCGCGCTGATTTCTCCTCCATTCGCATGCAACGAATCACCACTAGTGGCCATGTGAATTCGGCCGCGCTTTCTCCCGACGGCCGCTACGTGGTTTATTCCGAGGACACCAATGGGAAAAAGAGCCTCTGGCTTCGCCAACTGGCGTCGAACAACAGCGTTGAGCTCCTCCCTGCCGCCCCTCGCTTCTACCTCATCCCGTTATTCAGCCCTGATGGGAACTTCATCGATTACTTGGAACGAGAGAACCTTACGGAGATCCATCCAAAGCTTTATCAAATCTCCACCTTGGGGGGAACGCCACGCAAGCTCGGGGAACATGTGGATAGCCGGCTTACGTTTTCTCCCGACGGCAGACAGATGGCTTTTACTCGCGATGAACCTGCAAAGGGAGAATCGTATCTTGTTCTCGTGGATTCCTCAGGCGCCCACGAAACGATTCTGGCCACGCGCCACATCACCAAGAACGCGGGCGGCTTTGCCCTTCTCTCCTGGGCGCCGGATGGCAAAACCATCTCTGCGGTCGTTGCTGATCCGGACCCTGGCGGCCTTAACTATCACCTCTTAAGTGTTTCGGTAAGCGATGGTGCGACCAAACCTTTCTCGCCCGTCCATTGGAGGACCGTCAACGACATCACTTGGCTCCCCGACCGTAGCGGCATTCTCATAGCCGCTCAAGAAAAAACTGGCGCTCCGCAGCAAATTTACTTGAATGCCGAAGGAAGCACGGAAGCGCGCAAGCTCACCGGCGACGTGAACAGCTATACGGCTCTCAGCGTGGCGTCCGATTCGCGTTCCTTCGTGGCTCTGCAGATGGACATCAACGTGAATCTTTGGGTCGGTCCCGCCAATAACCCCGACACTGCCGTGCAAATTACTTCTGGGCGCATGGATGGAATAGGCGGTCTCGCGTGGACCAACGACGGCCGCATTGTTTATCAAGGGAACGTGGGAGACACCTACCAAATCTGGATGGCCAACGCCGATGGTTCGAAAGCTCATCAGGTAACCAACGACCGCTACTTTCACGCGCACCCTGCCGTCTGTGAGTCAGGACGCTCCATTGTCTTTGAATCCGATCCCGCCGGAACCCTCCACCTTTTCAAGATGGATTTGGACGGCAACAACCTGACGCAAATCACCAATGGCGCCGGCGAAAGCAGCCCGAGCTGCCCCGCGCAATCCAACTTTCTGGCGTTCTCCGGTGCAGGCCCGGACGGCCGGACCAAACTTTATAACGTGGAATTAGGCGGACCTCCGCCCGTTGTTCTTTCCGACCTGGTGATGCTCGGGGGCGCAGACTATTTCCCCGATGGAACTCGCATTTTGGCCGCTCTCTTGGATCCCAAAACCGGCGTAATCATGGCCTACATTCTTCCTTCCGCCGGCGGCCCTCCGATCCTCTCCCTGGGTGTTCCCTCCACCCTCGACTCGGCAGGAATTGTGAACTGGATGGCGGATGGCCGAGGCTTGGCAGGGGTGGACGACCGTAGCGGAATACCCAATCTCTGGAGCTTTCCGTTTGACCACAGCCCGGGCAAGCAGCTGACTCACTTCACCCAATCGGAAATCCGCGAGTTTGCTTGGTCTCCCGACGGCAAGAGCATTGCGCTCTCGCGCGGCCCCATCGAGCAAAACGCTGTCCTCATCAAGGCAGGCCCCTAATTTTCGGGCAAATCCGCCAGCCGTGGACCAGGAGAGTAAGGCTTTGAGGCTGGTGTCAAACGCAGAGGTCGGGATTCAGCGGTTTTCGCTCTGCGCTTCTGCCGCGAAGTTTCGTTTGCCGTCGGCCACGAGCGTCATCCAGCGCGGATAGGTTTTCTTGAAGTCCGTGACAATCGCCTCGTACGGCACATCGGGATAATTTCCTCGCTCCCGGACGTATTCCATGTGCCTCCGGCCCTCTCGGTCGAACTCGTGAAAGAGCGAATCATGCCGCCCGTCGAACTCGAGCGGATGAACTCCGAATCGCTGGCACAGGCTGAGATTGAATGCGGGGGTTGCTTTCGCCCACCGGCCCTCCAGATAAAGTTCCGTGAAGCTGTGCCAGATGAAGAGGTCGCCGCCCATGATTTCGAGAAGTTTTTTTGTGGACAAGTGATTGCGCACATCGGCGTATCCCAGACGCGCCGGGATGCCTATCGAGCGCGCTGCTGCAGCGAGCAACGCCGCTTTCGGGATGCAGAACCCGCGCTTGGCTCGCAAACAATCGCTGGCTCGGAAGTAGCGCGGCTCAACGCTACCGTAGTAAGGATCGTAAAGAATTTCGTCCCGCACTGCGTAGTACAGTTTCACTGCGCGCGAAACATCGTCACTCGCGCCAGCCGAAGCCTTTTTGGCAAATTCCAGCACGGCGGCGTTGTCGCGATCAACAAATTCCCCGCTTGCGAGGTACCGTTCCATTTCCGTCGCCCACCATGGTACTGCTTATTGCGGCCGTGAATAATTCTGGATGTTCGGAGGCACAGGAATTGCCGGATTGCCGCGCGGATCAGGCACGGGAGCTTGGGAAATCCATTTCATCGGAATAACGCCCGTCCACGTTGGCGTCGTGTAATCTTCGTCGTCATTCACGGCGAATCCGGTGCGCATCTTGGCGGAAGCTTCCACCAGCGGAACAGCAAGGACCATCGTGCCTTTCAGCTCCTGCTCGGTGGGCGGACGTACGGTGACCCAGCGGCCGCGAATCACGTACTCGACAAAGTCGCGCATCGCCGCGAGTTTGGCAGCTTCGCCTTCTATAACTTCCGCTTTACCCAACACCACCACGGAGCGGTAATTGACCGAGTGCCCTGTCGCGCTGGGGGAACAAACGATGCCGTCGAGCAGTGTAACGTTCAAGCAGAAAGGCGCGCCGCTCGCGAGCGTCTTCATCAAGCGGCTTGCCGTCGAGCCGTGCAGAAACAATTTGTCACTCACACGCACATAGTTTGTGGGCACAACGATCGGCATCCCGTTGTCAATGAAGGCTACCTGGCAGACGAAGGCTTCGTCCAGGATGCGATAAATCAGTTCGCGGTCGTAACTTCCGCGGTCCGGCTTGCGGCGGATCTTGGTTCTTTCAGTTGGAGTAAAGTTGCTCATGCGCGCAGACTAGCCGTTGTGAGAGGTCGGTGCAAGCGCCAATCTGGACGCTCGAGGAATTGACGGCGCTTGTGAATCGTGTAGGCTGTGAATCGCGGTTCCTCCATCAGAAACAAGGTTCGAGATCCACAATGGCGAAGCAAGCATCGGTTTTCACGAGCGAGACCTTTCGATTTTTCAAAGATCTTAGCCGCAACAACAGCAAGTCTTGGATGGACGCTAACCGCGAGCGCTACAAGTCCAGTCTCGTTCAGCCGTTTCGCCGCTTGCTCGAAGAGCTTTCACAGGATGTTCTTAAACTGGATTCGCGCTTCGACGTTTCCGGCCGGACAGGCCCGAATTTCTCACGGATCAATCGCGACATTCGCTTCGCGCGAGACAAAACGCCCTACAAAACGCAGATGTATCTGAAGTTTTCTGTGCCTGTGCCGGACAACGGTGAAATCGGCCAGCTTTACGCCGGCCTTTCCGCGGAAACGGTCACGGCAGGGTTTCGCATCTACTCCGGAGGGAAGCGCAAGGCATCGGTCCTCGCGTTGATCGGTCAAGCTCGCGTCCAAGCAGACCCTGGTTGGGTCGGCAAACAGAAAAAGCGCTTGGGCCGCCGCTACGAAAGCTATTGGTACACCACGGAAAAAGGCGAGTGGACAAAGCATTCCGGCTGGCCGGTGGTCCCCGAAAACTGGAACAGAATTCTCGCCTGGATTGTGCGGCGCAAGCTAAGACCCGCGGCCGCGACGCAAGCTTCCTTCCCCCGCGAGATTACAAAGATTTTTCGCGACCTCTATCCGCTGCTGCGCTACACTTCGCTGCCAAAGTAGGAAACTTCCCAGGGAGGAAGAGTGCCTATGAGCAACACGCCCGAACGGTCGCGGACGCGCAGAAGATTTCTCAAGATGCTCGGCGCCAGCCCATTGATCGCCGGCTCAAGCATGCTTGCGGGCGGCCTGGCAGATCTCCTCCGCGCCGAGCCGCTCGAGGAAAAGCATTTCGCGGGATGGCTCGAGAATCTTCAACAACAAAGTGACTCAGTAATTTCCTCTCCCGACCAGGCGCTCAACGTGATGGATTTTGAACCAGCGGCTAGAAAAAACATTCCCCCCGCTCATTGGGGATATCTCGCCACCGGCGTGGACGACGACGCCACCGTCCGCGCTAATCACGAGGGTTATTCGCGCATTCAAATTCGGTCGCGCCGACTGGTGGATGTCACGAACATCGACATGTCGCGGTCCATTTTTGGCGTCAAATGGGACACGCCCATCGTGCTCTCTCCCGTGGGCGCCCAAAAGGCATTCCATCCGGATGGCGAACTGGGAGTGGCCCGAGCGGCACGTACCAAAGGGCACCTCATGTTGCTTTCGGGAGTGGCCACCGCCTCGATTGAAGATTCCATAGCCGCTCGTGGCGGGCCGGTATGGCAGCAGCTTTATCCAACCAATGTCTGGGAAGTCTGCCGGGCCATCGTCAAGCGCGCCGAAAAGGCGGGGGCTCCAGCGGTCGTTCTTACTGTTGACCTGCAAGATGGCAGCAACCGTGAAACGCTCTTCCGGTCGCAGCGCGTCGACAAGCGGCAATGCTCCATGTGCCATGCCGGAGCGTTCACTCCCTTCGCGCGAGGAAGGACCGGCGCAGCTCCAACATCAGGAGGCTTTGCGGGATTCACGGCCAGAAAACCGATGTTTGACGGACTCGATGTTTCGAAAGTAACAAGTCTGCACGGACTGGCCACGACCTGGGATTTCGTCAAACAACTGCGCGATACCGTGAAGGTAAAACTACTGATCAAGGGAATTGTCACACGCGAAGACGCGCAACTCGCGGTCGAGCATGGCGTAGATGGGCTGATCGTTTCGAATCACGGAGGGCGCGCGGAAGATACGTTGCGGCCCACAATCGAGAGCCTGCCAGAGGTTCTCGATGGCGTTGCGGGCAAAGTGCCAGTAATCGTGGACGGCGGCGTGCGCCGCGGCACGGATATTTTCAAAGCACTGGCGCTTGGCGCCACGGCAGTCGGCATCGGAAGGCCTCACTCTTGGGGGCTCGGGGCTTTTGGCCAGGCTGGCGTCGAAGCGGTGCTGGAGATTTACCGGCGTGAACTGCGCAGCATCATGCGCCAGGCAGGAACAACCTCGCTCGACAGAATCAGTCGCGATTACATCGTTTCTCGCCCGACCTGATTGTAGGTCGGCAATGGCTTCACGGTGCCCAAAGGCGCAGGCCAATGAGATGCCATCCGGAGAGAAACAGCGTGACGATGCAGCACGCGCTCGACACCAACAACGCGTAAATACGCTCTGCCTTGTGAATTTCCGCCTTGGGCGCACTCACCGCTAGCGCAAGCCCCAACAGCGACAGCACCATGAACGCTATCGTCATAATCCAAACCAGGAACGACCAGAAATTGAATGCCCCCATGTTGTCGGTCACCTTGGAAAAGGCAAAGAACACTAGCAGGAAACTCAGCACGGCAAAGAGTGGCACTGCTCTCACGCGCACGTGCTTCATGCGATTTACTTTCTTGATGAATCTCGCCAGCAGCAGCCACGCTCCCCAAAACAATGCATACGGCAGCGCGGCAGCCATGACTACAGCCGACGCACTCAAAAGAAGCAGCCGCGTGAACGCCCAAAGGGGAAAAACTCTTTCTCCATAGGCCTCCGCATCTTCTCCCGAGCGGACATAAATCATTCGGCCATTGGCATCGGGAAAGAAAGCCGCCGTGGCTTCGGGCTCTTTTTCCCCACGAAAAAGATTCTTGCCCACCGGCAACAACAGTTCATGCCCTTTTCCGAGAAGCGATGAACATTCCAACTTTCCGTCCGCCACACGAATCCGAGTCCCTCCCGTCAACTCGCTCAAGAACGCAAGCAGCTGGTCCCTTGGCGCGCGCGGCGCATAATAGCCGGAGAATCTCTTGAGATCGTTCGCGGTAAGTGAAATCAACGGCTGCTGCGGTTTCGGGAAATCCTTGGAAAGAAACTCGATGGCCAGATGATTCAAATCTCCGAGAGCTTTGTATGAGAACGTACTGTTCAGCAGAACCACATAGCCCCAATTTTGCTCCGGCATGTAGCGGTAGGTGGAGATGAAACCATCAATTCCTCCGTCGTGCCCGTGAGTGATGACGCCGCCGTCGCTTTCCGTGTAATTCGCCAGGCCGTAACCCAGGCGCAATCCATTTTTTGCGGAGGAAATCGTTTCGGGATATTCCATACGCGCGATCGATTCCGCCTTTACCAGTTGAATGCCGCCCGCCTTGCCACGACTTAGGAAAAACTGTACCAGTTTGGCTAATTCACCCGGCGAAGCCTTCATATCCCCGGCAGGCCGCAAGTAAATATTTTTGTAGGGAATGGCACGCGAAGGACTGCCTTCGTATCCCTGCGCAAGGGCCGCGCGATTCGCATCCGTCAGGCGAAAATTGCCGACCGTAATCTCCAGAGGCGCGAGAAGATTTTGCTGAATGTAAGCGTCGAAGGGTTGCCCGCTGATTTTCTCGATCAAATAACCGGCGATGCCGTAGCCGGGATTCGAATAGGAAAAGCGAGTTCCCGGCGGCCAGCGCACATTTTCAGGCTCCTGAAAGCGCTGGAAGACGTCCAACAGGGGATAATCCGCGCGATCCTTGCGATTGTAGACTTCGCTCGGCGCCATATCGTCAAATCCGGCGGAATGTTCCAGGAGATTCACAACGCGAACCGGATTTGTGCTGGCCCAGCGGTTTTTCATCGGAATTTCGGGCGCGAGATCCTGCAAGCGCGCATACAGATTGGTTTTTCCTTCTTCTTCCAACTTCAAAAGCGCCAGTGCGACCAGCGTCTTGCTGATGGAGCCAACGCGAAACTCCGTATCACAAGTAACATCGCGGTTCGCAGACAGATCCGCTTTGCCGAATCCGCCGCACCACAGCAATTGGCCATTGGCAACGAGCGCTACTCCCGCTCCCGTGACATGCTCTCTCTCGACAACATCCTTCATAGCCTTTTGGAGTTCTTCGAGGGTTTTTGGATGCGGAAGCTCTTCCTTCTTTGGATCTTCCAGTGGAGAAGCAAAAACGGCTAGCCCCGCAATAAAAAAGGACAAAGCGATCGCTGCCAACAAAATCCGCCGCATGAAACGCTCCTCACGTAAGTTCGTGCAAGTGGCATTCTAATCTGCGAATCGCTGCCACGCCAAAAGATTCACCGTACAAGCCAGCGCCCTCCAGTTCCACCGATTGACCTTGCCGTGGGTCTCGCTTACGATGCCGCACGTTGCATTTACGCATTCGTATAGCGTGTTTGGGGGGGGTTCGTTGCCTATGAGAAATTCACTTTGCTGCTTCAGCCTTGCCGCCTTGCTCTTTGCACCGAACCCCGGTTTGGCTCAGCAACCGCAATCACAGCCGGAGAAGTCCGGGGAAAAACCTGCGGAGAAGCCGAAAGACGAGAAGAAGCCTCCCGTCCCCGAAGAAAAGAGCGTTGTGACTAAGCATTCGCTCAAGATTGACGGCAAGGAAATCAAATACACCGCGACCGCGGGAACGATTCTGCTCAAACTCGAAGATGGCACGCCCAAAGCCAGCATTTTTTACGTGGCTTACACCAAGGATGACGTCGCGGACCTGAGCCAACGCCCGATTACCTTCAGCTTCAACGGCGGGCCCGGGTCCTCTTCCGTTTGGCTTCACCTTGGGCTGCTTGGGCCGCGCCGCGTGCAAATGGGAGACGCGGACTCGCTCCTGCCGCCGCCCTACAAACTCGTGGACAACGATACTTCGCTTCTCGATGTCAGCGATCTGGTCTTCATTGATCCGGTTTCCACCGGCTATAGCCGCGCGGTTCCCGGCGAAGCGCCCAAGCAGTTTCACGGCGTAGAAGAAGACGTACAGTCC
>Ga0126370_10001715_pt1 | contig 10086 bp, 7 predicted proteins | sample PanSoiMetaPlot_3_FD_92586 | JGI IMG/M metagenome (GOLD analysis project Ga0126370, IMG submission 92586) | Tropical forest soil microbial communities from Panama - MetaG Plot_3 | ecosystem: Environmental > Terrestrial > Soil > Tropical forest > Bulk soil | place: Panama | collected 2016-02-17 | reverse complement strand
ATGGTGGTCGGAGCGAACTGGCATTGATGCCACGCCACTGCCGCCTCGCCGCTAGCCGCTAGTGGTCCAGTAGTCCACTGCGCGGTCAGAATCGTGTCGTTGCCGCCGGGAGGGAACAGTGCCGTGGCCACCTGATCCCGCGCGGTTACACCCGAGATGGTGAAGACGAAGTAGGTGAAGCTCGAAAACCCGAGGTTGGCAGTGTGAAAGGTCTGGGTTCCCGCCGGGACGTTGAGCGCATAGGCCCCCTGCATCGTGATGTCGGTGTCGGCGCTCTGGATGGTGGTCGTATTGGTCCATGTGTAGCCGGGGGTGGTGAGCGTGATTATTTGCAGTGGACCACCCGTAGCGACCGACCAGCACACCAGCACGGCATCCCCCGCATTCGCCGTCCACGGCTTGCTGGTTATCTCAGGACCGCCCGAGGTGCCGTCCTGTGCTTGGAGGGTGATCGACGGCATCAGTGCTTCGTGGCTCCTGATTTCGGCGGATCGAGCTTGTTCACCTGAGCCTGCAACTCATTAACCTTCTTCTGGAGGTCAGCGATGGTCTTGGACGCCGCGCTGACCTCGTACTGGCACCCGCTGTTGCGGATGAGCGCTTCAACCTGCGTCGGATCGGTGGGCAGCGACTGCGAAGCCTGCTGGGCGTAGGCAACACCCGTGGTGAGCATGGTCAGAACTAGGGGGGCGAGTAGTTTCATTGCTTCCTCTATCGCGCTCTTCGTGCCTCAAGGGTGCCTTGGGCAAGACAAGAAGTGCCGCCCGTGTACTGACCGATCAAATTAATGGTGGTGGTAGAGGTCAGGTTCCAGCGCTCCGGGCCTATCGAGGTATTCCATGTGGTCATTCCAGTACCATCCCGGCGAGCGTAACCCGTGTAGGGAGGGGTTGTCGGTGTCGCGACCGCATTGTTGATTGCGGCCACCATGAGGGTGGCAGCATTGCAACTCAAAAACACACCGGCACGAACATCCCAATCTCCCGCCGTGAGACTTATCGACGTTATGGCGGTTTGAGAACCCGTGGCGAGAGTAACGTTTGATGCCATGTCGGCTTTGATAACTTCGCCGACATTACCCGCCGCCGCATTGCCACCAGCCGTCGTCCCGACCAGCGGGAATCCTCCCAACGCGGTCAGCGCCGCTGCCGCAGTGGTCTGTCCGGTTCCACCATTGGCGATGCTCACTGGTACAGTGGCTGCGTTGGCTAGCACAAACGCAGTGGTCGCGATCTGCGTGGTGTTGGTACCCACGGTCGCAGTCGGAGCAGTCGGCGTACCTGTCAAGGCTGGACTGGCAAGCGGGGCAAAGCTGGTAGCCACGAACGCCGTGGTTGCCAACGCGGTGCTGCTATTACCAGCGGTCTGCGTGACTCCGGTAGTACCGGTTGGCAACGATGGCGTTCCGGTAAAGACGGGAGATGCCAATGGGGCCGCACCCAAGCTGGTCAAAGCCGCGCCCGCTGTGGTCGCGTTGGTCCCGCCGTTCGCGATGGACAACGGAATCGCAGCAGTTGCCAGTCCCGTCAGAGCGACGTTGTTTATGTAGAGACCGGTCGCGTTAAGCGTTCCCGTCCCTTTGTCGCCGCCAGTGGGTGCGCCCAGAATCAGGCCGTTCTGAAACTTGGCGATCACGGTGGTGCCGCTAGCACCGTCGATGAATTGGATCGGGCCTTGGCCCTGATTCCAAAACGACATACTCGCGGGGCTGGCTGCGTTCATGTAGAAATACAGGCTATTGCCCTGAATGTTGGTGCTTGAATATCCAGTGCCGGTAAATCCGAAAGAACCCCGCTGGGCGCCCGAGTTCAAAAAGTCAAACTCAGCAGTAGCATTGGCCGCAGTGCTGGTATTCTTGAGGGCCATCTGCGCAATCCCAGCGATGTTGGCGAGCATATCCAGAAGATCGCCTGCGTTATTGCCCCCCACCGTGGTCCCGATACCGATGCCCTTGACGTTGTTGTAGCCGGTGCTGGTAAGGGTCGAAGCATCAGGGACGGTGACCGTGCCAGTGAAGGTGGGGCTTGCGAGCGGGGCGTAATTGTTCTGGCCTCCTGCGGGGTTGGTCAAGGGCGCACCACCACCACCTACTGCCGCACCGTTGACGTAGATGCCGGTGGCGTTGATGCTGCCCGCGCCCATGTTCCCACCCGTGGGAGTGCCAACCGTCAGCGATCCCAGACCGCTCAGGCCCGTGGCGCTCCATGTCGAGCCGTCAGGATAGGGACCGGCCAGACTCGCGCCCGAGGGCACCGTGAGCCACTTGGTGCCATCCCACTTGTAGATTTGCGCACCGGGACCGCCGACTTGCTGGTTGAGGGTCGGAGCATCGGGGAAGTTGAACGCCTGCCCGAACGCCAGCGCAGGCAAGAGCAGCAACCCGATCAGCAGTGCCCCCAAAACCTTCATTTCTTCTTACTCCCTGCCAGATCGGGCACGGTGGTTTCACCCGCAGACGGCTCTGCGAACGGGCCGATCTTCGGGTTGCGCAAGGCTTCGGGTAGCGGCGTCATCACACTCTGGGGTGTGGCTCCACTAGTCGGAACTGTGGGCGGCTGGAAGGCTATCCCCGGCGTCGGGAACGGTGCCACTGCGGTCGGATGCCCGTCGATGATCTCTTGCGTCTGTCCCGGCTGTGGACCAATCGGATCGGGCACTTTTTCGTCCCCGCCTGAACCCATGCAGATATACGAGAGTTGCTGCCCGTCCGGGCAGGGCGCTTTATTCTCGTGGTCCCAGCAAACGAAGGTGCTGCTGTTGGAATTGGGCAGGTCGAGTTCGTACCAAGTGTAAGCCTTGCCAACATCAATCAACTCGCAGGTTGCGTCACCGTCGAACGGCTCCGCGAAGGTAATCGTGGTCCTGCTGCCGGTTATGTTCTTGATCGTGCCGATCATGTCCCGCGACCGTTCTGTTAGCTGGCCGCTGCTGACAGTGGGCTTGTTTCCCTGACCCAAATTGTTGATGTGCCGCACGCTCATCCCCGTGCTCCACGAGGCGAGCGCCGTCCAAGTGAACGTCGTCCCTGCCCCCACGCTCCCGCTATCGTAGAAATAGACGTGTGGCCCCGGCCCCGAACAAATCATAGACATGCCACTTCCAGCACCTCCGTCTGCTGTCCAATTAGTGCCGTTCCATTGCGATGCACCGTGCAGACAGACCGTGGCGAAGTTCTGGGCGGTCATGTAGCCATTGCCGATTTGTAGAGACGTATTTTGGTTGGCCATACCCGATATGCCGCCAAACATTCCTCCTGTGTAACCGGGAAGTGTCAGACCCTGAAAACCGTAGCCACCACTGGAAGCGGCCCAGAATCCGCCCACCATTGCGCTACCAACGCCGAAATGTAACCAAGGCTGGTTGGCGCCACCAATTAGCGAAAGCCCGTTATCGGAGTACAGATAGCCTGAGTTCATGGGGTTTATTGAACCGCCGATAGCGGCCCCAGCCTGCCCCACCTGAACGAGCCAAGTATTGTAGTTATTCGTGCCCGTGTTGATTCTTATCTGTGCCTGAGCCGTACTGGAGGTGGTGTTGGTATTGATCACCTGAAGCCCGACCAAACCCTGCGTGTCACTCTTGGTGATGTTTATTGCGGGGGTCGTACCCGCGCTTGGGTTGCTGAAAATGATGGCGTTGCTGACCCCGTTGGGCGACATATTGATCGTCCCACCGCTGTAGAGAGACAAAACTGTGTTGGTGAGATTGTTGATCGCCAAGCCAGCGGGGGCGTTGGTCTGGAGGTAAGCCGACAGCGGCGTTGCGATGTTCGACCCCGGCCCGTTCGCCTGCATCGCAATGTAGTAGTTGTTGGGATCGCTGCCGTTGGCCGGATTGATGTAGTCCGCATAATAGGCGGCATACAAACCGACACCCGATGTGAGCTTGGGATTCACAAGGTTCATCGCGCTGGCTTGTCCGTCAACGCCAGAGTCGGTGACGATGCTCGCGATGTTCTGGTTGTGCGCCCAGAACCGAAATTCGGGAACACCGCCACTTACCGGCACCGCGTTTGGATTGAAGAGGTTTCCCGGTATCAGCCAGTCGGTTGAAGTAATTGTCTCGCTGGCTACCGTCTGCGAGGCGCTCACGGTGTAGGTTCCGTTGCCTCCGGTCCCGGTCCCTAGCGCGGTGATCGTGGTGCCTGCCGTCACGCCAGCGCCGCTGATAGCCTGATTGACCGCCAACGCGCCTGCGCTGACTGCGGTGACGGTCATCGTGGTGCCGGAAATGCTGGCGGTGAAGGAATTCGTCGCTCCACCACCATCGACGCTGAAATCGATGTATTGGCCGACCATCTGGAGGGTCGATGCGCTTGGAAAGGTCGCGACTGCGACCACGGCACCGGCATTCAGGCCCGTGTAGTACGCTCCCGAACCACGAATCTGCGCCGTCTGCTGGCTATTACCGTAACCGCCTTGGATACCACCGTAGTAGCTGCCCCAAGTTCCCGGCCCGATTACAACACCGCCGTCCTGCTCCGTGATGATCGGTTCAACCATCGGGTTCGTCCCGGCTGGAGGGTTGGCAATTCCTCCGGTGACGATCCCGTTGTAGGTCGAGAGCCTCGTCAGGCTGACGCTGGCTACTTGGGTACTGCCCTGCGTGATCTCTAGGGCGTTCGCGGTCGGAGCCTGATTGATGCCCACATTGCCGTTCCACACCGGGGCGTTGGATGCGTTGCTCTGGAGAGTCAGATACGGACCCGTCGCAGTGGGAACTGGGGCGCTGCAAGTGAGCACGCCCGTGGCACTGATCGCGCTGGCATACATCCCACCGGCACAGGTGTTAGCCAATCCAGCGATATTGATGGCGGGACTAGTAAGCGTGCCCGTGAACGTGGGGCTTGCAATGGGCGCGTAGTTCAACTGCCCGCCAGCGGGGTTCGCCGCCAAAGCTATGGTGCCGGTCCCGGTCAGCGGACTGGGCGAAACCGTGATGCCGGTGTTGCCTGCGGTGATCGATACGCCCCCGCCGCCTGCTGGAGTCGCGCAAGTAAGAGCGCCCGTGGCGCTAATCGCGTTCGCAAACATTCCACCGGCACAAGAGTTGGCTAGCCCGGAGATGTTTATGGCAGGACCGTTGAGGGTGCCGGTGAAGGTCGGATTATTGGTCGGGAGTCCCGCGCCGCCGCCAGCACCCGCGCTGGTGTTCGTGACGGGGGCCCACTGCGACGAGGTGCCGTCGTTGTACCAGATATAGGTCTGGACATCGACGGTGTTGAACCAGAGATTTCCAATCGCGGGGCTACCCGGAGCAGTTGCGGATACCGTAACGGTGGCCCCGCCGCCACCTCCTCCTCCCGCTGCGCAAGTGATCACGCCGGTAGACGAAAGGGCGGTCATAAAATTTCCGCCCGGGCAGGTTCCGCCCATCGGCACCCCATTGAAACGAAGTGGACCGGCGAGGTTGAGTCCGGTGCTGCTCCAGACGCTGTTGTCGGGACCGATGATGGTCCCTTCCATGTAGAGCCCTTGATAGTTCCAGATGCTTCCATCTGGAAATTGGATCACGCTGTAGGACGGATGAATTTCGTTGCCCTGTACCCAGAGCGTGGAGCCGGGAACGGTCGTGATCAGGCCCGTGAGTTGCGGATTTTGAAGTATGGCTCCGGGGATGACGAGTCCTTGGGGCAGCGTCAGGCCCGGAGTGAGGCCGGGATTATCAGAGAAGAAGCCGCCGTAGCTGGTCCCGTAACCGATCAGCAGGCAGAAGAAGATTACAAGCAGCTTCCACAGTTTCATTTGTACCACTGGAGTTCAAAGCCGCATCCGCTTGAGGGTGTGAAAGTGCCCTGCGTGATCGAGCAGCACGCCTGAATGCCTGCGGTAAAAGCCCATCCGCGCTTGTCGCCAATATGAACGTCGCGATCCGCGCCCGGATTGATGATCCAGCTAGAAGAACCTAGCGGAGTTGAACCCGCCGCTGGCTGCGCGTTCGCGTCAAACAATTGCAGGTAGCGGACTCCCTGCCATCCCGGTGACGGAGTCGCGGTCGGAGTGGGAGTGCCGGTCGCTGTCACCGTAGGCGTGGGCGTGGGGGTCGCAGTCGGAGTGCCCGTACCGGTAGGCGTTGCAGTTGGTGTCCCTGCCATCGTGGGGATTGCCGGTGGTGTGGGTGTAGGCGTTGCCAGCGGCGTATTCAGGTTGGAAACGTGAACTCCGTAAAGGACTACCGCAGCTTCCGCGACCACGGTCGGGGTTCCTCCCGGCACCGGCTGGGTCATGGTCGGCACCGGCACCGCGCAGCAGATTGCGGGGCCGGGGCACAGGGTCGAGGTCATGTTGTAGGGCACGTTCTCTTGGGCGAAGCACACCCCGGCTAGCAGCGCACAAAGGATCAAAATCTGGGCTATTAGTTTATGAGCCATCCGAAACCGATCCCGTTGACGTTGCGAGCGTCCGAAGTGTTCTGGCCCCAAATGGGGATCTGCCGGGGCTTCACCCTGCCCAGTCGCGATCCCTTGGCGATCTTCTCGGCCATCTGTACGAAGTCTGCTAGCAGCGCCTTGGAAGTTGCCTCATCCTGCTCCATCGATCGCACTTGCGAGAGCATGTGCAGGACTAGTGGAGTTTCCCAAGACTGCGGGACCATGATGGTCTGGAGTGCCTGTCCGACCTGATAGGTCTTCGCCATTCGGTAGCCGGAGAGACGGATATTGAGTTCCTGAACCGGGGCCCCTGCGCTGTGGGCCACGATGTCGGTTCCGCCCATGCCGCGCAGCACGCCCTGAAGAGTGACCGGCTGTGGCGTAGTCACCGGGAAGGGCGAGGCACTGGAGAACGCCATCACTTCCTGATCCACCATCGCCAGCCCGATGGAGAGAAAGCCACTGCCATCGGTCAGTTGAAAAGAGGTGTCCGAGATGCCCATCGGCGCAGCGAGCGTGGTGTTGCCCCCGTTGCGATTGGACTGCGGCCAGACTTGGATGACTTGCTGCGGCCCGTCCTGCTCATAGCTCAGGATGCCCGAGAAGCCCGCAGCGGAATTGCGCAGGTACATGAAATTGCGCGGGACGATGTCCATTGGGTAGCCGTCGTACCAAGCGTTCACGAACGTGTAGAACGGCGACTGAAGCCGGTACATCGAGGTGTTGATGATCGAGCGCACCCCGGTTACATCCACGATGCCGCCCGCAATTTTGACCATTTCATCGAGGGCACGTTTCAGAAGCCGGTAGGCCGTATAGGCGCCGATGAAGTTCCCATCAGTGTCCGGGTTGAAAGCGGTTGGTCGTGTCGGTGGTCCGCCCGTATGGTTGGGCACCACCCCCGGCTGCGGGATCACAATGTTCATCTCGCTGGAGGTGATCGGATAAATCCACTGGTCGAGCATCACCCCGCCCGGAGTTCCGGTCTGGTAGCCATTGATGTTCTGGTAGAGGGGCGGCGGGGCCGCTTGGACAAAAACCTGAATGGCGTTCTGGCTTCCGGTCAGCGTGACTGTCGCCATCGAAGCGTTTTGGGTTTCGCCCCAAGTATTGGTCGCAGTGATGGCGATTTGCTGGGTGCTGCCTAGCGGAAGTCCGGCTTGGCTAGGATCGACAATCCCAACGGCGTTGATCATGTTGGGCGGGTTCAGCACCGAGGGCGCGTCGGGAATGCGAGCGCGCAATTCCAGAATTATGTCGCCAACCAAAGACATCTAATTTCCCTATAAGCTCACGCGGGCGTTCCCGGTGGCCCCTGTGGTCCTTCCGGCCCCATCGGTCCTTCTGGTCCCGGTGGACCTTGCGGACCCGTTGCTCCGGTTGCTCCCGCTGGTCCTCGTTCTCCTTGCGGTCCCGCTGGTCCCTCCGCACCGCCACCGAGAGTCGCAATCGTCAGCGTAGCTGCGATACTAGCCGCCGCATTCGGATCGAAATGCGTGATCATCCCCATGAAGTCTTGATGGGTTTGCCAGACGGTTTCTACCGGGGTTTTCGCGGCCACAATTGCCAAGGTGGAGGAAACACTGCTGGCCACTTCTGGCGGGAGATGCACCAGCAGCGCCATGAAGGTCTGGTAATTATCCCAGACTGTTTGCTCATCCGTCCGTAGTGCCATCCGTCGTCTCCATAAAACGAAAGCCAGCCGCCGTGCGGCGTGCTGGCTTCGTTCGCGAACGCTTGAACCATTCCTACATCGACGCGCCCCAGACCTCTGCATCGGCAGTTTGCGTACCGCCGGTCGGCGCACCGGCTAGCGTGACGACTACCGTGATGGTGGTGAGGTTGTAGTCGGTGCAGAAGTCCTCCATCACATCCACTTGCGAAGCAGCAACTCCGCTGCCCGCAATCTGACCCAAATCCACGGTAACGGTTCCGTCCGAACCTCTGACCGCCATCGAGGTCAGACCGCCGCCGCCGGTATAGCCCGCGACTTTGACACGCACCGTGCCGCAATTGATCGGCCCACCAATGAAGTTGGTAAGCGTGAAGGTCATGCTCGCGCCGGGGGTAGCGGTGGTCCTTGCACCGCGTGCTCCCGCCGAACCCATGCCTTGCAAAATTGACGCAACAGACTTTGTGATCGCCATGATGGTCGCCTCCTATTGACCGAAGTCGAGTGCGCCATTCATGCGCGGCGACACGACTGAAAGCTGCCAAGTCAGCGTGACCTGAGCCACGAGAACCTTCTGGTTGGACGGCCTGATGAAAGGGTCCACATCGAAATAATTCGCCGGATGGAACACGGGAAATAAGTACTTCGTGTTCAGCATCAGTGAAGCTTGGTGACCGTTAGTTAACGGAGCCTGAGCGAGAAATCTGTCTTGGAACGCTACCATGTTGTTGTATTTAAGGTGGTAGCGGAAGCCGAATTGCACCGCTTGCTCGTCCTGATCCGGCTGGTTGTACCTGATCTGGCCGTAGTAGCTCTTGCGGAATGAGCGGTACATCTGCGGTGTCATCAGGAACAGGTCGGGCTCGTCCCAGCCATAGGTCACCTGCTGGTAGAGGTTTTCCACGTCGTCCGCTAGCAGAGTGCCAGCAGTCGCAACCGCCACGTTGGCGTTGGGGCGCCAGAAAGCGTTGACCGCCTGCGAGCGGTCGATGCCCGCGATGATGTTGTTGCTCACCGCGATCCAACTCATCAGGTCGTCAATGTCGATGGTCGTGTTCTGCGGGGCAACGTGGAACAGTGCCCGGGAGAGCTTCATCAGTAAGCTCGCAATACCGACCTGCCATTTGGCCTTCGCGAGTTTCACGATCCCGGTTGGCCCTGCATTGATAATCAGGTCGGTGAACGGAATCGCCACTGATTGATAGTAGAAGCGCCAGAGTTGGTTGGCAGGCTGGATGGAGTCCACGATCTGGGTTTGCAGGATCTGGTCTCCGTAATACGCCCCGCCGGTCACCTCTTCTTGTGTTACAAGAGGATATACCAACTCACCACCCACAAACCGACGTCCATTACGCGTCATCCACTGTAAAGCGGGGCTAGGTGTGAAAGCGTTATCAGCCAACTCTGGATGGACGTACTTTTGTGTTATACTATTCAGAGTGTTAACTAGTAACGCTGGAGGTGCGTTTATACCAGTTCCTACAACTGCCATGACCTATGCCTCGCTATGAGAACTTTATATACCTTATTGCGGAATCTGACTCCAGATATCCGGGTCGTTCAAAATGGTCTCGTCGGGGATCTTGTCGATTCCGCCGAACTTGCTCTTGAGAGGTTCGCCGCCTATGCCACCGAAGCCGGGTCCGGGTACATAAGTGCCGTTCTGGGTGAACTCTTTTCTAGCGGCGGCATAGCCTTCGTCTCTAGCAGCCTTGACCGCCTCTTCCCGTTCCGTCTGCGCGTTGATAGGAGCCATCACGTTGTCATGGATGCGGTCGAAATCGGGGTAGCGGCTCCCGGGCTCAAGAAGCTGCTGCTCGTTGGCGTATTCCAACACTTTCTGGAAGGTCCAATCCTTGGGCCAATCGAAGCTGCGATAGTCCCGCTTCATGTCCTTATTGACCTGAAAACCGAAGGCGCTGACGAGTTCTTTGCGAAGGTCTTCGCGGAATTTGTTCTGGTTGCTCTCGATCTCGTCAATCTTCCGCAAGCGTTCGATGACTGGCGCGAAGAACTCGCCGGGCTTGTCCATGACGGTGGGATT
>Ga0126370_10001714_pt1 | contig 10087 bp, 7 predicted proteins | sample PanSoiMetaPlot_3_FD_92586 | JGI IMG/M metagenome (GOLD analysis project Ga0126370, IMG submission 92586) | Tropical forest soil microbial communities from Panama - MetaG Plot_3 | ecosystem: Environmental > Terrestrial > Soil > Tropical forest > Bulk soil | place: Panama | collected 2016-02-17 | reverse complement strand
TTTATGATATGAATAATATCATCTATGCATTTACATACAGCAGTCATCTGGAAGCAATTTCTAGAAAAGATTAATTATAGATATACATTAGACTTTGCTTCAAATAGTGAATATATTGGCTAGCTATAGCTAGAGTGACGTGTTGATTGAAAAAGATCTATGTGATTATATCTATGATTGGAACACGGAACAGGATGAATCTTTATACTCCTGCCCAAGATGTAATTCTGAGTACTTGAGTTTAGAAAGGTATCACGTTATCGATGGGCAAGCGATACAGCTTGTTGCATGTAATCGCTGCAATTTGAGGTGGAAAGATACATGGGGATTATCATTGTCTTATAAGGCAATCTGGAGATAGATCAAATCTTTCGGCATTTTTATATAGCATGTCACTATCGATTATGCCAGAAAATATTAGTTACTGGGAAGCATATTTTGGATAAAGCGGACTTGAAAGTACAGTGTGAAATATGATTTAACAAGTACTGTACACCTTACTAGCTTTACTGTAAACAAAGATTCGTACAGTAAACAGACCGTTACTAATGCCATATTTTTATATTAACAGCTAATATATTCTCCGGTTTTTAATGTAATGTTCATGTATATTGATCAATTGGAGAATGCTTGATTTGATTTGATTCGAGTTCTGGAGGACGGTGTTTCAAGCTTATGTTACTACCAGAGAAGAGATTGTATTTTTTCTATAGATCTGTCATGTTATGTTTGCTAGGATCTACATTATGAAAATCCCTAGAATGACAATAAATCCAAAGAATTTTTCAGATCGAAATTACGGACTCGCTACTTATGATAAAAATTATACGCCAGTTTTTTTCTTTCGTTCACCTCTTCCTGAATGAGCTTTCTTAGAATGAATCTTCAATCTATCCTTACTTTCAAATTGCATACTGCAATCCTTGCATTTTATTGGTTTATCTTTAAGTTCTGTCTCTTGGTCTTGCTTACGATTAAATAGACGCATGATCAATTATTTGTCTGTGTAAAAGCTTATTAATGCTACGCTTCCTCTTAGGGGTTTGATGTAATAGGGAATCTCATCTCTTAGATTTGCCTCGAGGTGGTCACCTAACACTAATTTTCTGAAAAATACGATTTGGGTCCATCTATTACTAGGATTTTGATTGTTATATCCAAGGCACTTCAAAAAGCACTATAACTCAGTGCTCCGTAGCCTGATTTAATCCCCATTTTTCTCTAACTTTATCTTCCAATTTAGAAAATAAAATTCTGTCGAATATCAATCCAATAGCGAATATGGTGATCATTGAAGCAATTATCTGATCCATCAACTGAAATTCTCTACCTACTAATAGTACGTGACCCAATCCAACAGATGCTGCGATAAGCATTTCAGCTCCTATTAACGCGTGCCAGGCAAATGACCATGCCTGTTTTAACCCGATAAGAAGGGACGGGGTGGCTGCTGGAATCATGAGATACCAGAAAAGTGAAAAACCCTTTGCTCCCATATTTCTAGCCGCGCGCACGTAAATATGCGGTATATTTCGAACTCCGCTGTAAGTGGACATCATAACTGAAAAGATCGAACTCATTATAACGACGAATAAAATTCCGAAGTCGTTTAAACCAATTAGCAAAATTGCGAACGGTACCCATGCCACGCTTGGAAATGATTGCAATCCGACCGCGAACGAACTCATTGTTTTTCCAAAACCTGAGAATTTTACCATGGCCAAACCAATACCAATTCCAAAAATGATTGAGATCGAGAAGCCGATAATGAGTCTGTACAAAGTTACTGCTATACCACCGACGAGAGTCATGTCCTCTGTTAGTTCTTCAAATGAGGCTGCGACCATTGCTGGAGATGGCAAAGCCACCTTTGGCCACACATTCAACAAAAACACTAACTGCCATACTCCAACAAAAGCAGCAATAAAGAGTATGACATTTGCTATATTATCCAAGTCAAATCTTCTCTGCTCCTTTCGCCAACTGCTTTTTCCGAACTGCCATTCCATTTAATGTGTCACCAAGTTTTGCAGCAGAATCTAGAATTTATAGAGTATTTTCCGTTATTGCCTAATCCGAAGAAGTTGTCTGGTTCGTTTTCTCTAGAGCTTGTATATGATTCTCGATCGACAAATTTTGTGTATCGCACTTCCTCAACTATTTGTGTGATGAATATTACTGCTTAGATATGCGCAAAATCTACAGATTGATGCAAAATATTCGTATATCCAGCAAATTTTGCTTCCAGTCATTTTAAAGAGATGGTTGTACGACAAAGCAAATATCTCAATTATAATATTTATACGATTTATAGTTTATTCTCTCTTTTATGCAATTTCTTTTCTTCATCGAATTATATAATATACTAATTGTTTATTTGTAGTACGCTATTTCTACTAATATTCAAATTTCATCCAGTTTCTCACGTATTCTGAAATTTTTTAGCAGTTTATGCGACAAATTTTCAATAATGCCTTATCGTAAAAATATCTTTCACTACCTTGAACTTCATGACAGAATCACTCACAGTTTTAAAGTCATATGATGAGGATATAGAATTGGAATAATCTTGCCAGAATAGATGTGTAAATAGAGAGGGAAGCAGTTTTACTTTTTATCTGTAATGACTCAGTCTAGCTTGCTACTGAGTTAGGTTTGAAAAGGGAAGACAATTCAAATGTGCCGAATTTCAAGGTGTTCAAGTGACTGAAAGATGACCTAGTAAAAATAGAAGAATAGTTTGTTACTGCATAATGTTATTTAGAGAAGTAGCATATTGATTTTTAAGATGGTCATATGTATGTTATCAAAGGATGGTAGACTTAACTAAGTTAAAATATAAAGTTAATTACAATCATTATACATATAATTTCAAAACAAAGAGGTACGAGAGTAAAGAGGCTACCTACTCGAGTTACGAACAAGCAAGAGCAAATCAGTGGAAATGTGAAAAATGTTACAAATTATTTGCTACTCTCAAGCAGCTTAGGTTGCATAAGTTAGAGTATCATTCCTATTAATCGGAATAATAAAATTGATGATTTTGTGCTAGTATTCTGGGGGCTGTTTCTGTAGCAGTTCCTGTCTAGATACAGAATATGCATCATATTAGTTTGAAAATGCTTGGTGTAAATTGTGCAATACTATATTCTTCCTATTCAAATCCTGTAATTGAGAAGTAACATGAAAAACACTTAGATCAATAAAAATTTTATTTAACATGAATAAGGAAAATAGAAAACTACATGAAGCTAGGTAATTATGTTAGCATATCATAAATAGTTATTATCTGATTAATAGGTGACTCCTTGAAATATAGAAGCAGAACAGATATAATTGCAATGATTCTAGAAAGTGCAAATAAGGATGGTGGATCGACTAAGACGAAAATAATGTATAAAGCCTTCCTATCTTTCGCTCAGCTTAAGGAATACCTTCTAATTCTTTCACAAAATGATTTGTTACAGTATGAAGAAATTAATCAAGTTTATAAAACCACGTCCAAAGGAATGCAATATTTGGATCTCTATAACAACATTGATGAACTGAGTAGTACTACTACCAAATGAGTATGTTATTCTTGAGTGTGGAACTTGATTAACTAAAGTTTAGGTATATCGAGGTAAGAAAATATTAGACGTGATGATAAGTAGTGTAGCAGATTGCTGCCGGTTAGGACGCTGTCGCAAAGGTGGTCTGCGAGATTCCGGAAATCACTCGTTTATAAAATCTCAAAATTACTTTGAATGGGCTGTAGAATCAAATTATGTTACTAATTTTTGCTAAAGCAAAGACCCTGTAGATATTTTAACTTTAAATAATGACAGAAATTTATCTTAGTTAAAAAAAAGAAGATGGGTACTTTTGAATCACGCTCGGTTGAGGTTCGTCTATGGTATGGATCTGCTATATAACTTGCCTTCTAGAGCAAGCTTGTACATTTCAGCTACGTATGGATTCCTTGCTGGTGTTTCCGCACCTAACTCCACTAGACGTGCATAAACTCTTACTACGTAAGCAAGAGCGCCCATGAAAGCTACTACTACTCCCATGTTAAACATCCAATGGTTGGGTACTGAAAATATTTCTTCGACGAACCAGAAGTGCCACATTTCGTTAATCCCTATCGTGAACATTGTTGCTAGATAGCCAATGATGGTTATCTTCAGACCAGTATTCATCGAATTATTGGGTCCTCTTAGTATAGGCACTTTTCGATCGTACATCGCCACAAATCCCCAACCTAACGGCAGGGCAATAAAGTGACTGTACAACCACCAATGAGCTGGTGTGAATGCACTATCTCTAATGGCTGTTTGATGTAGTGATCCATCAACGAAATTATCTACTTCTACTGAAGCTGCGATTGAACCGAGCATAATTACCATTATGTATATCTTTTTTAGTCTCTGTATTTCGACTTCTTTGGGAATCAGTGCTGGCATTTGTGCCATGTTAGTTCATTAACTACGACGTTTATGTACTACTTAAACCATATGTAAATAAAATTATTATTGTTATTATAAAAAACTTAAAGAACCGTAAAATATCAAGAAAAAGTCATATCTCTGCCGCATATTATAGTAAAATTAGTAATCGAAAAATGATAATCGAACTTGATAGTCATTTGTGATAATCAAATAACTGAAACGGCTTACCTCTATACAATGGTTTAAGTACCCAGGTGCTATGTTTTCAAAGGCAGTTGACATGAACAAGAATAAATCATCGATATGTAATATCCTATAATCAATTTGAAACTTTTTCAAGAATATCCTTGGATTGCCAAAAAGTCAGAAGCTTTTTGGCTTGTTCATATCCAAGCCATGCGTAGTCTACATGTTCTTCGGAGATCATAATTTGAGAGTTAGATGCACTAACATGATAGAATTTCACTACTTTTTCAATCTCGATATTCTTTTTTAAAAAGGTATAGTTCACATCTCCTAAATATTCAAGTACCGAGAATCTCGTAATACCAGTTTCTTCCTGTATCTCTCTTCGAAGTGTTTGATAGTCAGTTTCATCGTTTTCCCTGTGACCTTTAACAAAGTTCCAATCTCCTCTTGGACTTTTCAGCAGTAAAAATTGTCTAGTATCGTAAAGCATCTTACTTCGAGAGTTCCAATTCATTGATTGGTGTGGAGTGTAGGAAATTACTGCACCAACTGATTCTTCATAATCCTTTTTTCTTTTTTGCAATTCCACTAATTCATTAAATTCTTGTAGAATATTGGGTAGGTATCGATCATATTTATCAAATATTTATACAGCTGTAATCTCAAGATCTTAAAGACATCTAAATAAATCACCTGAATTATTATTGCTATCATCATTTTTCAGCATACCGTTGGCGCTTAGCACAGCTTCAACGTCACACTTGGATATCGTTTTCGATTCATCATTTAGTGTAGGAGACATGAGGTCACCATTGAAATTGGCATGACCTAAACCAAGCGCATGTCCCAGCTCATGCTTGGCAATTTGTTCGGTTGTAGCAAAGTCTAATTTCTCACCAAACACAGATTTTGATACGGTTGTTACGGCATTAGTTATCTCACCGTTTTGAAGATTATAATTAATTCGAGTTGCCCCAGGAGCAATAGCTTTGAGTGTTATTCCACTATCCGCCAGCTTCATATGTCTGACACTACCGTCTTGAGAAAATTTAGAATTGAATTTTAGGGTTATGTCAGCACTTGTGTCAGAAGTGTCCAGCTCAGTAAATTTCAGACCTTCAATATTCTTAGACCAATCGTCAATAGCGCTGTGCACTGCTTGTTCAGCAACAGAATTGCCGCCAATTATCCTATAAGTTAATCCTTCACCACTTAACTTGTTGGATGACCACGTGCAGCAAATTTGGATAGAGGGTTCGTTATTTGATTGGTCGTTGTTGTTACGATCAGAAGAGTGCCTATTATTATTATTTTTTTTTCCTTCGACCATGTTGACGTAATGATGATTACCTTCACTAGCAGCCGAAACAAATAGTACAGCCAGTAAGATAATAGTAAACAATAAAACCTTGAAGAACAATATGTTTATGTTCACATCATGCTCTTTAAACTTTTTTTAAACTTGGACTAAATGCAATCGGTTAATCGGGTCCTTGATTATACATTTACAATTGTGAGAATTATTTTGAAGCCTTCTAGTCAAAACCTTAGAACGTATTGTATCAAAATGGAGTATATGATTGAATAAAACTCGACCAAAGTAGGTCTATTGTACAGCTTGCCTCCTTTTGGTGCTAGCCATAATAAAAGGCTTTATTGACGGTTCTTGTTGGTCCTACTGCTATCCATACTTGTCAGGCGATTCATACTTCTCTTCAAATCTATTACGCTTCTAGCGTAAAATAATGCACTAAATACAATTCCAGCAGCGACTGTTGGTCCTATGATATCCGCATAACCAAATCCCAATTGTGGAATAGTGTTGGCATTACGAGTTGGGCTGACGCCCGTACTGGATGACGGCACTTGACTCGAACTGGTGCCCTGCTGTAACGTACTTGCAACAGAACTAATCGTGCCTAATGAATCGCCTCTTTGTTCCGCAAACCATATTTTTCCACCGCCATCGGCAACTAGCCACTGGGTGAAAGGGTTCTTGGTCGGAATATTGATGTCTTTGTGTTCTCCAGTAGTAGTATCGATAACTGATATTTTATTAATTATATGTTCTGCTACCCACAAATTGTGGTAACTATCCAGAGCCATTCCAAATGGGAGACCTGTAGAATCTAGATCGGAATATCGTTTGAATGTCTTTAATAACGGATCAAAAACGCTTACTGAGTGACCATCGTGTTCAGATACAAAAATATCATTAGTATCAGGATCAATAAGCAGGGCCGTAGGACTCTTAAGTGTACTGTTGGTATTGTTACTACCTTTTGACGGATATTCTGTTATAATAAAATTTTTGTTAGTGTCTATACTTGCAATCTTTCCTGAGCCGGCTTCGGCAAACCAAATAAGACCGGCGCTGTCAGCTGTGATGCCTAAAGGACCTGAATTTGGGGTCGGTATATGGTAAGTAGTAAAGTTCTTGGTTTGGGTATTGAACCTTGCAATCTCATTGTCAGCAGGCAGAGAAATCCATACATTGGAAGTTGTACTATTATTGACACCATTATCTATTGTAATTCCAGATGGTGGTCCCTGGCTTTTTATTTTATAAAGCGTATTGGATTTAGTATTAGGATCATAAGTTCCGAGATTCTTATTCAAGGGATCAACATACCAGATGTTGTTGTGATTCGAATCCATAGCAATACTTGTAACAATGCTTGTGCCATTTAGTATATGTGAATAATATTTTCCGCTACTCAAATTGTAGGCCAACAACCGCCCGCTGCCGATTGAAGTATCCCCGACCCATATCATATTTCTTGTTTTGTCATATATTGGATAAAGAGGTTGGCTGGCAGAGTTATTTTTATTCAAATCTTGAGGGACCCGAAATTCCTGGACGTTGAATTTTGTTTGATCTAGTGAAGGCTTTACTAAGAGATCAAACGTGCCTAATATATTAGGTGAATTTTCTCGCTTAGGTGTTCCTTCAATCTGTATTTCCCACTTTCCGGGTAATCCAAAAGAGGCGCTTGCCGAAAATTCATTTGATGTAGATGACATATGTTTAGTGTCAACTTCGATGGGTCCTATGCCCTTATCAGTCTGGGTAAGCCTCACAGTTGCTGAATTCATATCAATCGGTGTCCAAGTTGAATTCAAGAATCTGATTTGAAAATTGTTACTACCAGGATGAAATGGATCTATAGAAAGAGTAATTATGTCTCCATCATCAGTAAAACTAGTTGCCGTAAATGGTTTGTTACTAGTTTGAGCAGCTAACAATTGACCATTTTGAAATTGCTGCTTTTGTTGCTGTATTAGACTTTGGAATTCGCTATCGGGTAAACCACTATTGACCATTACTGCCACAGCCAATAGGAGGGCTATACCAACTAAGGCTTCAATTTTAGTAGTTCTATTGAACTTGGAAATCGCTGTTATGTTCGTTTTTGATGAGGATTTGTAGTTCTCTATTTTACCTGCATCTTTTTCACTATTCATAGAGTTAGGTATTTCCTTGATCGAATTTGAGTCAGAGCTGACATTTCCCTTAAATGCTCTATTCTCCTCGACTTTTACATTGTGTCGGTTTTGAATCGCTTTGATAGTTATCATTGTTGATTCCTTTAAAGCTTGAGGATAGATTCTTACCTGATTATAACCGCCGATAACTATCATCACTGCAGCAAGTGACAACTTGATAATCAGTACTTTTCCATAGAAAGAAGCTAAGGTTAATGCTAGATTACTTTCCAGAATGTACAACAAAAATGGTCCTGTTATCACAATTACCCCAAGTACCGTTACTGGAATAGTAGAAAATCTTGGTAGTATTATTGATAAGATGGATGCCTTTATCGGTTCTTCTAGATTAGCTTTCTTTATACAAGGTGCGATTACAAAGGCAAGGTATATTAGACCACCGATCCAAAGTGAAGCACCAAAATTGTGAATAAAATCGATAAGAATTGATGTGAGTGCATTTCCAGATACTGCTGCTCCATGACTAATTAAACTTGTAGTAAACAAAGTGAGAGTACCAAATACTAAATAGAATATGATCACCTTTCTAGTAAGTTGGATCGACGAAGAGTGATATTCACTTGTCTTATTCTTATTCCCTCGGTCCCTTATTGTATTGAACTTCAATATTCCTTGCTTATAACAGAATAGTACTGAGAAGCCAATCAATATTAAAGAAAGTACTGTTCTTATGATCCAGACGCTTCCGAACTTGGTAGAAATAGCATCACCAATCGTTGCACCTATAGATGATGCTTGTACAACTATCATTGCAATATCAGATAAAATTAGGATGGTCGAGCCTACAAGCATCAATAAATAAAAACTACGATCAATTCTATGCTTAGTTCCAGTAAATACTGTAAACAACCAACCAATCTTGGCAAGAGGTTTCCAGATCCATAGAGCTAGAAAAGCTCCTCCCACTATGATCACCTGACCAACCAAGGAAGGAAACCTTGCTAAAGCGTCAGGAACAGATAGCTCTGATCCTGCGCCATTAGATGATGCTGCGGTAGCGGTGGGAATTGCCGCCTTACCAATGCCGAATACAAATGCGTTATCGGTTACGTGTCCGTCTACTTCCGATAACATCTTGGTAGAAACTGTGTAGACTCCATCTTTGACGGAGGCCGGCATAGAGACACCTAAAACAGTATGGTCTCCCTTTACGTAGTGAACATCCTTCTTGTCGACTTGTTTTCCAGTAGAGTCCAAAACTGAGATCTTGCTGTATCGTACATCCACAGGCTCGCTTAAGGTTACCTGTACAGATTTTGGAGGGCTTTTTAATGATTGGGATGGCGATGGGTTGCTATCAATTACAAATGCATGTCCGTATGTTTTCTGAAGGACAGATGGAGATATAACTAGAATTGTGATTGAAAGTGATATGGCCAGCACTATTATCAAGCCAAAAAAATAATTAGTGTATTTACATGACTGGATATTGCCTTTATCAGTCATATTCAGGACCCCGCAATTGTGTAGAATTCTTTGAGATTTATAGTATTTGAGAATTTATTCCAAACATTCGACGAATGAACCAATAAATTTATAGGATAAAAAAGCTCGATGTTTAAAGAGGTCAAATTTATTAATATTTATTACACTTTAAACAGAATTGTCATTTGCCTGTTTGCGGCCGTTTGCGGTCTTCTAGTGATATCTGCTTTCAGTGCGCGGTTTACATCTACTTTGCCAGTCCTACCTGTATACGCACACATAACAAAACAAGTTGGAAATATGAAAATCACAGTAGGTTGGTCTGATGAACCACCACTAACAGGACAAGTTAACAACATTATTGTAGCTGTAAATAAAACTTCTGCTGGTGGACACGAATCACCTGTAATAGACGCACTTGCTGATCTAGATGTAAAGCAAAAATATGGTAGCATTACAAAATCTATCGATTTTATTCCCTCAGAACAAGCCGAAGGGCTTTACGAATCCAAGACAGTTCCTACTAGAGTTGGTTC
>Ga0126370_10001713_pt1 | contig 10095 bp, 12 predicted proteins | sample PanSoiMetaPlot_3_FD_92586 | JGI IMG/M metagenome (GOLD analysis project Ga0126370, IMG submission 92586) | Tropical forest soil microbial communities from Panama - MetaG Plot_3 | ecosystem: Environmental > Terrestrial > Soil > Tropical forest > Bulk soil | place: Panama | collected 2016-02-17 | reverse complement strand
CGCAGCGCTGTCGGCCGCGCCGCGCACCGTCCAAGCCTCGTATAACGATAGCCAGATATCTCGGCTCGCTGCGCGCCTGCTCGAAGAGTCCATCCATCATCTTGGACTGATCCGCACATGGCTCAACTCTGAACTGATCGTCAAATCCGTCCACAATTCAGGACCGCTCTGGCACGTCACCCTGACCAGCGAGCAGGGGACAGTCGTTACACACACCAATGCCAGCCCACTCGTCCACCGTGAGGAGATCCGCGTCTACGGCGAGAATGCCTTCGCCCGGAGCGCGCCATGGTCACCCCACTTCCCATGGCAGTTCGGCTCAACCGAGATCATCGCCGCGAAAGGCGGGGACCGTAGGATCCCGGCAATCGCTCGCCTCAACCAATACTGGGCACAAATCGATGACTTCGTCAGGACGGTCCAGGGCGCCGAGCCGGCCCGGCGAGACCCAGCCGCAGCTGTCGGGGACATCGAACTGATCGAGTCGATTGTCGCCGCAGCGAACCCAGATGACTCACCCCGGGCTTAAGAGGCCAGTTTTACTCCCAGATCGCCTACTCCCGGACAAAGTTCCTCGCCACCTGGCATGACGGTGAGACCTGTGCCGCTCGAAATTAGGATTCGGTGCGGTGACCTGCGGGTTCTCGGTAGGTCAGGCGGCGTGCGTGTATTCGTTGATCGGGCCGCCTAGGACAGGTCTTCGGAGGATCCGTGCGGTGTCGAGGTCGGTCACGGTGGTGCGGGGGTGTCACGATCTGCGTCGGGGACATGCTGAGCGATGCCCGCCGAGAGGGTCATCCGCCACGGGCCGCCAGCATGCTGTCGACTGCGAAGCCGAGTGGCTAGCCCGGACCGGCCTGGCGCACGCGACGCCTCCATCCGAGGCCTGGCCACTGCCCCGGTCCGTCAACAACGAAACGCCGCGTGCCGCGTCGCAGGCCAGTCGCTAGGAGGGCACGACTGGGGCGGGAAAATTGCGGGTGTGGTGGGCGTCTGACGCGTTTGTAAGGCTCGCCACGTGGCCATCGGCGACCAGTCGCCGGTACCCCTCTTGCCAGTGCGGCATATCCGCGCCAGGTTGCTCCCAGTCAATGAAGGTGGCCTCATCGCACCAGTCGCCCGGGCGGCCCGTGGTGTTCAGATGCGGCTGGTTCCCGGCGAACGCGTCCATGTAGTCGCGCTCTTGCCAGGCTGTCCAGTAGGTGTTGTTCGCCTCGGCAAGCACATCCGCGCCGAGGTTGCCCGCCGAATTCTTTGACTGTTCCACCACGGCTACGGCGCTGGCAACGAACTCGTCGAAGAACGCCGGGGATCTGAGCCGAAGCCTGGTAACCACGATCACCGGCATCGCTACCTCCCTGCCGTTGCGCCCGCGGGCGGGCCGACAGCCCCGGCCCGCCCGCAGCTTGTATGTCACCGGCGCCGCCACTAAGTCCCTTCGTTATGCATGTGGCCCACTACCCCCCCGGGAGCCCGGCCCTGTTCCACTGTCTGCCGAAACAAGAGGCGGCGGCCCGTCAAGGGCTTCGTGCAATCTGCTGAAGATGGGAACCATCTGGTCAACGCCGGCAACAGCAAGGGCGCGGAGTACTTCGGTGTGGCGGATCACCAGCCGCAGTTCGCCGCCTTCGGCCACAGCCCACTGTTGGGCGTGCACCAGTACTGGAAGTCCGGCGGAATCACAGAGTTGCGTCTTCTTCATGTTGATTACCAGCGTTGCCTGACCGCGCCTGGCCAGCGCCAGGCGTGTGTCATCCAGCGTGCCGACGTTGGTCGGGTCGATCTGGGCTGGTGGCCTGACTACCGGGATGCCGTTGATCATCTTGACCGGGTAGCGAATCGAAGACATCTATAGCATCACCCTCGCGGCCGTGCTCACAAGATCACCGGGGGCCGTTGGGGCGCCCCGAGGCGGTGATTGGGGAGGGAGGAGGTGCCCCGGGAGCCTGGCTTCCTCCTCAACCGCCAGACCTCTCACGCCGCATCCTCAGGTTTTGTTATCGAGCCGGGGGGCATCGCGCTTCCGCTGAGCTCTTCGACGCTGACGATGTGCAGCGCAAGATCCTGGAACCGGTCAAGCAGCCCGTAGAACTCTGCTTCGTCGCGAACCGATGCCACGAAACACGTCCAGTCGGCCCCGCACGACTCGACCTCCATTCCTTCGATGACATCCAGAAGCATCATCGCGACTGTGCCAGCAGCGATGATCCTGTAGCGTCGCTCGGCTGACATTCTCATAGGGGGCATCCTCCGGTGGACAGGGGATGATCGCGGCCCGCTGGCAAGGGTTACCTTGTCCCTGCCGGCCACGATCCTTGATCCACGTGACGTGCTGACGATGCCGGGCCGGGGCCTTCGGGGGTGGGTGTAGGGCCGGGGCTCCATGTTGGGGAGAGGCACTCTGCCTGGAGAAACGCTGGACGGCCCGCCGCAGGTGCACGCCGAAGCTCTGCTCAGCCGAAGACATCTGTCATTCTCCGGCATGCCCCAGATGATCTCCTCCTTATGGAGGCTCCCGTAGCGGCAGCAGCGGCGATTGACGTCCCTCATGGCTTCCCGCTCGGTCCAGCTCATGTCCGTGCCTGCCTAACGTCCTGTCTCTTCGACCATACTCCTGGTGGGACATACTGACCTAGTCATGCACACTCTTACCTAATCTACTCACAGGTAGCTGACCATCCGGCTGGCGATCTCTAGAGTTTTCCGCGTGGGGACAACAATCGATTTCCGATCACCGGTGCCTGTCTATGAGCAGCTTGCCGGCATCCTGCGCAACCAGATCCGGGCCGGTGAGTTGCCGCCCGACGAACAGTTGCCGAGCCAGAAGGATCTCGTCACGACCTACAAGGTCGCCCGGGGTACAGCGGCACGGGCTGTGAAGATGCTGCAAGAAGAGGGCCTGGCACGGCGGGTTCCCGGCAAGGGCATCTACGTCTGGCGCCGCGCATAGCTACTCGATGGCCTAGTAGGTCATTGTCCCGAACCGGTGCGCGGACCGGCTCGCCGATACGGGTGGTATGCGCGTAGTGTCCCCCTGTGCTTGAGCGGGAATTTCGTGATGTGCTGCGCGCAGCGGCCCGGGGCGACGAGGCGGCGTTCGCCCGCCTGTGGCGCGACGCCCACCCGCCGCTACTTCGCTACCTGCGGGTTGTCGCGGGAGAGGGCGCGGAGGATGTGGCCGCCGAGGTGTGGCTCGAGGTCGCCAGACGGCTGGCGCGATTCAGGGGAGGCGAGCAGGAATTCCGCGGCTGGCTGTTCACGGTGGCCCGTCGGCGAATAGCTGACCAGCGCAGGCACTCTCGTCGGCATCCGGTGTGGCTAACGGGGGACGATGCGGAGCTGGAGCGGCCGGCCGCTGACGACACCGCTACCGAGGCGCTGGACAACCTGACCACCGAGGCAGCGCTGGCGCTGATCGCCACCTTGCCGCAGCAGCAGGCTGAGGTGATCGTGCTGCGGGTCATCGCTGGCCTGGATGTCAGGCAAGTCGCGCAGGTTACCGGCAAGCGCCCTGGCGCAGTTCGGGCCGCGGCGCACCGAGGGCTGCGGACACTGGCCGCCAGGTTGTCCGCGCCCGCCGATCACGAGCGTGGCGTAACGCGATAACTGGCTCTGGAGGTTCTCCTTTCGAGATGCCATATCTTCCCCGCATCGGCGGCCGCCAGTCATTGGACCCGGCGGTTGCTGAGGGGTTGCTGGCCGGCCGGGGCTGCTGCCCCGAGGCCCCGGCCGGCCCGCAGGCTCTGGCGCACGTACTGGACGTCGCCAGTTCGCCCCGCGAGGAAGAACTGGCTGGTGAGGCTGCTGCAGTTGCAGCATTCTTGCTAGTCACCAGCCCCGTCGCCCGATGGCGCGCCGACGGAAACGAGCCCGGGTGCGCCGCTGCTGGGGCACAGCCAAGAGTCTCAGATCAAGAACCGGGAGACCAAGTTCCCAAAGCCCGCGCCATCGGCGAAGGCAAGGGCGGTCCCGAGGATCCACCCGGCCGGGCACCCGAAGGTCCCCCTTGGCCACAAGGGCGGCCGCTCACAAGCCGGCGGGGCGCCGACTTCCGTTGTCCCCCCCCATTGAAGTCGGCGTCCCGCCTCCCTCAAGCACGCCACTGGCGCTACAGCGTCGGCCTCGGGCCCGTGATGTCTTGCCCCGATGGGCAAGCATGAGCAGGCATGAGCTAGCAAGTGTCAGTGTGGGCAAGACGGGTGCGGAAAGACGAAGCTGATCCCGTGCTGCGCGGGCGGAGGCCGATGACAGCCAAGCAGTTGTTGCCTACCCGCCGTGTCGGCTCCACCGCGCCACCGTCTAGCCGGACTGAATGCTCTGCCCGAGGCGCTGGCCGGAGGTGTTCCATCCATGGGCACGCCGACGATCGCCGAATCTCGGCGGTCCTGGGGCCGACGCAGGTGCCGCCCCAGGGATTCCGGCCTTGAGGTCGCCGGGCAGGTTCCGGGGCCCGATGGCGGGCGGTGCGCAGATCATGGGCAGCGGCTCAGCCGCCAAGCGCGCCGTGAGCCGTCGCCGAACCCGCAAGATGGCGCGAGACGGCGGGGCTGACCCAGCCCTGGCAGTTGCCGCGCCGGCAGATCGGCACCCGCGGCGGCGTGATCGGGGTTGGGTGGCATGTGCCCGCACGCCATCAGCTGCGGGCTACCACGGCCCCCCTCAACATTCCCCCGCAGCCCTCCCGGTGCCGGGAAGCCTGCATCCTGTCGGCTTGTTACCCGCCGCCGGACCGGGGCTGGCCCTTGGGCTGATGACCGGGTGGCCTGCCCGGTAACCGGACTGGCCCCCTGGGCTGGTCCGCAACATCCCCGGCTGCGGCGCCGGGGAGGCTGGGACACGCGGAGCATGGACTGCGGCAGGCGTGGGGGGGACACCGTATGGGACCCGCACCTTCGGGTGGGACATGGGGGACATCACACTGGTGTATGCGACAGCGCCGCATACGCCAGTGACGACGCAGGCCGCGGCCGCCAGGGTTCGCCTGGTGACAGCGCGGGACCTGGCCCGGCTGGCGACCTGGACGAACGCGGCCGCAGCGGCAACCTCACCGGCTAGCTCCTGTTCGCTGCCGGACCTGGCGGCAGCCTCCAGCACGCGTGCCAACGCCTGCTGGCCGGTGGGGGCGTCCCCGCGGACGCCCCCACCGGCCAGCAGTTGTTCAGCGGTCGCCGCAGTCAGAGACCGGCGCGCGCTGGAGCGTGGAAAATACCGCATCTCAGAGGAGAACCGCCAACGGTCCTGATCACGTTACTCCCTACCGTGGGTAGTCTGCACCGACAGCCGATCCGCCAGGGCCCGCAGCCCCCGGTGGGCCGCGGCCCGCACCGCGCCGGGGTGCTTGCCGACGATCCGCGCAACCTGGGCGACCTCCAGCCCCGCGACGACTCGAAGGATGATTACCTCAGCCTGCTGCTGCGGCAAGGTAGCGATCAGCGCCAGCGCTGCCTCGGTGGTCAGGTTGTCCAGCGCCTCGGTAGCGGTGTCGTCTGTGGCCGGCCGCTCCAGCTTCCCTTCTTCGCCGGTCAGCCGCACCGCGCGGCGGCTGCCGGGGCGGCGCAGGTCGATCACCCGCCGGCGTGCAAGCGTGAACAGCCAGACGCGGAACGCCGGCTCGCCGCCCCGGAACCGCCCGAGCTTGCGCGCGACCTCCAGCCACACCTCGCTGGCCACATCCTCGGCAGCACCCCCAGCCACCAGCCGCAGGTAGCGCAGCAAGGGCGGGTGGGCATCACGCCACAGCTGGGCAAACGCTCCCTCATCCCCCGAAGCGGCGGCGCGCAGCACGCGGGGGAACTCCTGCTCCCGCACAGGGCGACACTACGCGCCACTGACCCACAACCGGTGAATTACCACCAGGTAAGCGCGTCTCACGCCACGCAAAATCAGACACCGTTTCCGCGGCACCCAGCAACCGGCCATCTCCGGGTTCACGGCTGCCAAGACCACGCTGTACGGCGCGCCTCCAGTAAGACTCAGAACCGCCGCCGAGCCCTATAGCCTGCCCGGCCCGGTCCGCCGGATGCGGATCACCGCCGCAGCGACCCCGGCGTGTCATATGCGGAAACTCATCCTCGGTGCGTTTGACGCCGGCTGCATCAGCCGCCGATGCGACCGCTGGACCGCGTTCAGGTCAGCCAGGGACCGCGCAGACCGACGGTCGACCATGCCGGGATCGAGCGGCTGCTGGCCTCACCTGGCCAAGGCGACTGCGGGCAGTCGAACCGCAGCTTTGGCGCCTGCAGGTGGGGCCTGGCGACCTGGACGAACACCACTCGCGGCTGCGGCCTCGCCAGGCAGTTCCTGAACGCCGCCGGGCCGGAGAGATTCTGGCACCTGTGCCCGGGCCCGCTTGTTAGCCCCCCCGGGACACCCCGCCCGGCGGGCATCGGCTCATCGCTCGCGGCATCCAGGTAGCGGCGAGCCGGGAGGCGGGCAAAACCGGCATGGCAGCAGGAGAACCGCCGGCCACACTCATCGCGTTACGCGCCCGCGCGGCATCGTCCGCTACCTGGCCGCACCGGGCGGCCCGCGTCCACCGCCCGACCGCGCATGCCTGGATCGCCAGTGCTGCGCGCAGGAGGTGGCGCATGCACATATGGCATCGTTCGGCACGCTGCCCGGCCAGAGGGTATCCGTTGGGGCGGTGCGTGCCACGCGGGCGGCTGTCCTGGCTGTGACCGGCTGTCACACGACCGCCCCCAGGTGCTTGCCACACTGTGAACCCAGCGCGGTCGGGGTCAGGGCGTGCGTGCCGCCACGGCTAGCGGCCGTGTTTGTACGCTTCCCGGGCCCGCCCGGGCTGCTGGCCAGCCGGCATACAGTACGCCAGCCGCCACCGCCAGCGCCGCCGTGACCAGCGCCGGGTTGGCTGGCTGTCACCCCTGGTTCGCGCGGATCTTGCGGCGAAGCCGCTGGCTGTGCGGCCAATCTGGCTCTGCGGGCTGTGCCGGTGGCCGGAATATTCACCCGTAACGCACGGGCCCTCGCCGGAGGTTCTCCATCCGTAATGCTACGAATCAGCGCATCAGCAGCAGGAGCCGCCTGCATCGCCGTAGCTTTGCGCGGGCTGGCGGCCACACTTCCCCCCGGTTTACCCTCCAAGCGCAGAGGAAGGGAAGCTCAATGTCCGGGATCGCACGGATCCTGACCAGGAGCGGCGCCCTCAGCGGCGTGCTGCTGATCCTGCTCGGCGCGTGGGGCGCGCTGATCCCCTTCATCGGCCCTTACTTCCACTACGCCTATACGCCGGACACCGCCTGGCATTTCACGCTGGCCCGGCTCTGGCTGGAGGTCTTGCCAGGCGTCGCGGCCGCGCTCGGCGGCGTGCTCGTAATTATGAGCACCAGGCGGATGGCCGCCGGGGGTGGGCTAGCGCTCGCCGCGCTGGCTGGCGCCTGGTTCGCTGTCGGCACCGCGGTGAACTCGCTGTGGCCGCATTTGGGCACGCCTGGGGTGCCCGCCGGGCCTGCCAGCCGGGTCGGCCTTGAGGAGATCGGTTTCTTCACCGGGCTGGGCATCGCGATCGTCTTCGTGGCTGCGCTCACGCTTGGCCGCTTGTTTGCCTCCGCCTTCCAGCCTGGGCCCGTAGCGGTCGCCGCCACCGGCAGCCTCCCCGTTGAACAATGACCCGGCCGCCATCGCTGCCTCCCGGCCAGCACCGTCGATTCCGCGAACGCCGCACCTCGCCGGGCAGGCAGCTACTTGTGAGTAGACTTAGGCAAGAATGTGCATCACTGGGTAAGCGTGTCCCTTTAGATGTAGGGTCTGAGGGCGAAGCCACCGGTCGTCGCGGTTAATGAGGGCTTCCCGCCTCATAACTGCCAGCTCTCAGTAGCCGGGCGGGCACCTGGCGAGCCCGTGAGCTCGGCCACGGGGGTGAGATCAGGGATGTCTGAGGTTCGCTACCCGGTCAAGATGCTCGACGGCATACCGGTAGTCAGGCCACCTGCCGGGATCGATGCGGCAAACTCCGGCGCGCTGAGTGAGAACCTCCATGCAGGGTTCGGACTCGGCCAGGCGACGATAGTCGTCAACACGACAAAGGCGTATTTCTGTGACTTCGCGGACTTCTCATGCTGGTACGCCCCGAAGCGGGCAGCCGCCGAAGGCGGCGAGCTGCGGCTGGTGACCCGCTACACCGGATTGCTGCGCATGTTTGCGGCTGACGGCGTTGACCACATGTTCCCCGCCTTCAGCAGGCTGCGCGAGGCACTGGACCGGCCCACCGGCTCTCGTCGCAGCCGTAACAACCCCGGACAGTATGTCGGTGTGTATAAAGGGGACTCAACGGCCAGGCCAACGGCGTACCGCCGCTGGCTGGCCCGCGCAGCCGGCGCGCCTGCCGGCACAAGGCCAAGGGGTGGACCGTCACATGACTGTCTGCTCTTAACCAGTAAAGCTCGGTGGAAACGTGGGCGATAGCCACCCCAGCGACGATGGGGCAGGATTCGACACGAGCATCGCGAATGTTGCCCGTGTCTACGACTATATGCTCGGCGGCAAGGACCATTTCGCCGCAGACCGGAAGCTCGGCGAGCAACTCCAACAGGCATTCCCGGAGAGCGCCTGGATTGCCCGCCAGAATCGCCAGTTCCTGGGCCGGGCGGTGCGCTATTGCGCGAGGCAGGGCATCACCCAGTTCCTCGACCTGGGCAGCGGCCTGCCCACCATGGACAACGTACATGACGCGGCCCGCCGGGTCGTCCCCAGCGCGGCGGTGGTGTACGTCGACAACGACCCGGTTGCTCTCGCCCACGCCCGTGCCCTGCTCGCGACCAGCGACGGCGTGGCGGCGATCGCAGGCGACTTGCGCGAGCCGCACAAGATCCTCGCCGATGTCGGGGCCGCCGGGCTGATAGACCTGAGCCAGCCCATCGTGGTACTGCTGGTCGCGGTCCTGCACTTCATCACTGACGATGAGGACCCCTGGGGGATCGTCAAGGTGTTCCGGGACGCCATGCCCGCCGGCAGTTACCTGATCCTCTCGCACGCCACACACGACGTGCTGCCCGAGGAGTCCGCGCGCGCGAGGAACATGTACCGCAGCGCGTCCTCGCCGCTGGCCACCAGGTCACGTGAAGATATTGCCGCTTTCTTTACTGGTCTTGCGCTGGTGGAACCCGGGCTGGTGTTCACTACGCAATGGCCGCATCCGGAGCCCGCGCCCAGCCACCAGCACCCCGGCATGTACGCCGGTGCCGGCCGCAAACCCTGATGCGCCACGAGGCGCACTGTCATTCCCGCTAGAACTGGGAGAGTTCGGAGGACGGTTCTGAGCTTAATGCTGCGCGGGCTCGGTGATCTGCCCGGCAATGTCCCGGGCCAGGCTGGACGGTATGGCGAACCCTATGCTTCAGGCCTGGGCGCTGGCCGGCAGGCTGACACCAGCTGGCGGTAGTTTGTTGATTCGGATGTGGAGGTTGCGCCGCCGCCCGGCGGGCGAGACGCGGCCGGCATCGAGCGCGGACACATCGGAGCATCTGACGGAGTACATTCAGAACATGACTCCCCGGCTGGCTAGGAGTTCCTTAAGGCGGCTGGCTGGGTGAGGCGGCCCCCGGTGCTTTCCCCCCCTACACCGGGGGCCTGCCTTGCACATAAAGGCCCGGCCCGAGGACCAGGGCGGTGTTGCGACCGCGAAGTCAGGCGGCGCGGCGGGTCAGGATAGCGTCGATCTGGCGGATGGCCTCGGCGTTCACAGCAGGACGCGGCGTCCGGCCGGGCTGGCGCAGCGGATGGCTCTCTTTGTCATCCGACAAGGTGAGCAGCACCAGCTGTGCACGTTCAACCTCTGGCAGCCGTTATTCGAAGGCTCGGTGACGTCGACCGACACCAGGCGCGACCGATAGCGAAGGCCGCGCGACCCCCCTACTATCGCGCGACCCCCGCCATCGCGCCCCCACCGTCGCACGACCCCCTCCCGATCGCGCGAACCCCTGCAACCGCCCGGCCCGTTTTCGCGACCCCTAGTCACGGCTAACTCAGCAGCCGCCAGTTCTCGGCTGCCATGCGCCGGGATCGTTCATCCTGCGCGTCGATGTTGCCGCATCGAGTTGGGTCGGAACCTTGTAAAGTTCTTGTTGCGTTGCCGTGTGT
>Ga0126370_10001712_pt1 | contig 10103 bp, 9 predicted proteins | sample PanSoiMetaPlot_3_FD_92586 | JGI IMG/M metagenome (GOLD analysis project Ga0126370, IMG submission 92586) | Tropical forest soil microbial communities from Panama - MetaG Plot_3 | ecosystem: Environmental > Terrestrial > Soil > Tropical forest > Bulk soil | place: Panama | collected 2016-02-17 | reverse complement strand
TGACACGTTGGAGGGCCGGGCATCGTATTGGGCACGGTACTACCAGACAACGAATGACCCACAGAAGATCCAAAACTACATAGACGATGCGAAGAGGTATCTGTGATTCGATGATTAATCTTCGCGATCTCCTGATTCTCATCCGATTTTGATCACGCAAGTTTGCCGACGGCCAAGATAACGAAAACATCACTGTGGCCAAACTGCGTATTGAGTTGAAGAAGAAATCAGTTCAATCCTGGCATCGCTGCGTAGCACGTTTACCTCTCTTTCTTGAAATTTACGCCGCCGAGACACGCTTTGCTGCACCGCTTTCTTTATCCCGCTTCCCATCTGCCGGTGTTTTTACGGTGAATTTCAGTCCGCCGCTTGCGCGGTCTGCATCAACGACGACAGTCTGTCCGTCTTTGACCTCACCCTTAAGTAACAGCCGGCCTAACGGGGTTTCGAGCTCCTTCTGAATCACTCGCTTTAAAGGGCGGGCGCCGTAACTCGGATCGTAACCGGTAACGGCTAGATGCTCGCGCGACCGTTCAGTTAGTTCGAGGGTAATGTGCCGCTCGGCCAAGCGCGCCCGCAGCCGCTCGAGTTGGATCTCGACAATCTGCTTCAGATCCTCGCGCGAGAGACTGTGGAAGACCACGATCTCATCGACGCGGTTAAGAAACTCCGGCCGGAACTGTTGCCGGAGCGCATCTAGCACCTCACTCTTCATCTGCTGAAAGGACTCGGGATCGTCGCCGCCCCGATAGGCGAGAATCAGATGGCTGCCGACATTGGAGGTCATGATCACCACGGTGTTTTTAAAATCCACCGTGCGTCCATGGCCGTCGGTGAGGCGACCGTCATCGAGAATCTGGAGTAAGACGTTGAAAACGTCAGCGTGCGCCTTCTCGATCTCATCGAATAAAATTACAGAGTAGGGTCGCCGCCGCACCGCTTCGGTCAACTGGCCGCCCTCGTCATAGCCTACATAGCCCGGCGGAGCACCGATCAGGCGAGCGACGGTATGTCTTTCCTGGTACTCGGACATGTCGAGGCGGACCATGTTGCTCTCGTTGTCAAACAAAAACTCGGCCAGCGCGCGCGCCAGTTCCGTTTTTCCGACACCCGTCGGTCCGAGAAAAATAAATGAACCGATCGGCCGGTTAGGATCCTTCAGTCCTGACCGAGCGCGGATCACCGCATCCGCCACCGCCTCCACCGCTTCGTCCTGGCCAACGACGCGCTTGTGCAGGTGCTCGCCCAGCCGGAGGAGCTTTTCTTTTTCGCCTTCGAGCAGTTTCGAGACCGGAATCCCCGTCCATCGCGCAACGACCGCCGCGATATCATCTTCATCGACTTCTTCTTTGATCAACTGCATGTTCCCCTGGTCGTGGAGCCGTTTCTCCTCAGCCGCCAGTTCCCGTTCAAGCTGCGCGAGTTTGCCGTATTTGAGCTCGGCGACGCGATTTAGATCATACTGTCGCTCTGCTTGCTCCATCTCCAATTTGGTTTTTTCAATTTGCTCTTTGATGCCGCGCAGGCGAGCGATGGCCTGTTTTTCCACTTCCCAGCGCGCTCGCAGTTGCTGTTGCTGGGCTTTTCCGTCCGCCAACTCTTTTTCCAACTTAGCCAGACGATCCCGCGAGGCTGCATCGCTTTCCTTGCGCAGCGCCTCTCGTTCAATCTCCAGTTGCATGACGCGGCGCGAGATTTCATCGAGCTCGGTTGGCATCGACTCGATCTCAGTGCGAAGTTTTGCGGCCGCTTCGTCGACGAGATCGATCGCCTTATCGGGCAAGAACCGGTCGGTGATGTAGCGGTGCGACAATACCGCGGCGGTTACCAGTGCGGAATCTTTGATGCGCGCGCCGTGATGGAGTTCGTAGCGCTCGCGCAGGCCCCGCAAAATCGAGATCGTATCCTCCACGCTGGGTTGATCGACAAAGACCGGCTGGAAGCGGCGCTCCAGCGCCCGGTCTTTCTCGACATGCTTTCGATATTCATCTAACGTCGTAGCGCCGATGCAGTGCAGCTCGCCCCGCGCCAGCAAGGGCTTGAGCAGGTTGGAGGCGTCCATGGCACCCTCGGCGGCGCCCGCCCCCACCACGGTGTGCAGCTCGTCGATAAAGAGGATGATTTCGCCCTGAGATTGCTGGACCTCTTTGAGGACGGCTTTGAGCCGCTCTTCAAATTCGCCGCGGTATTTTGCTCCGGCAATGAGCGCCCCCATGTCCAGGGCGATAAGCTTTTTGTTCTTGAGGCTCTCCGGCACGTCGCCACGCACGATGCGCTGCGCCAGGCCTTCGACGATGGCAGTTTTTCCCACCCCTGGGTCGCCGATGAGCACGGGATTATTTTTACTGCGCCGGGAGAGCACCTGGACCACGCGCCGAATCTCCTCGTCCCGGCCGATCACCGGGTCGAGCTTGCCTTCAGCCGCAAGCTTGGTGAAATCGCGGCCATACCGGCCGAGGGCTTCATAGGTTGCCTCCGGATTCTGTGACGTAACCCGCTGGTTGCCGCGTATTGCTTTAAGCGCCTGCGCCAACTTTTCGCGCGTGACACCAAACTCCTTAAAGATACGTCCCGCAGCGCCTCCATCGTCGGTCATCGCCAGCAGCAGATGCTCTATGGAAATGTATTCGTCTTTGAGTTTTTTGGCTTCGTCTTCCGCCTGCGCCAGCAAGCGGTTTAACCGGCCGGTGATATAGATCTGGTCGGGCGCGCCTCCCGACCCTGATACTTTCGGCATGCGCTCAAGTTCCTGCTCGACGCGCCGCTTGAGATTATCGATGTTGATTTCGGCCTTAGTGAGAATGGAAGTGGTTAGGCCACCCTCCTGTTCGAGCAGCGACGCCAGCAGGTGCTCTACGTCCACCTGTTTATGGCTATAGCGTGCTGCTTTAGTCTGAGCCGAGCTGATTGCTTCTTGAGCTTTTTGGGTAAAGCGGTTGATATCCATGAATCCTCCTTCGTCGGGGTTCAAAGTTCAAAGTTTCAAGGTTCAATGAGAAAACCGAACTACAACTTTGAACTTTTAACCTTGAACATTGAACCGAACGTTTAAAGCCGGCTGCGCAGCGTTTCATTCTCCCGCTGTAAAGCGCAGAATCGATCGAGCAAATTGAGAACCACCGCGACACCCGCAAGGTTGATCCCCAGAGAATCGCGCAGCCGTCCGATCATACGCAGTCGCGGAACCGCCGAAGCATCGAAAACCGACCTCGTGCCCTCCCACTCGATCGGCTCGATGAGCCCAAGCTCGACAAAATGTTCCACCAGCTTGGGATGCATGCCTGCGCGCGCCGCCAGCATCTCGAGGGTCAACTGCTGAGGCTCACGCCTGCAAAGAATGATCTCGTAGCGCCGCGCAGCCATCATCGACCTCATGCCATCAATTCACGAGCGTTGAAACGCGACTCGGCAGCAAGCTTCTCCAAAAGCTCGCGCTCTTTGGGCGTTAACTAAGGCGGAATGACGATTTTTATCTTCACATACTCATCGCCGCGTCCGCCGCCTCTCTTGTTCAAACCTTTGCCTCGTAATCTCAGCCTCTGGCTTCCCTGGGCCCCGGCGGGAATTTTCATTTCGACGGGCTCCTCCATCGTTGGTACACTGACCTTGGCTCCAAGCGCCGCTTCCCACGGTGCGACCGGAAGCTCCATCTGAATGTCATCCTCACCGACAATGTTAAACAGGCGATGCGGCTGGAGCCGCACGCGCAGGAAAAGATCGCCGGCGGGCGCGCCATTGACGCCGGGCTCGCCTTGTCCCGCCAAGCGAATCACAGAGCCGTCGCGGACGCCGGCCGGGATGGTCACTTCGAGGGATTTCGGACGACGAATGGCCCCGGCGCCACGGCAGGTGGGACAAATAGTTTTCCCATCTTTTGAGCCGCTACCTCGGCAGTCGGCACAGGGTTCAGTTACCTGTAAGGTTATGCTGCGCTTGGCGCCGCGGTGCGCGTCTTCGAGGGTCAGCGCGATCTCCGCTTCGACATCCTGACCTCGCATGGTAAAACCGGCCGCGCCGCGAGCGCTTCGACGGCCTCCGAAAAGAGCCTCGAAAAAATCACTAAATCCGCTTGCGCCCCGGCCTCCGCCAAATAGGTCGCCAAAATCACCATAGCCTTCATGCACTTCCCAGCCCGGCGGCGGCCTGAAGTCTTCACCTGCCTTCCAGTTCGGCCCAAGTTGATCGTATCGCTTGCGTTTGTCCGCATCCGAGAGAACTTCGTAGGCCTCGTTTATCTCTTTGAATTTTTCCTCGGCAGATTTATCTCCGGGATTTACATCGGGATGGTACTTGCGCGCCAGCGCTCGGTACGCCTTCTTGATCTCATCCTCGGACGCCGTGTTGGAAAGGCCAAGGACTTCATAATAATCTCTAAATTTAACCGCCATGCTTCACTATAACGGCGTCGCATCACTACGTCGCAGCGTGAAGCGCCGGGGTATTGGAGTTGGTCGAGTAACGGAGTCACGCATTCGAAACCCAACACTCCTGTACTCCAATACCTCTCGCTTTCGTGTGGGTTCACCGCGCGACTCGCACGCGCGTCGGCCTAAGCACATCATCGCCCCAACGGTAGCCGCGCTGCACCTCCTCTGCGACTGCGCCCGATTCAAATGTTTCGCTTTCAACCGTGCCGACGGCGTCGTGCAGCTCGGGGTTAAAAGTTTCCCCCAAGCTTACAATCGGACTTATGCCTTGCGCTTCGAGCAGGCCCAAGAGCTTCCGGCGAAGCGCCTCCAAGCCCTCCGTTACAGATGCGGGCGCATCGCCCATATGGGCTAACGCGAGATCGAAGCCGTCAAGGACATCGAGCAGCGGAAGAACGATTTCGCGCTTGCCGCTGCGTACGGTGTTCAAGCGCTCACGCGCGACGCGCCGGCGATAGTTGTCAAAATCCGCCAGCGCGCGCAGATACATCTCGTGCTCGCGGCGCAACTCTTCTTTGAGCCGTTCGATTTCCGCCGGCGCTTCGCCGGTCGTGCGATTCTTGTTTTCGTCTGTCGCTTCCATGAATCCCAACAAAACTGACCGACTGAAATAATGGAATTTTGGATATTGGGTTTAGTGCCATCATTCCATCATTCCAGAGATCCAATCTTTTTACGTTTCCTTAAACTCCGCATCGATCACGTCATCGCCGCCACCCGGTGGGGTGCCGCCTGGTCGACCGCCTTGCGCGCCGGAACTTGCCTGACTGTATGCCGCCGACGCCAGTCCGGAAGCGATCTGTTGCAGATCACTCGTGAGCTGGCGCAACCGCGCAACGTCCGATGAATTATTTTTTACCAATTCGCGTATGTCAGCGATCAGCTGCTCGGCTCGCGCTTTTTCGTTCAACGGCACGCGATCACCGAGTTCCCGTATCTGTCGTTCGACCTGATACGCCATAGAGTCGGCGTTGTTCCGCGCTTCAACCTCTTCGCGTCGCTTGCGGTCTTCGACGGAATGGGCCTGCGCGTCGGCTACCATGCGATCGATTTCCTCCTTTGACAGCTGCGTCGAGCCGCTGATGGTGATCCTCTGCTCTTTGCCGCTCTGTTTGTCTTTCGCGGTGACGGTCAAAATGCCGTTCGCATCAATATCGAAGGTGACCTCGATTTGCGCCGCGCCTCGCGGAGCGGGCCGTATGCCCTCCAAGCGAAAATTTCCGAGCGTGCGGTTATCGCGCGCCAGCTCGCGCTCCCCCTGCAGCACGTGAATGTCAACCGCGGCTTGGTTGTCCTCGGCGGTAGAAAATATTTCCGACTTGCGCACCGGTATGGTCGTGTTGCGCTCGATGAGCTTTGTCATGACGCCGCCAAGCGTCTCCACCCCAAGCGAGAGCGGGGTCACGTCGAGGAGCACCACATTTTTCACTTCGCCAGCCAGCACAGCCGCCTGGATCGCGGCCCCTACCGCCACGACTTCATCGGGATTTACCGATTGATTAGGTTCTTTGCCGCCGGTCAAACGCCGGACGAGAGACTGAACGGCAGGGGTGCGGGTTGAGCCGCCCACGAGGATCACCTCGTCGATGTCGCGCTCGCTGATCTTCGCATCCGAAAGTGCCTGCTTGACGGGCCCAACGCAGCGCTCGACGAGATCCGCCGTGAGTTGGTCGAACTTGGCTCGCGTGAGTTTCATCTCGAGGTGCTTGGGTCCCGTGGCGTCAGCGGTAACGAAGGGCAAACTGATGGTCGTCTCAAGGGCGCTGGAGAGTTCTATTTTGGCTTTTTCTGCGGCTTCGGTTAGTCGTTGCAACGCCTGGCGGTCCTTTCGTAAGTCGATGCCCTGTTGGCGACGAAATTCCTCCGCCAACCAGTCCACCAGGCGCTTGTCGAAATCATCGCCGCCCAGATGCGTATCGCCGGAAGTCGCGCGGACTTCAAAAACTCCGTCGCCCACATCGAGTATGGAAACATCGAACGTGCCGCCGCCGAGGTCGAATACCATAATGGTTTCGTTCTTCTTTTTATCAAGTCCGTACGCGAGCGATGCAGCCGTCGGCTCGTTGATGATGCGGAGCACGTTGAGGCCGGCGATCTTGCCGGCGTCTTTGGTCGCTTGTCGCTGCGCGTCGTTGAAGTAGGCCGGAACGGTGATTACCGCGTCAGTGACTTTCTCGCCTAGATATTTCGCCGCGTCGTCAGCGAGTTTGCGCAGCACCTGCGCTGAAATCTCTTCGGGCGCATATTGTTTGCCCATCATCTCAAAGCGCACAGCATCGTTGGGTCCGGCCACAACTTTGTAGGGCACGTTCTTGATCTCCGATTGGACTTCGGAGAAACGACGACCTATGAAACGCTTGGCCGAATAGATGGTATTTTCCGGATTGAGCACCGCCTGGCGCTTAGCGATTTGGCCAACTAGCCGCTCGCCGGTTTTGGTGAAGGCGACCACCGACGGGGTCAGGCGACTGCCTTCGCTGTTTATGATGACGGTGGGCTGTCCGCCCTCCATGACTGCGACGACGGAATTTGTGGTGCCGAGGTCTATCCCTACTGCCTTAGCCATAACAAACCTCCTGTTTAAAAATCAGCTCTTCTTCCGCCCCACCGTCTCCTGACCCGTAAGGAAAAAAGCGCCAGCGTGGCATTTCAAAGGCCAATGCGAATGTTCAGCCGGAGATAAAAATTATGGATACCCAATCCGCGCAACGGGATCTCCATCACCGTACCGTCGGCGACCATCGGTGGCACGTAGACGCGTACCGTTTCTTGCTCTTCACAGAGCCCTTCTCCGTCACATCGGCTGCACGGAAACATTCCCTCCGTGCCCGATCCGCCACACTTCTCACAGGGTGAGCAGCTGGGAACCGCCAGAAATAGAGCTCCGCCCTGTACGGCTTCATGGGGGGACAGAATCACGGCCGTATTCAGACCTTCACAATATTCTTTCGAGACAATCTCGGCTGCAGTGAGGCTCCCGCTCACTCGAGCGAGCGCTGCCTGGAAAGGCGCGTCTTTCAGGCCAACCGCGCGCAAGACAGATATTGGTCGAGGCAAGTTGTGGATGCTCGCTTGCATTGAGACCGTGGGTGCAGCTGCATACTCGTCCGAGTGGTCAAGCTCCCGGTCATAGTCCCTGCGCCGCTCAGGATCGGCAAGAACATGGTAGGCCTCTACAATTTGCTGAAAAAAACCTAGCCGTTCAGAGGTGACGCGATCCGGGTGATAACGTTTTACGATTTCACGGAAAGCCTGCCGGACCCCCTCTTTGCTCTCGTTGCATGGAACTCCCAGCATCAGGTAATAATTCATCCGCAGCATCGTCCTCACCCTAAAGCTTGGATATTGAACAACCAGAGCCGAATTCCAAAGCGGACCGATTCAGTGCCCGTCCGCCAATACTCAATTCTGCTGTCTCAGGCCGCTGCCTTTTCTACCTGTACGGTAATTTGCCGTGGTTTCGCCTTTTCAGCTTTCGGCAGCTCCAAGGTCAGCACGCCATGATTCAGGCGAGCGGTAATTTTCCCTTGATCGACGCGGTCACTCAGCTCGAACTGCCGGAAAAAATTAACCAGCTCGAACTCACGGTAGATCGGTTCGCCCGTGACAGCATGTTTGGCTTTGGCCCGAATCGTTAGAATGCTGTCTTCAAGCCGCACATCCAGCTCACCCGGCGCCACACCCGGCAAGTCGGCTAATAACGTCAGACCTTCCGGCGGTTCGTAAATGTCCACGGGTGGTTGTATGTAACGCTCCTGGTCACGGGTTGTTTCTCTCCCCGTCGCCTGCTTGCCGCTCATCGTTGGTACGGTTTTCTCTGCCATAAATCAGCTCCTCCTTTTTTATCTATGTAAGTGGCCGTGTAATCAGGTCACCTGTACGTTGATCTGCCGCGGCTTTGCTTTCTCGGCTTTGGGCAAGCCAATCAACAGCAATCCGTTCTTGTATTCGGCGGTCACTTTGCTGTCATCGATCTCCACCGGCAGCTCGATGGTGCGGACAAACTTGCCGGCCGCACGTTCTTCGCGATGAAACGCTTCATGCTTGACTTCGCCCGGTACTCGCCGTTTTTCCCCGGAGAGGGTCAGCGTGCCTCCCGCGACGGAAATGTTGAACGATGACGGATCGGCGCCCGGGGCCAGTGCTTCCATATACAGGGTGTTTTGCTCATCATAAAGATTGATGAGTGGATACTCGCGCGCGGCACGACCGGGTAAAAAAGCGGTGCGAAACATTGGAAACTGTGGGCCCATCCGCTCAAAGGCTTGATCAATATCCCGGCGGAGCCCTTCGATTCCATCAAATAGATCCCATGTCGCCATATTGGTTACCTCTCTTTCTTTTTTTACGGAGTTCAGTTTGCGTTGAACGGAGAGTGAGCTCACTACGATTAACTTCCGACCTTTACTTGGATCTCTTTTTTCTTGGCCTCCTCACTCTTCGGCAGTTGAATCTCCAGGACGCCATTTTTAAACGTCGCGTGGACTTTTTCCGGGTTAATCTCCGCCGGCAGAGGCAACGTGCGAGTAAACGCGCCATAAACGCGCTCTGACCGGTAATAATCTTTTCCCGTATCCTCTTCTTCTTTCTTCTTCTCGCCCTTAATAGTTAGGATATTGTCCGTGATGGAGATCTGAATATCGTCCTTGGTCATGCCGGGCAGTTCAGCCTTCACCACAATACGGTCTTTTTCTTCGTAGAGATCCAAATCCAAGCTCAGCTCTCTCATCGCAAAGCCCTCGCCCGGCCACCATTTATCCTCGGCTCTGCGCGAAAAAAAGTTTTCAAATCTGCGCTCCATATCGCGTTCCCATCGCGACATTTCAGCAAATGGCTTCCACGGAATTAGACCTCTTCGTTCCATTCGGGCTTCTTTGGCTGGTTTAGCCATGACCGTCTCCTCCTTAAATTTAAATTCTGGTTACCTGGGTCAATTCTCTGCGGCGCGTCGCATAAAAGCTTATCTCCCGACCTCTAAGGACTCTGGCTGCCGGGGAGATTAAATTTTTTCGCCGAGATCATTTTGAGAATGAGCAAATGAAAGGCCAACTGGATATGGTTGAAAGTTAAAGGCGAGGCGCCAGCACAGATCGCGAGCAATCGTAAATTCGCGGATTATCGCGAACGCGCTAAAAAGTGATCGTAAGCCACGGCTTTTCGCCAACTAACGCTGCCATTCAAATGCGAGTTTGAAGTCGTCCTTCGTTAGCCAGCTCGGGCTAAAATAGAAATGTTACAGCAGAGATCGTAATTGCTTTATTTCTCCTGTTGGCATAGCTGTTGCTGCCTCTTCTTTTTTGCAAGGGCGTGGTTCAAAAAGCTGGGGCGTGTAGGCATTTCGCCACAACGGTCGACATCGATCTCGACACCTTTTGGCGTACGCCGCTTGGAAACTGCGAATTCGTCATGGCTAATGCAAGTTCGACGGGACCGAAATCGATGTCCCGGTAATCGGACAAGCAGAAGCAAGACGATGGCAGTCGCAGTAAAACTAAGAGGCGCGCGTTGGTCCGGCGCCGGAACCACGCGGCCGGTCCACATCGTCGGCGTGCTGGAGAAATACGGAGAGACCTTTCTATGAAAGGAGAAGCCACGAAACGAGAGTTATCCACATTGCGATCTTCGACGTGGATATCTCGGCGCGGAATTAGTGGATCGTGTTGACTGCGCGACGGA
>Ga0126370_10001710_pt1 | contig 10107 bp, 8 predicted proteins | sample PanSoiMetaPlot_3_FD_92586 | JGI IMG/M metagenome (GOLD analysis project Ga0126370, IMG submission 92586) | Tropical forest soil microbial communities from Panama - MetaG Plot_3 | ecosystem: Environmental > Terrestrial > Soil > Tropical forest > Bulk soil | place: Panama | collected 2016-02-17 | reverse complement strand
CTCATCACGGGCGGGATCTACGCGCTCGTCGCGATGGGGCTCAATTTGCAGTACGGGCTCATGCGGATTCTCAACGTGTCGCATGGCGAATTCCTGATGCTCGGGGCGTACCTCGTGTACTGGGCGCATCTGGTGACGCATTGGAGCCCGTTCGTCTTCCTGCCACCGCTGCTCGTGGGATTGTTCGTGGTCGGGCTGGTCGTGCATCGGCTGTGCTTTCGGCGGCTGGCGGAGACGACGCCCGAGGTGGAAGCGTTCGAGGCGCGGAGCCTGCTGGTCGGCTTCGGGCTGATGTTCGTCGTGCAGAACGTGGCCCTGCTCATCTGGGGCGCCGATCTGCGCGGCTATCAGTACCTCTCGGGCACGGTCTCCCTCGGCGGCATGGGCTTCACCGCCAATCGCCTCGTCGCGTTCGCGGGCGCGCTGGTACTCGCGGTCGTGCTCATCGCGCTGCTGCGCGCAACCCTGCTGGGCCGGGCGGTGCGCGCGATGATGCAGTCGCCGACCGGCGCGCTCCTGGTCGGCATCGACGTGCGGCGCCTGCATCCCGGGGTGTTCGGCGTCGGACTCGCGCTGGCCGGCGCAGCGGGCGCCTTGCTCTCGATGGTGTTCGAGATCTCGCCTTCGATGGGCGAGCCCTACACGGTCACGGCGCTGATCGTCATCGCCCTCGGCGGCTTCGGCAGCGTCACCGGCAGTCTGCTCGGCGGCCTGCTGCTCGGCGTCGTCGAAGCCCTCGGGATGCACCTGACGAGCCCGTCGTTGAAGATGGTGCTCTCGTACGGTGTGTTCATGCTGGTGCTGATCACGCGCCCCAACGGGCTCTTCGCCCGCTGATGCGAGGTCAGGCACTCGCGGCCGTGGCCGGCGGCGGAGCCGTCGCGGCGGCGCTGCCCTTTCTCCTCGACGACTTTCTGCTCTCGCTCGCGCTCTCGTGCCTGATGTACGTCGCGCTCGCGAGCAGCTGGGCGATGTTCTCGGGCGCGACCCGCTACGTCTCGCTGGGCACCGCCGCGTTCTTCGGTCTGGGCGCCTACGTCAGCGCCTGGACGGTCGCGACCGCGCCGTGGCCCGTCGTCGTCGCGGGTGGCGCGCTGCTCGCCGCCGCGTTCGCGGGTCTCGCCGGCCTCGCGATCCTGCACCTGCGCGGGACCTACTTCGCCGTGCTCACCTTCGGGCTGAGCGAGCTCACCCGACACGCCGTCACGTACGGCGAGAAGCAGTACGCCGGGACGGTCGGTCGCGTGCTCACGGCGGCCCCGTCGAGCCGCACCGTGTATTTCACCGTGCTCGTCATCGCGCTCGCCGCGGTCGTGGTCGCGATCGTCGTGCGCGGCAGCCGGTTCGGTCTGGCGCTCCTCGGCATCGGCGCCGACGAGCAGCGCGCGCAGACGCTCGGCGTGCCGACGCGCGGGGTGAAGGTCGCCGGCTTCGCGCTGAGCGCGGCCTTCGCGGGCGCGGCCGGCGCGGCCATGGCGGTGCGGTGGACGTACATCGATCCGATGGCGGTCTTCAATCCGTTCATCGGACTGCAGACCGTGCTGATCGCGATCGTCGGCGGGCCGCTCAGCCTCACGGGTCCGCTGCTCGCCGCGCTGGTGTTCAGCTTGCTGGCGGAGCTCCTGCGCCTGCAGTTCCCGTACGCGTACCTGATCGCGCTCGGCCTTCTGCTGATCGTCGCGGTGCTCTATCTCCCGCACGGCCTCGCCGGTCTCTGGCAGGGCCGCGCCCGCGCCGGTCGGCCGGCGGAGGCGCGGTGACACCACCCGCGCTGGCCGCGCGCGCCGTCGTCGTGCGGTTCGGCGGACTGACGGCCGTCGACGGTGTCGACCTCGAGATCGAGGACCGGACGCTCGTCGGAATCATCGGGCCCAATGGCGCCGGCAAGACGACCTTCTTCAACGCGCTCTCGGGTCTCGTGACGCCGGCCTCGGGTCGTCTCGCGGTCGGCGGGGTCGATCTCACCGGCAAGCCGGCGCACGTCTTCGCGCGCGCCGGCATCGCGCGAACGTTTCAGACGCCGCGTGTGTTCGCCGACATGACGGTGGCCGAGAGCGTGCGGTTCGGGCTGGAGTTCGCCGGCCGACATCGTCGCGCCGAGCGCGCCTCGCTCGCCGACGTGCCGGCGATTCTCGACTTTCTCGGGCTCGCCGGCTCGGCGGCCCTCACCGCGCGCGCGATCACGCCGGCGCGGCAGCGGCTGCTCGAGATCGGCATGGCGCTGGCAACGCGCCCGCGGGTCCTGCTGCTCGACGAGGTCGCGGCGGGTCTGACACCCGCGGAAGTCGAGAGCGTGGCGCGGCTCGTTCGCCGCTGCCGCGACGAGCTCGGGCTCGCGGTCGTGTGGATCGAGCACGCCGTCTCGGTCCTGCTCGACGCCGTCGAGCGCGTCCTGGTCCTCCATCAGGGCAAAAAGCTCGCCGAGGGCGCTCCGTCGGCGGTCGCGCGCGACCGCGGCGTCATCGAGGCCTATCTCGGCGAGGGTGCGGCCGAGGCACGGCCGTGAGCGCGGCGCTGAAGATCACGGGACTCACGGCCGGCCACGGTGGCTTTCGCATTCTCGACGGGCTCGATCTCGATCTGCCTGCGGGGCGGATCACCGCGATCGTCGGCTCGAACGGCGCCGGCAAGAGCACCTTGCTCCAGGCGCTGGCGGGTCTGCTTCCGCGCGGCGGCCGCGCGACACTCGACGGCCGAGAGCTGCCGCCGGGCTCGGCCACGGCGGCGGTCCGCGCCGGCCTCATCCTCGTCGCCGAGGGACGACACCTCTTCCCGCGCATGACCGTGCTCGAGAACTTGCAGCTCGGCGGCTGGCTCCTCCCGAAGGGCGAGCGCGCCGCGCGCCTGGAGCGGGCGCTCGCGCTGTTTCCCGGGCTCGTCGAGCGCCGGCATCAGCTCGCCGGCTCGATGAGCGGCGGCGAGCAGCAGATGGTCGCGCTCGCGCGCGCGCTGGTCGGGCGCCCGCGGCTGCTCATGCTGGACGAACCGTCGCTCGGTCTCGCGCCGCGGCTGGTCGACGAGGTGATGATGCTCGTCCGGCGCATCCGCGACGAGGACGTGACCGTCCTGCTGATCGAGCAGAACGTCACCAAGGCGCTTGCGATCGCTGACGATGCGCATGTCCTCGAGCGTGGGCGTCTGATCGCGAGCGGTCCGGCTTCGGAGCTCTTGCGATCGGACCTGGTGCGGGCCGCCTACCTCGGCCCAGGCCGGTGAAAAGGGCCCATCACCGGTCTGGTGCGTTTTCATGCGTGAAGAAAACAAACGGAAGACATCTCCGGCTGGCGCCGGCGCGGGGTCTCTTGTACAGTTTCGGCGCTGAGTAGCGCTCAATCCAGAGTCTCGGAGGCCAGCATGGCGAGTCATGTGGTCCGCGTCGGCGATGTCGAGATCATGATGCTGTCGGACGGGATGCTCGAGTTCGACCTGTGCAACTTCTTCCCGACGATCGCGGAAGACAACTGGACCCCGTACGAGGCTCATCTGCACGAGCACAAGGTGCGTTTCAACCTCGGCTCGTACCTGATCCGCGCCGGTGGGCGCACGGTCCTGATCGACACCGGGCTCGGGCCCAAGCCGGCGGAGACGCCCGATGCGCCGTGGGGCCAGCTCATGAACGACTTCAAGACCAAGGGCGTCCGGCCGGAAGACATCGACATGGTGGTGATGACGCACCTGCATCGCGACCACGTCGGCTGGAACCTGAAGACCGAGGGCGGCAAGTACGTGCCGACCTTCCCGCGCGCGCGGTACTGGATGCCGAAGAAGGACTGGGACTCGTGCCACGATCCGGCGTTGCAGCCCACGCGCTGGGTCAACGCGCCGCAGTGCGTGTGGCCGCTGGCCGACCTGGGCCTCTGCGAGTTCATGAGCGGCGAGCAAAGCCTCACGCGCGAGCTCACGGCGGTGCCGACGCCCGGCCACACGCCCGGGCACATAAGCATTCTCGTCACCTCGAAGGGCGAGCGCGCGCTCGTCCTCGGCGACGCGGCGCACAGCCCGGTGCAAGTGCTCGAGCCCGACTGGGTCTCGCGCGCCGACATGGATCCCGATCTCACGCGGCAGACGCGCAAGGCGCTGATCGACCGTCTGGAGCGCGAGCAGATCCTCATCGCTGCGGGACACTTCGAGGCGCCCGGCTACGGTCGGATCGTGCGGCTCGAGGGGCGCCGCTACTGGCGAGGGCTCTAGCAGGACCTGTAAGGAGCGCCTGCCGACCACCCGCCGGCGCCGTCAGGTGAGATACGGCCGCATCTTCTCCGCCAGCACCGAGACGTAACGCGTAACGGCCAGCTGATGGTTACCCGGAAGCGTGTGCACATCGACGCTAGGAGCGAACTGGCTCCAACCCTGCGTCGGCCCGCCGGGGGGCTTGCCGGTGAGGTGGCTGCTGCAGAACAGCGCGATCCGGCCGGAGAACCTGCCCGGTACGTAGTCACGCAGGCGCTGCCCATACGCCGGCCGGAGTGGCGAGTCCTCCGCGATCTCGTCGGCTGCCGAGTCCAGTACGACCGGCTCCATCGAGCGCCTCAGAACGGCACGGGCCTTGTCCAGGAGGAAGCGGGCGCGTCCTCGCCCTCCGGGCTTTCCGCTGTCCTTCAACACTTCGAGGAAGAGTCGCATTCTGAGAAAGAACGCCCGTCGCTCGGTATCGCTCCAGTGCAGGCTCCGGGCGATGTGGCGGATCGCGGGGCTCAGGAGTCGATAACGCAGCGGTGAATTCAGGGCCCGGCTGTCGATCAAAAGCAGCGCCTCGACTGACTCGCCCTGGCTTTGGAGCTGCCGGGCCATCTCGAACGCGAGCACACCACCGTTGCAGAATCCGCCCAACCGATATGGTCCGGCGGGCTGGATGGCTCGCACCGCCTCGAGGCGGTCGGTGGCCATGGCCTGGATGCTCCACGGCAGGGAGGCGCCGTCCAATCCATGAGGCGTGACCGAATACAGCGGCTGGTCGGGTCCGAGGTGTCGCGCCAGGTTATGGCAGTACAGGCCGCCGTGCTCGAAGTCGCCGTGAACGAAAAATAGCGGGGGCTTCGTGCCTTCCGCCTGAACCGCGACCACCGGCTTTTCCCAACGCTCACGCTCGTCGTCGAGTAAGACTCGAACGAGCCGCTCGATCGTGATGCCGCCCTCGAGCAGGCGGGACGGCGCGAGGGTGCGGCCGCACAGCTCCTCGATTCGCGTGATCATCTCGATCGCCATCAGCGAGTCGCCGCCCAGGTCGAGGAAGTCATCGTGAAAACCCACCCCGGTCACCCCGAGCAGCTCCTCCCAGATCGTGCACAGCTGCGTGCCCAGAAGCCCCATCGGAACCGGGGTGGCATCGGGCCGGTCGAGCACCGGCGGAACAAACGGCGGCAGGGCCTGCCGGTCGATCTTGCCGCCCGCCGTCAGCGGCAGCTCGTCGATGAAGGAGAATGCGAACGGGATCATGTAGTCCGGTAGACGCTCGCGCAGAAAACGACGCAGCGCGCCGCGGGTCGGACGCTCCGCGTCTCGGGGAACGATGTAGGCCACGAGGCACTTCTCTCCGCGGTGGTCCAATCGGTCGACGACGACGGCTTGCCTGATCGCGTCGCTCGCGCGCAGGGCTACCTCGATCTCTCCGAGCTCGACACGGTGACCACGGATCTTGACCCGGAAGTCTCCGCGGCCGAGGTGGACGAGGCAGCCATCCGGGGTGCGCCGACCGACGTCACCCATGAGATACGTGCGGACATCGCCGCCGGCTGGATCCTCTCGGAATTTCGCGCCGCTCAGCTGCTCCTGCAGCCAGTAGCCGACCGCCAGGCCGCGGCTTCGGACCACGATCTCTCCGACGTTCTCCGCGCCGACCTCGGCGCCAGACTCGTCCAGCAGCAGCACTTCGGTGTCCTCGAGCGGATAGCCCACCGGAACGAACTGTCCCGCGAACTCGGAGTCGTGGGCGAGGACGTTCAGGCAGACGGTGCCGGTCTCGGTGCTGGAGAGCGTGTTGATGAACAGACAGTCCGGGCCGAAATGTTTACGGTAGAGCTCGAAGTCGGTCCGGTAAACGCTCTCGCTGGCCAGGCCGACCATACGGAGCGTGGGAAACGTCTCGGTCCCGGTCAGATGCGTGGCCCAGTGGCGGAAGACCGATGCGCTCGAACGATAGCAGGTCACGCGCTTGCGATTCAGCCACGTCGCGAAATCCGCGAGCCCCCGCTCTTTGAGGTCCCACAGGACCGCCGCAGCCCCGTTGAGGAGCGAAAGGTAGAGCTGGGTGAGTGCCTGGCTGGCGCTCGGAGAGCCGAGAACCACCAGACGATCCTCGATTCCGATGTGCAGCCCGTTCGTGCGGCGCATCACTTGGTGGAGCAGGCCGCGATGATTGTTCAAGACGCCCTTGGGTTGCCCGGTGGACCCCGACGTGAAGAGTATCCAGGCGAGGCTGTCGGGCCCGAGCGTGAGTCCCGGATTGTGCGTCGAGGGTGCGCGGTCGAGCTCGACGTTCAAAACTTTCGACCGTTCGCCCATCAGGGCTTCCGCCAGAGCGGCGTACCGTCGAGTGGTCACGACGAGCGGGGCCTGGGACTCCTTGAGCAAGGTCGCCAGGCGTGCCTCTGGAAGAGTTGGGTCCAGCGGCGCGATGATCTTGCCAGCCTTCAGCAGACCGATCCCCGCGGCCACCGCCGGGACGTCCTTCTCCATCAGGATCGCGATGGGCTCCGGGCGTACCCCGCGGCGATCGAGGATCGCGTGGGCGATCCGATTGGCATGCTGATTCAACGCCTCGTAGCTCACCTGGAACGTGTCGGCATCGACCGCGACGCGCTCGGGGTACCGGCGTGCGATCTGCTCGAAGCGCGCCGCGATCGACTGCTCGGTGGCGTCCGGTGGGAACGTTTCGAACGCGCCGCTCGGATGGAAACATCGAGCGCGGAGCGCTTGCTGACTCGGAGGGAGATCCAGCTTCAGCAGGGCCATCGGTCTCCCTCCGGCCTACCAGGCACTGATCGACCGGGCAGACGTCGGTCGGTGCCGGGGCGGCGGTATAGGCTAGCGCGCAGTTGAGCCCAGGACGGACAGGAGGCGCGCAGGGTCGACGGGCTTCAGCAGGTGGTCGTCGAAGCCCGCATCGAAGGCGAGCTTCCGGTCCCTCGGCTGGCCGTAGCCGCTGAGCGCAATGAGCCGGGTGCGGTCGCGCAGCTTCGCGCGGATCTGTCTGGCGACCTGGTACCCGTCGATCCCCGGCAGCCCGATGTCGATCAGGATGACGGCGGGCTCGAGCTGCACCGCGAGCTCGACGCCGCTGACGCCGTCGTCCGCCTCGTAGATCTCGTGCCCCGCCCCTTCGAGAAGGATGCGCATCATCTCTCGATTGTCGGCGTTGTCCTCGACGATCAGGATGCGCCTGCCCGGCGCCGGGGCCGGCGCCTCGGCCGGCAGCGCCGGCGTCTGAGGCGTGTCCTCCAGCGCCGGCAAACGCACGGTGAACACGCTGCCCTTGCCCGGGCCGGGGCTGGCCGCCTCGACGCGACCGCCGTGGAGCTCGACCAGACGGCGCACGAGGCTGAGGCCGACGCCTAGCCCACCGCTGGATCGATCGAGATTTCGCTCGCCCTGCACGAAGAGATCGAACACGGACGGCAGGAGATCCGGGGTGATACCGGCGCCCTCGTCGGCGACGCGCAGGACCGCTTCGTCGCCCTCGCGGCGCACGCTCACCCGGATCGCGCCGCCTCGCGGCGTGAACTTCAGCGAGTTCGACAGAAGGTTCGTGACGATCTGCTCGAGGCGGACGCCGTCCGCCTCGACCAGGACGGGCTCGGCATCGACGGTGACGACGTGCTGCGCGAGCTTGGCCGAGCTGTCGAGGGTCGCCAGGCAGCGCCGAACCGCGGCGCCCACGTCGAGGACCGTGCGGACCAGCTCGATCTTGCCGAGCGTGCCGCGGGTGACGTCGAGTAGATCGGCGACCAGTCGCGACAGGTGCTCCGTCTGGTGGGCGATCACCTCGCGAGCACGTCGATCGTGATCGGGCGCGGACGACTGGCCGAGCACCGTGACCGCGGAGCTGATGGCACCGAGCGGGTTGCGCAGCTCGTGGCCGAGCATCGCCAGGAACTGGTCCTTCGCCTGGCTCGCGGCCTCGGCTTCCGCCCGGGCCGCACGCGTCCGGATCAGCTCGACCAGATCGGTCACGACGAGACAGAGGCTCTCGACGCCGTCGGCCACGAACGTGCCGATCGAGAAGAGCGCGGGAACCAGGCGGCCGTCGGCGGTCAGCGCGTGCCCCTCGTACTTGCCGCGTCCGACTCGCAGCGCCGCGGCCAGGATTGAGCGGTCGTCCTCGGCGACGAAGGGCGCGAGAGCGCCGCCGACGATCGCCTCGGTCGTCGCGCCGACCAGCTCGGCGAAGCGACGATTGCAGTAGAGGACGTCGCCGTCGCGCGTGAGCGTGACGGCGCCCTCCTGCATCTGCTCGACCAGCATTCGATAAGGCTGCTCGGCGGTCTTGAGCGTGAAGAGCTGGGCACCGTGCGGGCCCTCGACCACGAGCGCGTCGACCTCGCCCTGGCGAATTGCGCGCAGGGTTTCCTGAGCCTCTTCCAGCTCGCGCTGAAGCTTCTTGAGCTGCTCGGCGTCCATCGCGTCGTCCGCCATGTCGGGTTGAATCACGAGTGCTCCACCATATCGAGTCCTTGCAGGACCCGCGCGCTGTTGGACATGTCGCCGATGACCCGTCGCGCCGGCAGCGGGAGCTCCTTCACGCAGGTCGGCGCGGCAATGATCTGCTCGCCCGACGCCAGGGCCGGCTGCTCGTAGAGATCGACGACCTCGAGCTCGTACGCGCCGGGGAAGTGCTCTTCGCAGATCGCTCGGATGTTGGTGACCGCGCGCGTCGAGCGCGTCGTCATCCCCGCCACGAACAGCCGCAAGATATAGGCCTGGTGCGGCCGCTGCGCGGCGTCATGATGACCAGTCTCAGGAGTATGCGAGCTTTCCACGGCTTCCTCCCAGCATCACCGCAGCATCAAGACGCGGGGCGGACGTCGAGGCCCACGAGAACACGCTCGGTGTGGGACAGGTCGCCGATGATCCGCCGAACCGGCTCCGGCAGACGCCGGACGAGCGTCGGTACCGCCAGGATCTGATCGCCCGCGGCAAGCTGCGGATTCTGGATCAGGTCGATGACCTCGATCCGATACTTGCCGGTCAGGTGCTCCTCGCAGATCTTCTTGAGGTTGGCGAACGCCTTGATGGACTTCGGCGTCTGGCCAGCGATGTAGAGCCGCAAGATCTGGACGTCGTGACTGGGCTCGGCGCCAGACGAAGCCACGCTCGCGCGAATGTCCGTCATTTCCATGCCGCACCGTCCCTTACTTCGCCGTTCCTCACCTTCCCACTCTTCCCTTCTGCTTGCGTCCGTTGCCGCTGCCCGGCGTGTCGGCGCTGCGACTCTGCGCGGTGTCGTCGCGGTCCGAGCGCAAACGCGCCGCGCGCGACCGGTTCTCGTCGATCCCGATGGCCAGGTCGGCCTGCTCCGCTTCGAACTTCGCCCGCAGCGCGGCCAGCTCCGCCTCGAAGGCTGCACGCAGCCGCTCGAGGGTCCGTTCCTTGCGATCGAGCTCCTGCTCCTGCACGAGCACGGCCGCGCGCTCCTGAGCTTCCTGGGTGACCCGCGCGGACCCGGTGAGCACACCGCTCGGGCCCGCATAGACGTCGACGAGCTCCACGCCGTGGTCGGTCAGGAGGAACTCGCGGATCTGGTTGGAGTGTCCCATCCCGCGCGACTTGAGCACGTAGAGGCCGCGATTCCGCTCGCCGCTCGACTCGAGCGTGACCAGCAAGAGCCAGGTATCCACGAGCGACGAAATCGCCGTATCGGTCTGCTCTTGCTCATTGCGGCCGTGCGTGAGGCTGGTCATGAGCGCGGTGATCCCCTGCATCTTGAGGTAGTCGATCATCCGCGTCAGTGTGGCCTGGACGTCCGTCTCGTGCGCCACCGTCAGGAGACTGCTGACGGGGTCGAGCACCACGACGCTCGGCCGGAACCTGTCGACCGCCCGGTGCATCCGCGAGAGATGCATCTCGAGACCGTGCAGCGAGGGGCGGGCGGCGTGGTACTCGAGAAGGCCG
>Ga0126370_10001708_pt1 | contig 10115 bp, 7 predicted proteins | sample PanSoiMetaPlot_3_FD_92586 | JGI IMG/M metagenome (GOLD analysis project Ga0126370, IMG submission 92586) | Tropical forest soil microbial communities from Panama - MetaG Plot_3 | ecosystem: Environmental > Terrestrial > Soil > Tropical forest > Bulk soil | place: Panama | collected 2016-02-17 | reverse complement strand
CTGCGCGCGCGATCTCGGCAAGCCCCATGCGCTCCTCCAGCACCCGCGCGAGCGCCGGATCGGTGTGGCGATAGAGGTCGAGGAGCCGCATCACCGTGGTGTCGGTCGGCGGCGGCAGCCGCGGCGGCGTCCATGACATCACGGGCGCCGATCCGCGCACGACGAGCGGCGTCACTGGTCCGACCGCAAACGCCTCGCGCCCCTTCGGGCTGACCTGCCCGGCGGAGTCCAGGCCGGCGAGCGCGCGATTGAGCCAGCCCGAGTCGGCCGCGCCCGGCCGCACGAGCCCGCTTTCGAGCACGTCCTGGCCGTCGAAATGCGAGCGCTCGCGATAGGGTGAGGCGACCGCATGCACCACGGTGGCCTGGCCGGCGCGATACATCCGCTGCAGGTTCGGCATTGCGGGATTGAGCGCGAAGAACGAATCGAGCGCGAGCGCCGGCGCAGCGCCCTGCTGGCCGGGCGCCGAAGTCAGCGCCTTGTCGCCGCGCAGCCGCACCCAGTCGGGGTCGCCGATCGGCGGAACCGCCGCGAGCCCATCGAGCGCGCCGCGCAGGATCATGACCAGCAGGCGCGGATCGCGCCCGTCCGCGAGTGCACGCTTGGGCAGACAGGTCCAGGCGAACAGCACGCCGGAGGACAGCAGCAGCTCGCGGCGGCTGGGAGCGTGGATATCGAACGCCATGGTTACCTCCGCTGGAATTCCGACGACATCAGCAGCAGGGCGATCGCCTGCGGCCTGCTTTCGGCGCGACCGACCGCTTCGCGCGTCTCGGCCGCCGCGAGCGGACCGAGCGCCGTCTCCACCATCTCCTTCGGATCGACCGGAACGCTCACGCGGTGACCCAACTGATTGGCGATGTCGAGCCGTTGCGCGAGGCCATCCATCCAGGTCGCGCTGACATCGTCGAATCCCTTCGGCGCCGGCGGCCGCCACAGCGGCTCGCCCAACATGTTGAGCGCACCGATCAGCGGCTTGGCATCCGGCGTCGCGACGCCGGTCGCGCGCGCCGCCGCGACCAGCCATTCGGCCGGCCGCTTGAGCTTTTCCCGCGGCGCGTCCCAGGCGTCCGGCGACGCGATCAGCGCGCGGGCGAGCGCCTTGAGGTCGCCGTCCTGGCGCAGGAACGTGGCCTTCAGCGCTTCCACCAGCCGCGCCGGCGGCTCGTCGGCAACGAAGTGGCGTGCGAATTTCGTCGCGACGTGCTCCGCGGTCGCCGGATGGCGCGCGAGGTCGAGCAGCACGGCGCGACCCTGGTCGAAGCCGACACCGTCGTAGCTGCGGCCCGCCACCGTCTGCGCGCCGGGCTCGTGCATGCGTGGATTGAACGTGAACTGGCCGCCATGCTGGGGATCCCGCCGCGGCGGAATGATGGTCCAGCCGGTGATCACTCCGGCGAAGCTGGTGACGTCGGCCTGCGAGTAGCCGGTGCGCACGCCGAGCGTATGCAGCTCCATGATCTCGCGCGCGAGGTTCTCGTTGAGGCCCTTGCCGCGACTGAGACCGGCCATCGAATCCGGTCCGATCGAGCGCGCATTGTCGAGATAGTGCAGCATCGCGGGATGGGTCTCGACCGCGAGCAGCATGTCGGCGAACCGGCCGAGCACATGCGGCCGGATCGCCTCGCGCTCGAAGGCGCCGGCGATCGGCCGCACCTTGTCGGCAGAGACGCAGAAATGGTTCGACCAGAACCATACCAGCCGCTCGACGAACCCGGTCTCGGCATCGAGCGCGCGATCGAACCGCGCCTTGGCTTCTTCGAGATAGATCTGCTGCGGCACGCCCGGGGGCGGATTGCGCGGCGCCGCGTTGGGCATGGTCTCGCCGCTCGCCGGCGGGCCGGCGATCGCGGCAGCATTGGCGGTGGCGTTCGCGGCCGCATTGGCGGCCGTCCGGGCTTGCGGCTCCATGTCCTGCCCAGCCCGTTGCGCAAGGCGGGACGCCTTTCGCGCCTGACGGAAGTCGAAGGCGGCGCGCGCCGCCGCGCCGGAATCGAGCAGGTAGGGATCGTCGATCCGTGCCGCCGCCGGCCGGTCGAGCTCGGCGAGGAGCGCGCCGCGCGGATCGGACGACATTCTTGTGATCGCGTCGCCACGCGGCCCGAAGCCGAATCGGTGCAGCGCAAGTCCGGCGGCTCGCGGTCCGCTAAAGGATCCATTGGGCGCCATGGGGATTCCCGATCGTGTCCTCGCCCCCAAGCTCCCGTCACAATATGGCGGAAAAGCTGAACAGCTCCTGACTGGCACGTTAAGTTGCGGCTAGAAGCGACATTGTGTGACCGCTGTCACGGGTTCCGACCCCCTTGAACGAAGGCGCCGCCCGCGGCGACAATCCGCCCGGTAGCGGTGTCCCTTGGGAGAGCCTCATGCACAAACTGTCGATCCCGCCTCGCGTGATCGAACGCGTCATCGGACGCGCCGGCCGGCCGCATCCGTTCGACGTGATGGTACCGGCGAAGACCGCCTTCGTGGTGGTCGACATGCAGAACTACTTCATGAAGCCTGGTTTCCAGGGCGAGGTTCCGACCGCGCGCGCGATCGTCCCCGCCGTCAACCGCTTCGCCGCCGCGGTACGCGAGCTCGGCGGTCATGTCATATGGGTGAAGAACGCGACCAACGACACGCGCGAGAGCTGGAGCGTGCTGCACGACTGGCTGCTGACGCCGGAACGGCGTGATCGCCGCTATGCCAGCATGGACCACGACCATGAGGGCCATGCGCTGTGGGCCGAGCTCGACGCGCGGCCCGAAGACGCGCAGATCGTCAAGACGCGCTATTCCGCCTTCATCCAGGGTTCGTCCGACCTCGAGACCCATCTGCGCGAGCGCGGCATCGATACGCTGATGATCGGCGGGACCGCCACTCATGTGTGCTGCGAAAGCACCGCGCGCGACGGCATGATGCTGAATTTCAAGGTCGTCATGGTGCACGACGTGCTCGCGACATACACGGACGAGCAGCACAACGCGTCGCTCGCGGCATTCTATTCCAGCTTCGGCGACGTGCAGACCGCCGACGAGGCGATCGCCTCGCTCAAGCGCGGTCTGGGCCAGGCAGCGGCGTGATCATCACTGTCATTCCGGGGCGCCGGCGTAGCCGGCGAACCCGGAATCCATAGCCACGACTCGTCTTGGCAGGGGTCAAAACGACAAGAATGGATTCCGGACGGCCGGGCTTCGCCCGGCCGTCCGGAATGACAAGGAGGGAAGCCATGGTCCTCGAAATCGCGCAGATCGACGTCAAGGCCGGCATGGAGGACGAGTTCGAAGCCGGAGTACGCAAGGCGGCACCGCTGTTTCAACGCGCCAAGGGCTGCAAGGGCATGGAGCTCAAGCGCTCGACCGAGCAGCCGAGCCGCTATCGCCTGTTCGTGCAGTGGGAGACGGTCGAGAATCACACCGTCGACTTCCGCGGCTCCGCCGACTTCGGCGAATGGCGCAAGCTGGTGGGCCACTGCTTCGCCTCGCCGCCCGAGGTCGAGCATGTGACGCAGGTCGTCAAAGGATTCTGACATGGCCGCACGCCGTCGCGCCCGCTGGTTCGCCGCGCTGGTGCTGGTCGCGGCGCTGCTGCCCGCAGTCGCCGCCCGCGCGCAGTCGTCGCCCGGCCTCGCGGCGCTGATCGACGACCTCGTCGTCGCCAACCGCATCCTCTATCACCAGGGCGTGCTCGACGGCTTCGGCCACGTCAGCATCCGGCATCCGACCACCCCCGGCCACTTCCTGATGGCGCGTGCGATCGCGCCCGGACGGGTCGCGCGCGACGACATCCTCGAGTTCGACGCCGACGGCAAGCCGGTCAGCCCGGACGGCCCGCCGGTCTACGCCGAGCGATTCATTCACTCGGAGATCTACCGCGCGCGCCCCGACGTGAACGCGGTCGTGCACAGCCATTCGCCGACCGTGATCCCGTTCAGCGTCACGCAGGTGCCGTTGCGTCCGGTGGCGACGACGGCCTCGTTCCTGTCACCCAAAGTGCCGGTGTTCGACCTGCGCAGGGTCGCCGGCATGACCAATCTGCTGGTCGACGACGCGGCCCGCGGCAAGGCGCTGGCCGAGAGGCTCGGCACGCAACCGGTCGCGCTGATGCGCGGCCATGGCGACGTGGTGGTCGGGCCGAACGTGCGGCGGGCAGTGTCGCGCGCGATCTACACCGAGGTGAATGCACGCCTCCTGTTGCAAGCGATCACCCTGGGCGGGCCGATCGAGTTCATCGCGCCCGGGGAGGCGGCGCTGATGGAATCGGCGCGCGACGCCGCTCGCGAAGGTCACGGCGCCAATCGCACCTGGGACATGTGGAAGGACGAGGCACAGCGTGCGGCAGCGCCGCGCTGAGCGCGCCGCCGCGAGCGCACCTCAATGCCGATACGGTCGCGTGCGCCGCGGCGCATAGGCGTAGGGTGGCGAGGATCCGTTCGACCCATTGAAGCCCGGATTGGCCTGACAGAAACCGCCGATGCCCGACACGTCCTCCAGACATTGCTCGAAGGTCCAGAAAGAACACTCGCCGCCGGTGCTCGAATAGCGCGCGCACCACGGATAGGTCGGCGCAGCAGCAGCTGGCGTCGCTGCAGCGCCCGCAACCAATGCGGCAAACGCGAAGGGAAGCATTCGCATCCTCGTATCTCCTAGGTTTGGTGACGCACACGCGTCCAACTTGGAGAACGGCGCATAGTTGCATGGGATCGGCGCCCGCGATTGTACGCGTTTGCTCATTTCGCGACAGCAATTTTAAGCAAATGCGGGACAAGCAGGCAGCGCTACTCGCCCAGTATCTCGCGCCGTCGCTGCTCGGATTCCTCGGCGTAGCGCCGAAGGGTGTGCGCCTCGCTCAACAGCCCGATCGCCTGCCGCGTCGACGGAGAGTCGACTACCGCGAGCGATTCCGCCTCGGCGCGATCGAACGCGGCCGCCGCCTCGCGCACGTTCATCGACGGCAGCAGGACCGTGTCACGATGGTGCAGGATGGCGTCGACCGGCTTCTCCAGCGCCTCGTCGAGCCCATGCGCCTCCGGCACGATCACCATGCCGGCATAACCGCCGTCGGGATCGACCGCGATCACCTGCCCGGTCGAGCCGAGCGGGAACTGGTGGCGGAACGTCTCGATGGTGGTGTCGCGCTGCACTGTATGGAAATCGGGCCGCATCATGCGGCCGACCGTGAGGTCGCGGATCCAGCCGACATCGGCGGCGCTGCGGATGGTCTCGCCGCGCAGGTGGAAGCGCCAGGTCGCGAACGAGTAGCCGAAGATTTCGCGCGTGATCTGGGTCGCGATGATGACCGCGATCAGCACCGCAGTCGCGAGCCAGAAATCGCCGGTACTCTCCAGCGCGATGAATGTCATCGTCAGCGGCGCGCCGATGATCGAGGCCGACAGCGCGCCCATCCCGACGATGGCATAGACGTTGGGGTCGAGCATCAGCGCCGGCCATGCGGCATGCACGCCCGCCGCGAACAGCCGGCCGCCGAGCGCGCCGAGCAGCAGCGAGGCGAAGAACATGCCGCCGCGGAAGCCTGAGCCCAGCGAGACCACCGAGGCCGCGGCCTTGAGCGTGAAGATGAGCGCGATGACGTGGAGCGGCCGGTCCATCATTCCGGTGAGGTGCAGCGCGCCGTGCCCCGACGACATCACCTGCGGCGTGACCAGCGCCATCGCCCCGACCGCGAGGCCGCCGAGCGCCGGCCGCAGCGGCAGCCACAGCTTTGCGCGCTCGAGCAGCTGTTCGCACAGCGCGACGCCGCGCATCAGGCCGACGCCCACCAGCGCCGCGACGAGCCCGAGGACGCTCGCGATCACCAGGTCGCGGCCGCTGACCGGCGCGATGGCGTCCGCATAGATGCCGAGCGGCAGCGGCGCAAACACGCGCGCGACCAGGTGGCCGTTGAGCGCCGCGATACCGACCGGCACCAGCGCGGCGGCCGTGTAACCGCCCATGATCAGCTCGAACGCGTAGAAGGCGCCCGCGAAGGGCGCGCCGAATGCGCCCGCAATGGCGCCGGCGGCGCCGCAGCCGACCATGAGGCGAAGATCATTGCGCCGCATGTGAAAGCGGCGGCCGCACCAGGAACCGATGCTGCTCGCCGCCTGGGTGAAGCCCGCCTCGAGCCCGACCGAGGCACCGACGCCGCTCGACCATATCGTCTGCAGCGCGACGATCATGCTGCCGCGAAACGACATTCGTCCGCCGCGAACCGCGTTGGCCTCGATCGGATCGACGAAGCGCTCCGGTCCCCATCGCATCAGCGACAGGGCGGCGAGCCCGAGCACCAGGCCGCCGAGGCTCGGAACCAGCACGGCGGCGACCGGATTGAGCACCTCGGCTGCGGACAGCCGCATGCCCGGCGGCAGCAGAAAGAATAGCTGATGCAGCGACGTTACGATGCCGCTCATCACGGTGACGATCAGCCCGGCAACCGCGCCGACGATGGCGGCGAGCGCCACGGTTCCCGCCTCGCGCGCGCGCACCCAGGCGCGCAATCGACGCGGCACTTCCATCGCTGCCGTGGTCGCGGTCGTCATCATCGAGCGGGCTCAGGCTGCCGATGGCGGGTTCTTGCAGCGGTTTCAACGCATGCGCAACAGAAAGGTTGGCGCCGCTTTTGAATGACGTGGGAAAGCGGCGTGCGATGCCCTTCCCCGGCCACGATCGAGCGACCATATTCGCCACATGGCCAAGCCACCGTCGAAGCCGACATCGAAGCCGGCGTCCAGGCAGGCGTCGAAGCCGGCGTCGAAGCCTGCCTCCAAGCCCCCCAAGGATCCGGCCCGTCCAACCCGCGCCAAGGCGGCGCGTCCGGACCTGCCGCCGATCGGGCCGGCGCTCGCCGATCTGCTCAACCCGGCGATCAATCGCGGCGAGGCGGGCGTCGGCTCGCAGACCGGGCTGCAGCCGCCGCCCGACAATTCGCGCGACCGCCGCGCCGATTTCTCCGCCGCCCATCGGGCGCGCAAGTCGACACCGACCGGCTTCGGTGAGGCGCCGCAGTCGCCGTACCGCGACAATGCCGAACTGCGCGAGGCCTCGCCGGAACTGGCACGGATTCTCGGAATCGAGAGCGATGAAGGTGAGGAGGGCACGCCTTCACCCTCCCCTGCAGGGGGAGGGTCGCGCGCCGAAGGCGCGCGGGGTGGGGTGGCCGAGTCGCAAGGCAGCTCACCCCCACCCGGTCCGCTTCGCGGACCCACCTCCCCCCTCCAGGGGGAGGTGGGCGCAGAGTCTGCAGAGTCTGATACGAGCAAGTACACAATCGAGGGCGACCGCGACACGACGGTGCGCCGGGCCCGGCGGGCGCCAATTCCGCTGAGCGACACCGGTGTCGCCGCCACCGCACACTCGCTCGACAAACTGCTGCGCGAGGGCCGCCGCGAGTTCCTCGACGAGCGCGGCGCCCCGCGCATCTGGACGCCGCACCGGCCGCTGCGGCCGGAGAAGAGCGAGGGCGGCGTCCGCTTCGTGATCAAATCCGAATACGAGCCCAAGGGCGACCAGCCGCAGGCGATCGCCGAGCTGGTCGAGGGCGCGAGGCGCCACGATCGCACCCAGGTGCTGCTTGGCGTCACCGGCTCGGGCAAGACGTTCACGATGGCCAAGGTGATCGAGGCGACGCAACGCCCGGGCCTCATCCTCGCGCCCAACAAGACGCTGGCGGCCCAGCTTTATGGCGAGTTCAAGAGCTTCTTTCCCGACAACGCGGTCGAGTACTTCGTCTCCTACTACGATTACTACCAGCCCGAAGCCTATGTGCCGCGCACCGACACCTACATCGAGAAGGAATCGTCGATCAACGATCAGATCGACCGCATGCGCCATTCCGCCACGCGCGCGCTGCTCGAGCGCGACGACGTGATCATCGTCGCCTCGGTGTCGTGCATCTACGGCATCGGCTCGGTCGAGACCTACACGGCGATGACCTTCACGCTCAAGCACGGCGAGCGCGTCGACCAGCGCCGGCTGATCGCCGATCTGACGGCGCTGCAGTACAAGCGCACGCACGGCGACTTCGCCCGCGGCACGTTCCGGGTGCGCGGCGACGTGATCGACATCTTTCCCGCCCACTACGAGGACCGCGCCTGGCGCGTGCAGCTGTTCGGCGACGAGGTCGAGAGGATCGAGGAGCTCGATCCGCTGACCGGTCAGAAGACCGACGAGCTCGCCTTCATCAAGATCTACGCCAACTCGCACTACGTGACGCCGCGCCCGACGCTCCTGCAGGCGATCGCCGGCATCAAGGCCGAGCTGCGCCAACGGCTCGACGAACTGAACGGCGCCGGCCGCCTGCTCGAGGCGCAGCGGCTGGAGCAGCGCACCATCTTCGATCTCGAGATGATGGAGGCGACCGGAAGCTGCGCCGGCATCGAGAACTATTCGCGCTATCTCACGGGCCGAAAGCCGGGCGAGCCGCCGCCGACCCTGTTCGAGTACGTGCCGGACCATGCGCTGGTGTTCATCGATGAGAGCCACGTGACGGTCCCGCAGCTCGGCGGCATGTATCGCGGCGACTTCCGCCGCAAGGCGACGCTCGCCGAATACGGCTTCCGCCTGCCCTCCTGCATGGACAATCGGCCGCTGCGCTTCGAGGAGTGGGACCTGATGCGTCCGCAGACGGTCGCGGTGTCGGCGACACCCGCCGGCTGGGAGCTGGAACAGTCCGGCGGCGTGTTCGTCGAGCAGGTGATCCGTCCGACCGGGCTGATCGACCCGCCGGTCGAGGTGCGGCCCGCGCGCACCCAGGTCGACGACGTGATCGGCGAGGTGCGCGCGGTCGCGGCGCGCGGCTACCGCAGTCTCGTCACCGTCCTCACCAAGCGCATGGCCGAGGACCTGACCGAATACCTGCACGAGCAGGGCATCCGCGTCAGGTACATGCATTCCGACATCGACACGATCGAGCGGATCGAGATCATCCGCGATCTGCGGCTCGGCGCCTTCGACGTGCTGGTCGGGATCAACCTGCTGCGCGAGGGCCTCGACATCCCGGAATGCGCGCTGGTTGCAATCCTCGATGCCGACAAGGAGGGCTTTCTGCGCAGCGAGACCAGCCTGATCCAGACCATCGGCCGCGCCGCCCGCAACGTCGACGGCAAGGTGATTCTCTATGCCGACGCCGTCACTGGCTCGATGGAGCGCGCCGCCGCTGAGACCAACCGCCGCCGCGAGAAGCAAAGCGAGTACAATGCGGAGAACGGCATCACGCCGGAGAGCATCCGCCGCCGCATCGCCGACATCCTCGACAGCGTCTACGAGCGCGACCACGTGCTGGTGGCGACCGGCGACGGCGCGCATGGCGGTTTCGACGAGGCCGTCACGATCGGCCACAATTTCGAGGCGGTGATCGCCGATCTCGAGACCCGCATGCGCGAGGCCGCCGCCGACCTGAACTTCGAGGAGGCCGCGCGCCTGCGCGACGAGGTCAAGCGCCTGCGCGCCACCGAGCTCGCCGTCATCGACGACCCGACCGCAAAGCGCCCCGCCCTGCCCTCTCCCGGAGCGGGAGGGTCGCGCGCCGCAGGAGGGCGTGGCGGGGCGAGCGGTCCGCGCAAACCCACCCTCGACGAAATGGGCCCCGTGCCGGAGTCCGCGCCCTATCGCGGACCGCGCTCGACCCTGGGCAAGCCCGGCATGCGCGGCGGTTTCAAGCCGCGGCGGCGATGATGCGGTCCGCTAGCGCATATTCCGGCGAAAGCCTGCCCCGGACTTGATCCGGGGTTGGGCACCGGTTCGCCGATAGAAATATGCGCCAACCAACGAATCTAGCGGCGCAAACCTCGCTCCTTGAAAGCAGTCGTTCCGATTGGCGGCGTCATGGCGGCTGGACCGCATGCAGCAGCGCCTGACTTCCATCGCGGTGCGTAAATTTGGGGCAAACGCGCCGCGGATGTCGACACGGCGGACGGTTTTCCGCTATGACGAAACATCCACCAATGGCCGTTCATCCGGTTCGGCGCGATGCCGGACTGTGCTGCTCCGCGAGAGGCCCCGAAGACACGCATGCGAATGATGCTTTCACCCGCTGCCGGCCTCTGCGCGCTCGGCGTGCTCGCTCTCCTCGCCGGCTGTGCCGGCGACTCGGCCACCACAAGCCTCGCCCCGAACGCGTCCGCCGCACCCGTGGCG
>Ga0126370_10001707_pt1 | contig 10116 bp, 6 predicted proteins | sample PanSoiMetaPlot_3_FD_92586 | JGI IMG/M metagenome (GOLD analysis project Ga0126370, IMG submission 92586) | Tropical forest soil microbial communities from Panama - MetaG Plot_3 | ecosystem: Environmental > Terrestrial > Soil > Tropical forest > Bulk soil | place: Panama | collected 2016-02-17 | reverse complement strand
CCGTCCGAACACGGGTAGTACTTCAGCATATTGAGACCAGCGCTATTGAGCGGGAGACCGCTCGGATTGATAACCGGGCTGGCAAAGTCGGCCAAAGCGGCCGCCAGATCTCCTTGCGTAGGGATAAGCACGTCGTACGGCTCAAGCGCTTTGTTGCGCTGCCCCTCAAACGCGAAGAAGAAGAAAGTGCGGTCCTTGACGATCGGTCCGCCGATCGTGCCTCCATAATTGTGGTTGTGATAAGGAAGCGTTTCCGTGGTGAAGTAATTCTTAGCGTTGAGCCAGTCGTAGTCTCCAAAGTAAAAAGCCGTTCCGTGAAACTTGTTGGTGCCGCTCTTGAGCGTGACGTTAATCGCGGCCCCGCCCTTAACTCCATTCTCTGCCGTGGGAAGCTGCTGGACCGTGTACTCAGAGATGGAATCGTTGCCCAGAACAGACGCTGGAACGCCTAACACACCGGGCTGCCCGACGACTTCGCTGCCGTAGAAGCGGTCATTGTTGGGCATGCCATCGATCATGTAATTGTTCGAAGTAGTGCGCTGTCCACTGATGCTGACGTCCAAGAAGCCGCCACCTGGGGAGCGCTGCACGCCGGGAGTAAGGGCCAGGATGGACTTGAAGTCACGACCTTCCGTCGGAAGATCTACGATGGACTTGGTGTCCACCTCGTTGTTTACGCCGGGAGAGTACTCAACCAGTGGAGTCGCGGCTTCGACCGTGACCGTCTCCGTGCGCTCGCCAAGCTGCAGCTGGAAATCAGCGGTGGTGATTTTGGCAACGCTGACCGTTACGCTGCGGACGGTGGTCTTGAATCCTTGCGCGGAAACAGTGACCTTGTAGATGCAAACGGCCATGTCCGTCATCCGGTACTCGCCAGCGTCGCCGGAGGTTAGGGAGCGCGTTTGGTTTGTGTCGGGACAGATCGCGGAAACATTGGCGCCTGCGACGGCGGCGCCAGTCTGATCCATTACCGTTCCGGTAATTTCACCGGTGATGTTTTGAGCGGAAGCAGATACAGCACAAGCAAGAACTAGTAAAACGAATACACTATGGCGAAGCAACCAGCCCTGCATACCGACCCCCCTCGAGGAACAACTTTGGAGCCCATCTTACAAATCTAAAGTGCAATCAGTTTTAGGACAATTAATGTAAAGAGTCAAGAAAAGTGTTTCTAAATTCACGCCTGCTGGTGCTAGGAGACGGAAATCTGACACATTTGTAGCGCGACGGGCATCTCATTACCAGCGTTCTCTAGGGAGCCCACAGGGAAAGTCAGGCAACCGCTGCGGATCATGGGGCTCGCAACTCGAGGGCGCACGGATATACCGTATCGGATACCGTACCGGACACAAGGGTGACACCTGGCTCTTTACCTCGTGATTCCCAGGGCATGATTAGCCCCCCATGAAATTAGGCCCAATAGCCCCGGGTCCGCGCGGCGACTTCCTGTTGGGAAACCTACGGGCGTTTCGCCGCGATGTTCTCGGCTTAATGCTTAAAAGTGCACGAGAATACGGCGACGTGGTCCGCTTTCGCCTGGGCCCGCTGGTTGTTCACTTGCTAAGCCATCCGGATCAAGTCGAATATGTCCTGCAATCCGCGCGAAACTATGACAAGGCCACGCGTAGCTCGGCCAAGATAAGCTCCATTTGCGGCAGCAGTCTGCTCACGAGCAACGGCGAACCTTGGAAGCGTCAGCGCCGCCTGATGCAGCCATCGTTCCATCGCCAGCAAATCGCCGGTATGGGGGCGGACATGATCCTTCTCACAGCCGGCATGTTAGAGCGCTGGCAGGCGGCTCAGCTCAGGGGTCAAGCCGTGGACATCGCCGCGGAAATGATGCGCCTTACATATCGCATCGTCGCCAAGACGCTGATGGGAGCGGAGGGCGAAAGCGATTCGAGCGCCATCGAGCAAGCGATTACCGCCTTACTCGCCCATACCTATCGGAGATGGGGCAAAGTCATCGACTGGCCGGCCTATGTGCCTACGCCCGGCAATCTTCGCTTTCGCCGCGCCTTGCAAGTCGTGGATCAGATTGTATACCGCATCATTGCGGAGCATCGGGCGGACCGTGGTAAACGCAATTTTCTATCTGCGTTGCTCGAGGAGCGCGACGGCGAAACTGGAGATGCTTTCAGTGACTCCGACCTGCGCAATGAATCGATAACCTTCCTGCTGGCCGGCCATGAAACGACCGCCAATGCCCTCGCCTGGACATTTTATTTGCTGTCCCAGAATCCGGACGTCGAACAGCAATTGCGGGCCGAGTTGTCCACGGAACTGGGCGGCCGCCCGCCTACCGTCGAGGATTTGTCGCGGCTTAGCTTCACCACCATGGTGATCCAGGAATCGATGCGGTTGTACCCGCCCATCTGGGCGCTCGAACGTCGCGCCATCGCCGACGATTTAATCGGAGGGTTTTTCATTCCCGCAGGTTCGAGCGTGGTGATTAGCCCCTACGTGGTGCATCGCAAGGAGGAGTTTTGGCCGGAGGCGGAGCGTTTCGACCCGACGCGGTTCAGCCGTCGGCAGCGAGCTTATATTCCGTTTGGCAGCGGGCAACGGCTGTGCATAGGCAGTGAGTTTGCAATGATGGAGGCGCGGTTGATTCTGGCCATGGTCCTGCAGGCCTGGCATCTCGAATTCCTGCCCGGCGACGCGGTGACGCCGGAACCAGGCATCACGCTCCGTCCTAAGAACGGGCTGCGCATGCGCGTGAGCCCTGCCCGCTAACAAACCTATCTGACATGCCTGCGGAGTTCACGGATTAACGCTGCGTAGTCGACTTTGGCGTTGTGGCGCCGGTCGACGGGGATGGTTTCTAGGGCGACTACTTGATCTAACTGCGCCCAGGAGAGCGCATTTTGCACCGTTTTGGACGACACCGGCTCAGCAGCCTCAACCGCCAAAATACGGCGTCCGTCAAGTTGCGCGAGAGCGGCGCGAAGGATAGAGGGATTCTGCATAGCAGCGCACTCGACTGCAAAAGGATACAGAGTGCCCCGTCTGTCTTGGACCTTCCCGCTGCATCGGCCGAGCAGCCACAACCGACCGTCGCCGTCCAGGTAGCCGAGGTCGCCAGTTCGATGCCAGCGCACTCCATCAACCTCGAACTTCGTTTCCAGGTCACCGTCGCCATGGAGATAACCTGCCAACACATGCCCGCCTGATACTACGATCTCGCCGGGCTCGCCGCAGACCATGAGCAAGCGCTCGAAGGCCAGGGCGTCCAGGGGTGGCAGCGGTACGCCCCACTGCTCGCGCACGATGCGCAAAGAGATGGCGGACACCGGTCGGCCGGTAAGGAGCCCTTTTCCTTGTTCCATAGCCTCGAAGTCCGCTTGTGAGATATCCGACAGCGCTATTTCGGCCATAGGTTCCGCTTCGGTCGAGCCGTAGACAGCAACAATTTTGGCTTGTGGGAATACCTGCTTTGTTCTCCGGAGAAGCGCCGGGAATACCGGCGCGCCACCGATATAAATGGCGCGCAGGGAAGACACTTGCTCGCCACTTCGCTGACATGCATCCAAAAGCCGCAGTAAGAACGCGGGCGAAGCGGCGGTTGATGCGATTTCGTGGCGTCGAATTTGCCCTAGCACCGGACCGGCAACGATTTTGCCAGGCGACCTTAGATCCGCGTCGGGTAGGACGCTGGTGACGCCCGAAGCGAGATTGGAAAGCACAAAGATCGGCAACGTTGTCAGGTCGCGGCTGCCCGGTTCTAGCGAAAGGTTTTGCGACAGAGCCTTCTGTTGTTCGAGCAAGAAGCCGTGCGTCCGCAAGGCCGCCTTGGGTTGTCCGGTGCTCCCGCTCGTGAAGGTAACCAGTGCAGGGGCATCGTCTCGGAGCGAGACGATGTCTCGCGGGGGAATCGTCGCCCCGTCAAGGTTGAGGCGGCGGGCACCGGGGAACCAGGAGAAACAGAATGCCTTGGGAACATGGCGCAAAGCTGGTACGGCCCATCGCAGCAGCAGCGCGCGCGGACTACCGAAAAAGGCTTTCGGTCGAAAGATCGCGCAGCAGCGAGCGATGTGGTCGCGCCCGGCCGAGGGATCCAAAAACATCGCAACACAGCCCAACCGGAATAGCGCGATTAAAACGAGGTACAGTTCGGCAGCCACCGGGTTGAGAAGCAGAACACCATCGCCGGCTCTTAGGCCCGCGCTCTTGAGTTGAGCCGCAACACGGGCGGTCGCCACATCCAATTCACGAAAGCTGTAAAAACGGTCACGATTGCCCCGCACATCGATGATGGCGGCACTATCTCCCCTTTCTTCGGCTTGCTGCAAGAGGATCTCGGCGATATTCATGTCGCCAGAGCCTTCGCATAGAGCGCATACTTGCGCATCACCGACGCATAATGGCGGCTGATTTTGAGCGATGTATTGTCTTCGAACATCAGCGCATGAATGCAGCGGCGAAACTCCAAGCGATGGCCGATTTGCTGTGCGCGCGCAACCAGCAGCGAACCCAATCCGCGAAGCTCGGGGGCCGGAAGGGTGGAAACGGTTTTGATGATGAATGTGTCGACGGCAACGCCGCGGGCCCTTTGGGCAAAGTCGGGAATCGCAAACAGATAGCCAACGCACTGGCCGTCCCGTTCGGCGATAAGCACGAGTTCGGGACGCGCCACCGGCAACACCGGTTCATACATGGCGCGAAACTCAGCTTCCGGAATCTCCGTGTACAAGAAGTTGTTCCGGAAGGAAACACGGCTGACCGAATAGATCCCCGCTAACTCGCTGCCTAGATCAGAATTTGCCGAACGAATGACAACTCCCGCGGCTGCAATTTTTTGCTCCATCGCATCCAAGCGTGGGTCATCGCGTGACAGATCGCTGTTGAGGGCCGAGAAATACCAAGCAAGCGGCGAAAAACCGGATTTTTCAAATTGCAGCGGCCACTCCGGAGGATTGGAAGGCTCCATAAAAAAAGGCGGATGGTCTCCGCGCTCCAGAACGAATCGATAACTCCGCCAGGTATTGCCGTTCATCGGACCAATGGCGATGGTACAGCGCGCGGCACGCAGTCTTTCCGTTGCCGCCGCCAGTAACAACTCGGCAGCTTCATAACTGGACGAAGCGTAGTGACCGATGACTCCTACGCGGTGTTGCTGGCTTGCCGGTACCCGGTTCCACCAGAGCGAGCAGCGTGCCTCTGCGTCGCCGCCGGCGGATACTGCGTATAGGTGAACATCGGCGCGCTCGCTTGCAAATTGCGCAGCGTTGAACGGTGGCAAGCGTTTCGCATGGTCCGCCCAAAGGGCGATCTCAGAAGCGGCCGCAGAGTCGAGCACCTGCATATCAGAACCACCTCGCGGCCACAGTCGCTATGAACACAATGCAGGCTTGCCGCAGCCAGCGGACGGAACTTGTCGGGAATGTGCCTTGCTCGCGCGGTTCAGATAGGTAAAATCCGGCGAAGGCCAAACCAGAGATCGCCAGCGCCACAGCCGCTTGCAGGAGTGGGGCGCTCGAACCGCCCTCGATCAAAATATAGGGTCCAAACATCAGGGCCCACGACGCCAGGACAGAGACAACCGCCCCGGCCAGCGCGGACGAGAATCGGGAATACAAGAAGTTCCAGGCGATAACGGCGAGGTGGATGGCGAATGCCAGCGTGTAGGGAAAAAGAAAACCGGGCTTCTGCCAAATGCGAAACAGAAAAAGCCAAACGAATCCGACCGAAGCGACGCTCAAAACGGCGTAGACACTGTGCGTGCGGTCCGACTCGGATATCTTTCCCGGAAAAAAGAGCGTGTAAGTTAAGAACAGAATGGCCGGCGATACCAGCCACTGCCAGCCGCCCACCGCCCAGGACACATACAGCACCAGAGCTGCGGCAAGCAACGCGCTGCCCTGTAAGGTAGTTTTGCGGCCGTAAGCGGTCACGAAGAGAACCAATAGTGCCGCGACGCGGAAACGGTTCCACAGCTCGACCAAGGGCATCGCGAGGTACAGACGCAGCAGGATGAATACGCCCAGAGGAATGAAGACGTTGTCCAGGCCCCGCCACGCAATCGCCTCCAACAACATCACAATCAGAGCAATATCAAGGGAGATAAGCAGGGTCTCGATGCGTCCGGCATCGGCGAAAATCACCAGAGCGACGTTCACGCTGAAGAACGCAGCGCAAAAAAATGCGATGGAGCCTTCGATGCTTTTCCTAGCGCCGCTCGAGGCATATCCGTGCTTTCCATACTCGGCGCCGGTAAGCGCAGCAACGGTATCGGCCAGTGTGAGTACTACGAGCGGAACGGTGTACAAAAGCTTGTTACCATGTGCCAGCTGGTAGAGCAAAGCCACCGAAAGGGGAAAATATAGCTCTCCCCAGGATTTTCGCGACACATCGTCGACTACGCCCGATAGATAACGCCGCGCCAGAGGCATCGAGCGCATCGCTACCAGCAGTACAATCGACAACCCGCAAGTCAAGAACACCGGAACGCGACTTGAGAATATCCACGGAAACGTGATCGATATCAGGCCGGTTCCGATGTGCGCGAGTTTACGCAGCCACTCGCCATCGGCGCCCGCCAATTTACGGTAGAGACGCAAAAGGAGCAGCATCCCTAGGGCGCAGGCCAACACCGCTCCCATGGCCAATGCATCTCGCAGCGTCATGCCACTTCCTCCACAATCAGCGCGCTATAAAAGAACGCCTGATCGCGGGCAAAAAGCCGCGAGCTCAATTCCGGGAGTGGCCGCACACACGCGGCCATCGACTCGGGGCGGCTACGCGGTGCGAGCATATTCCAATAAGCCAGCCGGGCTCCGGACCGGGCCTTCGATACGATCAGCTTAAGCAGTTGCTCGTACGATGTAGACGACATGTACTCGAAAATGTCGCTCAAATTAAAACAATCGAACTTTCGATCTTGCCCGAGTGACTCTTCGAGCGATCCTTGGCACCACTCGAGACGATCGAGATTGCGGCGAATACGCTCGAAATTCTCTTCCCGGAGTGCTGCGGGCAGGATGCTGCTGTAACGCCCGGTAAGGATCCAGTGAATGTAGGGATTTTCCGCCGGCTCTAGTTCAGTCAACGCATATTCCGCGCGTTTGAGAATGCGATCCGAAACACTGCCCTTAACGTAGCGAAAAAACTCCGGATCGCGTCCGAGCAGCCCCAGCGCTTTCCGGGAAAAGAACAGACGAAACATCACTCGCCAGCGCAGATTGTTCCAATGCCGGTCGTAGAAGCAACGGCGCTCCTCACGGGACTTCGCGCGAAGCAGCTCCCGCACACGGTCGCCGGACTCTACCAGAGGAAGCACTCGCTCGCGGAAGATTCGGAAATAGTGTTCGAATTTGCCCGCCGAACCGATCCCGGCGGCGATTAAATCCGGCCGTTCATCCCAGAACCCGCGGGCCGAGCGCGACAGATAGTTGCGGCAAGCCTGATAGAGCCGCAGTCGATCGTTGCTTTCCGTAGCTCCGATCAAAGCCAGCAGCTCTTGATGTTGCAGCCCGCGATATGCGGCAGCCCGCAATTCAAGGCAAGCCAGCTGTGCGGCGCTCAGATCGAGCGCCACCACGGTCTCCGGATCACGCGACAGGAGCGCCAGAGTGTTGTCTCCTGCAGATGCGATCGACAAGCAGTGCTTTCCGGGCCCCGGGTCGAGCGCTGCAAGCAGGACGTCCGCATCTTCCCAGCATTGCGCATATCGAATGCGTGAAAAGTCGGCACGCTCGGCTGCTTCGCTACGCATTGCCGTCCCGGGCGAGGCGGCGGATGATTCCGGCCCCGCCATCCAGCTCTACTTCATCTCCATCGCCGAGCCACTCGAGCAGCCCGGGCACGGAAATTACCGCCGGAATCCCGAGCTCGCGCGCCACGATGGCGGAATGGGAAAGCAGGCTGCCGCGCTCGACCAGCAAGCCCTTCGCCAATGGAAACAGCATAATCCAGCCCGGATCGGTGTGATCGGCCACTAGAATGCATCCGAGAGGCAGGCGTGCTTGCCTGGGATCGCGCACCACGCAAACCGGTCCACGCACGATCCCCGGACAACACCCGAGACCTTTCCGCTCTTCACCGCCGCTCGCCGTTTCCGGGCTTGTTTTGGCTGGCTGATGTGCTTGCGCATGATAGACAGGGCCGCGAGTGGCGAAGCGATCGGGAGGGGCGGCTCCGTCGCGATAGGCCGCAAATTCCTGCTTTCTGACGCTGACGAGCGAACGTAGATTTGCGGTAGACGCGGTGCCCTCATGGAAGGCCAGAATCTCACCAAGCTCGAGGTAAAAGATGTCGCGGGCCTCTTCAAGGCAAGCGAGTGATTGCAAGCGCTTTCCGACCTCCAGAAAGAGGCGGCGCACGGTTCCAAACAGTCGCGTGCGCTCGAAGCGCAGATTCTCGCGGTTGCGTACCCGCTTGCGGGCTTGCCGCATGAGCCAGAATAGCGTAAAGCGACGGATGGGCGACCCGGCCAGCGCCGCCCGCATCTTCTCTTCGGCTTCACGCCCAGGGGACATTTCGGATTGCCGTCTTCCGGCAATCAAAGGCCCGGCCGCACCTTCGGCCCGCGCTGCCTCGCCGATATTTCTCAGGAGCACCTCTGGATTTTCATGGAGTGTCTCGCTCTCAAGCTTCAGCTCTTCAAGACATCGATCGCCGAACTTGGCCAAGTAAGCTTCGTAGAGCGCGGCAAATTCGGGATAGCGATGCAGCAGGCGCAGCGCCTCGGCTAGGGGAGCTTCCCTCAGTGCAGTCGCCAACCCGGGATTTGCTGCAGCGACCCGGGCCATCTCCTCAACCCGCGCCGCAGGTTCGAGGCTGATGATGTTCCCTTCACCGCGTATCGCGTCATTGGCCAGCGTGCCGTCGGCGTCGCCGCACCAGCGCGTCGCGGCTTTGCGAAAGGCGCCGTGTAAGATCATGGCGAAAAAATCGTTGACCAAAGGCGCATCCCAGCGCGACAGCAGCTGCTTTTCCAGCTGGTGGTAGTGTGCTATCAATTCGTCCGAACGCATGTCCGCGAACTGTGGTTCGGGCGGAGCGAGCGCCTGGTTGAGGCGAAGTTGAAATCGCTCTATCTGGCCGTCCAGAGTGAAATAGTTCTTAAGCAGACCAAATACCGTGCGCAGGGTGCGCAGACCGTCAATGATCCGGTCGCGCGTGCCAGCCTCGAGTGTGAGTTCGGACGCCAGCTCATCGGCCAGGCTCTCGCGCACACCCATCATTTGTTCCATAAAGCGGCGATTCAGGGTGAATCCCGGCAGGAGCGCCAAGACCCGGTACCAATTCAACAGATTGTAGTAAATGCGTCCCTCGATAAGCCCGAGCATCCGAGCAAAGGTGCGCTCGTTGGCTGCGATTTTGCTCCGCGGAACGCTCATGATGACGCAGAACTGGCGATACACGCCCTGGTACACGTAGCGCGCGAAAGAGAAGGTCAGCGGCGTGGTAACGCCGTTGTAGCTTTCCGTGATGTTGCTGTTGTCCCAAAGATTGAAGGCGCCTTCGGGATCGGCGAGGTGGCCAAGCGTGGTGATTGGACGCGACTGCAACAAAAATAACTGGTTGCTCTCGATCGCCCACTCGATATCTTGCGGCCGGCCGAATACGGCTGCAGCGCGACGTGCGAGCTTGGCCACGGCAATGGCCTGTTCGTCTGTAAGCGCTGGTCGCGAGTTTTCCGCATCGCCCACAGGCGCCGCCGAGACGCCCTCACGAGCCGCGGGATCAAAAACGTGCACTATATTCTTGCGTGCAATCGCTCGTTCCGTGACCGTGCCGCCACGATCGACCTTGAAGACATCCGCCGCGGCTTCGCCACCGACCAGTGCAGTTCCCATACCCGGTATTGCCGAAACGACCGAAAGGGAGCGCCGGCCGCTGACTGGATCAGCGCTGAACGCCACGCCCGAGACATCCGCGTTCACCATTCTCTGCACAAGCACGGCCGGCACGGACCGTTCGGAAGCCACTAACCTATGCTGGCGGCGGTACTCAGAAACGCGGGGGCTAAAACCCGAGAGCCATACGGCGGCGATTTTGCTGGCGATGTCTTTCACATCGACAAACAAAAAGGTATCGAATTGTCCAGCGAACGAATGTTCGAAGCTGTCTTCGTCGACCGCCGAAGACCGGACCGCAAAGCGTCTGCCGTCT
>Ga0126370_10001703_pt1 | contig 10139 bp, 10 predicted proteins | sample PanSoiMetaPlot_3_FD_92586 | JGI IMG/M metagenome (GOLD analysis project Ga0126370, IMG submission 92586) | Tropical forest soil microbial communities from Panama - MetaG Plot_3 | ecosystem: Environmental > Terrestrial > Soil > Tropical forest > Bulk soil | place: Panama | collected 2016-02-17 | reverse complement strand
GGACGCTCATCATCGTCCGAGCCCTGATGAACGGGCCCCAACGGTACTCCGATCTCCGCACCTTCATGGTGGGATCAGGGTCGAACCTCCTCGCCGATCGACTCCGCCGACTGGCCGACGTCGGTATCGTTACCCGAAGCGCCGGATCGCGTGCAGGCAGCAACGTCACCTATCAACTGACCGATCGTGGTTGGGCTCTCGCGCCTGTCATCGAGGACCTCGTCCGATTCGGTCTGCGCGCCCTAATTACCGGTGCTTCCGACGGCGCGGCCCCTTTTGACCGAGAGGTCTTCGACCACGGATGGGCCATGGCCGCCCCCCAGGTCGCCGTCAACGAGAGCTACGAGTGGACTGTTGACGATATCGTCTTCACCTTGGAAGTCATCGTCGAAGGACTCCAAATTGTGCGTACCCCCGGCCCTGCCAAGCGGCCCGCCGTAAAGCTACGGACAACTGCTGAGACTTTCGAGCAGGTCCTGGCCCAGAAGAGCTCACTCGGCCAGGCAGTGCGTTCCAAGGGTCTGACTATCTCGGGCCGACCGGCTGCGATAGAGCGCATGTTTTTCGCCATTGGCTTCCCACCGGACCAGATCAAGACCCTCAACGATGCAGCAACTGGTTGATCAAGCGGCCCGTGGTCTGCCGGCAAGGTTCGCGTGGCCGGATCCTCCGGGAAGGATGACGTTTATGGCGCTCGCAATCGCTCAGCTCACGACTTGGCAGACGTAGTCGAGACTGGTCGTGAGAAGCGCCGTTGGCGGCTCCCGGAGTTCAGGTTGATCTCCGGTCTGTCCCGAAGAGATCGGGGCCGCCCGACGCCGGCACCCGAATCGGCTGGCAGCTACGTAGCCACGCTCATGCTTGGTGGGGCTGGGCGGGGTCGAGGCCTGTGTGGCAGCCTGGCTTCACCCGCGAGCTCGCCTGGGTTCCTCATCAAAGCAGTCCGAGCCTGCTGAACTAGTCGGGAACCCTCAAGCCATTCTTGTAGTGCAGCATCAGCATCCGGTTCGTCAGGCTGGTGGCGATGCAGCATGAGATGCAGCTGTGTCCGGCTGAACGTCGGCGATCCGGCGGGCGTGGCGGCTGGCTATCCGTCCTGCGGCAGGTCGCTGATCATCTGGATCACTTCGGTGCGGTCATAGCCCCGCTGCGGTGCGAACGCCAGCAGCTGCCGCACCTGAGTCAGTACGGCGCCGTGCTGCGGCGTGCCGGCTACCGTGATGCCGCGCCCGCGCCGGAACTCCAGCAATCCCTCCCCGCGGAGCAGGTGCAGCGCCGTTCGCGGGCCGCGAACTCGGCGACGGCCGCCACCGACAGCGGCCCCGACGACCTCGGCGTCAAGATGCTTCACTGGCTCCGCTCCGCGAGCGCCCAGCTGAACCGCTCAAGGCGGCGATCAGAGCGCTAAAGGTAGTCAGCGACGACGGCGAGCGGCCCACGCCAGACGAAGTCAGCCGGTTCCGCGAGTACGAGCCGCCAGAGAAACGAACTGCCCGTCGTCCTGTCGGTCGGCATTTCCTGGCGCGGGCCCGGGGTCGCTTCGCGATCCCGGCAGTCCTCACGTAGTCCACAGTTTCGAGTTGCTGATCATCTACCGGAGCCAGTGGCCTCCGGACGTGACCGGGGACGACCTGAGCAACGCCGACCACGCCAGCGCCGCAATGCTGCACGCCTGGGATATCTCGGAGAAGCTGAACGGCCTCAAGGTCAACGGCCGGCCAGTCACCCAACTGGGCGAGCAGTTCCGCGACCACGGCTTCAACGGGCGGGCATGGGTGCCCGCAGGCGATCTGGTCGTCGGCGACCAGGTCGCGACTCTTGACTGGCCTGGGATCGAGAACTCCGAACAGCAGACCGCGCGGGCGACCATTGTGGACGCGGCGCCGCAGATCACTGCCCTCTGGCAATGCCGCACCGCCGCTGGCCGACTCTTATCCCGGCGCGCGAATGTCCAATCTGTGAGCGGCTATCGCACGCTCCGGCTCGGAGCTGGCGCCTGACAACGCAAGTCCTCTAACGCCTAATGCCACATTGCCTTGTAGGCTTCGACTCAACGCTTAACGGTCGCTCGTGCCCTTAACGCCTACCTTCTGGCTGGGTAGCCTGCGCGGGAGAAGTGAATTTAGCTCGGATTCAATCACCTGCGCAGCGGCGACATAAGACGCAGCCTCCGAAGGAGTCGGAGTTACGTTCGGGCGCTGCTTGATGTCATAGTACAGGGATCTTAGTTTCTGAACTGTTACTTGTAGGTCAGGATTAACCACGCCAGCATTAATTAGCGATTGCAGGCGCTGAGGCGTTCCGTGATCGCCAGTAGTAACATTTGCGCGCGCGCAAAGATCCTTTACTGAGCTACGTACTCGACGCCAAGCATGATTTACCGCTGCCACAGGATCAGTGGTGGCAAGAATCGCAAGATTCGTGCCAGCATTTTCGCCACCTGCATAACTTTCCAGAACCTGTGTGGCTTCGTCGCCGACAGCGCGGCCGGCGTGTTCCATGATATCCTCAAGCGCAAGTTTGACGCCCTGCGGGCCAACCTCAGCGCTTCGTATCTTGCCAATCAGTTGCGACAAAGGTTCCCGAAATAGCCACAGAATCAAAATTGCACTGAGTGGCCAGGCGAACCCACCGAGCGCTCGAAGGATTGCCGAGGCGGAGGCCGCATTTCCAGCCGTGATGACGGCACCCAGCGCTCCACCGACCACCGCACCAGCGGCAGCGGCCGCGGCTACGAGAGCTGCTGGCGGCCTTCGGCGTTGCTCGCCACGGCCCGGATCATCTAGATCCGCGCCGGCAGGGCCGGAGCCGTCAGCTATGGTCTCAACCGGTTTCCCTGTGTGCGGCCTTCTTGCCCAAGCCATTCGGCAACCCATCCTTTCATATGCCGAAGTCATTCTGTCAGCCATCAGAACTATTGTCAGCCATCAGAATTCAAGTCCGCCAAGCGAAGGATAATCAGCCCGACTCGCGCGACGCCTTCCTGCACGTCTCCCGACGCTGCATTGATCAGCACATGGACGTCGAATCCGCCGATCCGCGGGTCACCCAGCGCCTCAGCCAGCTCGGCTGCATCGTGCCCGGGAGCGCGTCACGACCGCAAATCGGTTGAGGCCGACCAGCGAATCTCGATGACGCCACTGGCTTGTAACGGATCTGCTTCCGCAATAGGCCATGCCGTTGGCCGCCGCCGCCGTGGCAGCACTAAGCGGCCCTGGCTATCATGTCAGCGTTTCCGGCCACGGATCGGTCTGGCACGCCAATGTCATTATCCCGGGAAGTACCGGTGAAGCCGACGGCGAAGACGAACGCGGGCTCCAAACTTCTGTCCACGGGTGACAACCGCGCTCAGCAGCTGTCCTGCTCCGGCACCCACCCCAGCCGCCTCGGCGGGGGGAAGACCTTTGACGACACCCAACGAAAACCCTATTGCGGCCCCGGCTGCCGGCCCTGCGAACTGGCTGAAGATTTCGATGGCCGCAGCTGTGCGAGTAACCTGGCTGAGCTTGGCCTGGCCCGCGCCGACGAGACCACCGGCAAGACAGGCTGAGCCGGCTGATCCGGCCCTGGGCTGCGCGCCTCGCTGACGAGCCCAGCGCCGATCACGGAGCGTGACCTGCCGCCTATAGCCCTCACCGAGACGCAAAGGGCCGATTCGCCGGAGAACGTGACCGGCCCATGGCGCTATGGGCGGATCGCCGGGGCCAGCCACTGGATGCAAGGAGGTCCCCGACACAATCAACCGGCTTCCAGTCGACTTCCTCCCAAGCGAGGCCGCCGCGTCCCCAACGGGCAGTGGGTAACTGGGCCCGTTAACGCTGTCGGTGCCGTCTGGGCGCCCCGCTACACAGCGCCTACGGCCTGCTGCGTCCTCGCGTCGAACAGGTACAGGCGGCCCCGCTCCAGGCCAAACCGGATCTGTTCTCCGGGCTTCACCGCTGCGTCCGGGCTGGCCAGCACGGAGAACCGCTGGTCAGTTCCCGTCGCCAGTCCGATCAGCACCTCCCGCCCCAGCATCTCCACGTACTCGGCCCGGCCATCGATCGGCCCGGCGAGGCTGTTACCGTCGACCCACAAATGCGCATGCTCGGGACGGACCCCGACGATAACGTCGCCGGATATCCGGTCCGCCAACCCGCGAGCACTGTCAACGGTGATCGAGACCCCGCCCCGGCTCAGCACCATCTTCTCATCGTCCTTCGAGGTAACGCCGAGCGTGGCGAAGCTCATCGACGGGCTCCCGATGAACCCAGCCACGAATACATTCGCCGGATGTTCGTACACGGCGCGGGTGTCGCCTACCTGCTCGAGCGCGCCCTCCCTCATCACCGCGACGCGGTCGCCCATCGTCATCGCTTCGACCTGGTCGTGAGTGACGTAGATCGTGGTGGTCCCGACTTGCTCATGAAGGCGCCTGATTTCGGTCCTCGTCTGCACGCGCAGCTTGGCGTCGAGATTAGACAGCGGCTCGTCCATGAGGAATACCTGCGGCTGACGGACGAGTGCGCGCCCGAGCGCGACGCGCTGCCGCTGCCCGCCCGACAGCGCGCGCGGCTTCCGCTGCAACAGCGGTGCTATGTCGAGCATTTCAGCAGCACGGCCGATCCGGCGCTCGATCTCGTCCCGGGGCATCTTGCGCGTCTTCAGGCCGAACGCGAGATTGTCCCGCACGCTCATCTGGGGATACAGCGCGTAGTCCTGGAACACCATCGCGATATCCCTGTCCCGCGGTGGGAGCCGGTTCACGACCCGGTCTCCGACGCGGATGTCACCTGCTGTCAGCGCCTCGAGCCCGGCAACAAGGCGCAGGGCGGTAGTCTTGCCGGAACCCGAAGGGCCGACGAGCACCACGAATTCGCCATCTGTGATGTTCAGCGAGAAGTCGCGTAGCGCGGTGACAACGCCGAAACGTTTGCTGACTTCGTCGAACACGACCTGTGCCATCGCTCAGCCCTTCACCGCACCGGTCAGCATGCCGCGCATGAACTGCCGCTGGAAGGTGATGAACACCACCAGGATGGGCACCGCGACCATCACCGCGCCGGCCGATACCAGCGGGATGTTGGTGGTATACCTGCCAGAGAAGCTGGCCAGGCTGGCGGGCGCGGTCATGTGGTTGACCGTGAACACTAGCGCCAGGAAGAACTCGTTCCAGCTGTCGGCGAAGGCGAGAACGGTCAAGGTGAGGATCGCGGGCCGGGCGAACGGCACGAGGAGCTGCCAGAGGGTCCGCCAGCTCGAGGCGCCGTCGATCCGGGCGGCCTCCAGCATCGATCGCGGCGCGGACAAGAACGCCGCGCGCATCCAGAAGATGCCGAATGCCAGTTCGCCTGACGTCTCCAGCAGGATCAGCGCCCAGTAAGTGTCGAGGAGGCCCATGGCCCGGACGTCGTAGTACAGCGGCACGATCGTGGCCTCGGTGGGGATGATCAGCCCGAGGATGAACAGATAGAAGATCGCCCTTGAGCCGCGGAACCGCATCGTCGCGAAGGCGAAGCCGCCCAGGATCGACAGTACGACCGAGGCTGGAACCATGAGCGCGGCGACAATGATGCTCGTCGTGAAGCTCGCGGCGAAGCCGCCCTGATTCCAGGCGGATATGTAATTGTGCCAGTCGAAGCTCGGCGGGAGCGCGAATCCCGAGGGAGCGCTGCCGGGCCCTGGCGGGTACAGGCTAGCCAGGATGACGCCCAGGAGCGGGTAGACAGCAACCAGCGAGCAAACGACGATCAGCGCGTAGTTAATGGCGACTTGGGTGCGGGAGGCGGTGTTCACTCGCTGGCCCCTCGCTCCATGAGCCGGTTGAGCCCGTATGTCACCGCGAAGACGATGAGCATGAGCACAATTCCCAGCGCGGCGGCGGATCCCACCTGCCCTGTCTGGAAGAGCCGTTGCCACACCACGTACGCCGGGACGGATGTCGACGTTCCCGGCCCGCCGCTTGTCATGATGTAGATCTCGTCGAACGTGCCGAGCGTGCCGATCACCGACAGCACAAGGACTACCTGCAGCTCGTAGCGCAATCCGGGGAGAGTCACCGCAAAGAATTCGCGCACCGGTCCAGCCCCGTCGACCCAGGCCGCCTCGTATAGGCTCGCCGGGATTTTCATCACCCCGGCCACGAACAAAATCAGGCAGAAACCAAATTGCCCCCACATGCCGAATACGCCGACGGACGGCAGCGCGGTGTTGAAGTTCCCCAGCCAGCCTGCGGCCGGGATGAGGTGCCCCAGCCCGATGCTCTTGAGCACCGTGTTAAGCGGACCGCTCTGGTCGTAGATCCACGTCCATGCCAGCGCGGTAACAACGTCGGTGATGACGAGCGGAAGAAACAGCAGCATGCGGTAGAACGTCAGGCCGCGGATCCGGATCCGCGACAGCAGGGCGGCAAGAAAGAGACCAATGACAATCGGCATGAACGAATAGAAGAACATCAGGATCAGTACATGGACGTACCCGTCGCGGATGGCCGGGTCGGTAAAGAAGTCGGTGTAGTTGCCCAGGCCGACCCACGTTCCCGGGGTAATCCCGTCCCAGTTGTAGAGCGAGTCGTTGACGCCCTGTAGCAGAGGAACGAGGTTGAACGCTGCGTAAAGGACGAACGGGGCGGCTACATAGAGATAGCCGATCCGTCGTGCTTCTCCGGGCAGGGACTCCACCCGCTGCCGGCTGCGCCGACCACCAACGACGACCGCCCTTGAGGGGACGTCAGAAACCGATTCCGCATCGATCATTTTCGGGCGCTCTGGAAGTCCGAGTAGTCCTTCTCACCTTGCGCCACGAACTGCTGCGGGGTGATCCGCATACCCATCAGTTCCTGGATCGCGGCGGTCAGCGTGTCGTAAAAGGTCGGCGTCGCCCAGTCCTCGTAAGGGACGATGCCGTTGGCCTTCGCCGCTGCTGCGGCCGCGTTGACGACATCAGCGAGCACCGTTCCAGGTTCGACCGTCGATGTCCCGGCGCCGATGCGCAACGGGATCTCGCCGGTTTTCAGCAGCAGATTGCTTGCGTGGACGCTTGTCATCCAGTCGATGTACGCGGCCGCAACGTCGGGGTGCTGCGACGCTGATGTGATCGCCAGCGGAAAGCCTGCGCCACCGGTCGAGACAGGGCCCGGGCCGGCCTTCATCGGCGGCAACAGGAAGAACCCGAAGTTCCGGTTGTCAGCCCCGAGATTGGCGACGATCCAGTTGCCCGTGATCATGAACAGACCCTGGCCTTTCGCGAAGTCCGCGACGGCTTTGTCGTACCCGCCGCCGCCGAATCCCGGCGTGAAATAGCCCTTCTTCGCCCAGTTCTGCAACGTCGTGGCAGCCCGCATGTTCTGCGGGGTGCTAAAGGACAGGTGGTTGGCCCGCCGTCCGAGGATGAAGTCGGTCAGGCTTTCCTTTGAGGCCATCTGGTCCTGGATGACCGCGTACTCATGGATGCCGGGGAACGCGTCGTTGTTCCCGAACTGGATCGGGACCTTCCCCGCTCGCTTCGCGGCGGCGAGGTCCTGCTGGAACTGGCCGAATGTGGTCGGGACGCCGAGACCGAGGCTTGCGAGCATTTTCTTGTCGTAGTACACGCCCAGGATCTCGCCCATGGTCGTGTAGCCGTACAGGTTGCCGGTGCCGAACTGCTTGCCGTCCGAGGTCCAGGAGCTCACTGCGAGCACGTTCTCTGGGACCGACTTATCCCAGCCGTACGCCTTCGCGAAGTTGTTCAGCGGCAGCAAAAGCCCGGCCTTCACAAGCTGGCCCATGTCGGGCCATCCCTGGTTGGCCTCCACGACGTCGGGGGCATGCGGACCCGAGATCGCGAGCTTCAAGAGCGTCTTCAGCTGCGAGAAGTCCCGGTTCACGCGCTTGATGGTGACGTTCGGGTACTTGTGTTCGAACTGGGCGTTGAGCCGGTCCCAGATCCTGCTGACCGGCCCTGATTCCTGATCCCAGACGGTCAGCGTGACCGGGCCCTTTTCGGTTACGCCGGTATGGGCCGGTGCCGGAGGCGCCGACGGCTGCGTAGTTGAACCACCCGGAGTGCAGGCGGCTGCGGGCAGCGTGATGAGGGAGATCAAGAGCCAGATCCTCGCTCGGCGTGCGATTGGTGAGGAGACGTCCATCGCGAGCTCCCTGCATTGGATCCGTGATCACACGACTCTAGAGTCCATATTTGGCACGAGTCAAGCCATGGCCTACTTTAGGCTTGATAAGGCATCTAAACGGTTTATCATGGCCGCATGGCCGAAGACTCTGACGTCGACCCGCTGGATCGGCTGCAGTTGCGCTACCAGCAAGTCCGCGAAGAGCTAGAGGCCGAGATCGAGCGCGGGCGGCGCGCAGTCGGCTCGCGGCTGCCGCCGGAAAGGGCGCTCGCTCAGCATTTCGGAGTGAGCCGCGTGACGCTGCGACGGTCTCTTGAAGAGCTGGCACGGGCCGGAACGATCGCGCGTTCGGGGACGGGCTGGATGGTGGCGTCGCCTGCCATCGGCGAGCCGCCCAACGTCCTCATGAGCTTTTCTGAGATGGCCGCCTCGCGCGGCCTCAAGCCAGGAGGGCGGGTGCTCGACCGCCGCCAGCGACCGGCCACGATCGACGAGGCGGAGGCGCTCGGCCTGGCGCCGGGTGCACCGCTATACGAGCTGGAACGGCTCCGGTCGCTAGATGATGTGCCGATCCTGATCGACCGGACGAGGATCCCGCTGGCTCTGACCCCCGGCCTTTTCGAAATGGACCTAGATGGCCGATCGCTGTACGAGGCGCTTGAACAGAACTTCGGGTTGCGACCGACCCGTGCACGTCTGGCGGTCGAGGCGATTCAGGCTGACGAACGGCACGCCCGCCTCCTCGGCTTGGAGCCCGGCGGGCCGCTGCTCTTGTGCCGACAGCAATCGCAAGACCAGACCGGTCGCCAGATCGAGTTGTGCGACATGGTCTACCGGGGTGACAGGTACCGCTTCAGGGCAATGCTCGAGCGTGGGAGCTAAGCGGGTGACAGGCCCACGCGTTGTGATCGTGGAGGATGCTGATGACATCGGCCGGGTCGGCGCCGATCTCGTGGCCGAGGCCATCGCCAGGAACCCGGCGGCATCGATAACGGCTGCGACAGGCCAGAGCCCGATAGGCCTCTACGCCGCGCTCGCCGAGCGCTACCGGTCCGGGGCGTTCGAGACCGACGCGGTTACGGTGTTCCAGCTCGACGAGTACCTCGGCCTCGCACCCAGCGACCGCCGGTCGTTGCTCGGCTGGATGCGGCGCAGCTTCCTCAAGCCATTGGACGTGGACGCCGATCGCGTCTTCCCGCTAACCGCGGACGGCGATCCGCGGAAAGCCTGCGCGGCCTTTGACCAATCGATTGAGGTGCGCGGCTTGCTGGACATCGCGATCCTCGGCCTCGGACGCAACGGGCACTTGGGCTTCAACGAGCCGCCTTCCGCCGCCGAGTCGCCGACTCGGGTGGTCGAGCTGTCGGCTATCACGATCGAGGACAACGCCCGATACTGGGGCAGCCTGGCAGACGTCCCGACCAGGGCCATCACGATGGGCATGCGCAATCTGCTGAACGCGCGCCAGGTCGTACTTCTGGCGTCCGGAGAGGTTAAGCGAGCCATCGTGCGCCAGGCGCTTGAGGGGCCCATCGGACCTGAAGTCCCGGCCTCGCTCCTGCGGGCGGCGAAGGCGGACGTAACCGTGATCGTCGACCGAGCTGCATGGGGCAACCGGTGAGCAAGTCGTTCGACCTCATGGTGGTCGGCCGGCCATCCGTCGACGTGATCTTTTCCGGACTGCCCGAATGGCCAGCGCTAGGCAAGGACATTGAGACTGGCGATCTCGGCGTGTGCGCTGGGACGTCCTTCAACACGCCGGCCGCCGCCAACCGCATCGGCATGCGCGTCGCCTACGTCGCAACCCTCGGAAACGACCCATGGAGCCGGCTGATCCGCGACGAGTTTGCCGCCGAAAGCCTGGCAACCGACTTCGTTGAGATACAGGACCGGCCACTGCCCGCAATCTCGGTGGGGCTTAATTTCTCGGGCGACCGCGGCTTTGTCACGCACTGGGGTTCGAGCGATAACTACGACGCCGACATGGCTGCGCGGGCGCTCGCCATCCTAGAGCGGATCGACGCCCGCCACCTGCATGCGTACGTTGACG
>Ga0126370_10001700_pt1 | contig 10145 bp, 7 predicted proteins | sample PanSoiMetaPlot_3_FD_92586 | JGI IMG/M metagenome (GOLD analysis project Ga0126370, IMG submission 92586) | Tropical forest soil microbial communities from Panama - MetaG Plot_3 | ecosystem: Environmental > Terrestrial > Soil > Tropical forest > Bulk soil | place: Panama | collected 2016-02-17 | reverse complement strand
GAATTCCAAATAAACTACAATACATAGTAGTTATATTATGATTTGTACAGATCTAGATAGGTTAACAAAGTGACCTGTAAGAACATATGTGAAAGACATAAGGCAAGGAAACCAGTGGGTCTTGGTCGTTACGTTATGGGCCAGAAACGTTGTCAGATATGTGAGTTATACATAGAATGGCCTGGGTTCTGGTGTCCGTGTTGTGGTTATAGATTAAGATCCAAGCCTAGAAATCTAAAATATAAGACTCAATTTAGAGCAAGGAAGAAAGCTGAGCGTGCAACCAAGCTTATTCTACAACAACCAACGACACATCTGTTATAGGACTAGTTCTTGACTAGTTGAAATAATCTAGTTTATTGTATCACCAGCATTACTTGGCATGATCTATCTATCTTTATGCTGCCTATGTCATTAATGCTACCATTTTCTCTTTTCTTCTGTCTTCGTAAAAGTCTGTTTGTAGTAATTTTAATTCTGATAAAAAGTGACTGTGATTCCAATCAGCCTTTATTAGATTCTGTAGTCGTCCATTGAATCTTTCCATTAATTACCCACTTGGCACTACCCAGATCCGCTCCATCTGGACCCTTTATCTGCGGAATATCAATTTCCAGACCATCAAACTTCATTGTAGTTGATATGTTTGTCCCTACTAGTTTGTCTACAATATCACCGATTATTTGAGCCCACTGACTCCGGGCATTTTTTTGAGTTGATTTGGTATCACTACTTTTACTCATGGTTCCCAGATTATTATGGATGAATGATATATTATTCTAACAATTATAAAACGAATTCTTAACAATGTACCCCAGGCAAATACTTTCCAGATTTCTTGAAACGACTGCTAACAAATGAACTAATCAGCTGAAACAAATAGCCAGAGTATCTGAAAGCATCAGCTGGGTGATTTGGATCCTTGTTCAGATATTTGAATTGATTATTCGGTTACTTTAAAAATTTATGGCTAATGTATCTATGTCCTACTTGACTTGAGTATTAGTGGACGAGTGGAATACCTAGTCGAATAAATAATTATCCATGAACGTATTCTATTTCCTATCAATTATCCGATTCAATACAGCAAGTATACTATGTTTTTTACCAGGAAGCAGAAATACTTCCTCAGACCAAACAACTCCATCTACTCCGTCTATCGTCTTTACCTTTGAAATTAGATCAACTAGTTGTTCGCTGTCTTCATAAACAAACTCTTCTACTACGTCTGAATTACCCACGTGAACTCCAGAAGACATAACACCATCGTTAGATAGCAGATCCTCTGCAACCCTCTTTATATGTCCGGTACGCAAATAGACATGTAATAGACCTTTCTTCAATCCTAATTTTTTGTAATTGGGGTGGAATAGTTGGTTAACATATCCAGATCTTAATAGAATCCGTGTTCTTCGCTGAATTGTACTTAAGGGGGCTCTCAGTTCCTCTGCAATATTTTTATTTTCCAAACCTAGTATCATTAAATTGATTATTTGATAGTCTAACTTGTCAAGAGTGCGAGAATTGTAAGATAATGACAATGATGATCGTCGTTTCATTCAACGTCACCGCCTTTATTGATAGTAACCCGAGCTAGAAGACGGCATAAAGGAATTATACCAATATCATATATATTAGTAAAATCTGTCAATCTGATGATGTATATACCTATGTTACTGTCTTATTTAACATTTTATTTAAATTTTATGAAATAGATATACAAATTTAAATTATTGTAATGTGAGATCTCATATAGTAAGACGTAAACGACATATAAAATTACATGTCAATAGTTATTTAATACTGTTAATACTATGATATTCATAGTATCCAAAAAAGACTATAGCAAATAAGATCCTAAATTCTAGCAACGGGAATGATTGAGGAAAGGATAGTATATCAATTGATGGTACAGATACGCTTTACGTTTGGCAGCCAGGTAAGGGCTTTTGGCGGCAGCGGAAATGGCAATAACGCTGGCGATGGCAGCAGTGGCAGTTATGGGGAATAGGCTACTGGGATATCTCTTTATTTACCTTTTATTGATAATATGATATTCGCTAGACTAAACTAGGCAATGAATAGACCACAAGTTCAGTAATGCAAGCACTAACAGTGCATTGCACAGTACACCTAGACCATATCAGTTAGCAACATGTAGTAAATACATGAAGTGATGCGAATGACTACTGTTAGCAAGTTAGGTATACAATGTCCAACAGATAGTGAAGACTACTTTGTTTGCAGGCTCTGTCGCACATTAGTAAATATAGACAAAATGGTATGGCACTTGAAGACGTGCCGTATTCTTCCAGTAGACGTAGAGAGAGTGGAATGAGTGCGCCAATGATACAGGAATGACTGATGTATTGCTGCAGCTAAGTTTAACTCAACTTAGGATAATCCGTACATGTCTCATATTTAGCAGACCTCACTTTAAGCAGGAATGTCCTCAATTAACACGCGATATAGAGAGTGCACTTAAAGCAGTAAACGGACTTATCAAAAGTAGCAGCTGGATTAGCGAGGAGTGTCAACAGGAATGACCAATGCTGCTGTCCCAGAGTGTCGGTGTAGTAGTTGTTAGATAATAACCATAGCAAAGACTAGATTTCAAAGGTTAGTACGTTTACTTCATGGTGAAGAAGTCGGAGGCGAACTCAACTCATAAACTATTGCCTGATGACAAAGAGGATTTGGCTAAAGTTAATTGGTATGCAACGAGTTTATTACCTTGCTTTATTGGCATGGTCACTCACTAAGTATTACATGATGATATCTAATAAACTTAGTCTTGTATAGTGATGATGTTTATAATCCAAAATTATGCAAATTATACAAAGATTTATTAGTAATACTTAGTCATATCAAGTTAAGTAAGAAATGATGATGATTCTTACAGACCAAGTAAGGAAAAATATTCATTGAAAAATCCCTTCAAGAAATCATATAATAATAAGACACCTGAAGGGGAACCTCTTGAAAATGTAGGATCAGACTCAGCTCTTGGTTCTAAAAAATTATTAATTATTGCGGCTATAGCCGCATTTATCATTATTATTATAGTGATGTCTGAATCAGTGGTTATAGTACAAGCAGGACATAGAGGAGTTGTATTGTACGTAGGTGCGGTAGAAAACAGAGTATTAGGAGAAGGTGTGCATTTCATAGTACCATTTGCAGAGCAAGTAGTACCAATGGAAGTTCGCACTTTGAAATATCAGGTCGAGGCAACTGCTGCATCTAACGATTTACAACAAGTACAAACTGTGATAGCATTGAATTACCATCTAGATCCTGCTAATGTAAATAAGGTTTACCAACAGTTGGGTCCAGACTATGCAGATAGAGTAATTGCACCTACAATACAAGAATCAGTTAAAGCAAGTGTGGCGAAATACAACGCTGAAGAGTTAATCACAAAAAGAGAGACCGTTAAGGGTGTTATAGCAAACGCAATAAGAAATTCCTTGTCTGCGAAAGATATGATAGTAGAGACTATATTTATTACTGATTTTCAGTTCTCGCCAGCATTCTCTAGCCAAGTTGAAGATAAAGTGGTGGCTTATCAAAAGTACTTGACCGAATTGAATAATTTAAGAGGAATTAAAGTGGTGGCTAACCAAACAGTTGTACAAGCTCAAGCACAGGCAAGAGCAAATATAGCAAAGGCTGATGGAGAATCACAAGCAATCAGAATCATTACATCACAGTTAAGACAAGACCCACAATATCTTTCATGGCAGGCAATCAATAAGTGGAATGGACAGATGCCCTATTCTTTTGGAGGTCAAGGAGCACTCCCATTCTTCCAATTACCACAATCACAATCACAACCTAGATCATCATCAGTATCTGGATCACAACAAAATCTGACCAAATAGGGACTAGAAGTTATGCAAAATTGATCGGAAATATTTAGTATTTTTGCTTGGTCTAGCAGTACACACATACCCCAGTACTGCTATCTTGTGGGTTCTGGGTGCAAGTGTAATGGATGATATATCAAGTTAGTCTGTTATCGCTGCTCAGTTAACTATTATTAGTCTAACAAACTTACTTGGATTGTTATTAATTATATACGTGACTCTTTCTATTAAGGATTATGCATAGCTATGTGCGGTTATACATTATATGCTAGCTAGATCTACAGTAACAGACTATACCCTACACCATCAAGGACAGAAGGAGATTACTTTTTAGAGACATCATTACAATGCAATGACGATTTCAGAGCGGGTATTAGTGTGTGTAGTCCACTGGTATCAGTAGGTATCTTGTTCGAGATATTCTGCATTACTTGACTAGGTAAATCACAGTATCTGAATCAAAAGGACTTATCATTTGTAAAGTACCAAAAAAGAGAAGATCATAAGGATTACATACAATGAAGCAAGAGAGTATGGAGGAATCAATGGCCTCACTCCATCAGAGATGTTTCTACAAAGATTAACTACATCGACCATTCATACCAAGAATAAGCAGCAAAGTGTAACCCATGTAGGTAATTAGAAATGTAACCTATCTGTGTAATTGCAACAATTAAGAATACTCGAGATTATTTTATTTAGCAGTAGAATTGGATGCTGACTGTGTAGAAGTGAGAATTAGTTATCCGTGATCTTGAAGTACAAAGTGGTGACAGGTTAGTTAAAATCCTCAAGCGAGAAAAGATGGCATGAAACTATTCTAGCAACAAATTAAAGAGCCAGGATCATAACTAAACGAAGATAGTATAACCAAGTAATATGGTTATAGAATATGTTGTCCATTATTACGAAAGATAGCTTCGTGATACCAAAGATAACAGATAAGCCAAACGAACCCGACTTTTTTGCTCCAAGTGAGGAGTGGCGAGGATTCGTTAGGACTTTGAGTCTGAGAGAACGCATCGAATTCTATACCTCATTAGAAATGATAATACAGAGAATCCAGGGCGCTGAAATAGAAAGGTTAGTGAGTGATTTGGGGGAGGAGTATAAAATATCTGGCCCCAGATTTGATCTCAGCGATATGTTATACTGGAATTAGAGTGAATCAAACACAACAAAGCCTGGCAAGCAATCTTTAAGGAATTGTTGCTGGTGTTACTAAGTACATACTAGATAGAGGCAACCGTATATAGTAGATTGACGTAGTAAAACTTGGGAGACATCATCTATACCGAACCAAAAATTGTATACAAGATTGTCTGTTGGACTGGTTGACTCACATCGGTCTGGCAGACAGCCTTACCTTAATTTGAATTATTTAAGCGAATAGTTCTTCAATCTCTCAATAACTGCTAAACTATCTGCTTCAATCTCTGAATCTAGACTTGAATCAATTACGTCAAACAGTATCTGGGATCACTTTCAGGTCTTCATTTACACTGGAATTAATATCTGGATGGATTTTGACACAGTAAGTGCTAAAGATTTTGGGTAAAAGTCGTCAATCTAAATTTTGCATACTAGTTCAAGATAGATAGGCTTGGAGGATGTCTACGACAGTCTTTAAATGTCCAAACCTTGCAAACTATGTGGAAAATCGTTAGGACATACCTAAGTTAATCCCTCTCTGATTTGAATAATGAGATATGGGAGCGTTTCTATCAATCGCATAAAGAAGATACTGACCCATTGCAAATCTTCAGGGCCCACATAAAGCCAGAGAACTAACTCCTTTGCCGACCCACTAATTATTTCAGTAATTTACACTAGTCCTAATTATGTTGCTGGGATAATCAAAATGGACTTTGAAGATTGAACAGAACAGAAGTTGCCCCAGCGTTTGAACTGGGTATTTTGGTATACAATACCTGGACTTTATAATTTAAAAAAGAATCAATCCGCTACCTACTACAGTCCAGAATGAAGGAACTGGATATTACTGGACTTGCAGGGTCGTGTGATGTTTTGGTTGAAGATTGGAGTAGCACATACCCATTCACTACTAGTTATACCTTAGATAACAAAGTTAAGGCTAGCTAAAATATTATCCCTATGCCACTCCCTTTTGCAAAGCAGAATTCTTTGTCACTGGCAATCAGTCTGCTGCAATTGGCGAATCAATTTGGTTTCAATGTGCTAGTTGTAGCGGCCAGTGGCCATATTCTCTTCTATCAGCGACAATGGCGTAGTCTATATAGGTATGTTACAGCTCCTTTGTTCTACGACGGCTGAGAATAACAGTCTATAAAGTCCCTGCGAGAATCTGGACAGTACACCTTTCTATACTTTTACCAGCAGACACCTATTTATTTTGACAGTCATCTTTCACTGGATGTACCAGAATTCAAGTTGTCTTGGTTATGATAGTGCCTGTAACTGCATTCTGGATTTGTATTATGGATTGTAGTGTCATGTGACTGGTTCAGTGATCCCCTGCTAACCACATTTACTACTTCGCAGGAATCAGATTTGTCAGGACGAAATAGGAACTCTATCACATAAGGAACATAATCTGGTTTGGATGAGTGCAGAGAATAGATCTTTTTCCACTGTTTCTAATGAATGAGGCACTATTTGGCGCGTCTTTTGATAGACATGCATATTTGCATCATCTTAGCAAGATCTCAGTCTATACATTTGAACTCTCAATCCAGAAAACCTTTTTAATGTATTCTGTTTCATATCACTATTAGAAGAGGTTATTTCCGACATGATTATAGGATTTTCAAGAATCCAGTGTTGCTTGGCATTAATTAGATGCTAACTTGAGATTTAATAATTGTATATTGATGAAAGCTGAATGTACTGTAGCGTGGGCCCTCTATAAAGAATTGGTATCATTATAACATTTAATTGTTGTGCCCCTCACATTTTCTGTGCAGTATTACTTCCATTAATTAGTCGCACTTTACACCTATCTTATCATGATGTAATACTACTGTCTTTATTTGGCTCACTAGCACACAATAAATCGTTCCAACTTCAAAATTGTAGAGTACCTTGATTTGGAAGCTCAATCTTGGGAGGTATTTGGAAGATTTACATTTTAAATATGATAACACTACATGTATAGATAATCACAAGGTCAAATATGCCAATTGATATAGATCCGAATTTTAGAACTGATCAAAAAGACTATTCAGAGGTAGAGATTGCAAAGCTCAACTCAGATAATCTAAGGGGAAACCTAGTCAACGAATTCAGAGATAGAAGTATTGAAAATATCTCGTGGGAATCTGAGCAAATTGCAAAATCGCATGGGATCTACTTGGAATACAACAGAGCAAATACTGGACGAGAAAAAGATTGGATGTACATGATACGTGTAAGTATACCAGGAGGAGGACCAATCACATATAAGCACTGGAATATACTCGATAATGTTGCTGATTTGTATTCCAAGTCAACAATAGATTCCAAACTCAAGACTCTACCAAGTCTGAGAATCACAACACGACAAAATATCCAACTTCACTGGATCAGAAAAAAAGATGTTGTTAATGCAATCAGCGAAATTGCAAAATCTGGATTTTTTACTATTAATGGCTGTGGAGACAACACCAGAAACGTAATTGGTTGTCCCTTAGCAAGATTTTCAAATATTTTTGATTCTAATGAATGGGCACAGAAAGTAGGCAGATACTTTGCGCTACCATCAGCTGCATATATTGAGATATTTGAAATTGATCCATATTATCTAAGACAGGCAGGATTGTACCAAAGACAGTCAGGAATAACTGGATTTGACTATGGTCCTAATCAATTAAACCGAAAGTTCAAAATTGCCTTTTCAGCAATTCATAAGATAGAGGATAACAAATATGTTCCAGATAACTGCGTGGAGCTGAGAACCAATGACGTTGGAGTAGCTCCGATAATTAACGAAAATATGAACGATTCCCGCAAAGTTGATCGATTTCAAGTATATTTAGGTGGCGGTCAAGGTCAACAATCTGGCAAACCAACAATTGCATCTCTTGGTGAATCGTTTGGTATATTCACCGAAGAAAATCTTCTTAAAGGCTTAGATGCTATTGTAAGAGTCCACAAAGAATGGGGAGATAGACAAAACAGGCACTGGGCTAGGCTAAAATATGTAATTCGAATCAAAGGAATTGAATGGTTCAGGGAACAGGTAAAAAATATTGCTGGCAATATTTTTGAGCTTCCATTATTAGATCATGATTACGGAAAAAGGAATCTACACTTGGGATGGACGCAGCATAGTAGACGTTCAGCTCACAATACGAGCACCAAATGGTTATATGGTGCATTTATAGAAAATGGGAGATTAATAGACGGGGGACAGAACGGAGATTTGAAGAGTATGATCAGATTTTTGGTAAACAAGTATACTGATATTCAGCTTTTCACTACCCCTAATCAACATTTGCTATTTTCGAATATTGAAGATAACGATAAGTACGAATTTGAAAGTGATATGAGGCAATTCGGTTACGGTCTTCGCAAGGGATCTGTCAACATTGGAGCCTTGAATGGAAGACCCTATTCCAAGCTGAGAATGTTATCTGGGGCATGCGTGGGGAGAGATACTTGTAGGTTGACATACACTGATTCAGAAAAGTTCGAACCCTACTTAATAGACACACTGGAGGAAAAATGGGGTGATTTTAATGAATCTATTGGTGTTACTGGTTGCGAGAAGCAATGCTATAGGCCTGCAACAAAGACAATAGGATGGGTGGGTACCGGCTTTAATCTTTACCAGTTAATTGTGATGGGAACTGAAGATGGGAAACATCAGGGAGGACCACTTGTGGACCCGGATACAAATGAACAGTACCTTCGTTTTGTACCACGGAACGAAATCAAAGTAGTTACAGACGCTTTATTCGAGATGTACTCAGAACACAGATCTATAGAAGAAAGTAGGCCTGGAGGAATGGGCTATTTCTTTAGAAGGATTAATGCAAGAGGAATAATATCGAATCTAAAATCAAATTCTAAAACAGGCAACTTAATGACGAGAACATTCAAAACGTGACGAAGATAACAATGAAAATATTGATTTCTCAAACTAAAAACCCTTATTCTTACCCATTTTCAGAAAATAAAATTTGTTCATTTTATCATTCTTATAGTAATAATGGTAATTGCCTTCATAATGCACAACATCTTACTGGATCTTCTTACTCTCTTACTGATCCCAACTTGCATTTAGTTCTGATATTGTCGCTGTCATGTTGGTAGCATTAGTGATGTTTGCTACCTCCTGTTAGACACTTAAAATTTTTTTGTTTATTAAACAATACATAAAGCAAATATATTATTAATCCACCTCAATTTAGAAAAAAATATAATAGTTATATAAATACTGTAGAACGAATATTTTAATGAACAAAAATCTAAAAGTAACGACGCTAAGACTCGCAGTGGCTCGGCCCTGATCTCCCTTTCTTGTGCCCGTCACGTCAATCAAGGAATGTATGTGCATAGGATAGCATTAACCCGGATATTGAAACAGCGATGCGTGACCAGAATTGGGATAGATAATCAACTGTGCATTCGGGATATGCTGAGAGAGGGTGAACGGTTGATTGTCGGAACCATGATGTCGTTACTACCGTTGACCGCCAAAGTCGGCTGAACATTGGACTTAAGTTCTGAGAGTCGCTCGCCTTTAATTTGCATCCATTCATTTAACGCAGCTAGCTGGGCATTCATTGTTTGCTGAGAGGTTGGTGGATCGGCATCTTTCTTGCGTATATGTCGCCGTTCCCAAATCGATCGGCTTGCTGTCCGGCTGCTATATGAGGGACCAAAAAATAGATATAAGAAATCGTGGAGTGACGGATCTGGGGCATGCGCATGTTGCTCTATCCTCGGATCTTGTGCAGGTTGGCCAGCACATGGTCCTGTGCATACAAGGAAAAGACGACGAACCAGAGATGGGTGTTGCATAATGAATGTCTGGGCGACAAACCCTCAAATCGAAAAGCCAAGAACATCAATTTGCTAAAGACCTAGTGCAGCCACGAAATCAGCCGCATGCTCAGCCATTGCATCGATGGTATTCGGCGTCTTCCCACTAGTACTAGCGACTCCTGCATTGTTGAAGAGGATCACAGCCCGACCACTGGCAAATCCATCTGTTACGTTGGGATCCCAATTGTCCATCCCGCCACGGAAATGCTACATAAATAAAAATGGCACTCCAGTTTCAATTTCGAACCGTCGATATGCAAAATGAAT
>Ga0126370_10001698_pt1 | contig 10146 bp, 7 predicted proteins | sample PanSoiMetaPlot_3_FD_92586 | JGI IMG/M metagenome (GOLD analysis project Ga0126370, IMG submission 92586) | Tropical forest soil microbial communities from Panama - MetaG Plot_3 | ecosystem: Environmental > Terrestrial > Soil > Tropical forest > Bulk soil | place: Panama | collected 2016-02-17 | reverse complement strand
TTTCTCTGGCGTCTGCCAAATTCACTCTGAATACGACTCTTGAAGGGCTAGTGTCTGACATTCCGGCTTCAACCGTGATGTCTTCTTCCAGCCGTGAGCTAGCGGCGACGATTGGGAAGGGGACCTTCTTCGGCGTGGTCGCGACCGCAGCGCGCCTGCTGCTGGCCGGAACGGGCCCGCTCGCGGTCCTGGTCGGCGCGTCGGCGACCTTGGCGGCCGTGTACGTCGCGTCCGTCGTCGCGCTCGGTGTTCCGGTGTCGGACGAGCGCGACGCGGTCCGCCGGTACGCGCGCGTGATTCTGGGTCGTGTCGGGGCGCATCGCCGTAACGCCGCGTTGCGCGACGTCCCCAGGCGCGCGGAGGTCGAGCGGTGAGGATCGCGGTCGTGGCGGCGAGCCTCGACATCCTGGGAGGCCAGTCGATCCAGGCTCAGCTGCTGTGCGCCGGGCTACGGCAGGCGGGCTACGAGGTCGACTTCGTCCCGGTCAACCCGCGATTCCCGCGCGGACTCGGCTGGGTCCGTCGATGGCCGTATGCCCGGACCGTGTTGAACCAGTCGCTCTACTTGCCGAGCCTGCGTCGACTTCGTGACGCCGACGTGGTCCAGGTCTTCTCCGCGTCCTACTGGTCCTTCTTGATCGCGGTGGCGCCGGCGCTGCTGGCGGCGCGTCACTACGGCAAGCGAATTTTATTGAACTACCACAGCGGCGCGGCCGAAGACCATCTGGCGCACTGGGGCGCGCTCGTGCACCCCTGGCTCGCGCTCGCCCACGAGATCGTCGTGCCATCGGAGTACCTGCGCGCGGTCTTTGCGCGTCACGGCTACCCGGCGCGCGCCGTGCCGAACCTGGTGGACACGACCCGATTTTGCTATCGGGACCGGATGCCGCCGCACGCGAGTTTTCTGTCGGCCCGGAACCTCGAGCCCTACTATCGCGTGGACGTCACGCTCGAAGCGTTCGCGCTGGTGCGAGAGCGATTCCCGTCGGCGACTCTGACCATCGCGGGTGACGGCAGCGAGCGCGGCCGGCTCGTCCGTCGGGCGGCAGCGCTCGGCGAGCGCGGGATCGCGTTCCGCGGCCACGTCCATCCGGCCGACATGCCGGCGCTCTACGCGGCGGCCGACGTGTTCGTGAACTCCTCCGTCGTCGACAATCAACCGCTCTCGGTGCTCGAGGCCTTCGCCGCAGGTCTTCCGGTGGTCTCCACCGCGACCGGTGACATCGCCGCGCTGGTTCGCGACGGCGAGACAGGCTTGGTCATCCCGCCCGATGACCCGTCCGCGATGGCCAAGGCCATGACCACGATCCTCGAGTACCCGATCCGGGCCCTTCGGATGGCCCGCCAAGCGCGGTCCGAGGTCGAAGCCTATACCTGGCCGCACCTCCGCGCGCAGTGGGCCGCCGCCTACGCCGGGGTGCCGGCATGATCCGGCGACTCGCCCATGTCGGGATCGATGAGCTCCTGTGCCGGGGACGTCAGGAAACCTCGAAGCTTCTCGAGCGGACCGGTCTGGTGGCGCGCGCAGGCCTCGGGCCCGACTCGCGCGTGAGCCTTGAACGCTTCCGCGCCTTCGCCTCGCGCCGCTTCTTCGACGGGGCCGTGAGCGACGTCACCCCGAGCCTCGTCGGCCGCCGAATGCCGGCCGCGCGCGAGGAGGCGGTGACGATCGCGGAGGCGGTATGTCGCGGCCGCTTCGATCTCTTGGGCTACGAGGCGCTCTCGTTCGGCGATCCGATCGACTGGCGTCTCGACCCGGTCTCGGAACGTCGCGCGCCCGACACTCACTGGAGCCTCATCGATCCGCTCGACGCGCAGGCGGTCGGCGACAGCAAGGTGATCTGGGAGCTGAACCGCCACCAGTGGATGGTTCAGCTCGGACAGGCGTATGGCCTGACCGGCGAGCCCCGTTATGCGCGCGCCTTCACGGAGTACATCAGTCAGTGGATCGACGCCAACCCTCCAGGGATCGGGATCAACTGGGCGAGCAGCCTCGAGGTCTCGTTCAGGTTGATCGCGTGGTGTTGGACGCTCGTGCTGCTTCGCGGGGCGCCCATACTGTCGCCCTCGTTGTTCGACCGGATCGTGCGCTCGATCTGGGCCCACGCCACCCACGTGGAGCGGTACCTCTCGTACTACTTTTCGCCAAACACCCACCTCACGGGCGAAGCCATCGGCCTCGTCTACGCCGGACTCGTCTTTCCCGAGCTGCCGCGCGCCGACCGCTGGCGTGTGCTCGGCACCCGGATCCTGGTCGAGCAGAGCGCGCGCCACATTCTGGACGACGGCGTCTACTTCGAGCTCTCGACGGGCTACCAGCGCTACACGCTCGAGTTCTACCTGCACCTCTTGATCCTCGGCGCGCGCAACGGCTGGACGATCCCGGCGGCGGTCGCCGAGCGGGTCGGCCGGATGCTGGATTTCGTGCTGGCCGTCCGATGCCCCGACGGCTCGATGCCGCAGATCGGGGACGCCGACGGCGGGACGCTCGTGCCGCTGGCGCGCCGCGCCCAGGACGACTTCCGCGGCGTGCTGGCGACCGCGGCCGTCGTCTTCGAGCGCGCCGATTGCGCGTGGGCGGCCGGCGGCGCGGCGCCCGAGATCCTGTGGCTCCTGGGTCCCGCCGGACTCGACGCCTTCGACGCGCTGCGGCCGGCGCCGCCGGCTGGGCCGGCCTCGCGCCTGTTCGCGAGCGGGGGCTACGCGGTCATGCGGAGCGCCTGGGCGCCGGACGACCATCAGATGATCTTCGACGTGGGCCCGCTCGGCTGTCCCGTCAGCGGCGGTCACGGCCACGCCGATCTCCTGAGCGTCCAGTGCGCCGTCTTCGGCGAGCCGTACCTCGTGGACTCCGGCACCTATTGTTATGCCGGCGACCTGGCCAGCCGCGGCTACTTCCGCTCGACGGCGGCGCACAGCGCCGTGGTCGTCGACGGCGAGTCCCAGGCCGCGCCGGCCGGCCCGTTCCGCTGGGCGGAGCGGCCCGGCGCGCGCCTCACCGACTGGCACTCGACCGCGGACCTGGACTTCGCCGAAGCCCATCACCGCGCGTACGCCGGGCTGCCGGGCGGCGGTGTCGTCCACCGGCGCCGCGTGGTGTTCGTGAGGGGCCGCTACTGGGTCGTCGTCGACGATCTGCAGGGACACGGCGAGCATCAGGTCGACCTGCAGTTCCAGTTCGCGCCCCTCGAGGTTCAGGTGGATCCGACGCTATGGGCGCGGGCGCGCGGGCGGACGGGGAGCGAGCTCCTCGTCCGGCCGTTCGCAACCGTCGCGCTCAAGGCGAGCCTGCATACCGGTGAGCTCGATCCGCCCCGCGGCTGGGTCTCGCCGGTCTACGGGCGGCGCGAGCCCGCGCCGCTCCTCGTCTATTCCACCGTCACGACGCTTCCCCTCCGCGTGTTGACCCTGCTCTTGCCGAGCCCGGGTCCGGGCGCGGTGGTGCCTTCGGTGTCGTCGGTCATCGGCGCCGGCGGCGCGCCCGTGGGCCTCATTTTCGAGGTCACGGGCGAGCGCATCGCGTTTGGCGAGCGCGGTTTGCCGGATATTCACAAGCAATCGGTGCCGGTCGCGGCGCACCCGAATCGGCCGGTGTCGTGGAGAACACATGGTGCCCCATGATCTGGATGGCATTCCTCTTCCTGGGCCTCGTCGTAGTCTTCGTCTCATACGGCGGCTACGCGTTGTGGGTGGCCTGGCTCGCGCGGGTGCGGCCCGTTCCGACCGCCGCGCGCTATCTGCCGGACGCGCTCTTGCCCGGCGTCACCTGTGTGATGGCGGCGTCGAACGAAGCCGTGCTCATTCGCCACAAGCTCCGCGGGCTCACCCGGCAGAACTACCCGGCCGACAAGCTCGCGATCATCGTCGTGAGCGACGGATCGACCGATGCGACCGACGCGATCGTGCGGGCGTGGGAGCGGCATGATCCACGGATTCGGCTCTTGCGGACCGAGCGCCGCAGCGGCAAGCCGACAGCATTGAACCTGGCGCGCGGCCACATCACGAGCGACGTCACGGTGCTCATGGATGTCCGTCAGGCGCTCACCCCGGGCGCCATCCGCGAGCTGGTGGCGCAGCTCGCCGATCCCGGCGTCGGCGTGGTCTCCGGCGATCTCCGGGTCAAGGGCGACGCGTACTGGACGTACGAGGCGTTCGTGCGCAAGTGCGAGTCGCGCTCCGGGTCGATGGTGCAGGTGACCGGCTCGCTCTACGCGGTCCGGACCGCGGATCTGCCGGAGATCCCCCCCGACACGATCCTCGACGACGTGTACGTCCCGCTGAAAGTGGCGCTCAGCGGCCGGCGGATCGTGATGGCGGAGGCGGCCGGCAGTCTCGACATTGCGAGCCGCACGGCCGGCGACGAGTTCGTCCGCAAGGTGCGGACGCTCGCCGGGCTCGTCCAGATCTGCCACCACGTCGACGGCTGTCTGAATCCGGCGAGGAATCCGGTCTGGGCCCGCTTCGTCCTGCACAAGCTCTCGCGGCTGGCATGCCCCTACGGGCTGCTGCTCGTCCTGACCGGCTTCGCGATGGCCGAGCCCCTGGGCTACGGCACGGCGGTCCTGACCGGCGAGGTCGTGGGGCTCGTCGTCGTCATGCGGTGGCGCGGGCCGTCGCCGCGCGTCGTGAGGCTGCTGCGGTCCTTCCTGGCGCTCAACCTCGCGGCGCTGTGGGCGATGCCGTCCTACTACCTCGGGCGTACGTCGGTGACGTGGCGCCGGGTGGGAGTCCGCCGCCCATGAGCCCGCGACCGCTCCGCCTGCACATCATCACCGAGGAGGATCCGTTCTATCTCCCGGTCTTCTTCCGTGAGTTCCTCGCAGAGCTTCCGCGGGATCGATTCGAGGTGCTGGGCATCGACATCACGCCGCCCTTGAACCAGCCGACGCGGCGCGCGCTGGCGCGCAAGCTCTACCGCTTCTACGGCGCACCCGACTTCGTCCGCCTGCTCGGCCGCTACGCGGTCGCCAAGACGCTCGATCTGGCGACGCCGTGCGGCTGGTGGTGCGGCACCATCAACCGGCTGGCGGCCCGCCACGGGATCGAGTGTCGCGCCATCAAGAACGTCAACGCGTCTCCGTACGTCGCCGCGCTGCGGCGGGTCGCGCCGGATCTACTCGTGTCGGTCGCGGCCTCGCAGATCTTCAAGCCGGACCTGCTCGCGGTCCCGCGGCTCGCGGCCGTGAACGTCCACACCGGTCCGCTGCCGAGCTATCGCGGGATGATGCCGGTCTTCTGGCAGATGTACGACCGCCGCAAGTCGATCGCGGTGACCCTGCACACGATGTCGGCTGACATCGACCGCGGCTCGATCCTGCTCCAGCGCGAGGTGCCGCTCAACGGCGACCGCAGCCTCGACCTCGTCATTCGCAAGATGAAGCGCGAGGGCGCCCAGACCCTTATCGAGCTGCTCGAGCGCTATCGCGCCGGCGCCGTCGAGCCCGTGGCGATGGACCGGGCGTGCGACCACTACCACTCGTTTCCGGGACGGGCCGAGGCGGAGCGGTTCCGCCACATGGGGTATCGCCTCGTATGATTCCGTGCCTCTTGACCTTCGACGTCGAGGACTGGTTCCAGGTCGAGAATCTCCGGCCGCTCTTTCCGCCGGAGACCTGGGAGACGATCCCGCGCCGCGTGACGAGCTCCACGCGCCGCGTGCTCCGGCTGCTCGCCGAGCACCAGATTCGCTCGACCTTCTTCGTCCTCGGCTGGGTCGCCGAGCGCGAGCCGGCGCTCGTCCGCGAGATCGCCGCCGCCGGCCACGAGATCGCCAGTCACGGTCACGGGCACATCATGCCGATGCAGCTCACCCTCAGCGAGTTCCGCGACGACGTCGTCCGCGCGCGCAAAGTGCTCGAGGACATCTCGGGGGCGCCGGTCGTCGGATATCGGGCGCCGTCGTTCAGCATCGATCAGAAGCGTCTGACGATCCTCGAGGGCTGCGGATTTCGCTACGACTCGAGCCATCACCCGTTCGATCTCCACGAGCGATACGGCCGCCTCGGCGATCTCGGAACGCCGGTCGTGCCCGGTGTCTACCGCCTGGGAGAGCGGATGGTGGAGCTGTCGCTGCCCGTCGAGCGCGTCGGCCCGGTCACCCTGCCGGTATCCGGCGGCGGCTACTTCCGGCTGTACCCGGCGGCGCTCTACCGCAAGCTCGTCGCGCGCTCCATCGCCCGGTTGGGCTCGTACGTCATGTACCTGCACTCCTGGGAGTTCGACCCGGACCAGCCACGGGTGAACGGCGCCGGGCGAGTGCGGACAGCCCGCCATTACGTGAGCCTCTCGCGCACCTTGCCGCGCATGCGGCGGCTCATCGAGATGCTCAAGGGCGCCGGCGGCAGCTTCATGACGGCTCGTGACTACGTGGAGCGCATCGTGGCGCCCGCAGTGCCCGCGCTGCGCGGGGAGGGATCATGAGTATCGGGACCCTCGAGAAGCTCTCGGACTGGGACGTCTACCGGTTCGGCCTCCGCGTCGGCGCGCGCACGCTGCCCGTCGCTCCGCGCGACGCGCTCAAGCGGCTGGTCCTGCCGGTCGAGTACATCCGCTGCGCGGAGTTTCGCTACGTGCTCGAGCACCTGGAGGTCGCTCCGAACCACCGGGTCCTCGACATCGGCAGCCCCAAGCTCCTCTCGCTGTTCCTGGCCGCGCGCGTCGGAGCCCGGGTGTGGGCGACCGATCTCGTCGACTACTTCTTTCCCGCGTACAACGCCTACGCCGCCAGCGTGCTCGGCCCGCGCCGCGAGCTCTATCTGATGGAGACACAGGACGCCCAGCGGCTCACCTACGAGGACGGCGCCTTCGACCGGGTCTTCTCGGTCTCGGTCGTCGAGCACATTCCCGGCGACGGCGACGTCGCGGCCATGCACGAGATCGCGCGCGTGCTCAAGCCCGGCGGGCTCGTCTGCCTCACGGTGCCCTGGAGCGACCGCGGGTACTTCGAGGAGTTCACGACGCCGGACGCGGATTCCTACTGGGTCAAGCCGGACGACGACGGGCGGGTGTTCTACCAGCGGGCCTACGACCGAGCGTCGCTGCAGAAGCGCTTGCTCGGCCATCAGCGCCTCGACGTCGTCGACGTCAGCTTCTGGGGCGAGCGCCGCATCGCGGTCGAGGACGCGATCCTCAATCGCCGCCTGCCGCGACTGGCGCGCTACGCCATGCTCCCGGCGCACTTCGCGCTCAACCGCCTCTTCCTGCGGCGGCTCACGGAAGAGGAGCCCTCGCGCAAAAAGGTCGCGTGCATGACCCTCCGCAAGCGGGCCACCTGAGGAGACGCTCACCATGTGCGGCATCGCCGGCATCGTCGGCCTGAATCCACTCGAGCCCGTGGACGAAACGCGCTTGAAGATCATGCGAGACGTCCTGCGCCACCGCGGGCCGGACGGTGAGGGGCTGTGGACCGACGGCCCCGTGGGGCTCGGCTTCCGACGCCTGGCGATCATCGACGTCGCGGGCGGCGCGCAGCCAATGCCCAACGAGGACGGCAGCGTGTGGGTCGTCTTCAACGGCGAGATCTACAACCACGCGCGGCTCCGGCCGTGGCTGGAGGGACGCGGCCATCGCTATCGGACCCGCAGCGACACGGAGACGATCGTCCACCTCTACGAGGAGGAGGGCGAGCGCTGCGTCGAGCGCCTGCAGGGCATGTTTGCGTTCGCCGTGTGGGATCGCGCACGGCGCCGCTTGCTGCTCGCCCGGGATCGGCTCGGTATCAAGCCGCTCTACTACGCGCTCACCGAGCGCGAGCTCGTGTTCGCCTCGGAGATCAAGGCGATCCTGGCATCGAACGCGGTGGCGCCGGCCCTCAACAAGGCGATCGTTCCGGAGTTCCTCGCCAACCGCTTCGTCGCCGGCACCGAGACGTTTTTCCAGGGTGTCACGAAGCTCTTGCCCGGCCGGACCCTGACGTGGTCCGCGGACGAGGGTGTGCGCGAGCGCCGCTACTGGAGCTTGCCGGCCGAGGTGGGCGGCGCCGATCTGAGCATGGTCGAGGCCGCGGGCCAGGTACGGGCCGGTCTCGAGGCGGCCGTGAAGAGCCATCTCACGAGTGACGTGCCGCTCGGGCTCTTCCTGTCCGGCGGGATCGACTCGAGTGCCTTGGCCGGATTGATGGCGCCCATGGTCCGCGGACCGATCCGCACGTTCTCGGTGGGCTTGCCCGATACCGATTCGAACGAGCTCGACTGGGCGCGACTCGTGGCGCGCGCGGTGCGCTCGGTGCACCGCGAGGTCGTCGTCACGCCGAGCGAGTACTTCGACGCGCTGCCGCGGCTCATCCGGCACGAGGACGAGCCGATCGCGTTCACGTCCAGCGTGCCGCTGTACTTCGTCTCGCGCCTGGCCGCCGAGGACGTGAAGGTGGTGCTGACCGGCGAGGGCGCCGACGAGCTGTTCCTCGGCTATCACCGCTACGGGATCACCCACTGGAACGACCGCCTCGGCCGCGCCTACGGGTTGGCGCCAGCGCGCCTGCGCCAGGCGGTCGGCCGGTCGCTCGGGCGCCTGCCCCGCCGGGTCCGCCGCTATGCGGCGAGGACGTTCCTCGCGCTCGAGCCCGGACCCCGGCAGCTCTTCTACGAGAACTTCTCTGTGTTCTCGACCGGGCTCCAGCAGGCGCTGCTCGCCGATCCGGAGCTCCTGGCCGCGCGCGATCCGTACGCGACGGCGCTCGAGCGATACGCGGCGGCGCCCGGCGGTGACCTCGATCGGATGAGCCGTGCGGACCTGGAGACCTATCTCGTCGAGCTCCTGATGAAGCAGGATCAGATGAGCATGGCGGCCTCGATCGAGAGCCGCGTCCCGTTCCTCGATCACGTGTTCGTCGAGCGCGTCGCCGCGATGCCCGGCCGCCTCAAGCTCCGGGGCTGGGAGACCAAGGCTGTGATGCGCGCGGCCGTTCGAGACGTCGTGCCGCGCGAGATTCTCGCCCGCCGCAAGATGGGCTTCCCGGTTCCGGTAGGCCGCTGGCTGCGCGGCCCCTTCCGGCCCCTCGTCGACGAGCTCGTACTGGGGCCACGCGCGCTGGCCCGCGGGCTCTTCGAGCCGAGCGCCTTGCGCCGACTCGCCGCGTCGCATCGGGCGGGCGCAGTCGATCACGGCGATCGGCTCTGGCTCCTCATCAACCTCGAGCTCTGGCAGCGGATATTCCTCGACGGGGAAGAGCCCGCCGGGATCATGGACGGCCTCGGGTCATGCGCCTGATCTGGGTAAAAGTCGGTGGGCTCTGGCCAGTCAACACGGGCGGCCGCATCCGCAGCTTTCACATGCTTCGTGAGCTCTCGCGCCGTCACGAGGCGACGCTGGTGACGACGCACGCGCCGTCGGACGATCCACACGCGCTGGCCGCGGCGCTCCCGTGCTGCGAGGTCGTTTCGGTTCCATGGGCCCCGGCGAAGCGCGGCAGCGCTCGCTTCGCGCTGGCGCTGGCACGGTCATGGCTCTCGCCGCTGCCGGTCGACCTCTACAAGTCGCGCGTGCCGGCGCTCGGCCGCGAGGTCGAGCGGCGGCTGGCCGGCCGCGGCGTCGATCTGGTCATCGCCGATTTCTTGCTGGCCGCGCCTAACGTCGCGCGCGCCGCGGCGCGCCCCACGGTGCTGTTCGCCCACAACGTCGAGCACGTCATCTGGCAGCGCATGCGCGAGGTCGAGCGCCGCGCGTGGCGGCGCGCCCTGCTGGCCCTCGAGAGCCGCAAGATGCGCCGCTACGAGGCCCGCGCGTGCGCGCGCGCGCAGCTGACGATCGCCGTCTCGGACGCCGATCGCCGGCTGCTGGCGGCCGCCGCGCCGGACGCCCGGGTGCGCGCGGTGCCGACGGGGGTCGACGTCGACTACTTCGCGCCCGACGGCGTCGCCGAAGTGCCCGGCCGGCTCGTCTTTACCGGATCGATGGACTGGTACCCGAACGAGGACGGGATCGCGCACTTCATCGAAGCCGTCCTGCCGCGGGTGCGCCGCGAGGTGCGCGACGCGAGCCTCACGGTGGTCGGGCGCAATCCGTCGGCTCGCCTGCGCGCGGCCGCTGCGGCGGCCCGCCTGCAGGTCACGGGGCTCGTCGACGACGTCCGGCCCCACATGGCGGAGGCGGCCGTCTACGTCGTGCCGCTCAGGATCGGCGGCGGCACCCGCCTCAAGATCTTCGAGG
>Ga0126370_10001697_pt1 | contig 10147 bp, 7 predicted proteins | sample PanSoiMetaPlot_3_FD_92586 | JGI IMG/M metagenome (GOLD analysis project Ga0126370, IMG submission 92586) | Tropical forest soil microbial communities from Panama - MetaG Plot_3 | ecosystem: Environmental > Terrestrial > Soil > Tropical forest > Bulk soil | place: Panama | collected 2016-02-17 | reverse complement strand
TGAAACAGGCTCTGGCGCGGAAGCGCGCGCGGAAAAAAAATCGAAAGGACGGTTCTTTCGCGAAGGAATCGCGCCGCGAATAAGGCTTGATTCCCCAGAGTCAGCTGACGCTAGCAAGTTGCCCGAGCTCGACACCCCGGAGACCGGATTTGCGTTCTACACAAATACCTCTCCCGGCAAAGCGGTCAGAGTCCGCGAAGCTAGCGTGTTCTGCATCATTCGCCTCGGCGGCCCAGCGGTCGCCCTGTGAGTCTGCATGCGCTCCATTCTTAGCTTGAGAGTGTGTTCGATCTGGTGCAGTTCCAGCACTTCGGCTCCTGCCGCCAAGGTCGACGCGCGCCCTTGCAGTCCTGCTCTGCCTGTCCGGCCGACTCGATGGATGAAGTCCTCCGCCATTTTTGGCACGTCGTAGTTAATGACATGGGCGACGTCATCCACGTGCAGACCGCGCGATGCGATATCGGTCGCCACCAGTACCTGGAAACGGCCTTCCTGAAACCCACTCAAAGCTCGACTGCGCTGAGATTGTGAGCGATCGCCATGAATCATGACGGCCGCGAACCCGTCGCGCACAAGCTCCTTCGTTAGCCGCTCGGTGCCCCGCTTGGTTCGTGTGAAGATCAGAGTTTGGCCCTTTTCTGCACAAAGCAGTTGCCGGAGACAGTCGAGTTTCTCTCCCGGTCGCACTTCGTAGGCCTTGAGTTGTACGCTTTCGGCGGGCTTAAGCACCGAGCCCAAAGCGAGCCGAACCGGATTGCGCATGTACTCACTTACGTGGCCGGTGACGGACAGTTCCATCGTGGCCGAGAAACACAGCGTCTGCCGCTGCTTGGGCAAAACTGACAAAATGCGCCGGAGTGCCGGCAAGAATCCCATGTCCAACATGCGGTCGGCTTCGTCAAGTACGAGTATTTTGACGTGCTGCAGATCGGCGAACTTGCGATTCATGAGATCCTGCAGGCGTCCGGGAGTGGCAATCACGAGTCTCGCCCCGACTCGCAGACTTTGGATCTGCACCTTCTCCGATAGGCCTCCGACGATGAGCGCAGCCTTAGGCATTCTCTTCGGACGCAGTTGCTCGTATTGCTCGTGAACCTGCATCGCGAGTTCGCGCGTCGGCAGCAAAACCAGAGCGATCGTAGAATGCGCTAGTTCGCGGTCAAGGGTCTCGATGACTGGGATGAGAAACGCCAACGTCTTGCCGGTCCCAGTCTGGGCTGTGCCGATGACATCTCGGCCTTCCAGAGCAGGAGGAATCGTGCGTTGCTGGATGGGCGTGAGGTTGATAAATTGGGCAGCCGCCAGCCTTCGCTGCAACGCGAAAGACAGGGGCAGTTCGGGAAATGTTGTCATTCGAATCTTGTTTCTTTCTGGAGGTTGGCACGCACACTCGGACAGATGTCGAGAGCCGCGGATGCCGCTCACATTCAATTCTGGATTTCACGCAAATAAACGGCGGGCAGGAAAGGCGGAGGTGAACCTAGTCTAAAGAAGGACTACCGCGTGACGAGCAAACCGTAGTAAGTAGCGTCTCTTTGAGTATACCAGAAGAGGCTTCTGCCCCTGGTTACAACCGTCACTCTGAATCTCTGCGGGATGTCGCCCGTCGGATCTTATTCAGTGGCATAGGCGACATTTAAGTCGAGGTCGACGCGGGCCCGCCGGCAGTCACTTGCACTTGACACGCAACCCGTAAGATTCGCCCTCGAATGCCTTCCCTACCCGAAAGCCATCAAAAAATCGCTGCACGTCGTATTCGATGTGCTAACCTTTCTGGCTTAAATCGAAGGTTCTGGAATAGGTCGATCCAGTCCTGGGCTAAAGCCGGCCCTAGCTAAGTGTTTTCGTTGTTCGGCTCAGCATTACAAAATCCATCGACCGCAAAGCGAGTTCACAAGCTATGGGCCTACTTTCCTTTCTTGATCGCAGCCACACAGTCGCCAAGCCAGGATTCAGTCGCTGGCTGGTGCCTCCGGCCGCTCTCTCGATTCACTTGGCAATCGGGCAAGCCTACGCCTTCAGCGTTTTCAAGAAGCCGCTCAATTATCTGATCCAGGTTTCGACCGCAGGCAGGGGCACGGGTGTGCTACCCGCCGTGGACAGCCCCAATCCGGCCGACTGGAAGTTCACCGATCTGGGGTGGATCTTCATCCTGGCCATCTTCTTTCTGGGAGTTTCCGCCGCGGTCTTCGGCAAGTGGCTGGAGCGAGTGGGCCCGCGCAAAGCAATGTTTGCCTCGGCGGTTTGTTTCAGCAGCGGTTTCTTCATCTCCGCTTTCGGTGTTCAGCTCCATCAGCTCTGGCTGATCTACCTTGGCTACGGCGTGATCGGGGGCATCGGGCTGGGGATCGGTTACATCTCCCCTGTCCGTACTCTCATCAACTGGTTTCCCGACCGGCCAGGGATGGCGACAGGCATGGCCATCATGGGATTTGGCGGGGGCGCGCTGATCGGCGCTCCCTTGTCGCGCAACTTGATGGACTACTTCCGCAGCGAGCACAACCTGGGCGTAGAACAGACGTTTTTGGTAATGGGCGCCATATACTTCGTGGCCATGATGTTCGGTGTGTTCACCGTGCGCGTGCCCGAGGAGGGATGGCAGCCGGAAGGCTGGGCGCCTCCGGCACAACCCAAAGCGCTGGTCACGGTCCACAACGTCGAAGTCAACGAAGCTTCGGTGACGCCGCAATTCTGGCTGCTGTGGATCGTGTTGTGCATGAACGTCACCGCAGGCATCGGCATTCTCGAGCAGGCCTCGCCGATGATCATCGAGCTTTTCAAAGGACGCGCCAGTCCGGCGGCTGCCGCCGGCTTCGTCGCTCTGCTCAGCCTTTTCAACATGGGCGGACGTTTCATTTGGTCTACCGTATCCGACTACATCGGCCGCAAGAACACTTATTACACCTTCTTTGTGCTGGGCGCGTTACTTTACTACCTGGCCCCGCGCACGGGCGTGAGCGGCATGAACAGCATTCCGCTCTTTGTCGCCATCGTCTGCGTGATTGTCTCCATGTACGGCGGCGGTTTCGCGACCGTGCCTGCTTACCTCCGCGATTTGTTTGGCACCATGGAGGTCGGCGCCATACACGGCCGCTTGCTCACCGCATGGTCGGCGGCGGGAATCTTCGGTCCGGTACTGGTTAACTACATTCGTGAGTATCTGAAGAACCGCGGCGTAGCTCTGGCGGACACGTACTCGACCGTCCTTTACGTGATGGTCGGACTATTGGTCGTGGGTTTCATCGCCAACGCGTTGGTGCGTCCGGTGAATCCGAAGCACTGGTACCAGGCGGAGGCAACGAAGCCCGAAGCGGCAGCTGCCGGCCTGGCCACTGCAGCTCAGTGAAACTGGAGGAGCGAACGATGGGACAAGTGAAAAAAACGCCGGTGCTCCTGGTGCTCCTGGCGTGGTTGTTTGTCGGGCTCCCTTGGGCCTGGGGTATCACGCAGCTGTGGAAGAATGCTTCGAAGCTCTTTCAATCGTCGCCTCCGGCGGCTACCGCGCCGGCCAGCACGAAGTGAGAGCTCAGACTATGCTTCTGCCGCTCCGCAATCCCTCACGGAACAACAGGGGCATGTGCGAAAACAAGTTTGATCGAGCTAAAAGGTGCTACCGTCTTAGGACAGCCTTTGGGACAATGTATGGCAATTTCAGGCAAGAGCCGCTTGACTCAGCCGCTGGTGCGCGAAAACGGCGGGCATCGTCCGGCAACATGGGACGAGGCCCTGGACCGCGTCGCCCGGGCCTTCCGCGCTTCCATTGCGAAGGACGATACCCGGGACTTCGGCATGTTCAGTTGCTCGAAAACCACCAATGAGCTGAATTACGCTGCCCAGAAGTTCGTTCGTTCCATAATGGGAACGAACAATATCGACAGCTGTAATCGTACTTGACACGCTCCCAGTGTCGCCGGTCTGGCGGCAGTATTTGGCGCGGGTGGCGGGACTAGCTCCTACAACGAGATCGAGCAGACCAGTGTCATTCTCCTTTGGGGATCGAACGCGCGCGCGACGCACCCCATCTTCTTTCATCACTTGCTGCGCGGCGTGCATAGCGGGGCCGAACTCTATGTGATCGATCCCCGCCGCACCAGCTCCGCCCAATGGGCCGATCTCTGGCTGGGCCTTCACGTCGGCTCCGACATCTCGCTGGCCAATGCCATGGGGCACGAGATCATTTCCTCCGGTCTGGCCAACACGAAATTCATTGAGCACGCGACCAGCGGATTTGAAGCCTACAAGGCGCATGTGGAGAAGTACACGCTGGCGCGTGCCGAGCGCGAGACTGGTGTTCCGGCATCGGCCATCCGCAAAGCCGCGCATGCCTATGCCCGCGCCGAACGCGCGCAACTTTGCTGGACCCTGGGCATCACCGAGCATCACAACGCGGTCGACAACGTGGTCGCCCTCATCAACCTGGCCTTGCTCACAGGACACGTCGGACGCTACGGAAGCGGAGTCTGCCCGCTGCGCGGCCAGAACAACGTGCAGGGCGGCGGCGACATGGGCGCCATCCCCGATCGCCTGGTCGGTTTTCAGCATGTGGAGAACCATGAGATAAGGGCTAAGTTCGATAAAGCCTGGGGCGTCAAGCTCCATCCCAAGAAAGGCTGGCACTTGAGCGGGATGTTCAGCGCCATGGAACGCGGCGAGCTGACCACACTCTATTGTCTGGGCGAAAATCCTGCAGACTCCGAAGCCGATCGCCAGCACGCGCTTAAGCTGCTGGGCGGACTCGAGTTTCTCTTGGTCCAGGATCTCTTTTACACCAAGACGGCGCAGATGGCGGACGTGGTGCTCCCCGCTGCTGCCGGCGCCTTCGAAAGTGAAGGGACCGTGACTTCAAGCGAGCGCCGGGTGCAGCGCGTGCGTCGCACTGTGCCCATGCCCGAGGGGGTTCGCGACGATCTCGACATCATTTACGATCTCGCGCGGCGGCTTGGTCACGACTGGGGCGAACCCAACCCGGAAGCGCTCTGGAATGAATTGCGCTGTTTGAGCCCAATGCACGCGGGTATGAGCTACCGGCGGCTCGAAGAGCTCGGCGGAATCCAATGGCCATGCTATGACGAATCGCATCCTGGAGAGATGTATTTGCACGGCCGCCTGTGGCACGAGCCGCTGATCGGCCCGCGTGCACCTTTCCATGTCGTGGAATACGAACCGCCCGTGGATGCGATCGACAATCAATATCCCATCCGTCTTACCACCGGCCGCCGGCTCGATTCGTACAACACCGGTGTTCAAAGCAACCTCTACAAGTCTCCATTACGCCGCGGCGAAACTCTCGATCTCTCCCCTGAAGATGGTAAGCATTATCGCTTGCGCGAGGGTCAGCAGGTTCGTGTGAGTTCGCGCCGCGGATCGGTGGTAGCTCCAGTTCGCTTTGACCCTGGCTTGCGCCCCGGACTGGCTTTCATGACCATGCACTTTCACGACCAGGTTGCGACCAACGATCTGACCATCGATGCCATCGATCCCAAGTCGGGGACTGCGGAGTTCAAGGCTACGGCCGTCCGCATCGACAAGTGCGAGGAATAGCCTGTGGACCTTCACCTCACCAGCGCCCGGCCCAGCGAAGAAGAGCGCATCGTTGTCGACCGCGAACTCGGAATCCCCACGCGCGAGGCTGCGTCGAATGGAGCGGGGCTCGACGGTCACCAAGCTTTTTCGGTTCATCATAACGGTCGACATCTTCTGCTGCCGCTGTTGCACGCCATCCAGAATCGAGTCGGCTGGATCAGTCCGGGAGCGGTCAACTACGCGGCCGAGCGCTTGAACATCGCGCCGGCGGAAGTACACGGTGTGGCTTCGTTCTATGGCATGTTCTCCTTGTCGCCGCGTCCGCAGGTCGTAGCTCACCTGTGCGACGACATCGCTTGCTTGACCCGGGGCGCGGAAAAACTCTGCTCTGAATTGGAGCGCCAGCTCGGTCCCGCCGGTTCCCCCTGCGCCGGAGGAAAAGCGATCTGGCTCCGCAGCCAGTGCCTCGGATTATGCGAGCGCGCGCCGGCAGCGCTGGTGAGCATCGCCGGAGAGTCTCATCGCGAGCGTGTACTGGCGCCAGCAACAGCGGAAGCGCTGGCTCTCCTTGTCAATGAGGCCGTCCAAAACCGCATGCCCGCGCAGCCAGATGTCCTCGAGACGAGCCGTTCGGCTCCGCAAGCCGGATCGCCCCAATTGCGTCTGCTCCACCGCTTGGACCAAAAAGATTCCGCGAAGCTTGACGGCTACCGCCGTTCCCGCGGCTATGAAGCTCTGAGGTTGGCCATCAAGCTCGGACCTGAGGGCGTCATCCGCGAAGTCGCGGCTTCGAAGCTTCTAGGCCGCGGAGGCGCTGCGTTTCCCACTGCCAAGAAATGGGAAGCCTTGCACGCCCAGCGTCATCTTATTGGGTCTGATTCCAAGCGCGTGCACTACGTGATCTGCAACGCCGACGAGTCGGAGCCGGGAACCTTCAAAGATCGCGTCCTCATGGAAGGCGATCCCTTCGCGATTCTGGAGGGTATGACCATTGCCGCCGTCGCTACTGGCGCGGCGCACGGTTACATTTACCTGCGGGGCGAATACCCTCTTGCTGCCGAACGCATGGCTGAGGCCATCGACGCCGCCAATCAAAACGGGCTGCTGGGCGACGACATTCTGGGCAGTGGTCTCAATTTCCAGATCGAGTTGCGTCGCGGCGCCGGGGCGTATATCTGCGGCGAAGAAACAGCGCTCTTCAACTCCATAGAAGGCTACCGCGGCGAGCCTCGCAATAAGCCTCCTTTCCCCACGCAAGCCGGACTCTTCCGCCAACCGACGGCGGTCAACAACGTGGAGACGCTCGCCAACGTTCCACTGATCCTGCTCGAGAGCGGCGCTACGTTCGCCGAGACCGGCACCGCGAGTTCTTCGGGCACACGGCTGTTCTGCCTCTGCGGGCACATTGCCCGTCCCGGCGTATACGAAATCGCCATGGGCACGACCTTGCGCAGCCTCATCGATCTCGCCGGCGGCGTCGCCGGCAGCGGACGCCCGCAAGCCGTTCTCCTTGGCGGCGCCGCAGGAACCTTTCTCTCACCCAAGGAACTGGATACGCCGCTGACCTTCGAAGACACGCGCGCCATCGGCGCGACTCTCGGCTCGGGCGTGGTCATGCTCTTCGACGACACCGTGGACCTCAGGCGCATCCTGCTCCGGATTGCCGACTTCTTCCGCCACGAAACCTGCGGGCAGTGTGTTCCCTGCCGCATTGGCGTCGTCCGGCAACAGGAAGCCCTGGAACGCCTAGTCGCTGGCAAACCGCAGGGCTCGGTGACCGAGGAAATCGCGCGACTCCGCGAAATGGGGCAGGCCATGCGCGACGCCTCCATCTGCGGCCTGGGACAAACTGCTTCTTCAGCGCTGGAGTCCGCGCTGCACCGCTGGAGTATTCATGAGTAAACACGACTTGGAAACGATGACTACTTTGGCCGCGCCTCAGCCCCTGATTCCCGTTCCCCGCGGTCCGGTTCCCGTGGCGCCAGCCTCGTGCGCGCTCATGGTCGAGATCAAGATCGACGGCAAGAGCGTCTCGGTCCCCGAGGGCTCCACCATCCTCGACGCCGCTCGTAAACTGGGCATCGACACCCCGACGCTCTGCTATCTCGAGAGCCTGACTCCGGTCAACGTCTGCCGCGTCTGCGTCGTGGAGTTGGAGGGCTCGCGAACTCTGGTTCCCGCATGCTCGCGCAAAGTCGAGCCCAACATGTCAGTCAAGACGGACTCCGAGCGCGTGCGCCTGAGCCGCCGTCTGGTGCTTGAGTTCCTGGCATCGTCGGTCGACGTCTCGACCGCGCGGACGTTTCAGGAATACGTTGATCGCTACGGCGCGAAGCCCGAGCGCTTTGGCGAATCGCGCGCGACCGTGGCCCAGCCAGTGAGGATCGACAACGACCTCTACGTCCGCGACTATGGGAAATGCATTCTCTGTTACAAGTGCGTGGAGGCCTGCGGCGTCGACGCCCAGAATACTTTTGCCATCGCCGTTGCGGGCCGCGGCTTCTCCGCGCACATCGCCACCGAATATGACGTGCCCTTGCCTGACTCCGCGTGCGTCTACTGCGGCAACTGCATCGGCGTTTGTCCGACGGGCGCGCTGATGTTCAAGAGTGAATATGACATGCGCCAGGCCAGAACCTGGGATGAAACACGCCAATCGCAGACCGACACCGTCTGCCCGTATTGCGGCGTCGGGTGCAATCTCACAGTGCATGAGCAGGATGGCAAGATCGTTCGCGTGACCTCGCCTCTCGATCACGACGTAACCCACGGCAACCTATGCATCAAGGGCCGTTTTGGCTGGCAATTCGTGCAGATCGATGGGTGGATGCCAAAGCAATCTGGAGGTTCGTGACCCGCTGAGCGGAACGCTGGCTCCTACCATCTTCAATCCCTTGAACGGATAGACCTATCACTTGCAGGAACCGGCGTTCCTTTCCTGGTTCTATGGCGCGCCTTCGATCGGAGTTCACGGCTGATTCTCCGACAATGGCACTTTCCTGCAAGATGCCGGGTCCGTTTGCCAGTGAGGCGCGGGAGCACATAAGTAGTCCGTCAGGGCAAAATCGGAGAAGGGTTTCGCCCCCTTTTGTTGTGCTCTCACATGGAAATCGAGCCGTAAGTGCGCTCTACGCTGCGCAACCTTTAAGTAAGTAAGGAAAAGCGTTCGGTAACCGCCGAGCCGCGACGCTACCTGGTTTCTTATCCTCTAGACGATAAACTCACGCAACTCCTACAGCGACTGCCTAACGCCTGAAAAGAGATCACCGCTTTGAACTGCCATACACACAAGTGGTCTCATGGATATTTTGGCTGGATCCCCAACCGCTATCCCGGCCGATTGGATTTCAGCCGCCACGCAGGAGAGAGCGCTCCGGAGGTCGCCCTTTCGAAGGAAGGAGAATAGGAAGATGTTAGCTCATGCGGCTTTTATTGTGCTAATGGTGAAATGTGACGCGAACTATCACTCGCATTATCCAGGCTACGATGCGATTTATCACCGACTGAGAGATTGCTCCCTGTCGACCAATCAGTAGCGAGATTTGATAGACCTATCGGCCGCGGAGGAAATACGCCAACACATTTCGGCTGGCCGCGAGTCCTCCACCGGTACGGGGTACGGCTGGTACAGCGAAACACGGTCGAGCAGATCCCCATAGCGCTCGCGCAGCTTCGCGCCGATATTGTCATACGTTCCGCTCACTGCGATCTCAGCGAGCATCTCGTCAGTAATGAGCTTTCGCATTCCCTCCCAATCGCCAGCGAGCGATTTCTCGTGCAACTCCGGAACGATAGCGTCCCAGGCATGCGCGGCCAGCACCGGCTCGTAGGTCCGGGTCGAAGCATAGAAGGCAATCTGCTGCCTCACGGCTTCGGCGTTGTTTGCGCGCTCACGCTCGTTATCGCCGACAATGACGAAGACTGAGGTTGCATATTGAAATTCCTGGCGCGATCGCCCGGAGACTTGCAATCCCTCGTTGACCGCAGAATGTACGAATTCGCGCAGATACTTCGCTGTATGAAACGGATGCACATGCAAACCGTCGCAAATTTCTCCCGCCATACGGCACATGTAGCGATTAACAGCAGCGACGAAGATGGGAATCTTGGGATCCGCAATCGGGCCGGGATTAAAGAACGGCGTCATCAGATCGAAGTTGTAGAACTTGCCTTTAAAGCGCAGCGGGGTTCCGTTCTGCCAGCAATCCCAGATCGCACGCAATGCCAGCACAACTTCGCGCAACTTTGGCCCGGGCGATTCGAACTTGATCGAGAACCGCCGCTGATTGTGCGCCCGTACCTGTGAACCCAGGCCAAGGATCAGGCGTCCTGCCGATGCTTTCTGAACGTCCCATGCGGTGTAGGCCGTGATCATCGGGCTGCGCGGAAACGCGACCGCAATGGCTGTCCCCAGCTTCATCGACGAGGTCGCGGTCGCGGCCACCGCCAGCGGCAGGAAGGGATCGTGCTGTGTCTCGGAGGTCCACAGGCAGCCATAGCCAAGCGCCTCCATTTTGCGCGCGTAGTCCGGGACGGTCTGCAAATCGTAGTTACGCAAAGAGGTATCGAGGATCATGATGAGCCTCCTTGAGGATTTTAACGTGGACTACCGGTTGAGGAAGGC
>Ga0126370_10001696_pt1 | contig 10148 bp, 10 predicted proteins | sample PanSoiMetaPlot_3_FD_92586 | JGI IMG/M metagenome (GOLD analysis project Ga0126370, IMG submission 92586) | Tropical forest soil microbial communities from Panama - MetaG Plot_3 | ecosystem: Environmental > Terrestrial > Soil > Tropical forest > Bulk soil | place: Panama | collected 2016-02-17 | reverse complement strand
TGGTGCCGTCTGGGTGCGGGGCTGCGGCCATCCCGCCGACCAGGAACCGGCTTTGCATCCAGCACCAGCCCGGGCGCAGCACCACGTCGAAACGAGCCCGCTGGCCGAGGTAGCCGCGGGCGTGCAGGACGAGCCGGCCCCTCTCGCCGGGGCTTACCCGGACGGTGCGGAAGTCGCGGATCAGGTGGGGCAGCTCTCCCTCCAGGTCGCTAGCCACGGCCCAGACCCGCTCGAACGGCTGGGCGATGACGGCCTCGGCCATGGCCGCTCCCGGAATGGAGGCGGCCAGGATGCGCATCCTGCGGATGGGGTCGAGTTGGGCCTCGGGCCAGGCGCCGGTCATTGCTGCCACGCCTTCGCGAAACTGCGCCGGGCGCGGTGGAGCCGGGACTTGACCGTGCCTTCCCGGACCGCCAGCATCTCGCTCACCGCCTTCTCGTCTAGGCCCTCGAGCTCGCGCAGGGTCAGTACCGCGCGGTGCTCAGGGGACAGCCGGGCCAGCACGTCGCGGACGTCCACGGCCAGCACCGGGTCGCCGGGTTCGGGGACCTGGTCGAGCATGCCCGCCGCAGCAGGTGGCAAGCCGCCCATACTGCCCGTCCTTGCGCGCCGGGCTGCACGGACCGCCTCGCGGACGGCGATCGTGCGCACCCAGCCGTAGAGCGCCCTCGGCTCGCGCAGCTGCCTGATGTCGCGGAATACGGTGATCAGCGCCTCCTGCGCGGCGTCGGGCCCGTCTTGAAGCGCGATCGGCCCGCACAGCCTGCTCACATACGGGGCGAGCAGCTCCAGCAGGTCCGCCAGGGCCATCGCGTCACCGTGCTGCGCAGCACGCACCAATGCCACGGCCCGCTCGGCGGCCTGTGCCGCAGAGTCCTGGCTCTCGCCCAGCGCCGGCTCCCTCCGTTCCGGTGATCTTCTTTAGCGTGTGCTCGCGGACTCCTTCCCCGTACCGGCCATGGATATGTATCCGCCATCAAGCGCAGGCCAGGGGGCGGGCGTCATCCGGAGCCGCCGAAGAACGCGGCCGCCGCCGCGGCGACCAGTTCGGGCCGTTCCTCCGGCAGATAGTGCCCGGCACCTGCTACACGCCGGATCTGCAGGTCGTCGGCGTGCCCTTGGTAACCGTCCAGCGCTGCGGCGGACACGAATGGGTCACCGGTGCCGTTGAGCATCAGCGTTGGCACGGTGAGCCGGTAGGGCCGGTACCGCCCGAGCAGGTTCGGGACGATCTCGTGGTAGGCGTACTCGTGCATCAGCGCTTCGTAGGCCCTGGCGTGTCCTGGCTCGCGCGCGATGGCGGCGAAGTGGGCCACTACCTGGTCGTTGGGCGCCACCTGGCCGCGGCGCCCGGCCCGCAGAACCACCCGGGTCAACGCCGGCACATGCCGCACCATCCAGCGGCCCACCAGCGGCGTCTCCACCAGCGGGGTCCACCAGTACCGCCAGCCCTGCGGAGCGAGCTGGCTGATCTTCCAGAACGGATGCAACGTTGCGACTGCCAGCAGCCGCTCGATCCGGTGCGGAGCGAACAACGCCAGGTGGAACCCGACCCGGCCGCCGGCATCGTGCCCGGCCAGCGCCACCGTATCCAAGCCAAGCGCGTCCAGCAGCGATAGCACGTCACCGGCCAGCTCTGCAGTGCCGTAACCCGAGGGCGGCGTCTCGGTCCAGCCGTGGCCGCGCAGGTCGGGGCAGATCACCCGGTAGCTAGCGGCCAGCGCCGGGATGACCTCTCGCCAGGCATACCAGTGCTGGAACGGGCCGTGCAGCAGCACCACCGGGCGCCCGGCACCGGCCTCGGCCACATGCACTCGCAGCCGGCTGGTCTGGATGAACCGGTGCGACACACCCGCAACCTCCGGCATCGGCGGCGCGGCCGGGCCCCGCGGCCCGGCGCCCCGCCTGGTAACTGTCTGGCTCATGACATCTTCCCTTCGTGGTGTTCTCACCATGGAAGGGGAGCCGTCGCCGGGAAAGGTTCCCGTCATACCGCAAAATCCTTGACGTCGATTTCATCCGCGGGTCCGGTGCCACGATGACCGATCCGATGACCACGCAGGGATGACCACCGTGGTCGGGTGGTGTAGTGCCGGTGTAGCGCTGTCCGCGCGGGGCGGCCCGGGCCGTGGCAGCATGACAGGAAGTGGCACCGACGGTGCCGTGTCTGGCTTCTGGCGAGCACCCTGGTGACCGTGGTGCAGGGCCAGGGAGGAACCGTGGACATCACCCAGCTGATCCTTGACGACCATCACGAGCAGCGTCGGCTGTTCGCGATCTTGGAGCAGGTCGGGCGCACGGACACCGCTACCCTGTCGGCGGTGTGGGCGCGGCTGGGCGCGTTCCTGGACCTGCACGCGGCGGCGGAGGAGGCGATCTTCTATCCTGCGCTGCTGCAAGTGGGCCTGGCCGCAGGCCGGCGGGCCGGGGCAGAGGGAGAGACGCTGGACGCCATCCGCGACCACAACGACATCAGAGACGCGGTCGCAGAGGTCGCCCACCACCAGGTCGGCAGTGACGGCTGGTTCGCCGCCGTCGCGGCGGCGAACCTGGCTAACGGCGATCACATGGCCGAAGAAGAACGCGAGGGCCTGACCGACTTCCGCCGCCTCGCCGGGCTGCAACAGCGCCATGACCTGGCCGTCGCCTTCGCCGCCTTCGAGGCGCGGAACTTCGCCGGCGTCCCGGCCGTCGACAGGGATCCGGAAAGCTACATTCGCCAGGCGGAGCTAGACAACGTCGGTCAGGCGGAGCAAGATCTGCCGCCGCGTGCCACGGGATCGCTCAACATTGGCAGCCTCAAGGGGCAGTGACCCATAGCATCGCTGGCGCCGCGCCGCCGCCGCTGGCCGGGGTTGGCCCTAACCCCGCGGGCAATCCCCAGGCCTGCCCCATCGCCCGCGGCCTCGCGCCAGCCCATTAAGATCGGCCAATGTCTATCCCAGCCGCGTTTGGCCTGTCCGGCCGGGTGGCGGTGGTCACCGGGGCAGGCAGTCCTGGCGGTATCGGCTTCGCTACCGCCAGGATGCTTGCCGAACTCGGCTCCGCCGTGATGATCAGTGGCACCACAGCCCGGATCCAGGACAGGGCCAGCGAACTGTGCAGCGCTGGCTTTGATGTGGCGGGATTCGCCGCGGATCTCACGGACGCCGCTGCCGCGCCCAAGCTCGTGTCGGCTGCGCTCGAGCGATGGGGGCGGCTGGACATCGCGGTCAACAACGCCGGCATGATCTCCGCCGCTGTCCCGGAGTTCGAGACCGGCACGGCGGAGTCGATGGACCTGGCGACCTGGCAGGCGGCGCTCGCCCGCAACCTGACGACCGCATTCCTGGTCACTAAGGCGGCGCTGCCGCATATGACGCGCCGCGGCTGGGGGCGGATCATCATGGTGGCCAGCGTGACCGGCCCGGTGATGGCGATACGCGCGGACGTCGGGTACGCCAGCGCCAAGGCGGGCATGGTCGGCCTCACCCGCGCGATCGCGGTCGACGCGGCCAGGAACGGGATCACCGTCAACGCTGTCGCGCCAGGCTGGATAGCGACCGGTTCCCAAACCCCGGAAGAACATGGCGAAGGGCTGGTCACGCCGGCCGGCCGGAGCGGCTCACCCGACGAGGTCGCCGCCGCCGTTGCCTGGCTGGCCAGCCCGGGCGCGTCCTACATCACCGGGCAATACCTCATCGTGGACGGCGGTAACTCCATCGCCGAGCAGCGCACCACACCGAGGTAAACGAGCTCCCGGCCCCGCGCCTTGCCATCCTGCCGAAACAGCGCAGGCCACCCTGCGTCCTGGCTGTGTCGCCGCTGATCCGGTATCGGCGGGCCTGCCGGGCGCTGGCCTAGGGGCATGCGCGAGGACGGTCGCGCCGGGGCCCCGTCGGTCATCACACAGCACGACTACAGCCGGGCCGCACCCCGCTGCCGGGCCGGCGCAGACCCCCGGCGGACAGCTGTATGCCGGCGCTCCCGACATCGGCAGCAACCGCGACGGACGACTTTAGGTATTCGCCGGCATCTGTTGCCCCAGCTCCTTCTGATCCGCCAGCGGTGGGTTCTCCCGGGGCGCGGTCGGGTCGGTGCCGGCCAGGAACGCGCTGGCCTGGGCCTCGAGGCGCGTGGCGCCGATCGCGCCGGCCCATCGGGCGATCTCGCGCGCCAGCGCTCTAGCACCCGCCTCATCGCCGGCGGCGCGGGCCAGTACCGCGAGCAGCATCTGCTGGGACAGCGTGCCAGTGACCGCGCCGGCCCGGGCGCCAAGGGCAGTGGCCCGCTGCCAGCGGTCTAGCGCCAGCTCATGGTCGGCGTTGTCGTGATCGTGGTCGCCAAGGTGCCGCAGCGCCTCCCGGGCAAGCAGGTCGTCGCCGGCCTCGCCGGCTCGCAGCGCGGCCAGGTAGTGCGCGGGCGCGGCGTCGTGCTCGGCGTAAAGGTTGTCCGCGATCGCACCGAGGTAGAACTCCGCCCAGCCGCGGCGCACCTCGTCCGGCGCTTGCCCGATCAGCTCACAACCCCGCCGCCTGATGCCCGCGAGTGCGACCGGGTCCTTGCCGTCTGGTCCGGGGCGGAACGTGCCGCTGCCGAGGATCTGGTCGAAGTAATCCATCCGCAGCACGAGGAAGTCCAGGTCCCATCGGCTGGCGGGATCGTGGTCCGTGGCCGCAGAGCTCTCCTCGGCGGTCCTGACCCGGGCCGGTGCATCGCCGGCACCGCAGAACCACGCGCGTTCCAGCGCGATCTCCGCGGCGGCCAGAGCTAGCAGCGCGGACTCCCGCGGGTTGCTCGCGGCCGCCGCGGCCGCGTCCAGCAGGCTCAGCGCCTGCTGCCATCGGCTGCCTCTGCCAAGGTCCCGCGCAGCCGCGATGACCTCATCCAGCGGGACGGTGACGAGTGTCGTCTGGTTCACCGTGTTCGTCATAGCGAGCACGGTAGTAATATGAAAAACTATCCACAAGAAAACTACTTCTCGAGCGGCGGGCGCTGGAGCGCTGAGTCAGGTGCACGACTGGGTCGATGAGCACGTCACCGTCTGGTCGAAAGAACTCCGCTGGCTTGACCCGGTTCAGGAGGCGATCTTCGTCCGGCTGGCTATCCTGCACCGGCACATCACGCAGGTCCGGCGGGACACCCTGCGCACTGACGGGCTCAAGTACTGGCAGTTCAAGGTGCTGCTGACGCTGCGCAGGCAGGGTCCGCCGTACTCGGCTAGCCCGTCGCATCTCGCCGACGCGCTGGGCCTGACCCGCGGTGCGCTGTCTGCCCGGCTCGGGCCGCTTGAGCAGGACGGCCTGATCACCCGGGCTATCGATGAGGCCGACCGGCGTAGGGTGCATGTCCAGCCCACCCCCGCCGGACACGCCGCATTCGAGCAGCATGTGAGCTCGGAAGGCCAGAACGAGGGGGCGCTGCTCGCGGCGCTGACCGCGGATGAGAAGCGGGCTCTCGCCGACCTGCTCCGCAAGCTGGTCGCTGCTATCGACTAGGGACTGACCTTATGGGCGATCCGTACGCCACCCACCACCGGCAAATTTCAAGTCGCCGCCGGCGGCCAGGCTAAGGCGGCAAGTCAGGACGTCGGCGTGGAGCTTTCGGCCGGAGGTGACCACCGCGCTGGGCGGGTCAGCGACGGTGGCAGCTTGGTGCTGGTGTCGCCGTCCGCGGCGTCGAGCTGGGATTGGCTGAGGAACAGGCTCCCGGCGAGGTCCGCACCGTGCAGGCTGGCGGTCCTGAGATCGGCCCCGGTGAGGTCGGCCAGGCCGAAGCTGGCGCGGCGAAGGTCGGCGCCGATGAGGCGGGCCCCTCTTAGGTTGGCCCCGGTGAGGTCGGCATGTGCCAGCCTGGCGCCGGCCAGGTCGGCCCCCCGGTAGTCCAGCTTGCCACCCGGAATCTGGGCTCGTACCAGCTCGCTTGCCTGCAGCAGCACCGCATTGACCCGTTCGCGGTGCGCCTGGATATCCAGCTCCAGGAGAGCGTCAACTGGGCTGCCCGTCATGGCTGCGGTCGCCGTCAGCGCCCGGCGCAGCTCATCGTGGACGGCGCGTGCCGGTGCCAGGGCCAGCGCTGCCGCCAGGTACCACAGCAGCTCATGAAGCTGCCGCATGATCGCGAACGCCGCAAACATCTGCGCCGCCGCCTGCGGGTCCTGGCGCCAGTCCCGCCCAGCGAAGGTGACCTGGGAAACCTGCTGGCCGGCGCCGAAGCAGTCATACACGGCGCAACCCGGGAAACCGTGCTGCCGGAGGTCGTTATGTATGCCGCACCGGAAGTCTGCTCGCAGGTGGGGACACGGCTGCCCGGCAGGCTTGTCGATCGCGAAATCGGCCGACGCGGAGAACGCCGGTGCAACGCAGCACAGCCCGAAACATCGCCCGCAGTCAGCCCGCAGGACGCGGTGCCCGCCACCCAGGGCAGAGGCTGAAGGATCGGGTTCCTCGCTCAATACGCAGTCTCCAGGCCGAACAGGACCGCCGCTCCGCTGTCAGGTTAAGGCCACCTGCTCGACCGTGGCGCACACGAGCGCGAGCACCCGCACCAGAGTTTCGCTGCGCGGTGCTCCGGGCACGGGCGGGCCGGTGGCTGTCAGCGCGTCTGCATGCCGATGTGATCCATAAGCGCGGCCTCCGCCCCCTCCTTCGTGCCGTAGATGCCCCGGATCCTGCGCAGTTCTTCGGAGATCTCCGACCAGTCCCGGCTCGGATCGTCGCCGCACCCTGGGCAGACGATCTCGTAGGGGCCCTCGGTTGTGTTGTCCCACACGCGCTGACCTGACGGGCCATCGACCAGTTTCCCCCGGCGCAGCCGTACGAACGCGGCGCCGTCGTCGTGACCGGGCACGCCAGAACGGACGGTTGCCATGGAACCATCCTGCCGTGACAGTCAGCCCGGGCGGCACAACCCCGCCCGACGGCGTTGCTGGCTTGCTGCCGGGTACGAACCGAACGGCTACTTCTGGGAGGGGTCGTTCAGACCCTCACCGCAGGCCTGCCATCACAGGCAGAGCCTGATCGTGCGGCTGGCCCGTGCTGTGCCGGTGGCGGCCGCGCTGTTGTGTGGCCGGCCGGTTGACTGGCACGGTTACCGTGATGGTGTCGGGGAACCAGTGAGCTCCGCCCGGATGCTGGGGCGCCCCGCAGGCAGTCTGCAGGTACCTCATCGGCTCGCCGAAGCCGTGGAGCGTGTCTCTGGCCGGGAACCCGTAGCTGTCCCGTATGACGTAGGAGAGGGTTCCGGCGTATCGTCCGTTCTTGCGGCTGCCGCCTCCGGTTACGGTCAAGCCCTGCGTGCCGCGAAATCCCCAGTACAGGTCGCTGTCCTTGGACTCGAATGCCACCGTCGGCAGCCGCGCACCGGCGAGCCGAACGCGAGTCTTGCCCGCCCTCAGCTGGCGGAAGATCGCTTCCTGGACTTCGTTATTCACCGCCTGGAAAGCGCTGCTAAATAGGGCCTGCTTGGAGATTGGCGATCCGGCCGGGTAATCGACTTCTGTGCCCTTCCCCTGGAGGAAGTGCGTCAGCAGATCAGCCGATTCGGGAAAGCCGGCCAAAGCGAACCCCTCGGCCACTTTGACACCCAGAACCTTGTCGGCTGCGAAGGTAGCGCCGTCGCATCCTGCCTTCGGTGTTTGCGCGTGCGTGTCCTGGCTGCCATTGCGCGGCACGGGGTGGACCCCCACGACGGTGAAGGCAAACGCCGCACTGGCGGAGGAACCTGCAGCGGCCGGGGCAGACCCGGCGGCCGGGGCAGCCCCGGCGGCCGGCGATGCCGCAGAGCATCCCGGCAGCGCTGCGACCATGCACAGCAGTGCGGCGCAGATGACCGGCTCATTCGTCAGCATCTGGCGGGGGCGTCGCATGGCTCGAGCATCCCATGGCTGCCTGCGTCCCGATCAGGCCGCATACCTATACCCGGTCCCGGCACGCCGGCTCCTCGCCGCAACCCATCAGGTCATCATGCGTGTGTTCGGGCGGTTGTCGGCGGTGCGTGGTTGTATGAGGGGGCTTGTGGTGAATTCGGGCTTTGCGGTACGGGTTTGTGCTGGCGCCTTCGGCATTAACCGATCGGGCAGGCGGCGATGGCGGTGAGCACCCATGCTGTCTACAACGAGCTGGAAGGGACGACGATGGCCTCCTACTCCACGTCATGACGTCCGGGTTCGGCCACTGATGGGCATATGAAGCCGCCGGCGGCTGGGGGTGCTGAGGGTGACGGCCGTCTGCGGGTGGCCGGTGATCCACTGAGCAGCGGCAGCGGGTTGTGGCGGCTGGCGCTGCGTCATTGGCGAGAGCCGGTATTGGCTCGTGCCCTGGCGGCCAATCCCGGAGCGCCGGTATTGCTGTTGCGCTGCCTTACGCGGGGTCGCTGGGATGTGGCCGCTACGGTCGCCCGCAACCCGCGCTGCTCCCCCCGGCTTCAGCATCGGCTGGCATGCTATCCACCCAACTGGGCGGTCGCGGCTGCCGTCGCTGCCAACCCCGCCGCCGACGCCGCGGTCTTGGCGGAACTGGCCGGGTCGGCGGATGCCAAGGTCCGCCTTCATGTCGCGGCGAACCCGTCACTGCCTGAATCGGCCGTCGAGTGTCTGCTAGCGGACCCTAACCGCAATGTACGTGCGGTCGCGGCGTCGAATTCGGCGGCATCTGCGGCGGGCCTGAGCCGGCTCGCCGAGGGTTTCTCTGAGCCGGCCTTTATTTTGCGTGCCATCGCGGCGAATCCGGCCTGCCCGGCTGAGCTGTCTGGCCAGCTTCTGACCTGGATAGCGCTCGGCGGCCCAGGTCATGAGGATCCGGTGTTCGACCCGGTCGAGTGCACCGGGCACCCGGGGGACACAAGCGTTGCCGTAGCGGCTTGGTACTGGGAACAGGCGAGCACCGAGGTGGCCGCGAATCATTCCCTGTGGCGCGCCCGGGCTCAGTTCCCCGCCGCTCGCAGGCACGTGCCGTTCCACCAGGCCCGCATGCTGGCCCGGGATCCGCGGCCGGAGGTCCGCCGCGCGGTGGCAAGTCTGACCGGCCTGCCGCTGAGTTACCTAAGGGAATTGTGCGGCGACGCCGACCCCGGCGTGGCGCGGCTCGCGGGCATGCGCCTGCAGGCCGAGAAGAGCCCCGCCGGCCGGAAACGGCGGCGTGCCCGCCACGCACGGGCGCTCTTTTCCCTCGGCTGGATAGCGGCCTTGGTCCTGCTCGGCGGCGTGGAGACTCTCGTGAACCAGTCACAGTCCGACCAGTCGCAGCCGCCGAGCTCGCCAGCGCCAGCTCAGCACGCGCGCAGCCCGGCACCGGCCGGCACCGGGACACCGGGCGCGGGCGTCACCATCACATCGAGGTACCGCCTGGCGGGCGCAGGACTGTTGCGGTGCGGCTCAGCCGGCGGCGTAGCCTTGGTCTTCGTGACCGCGGGACGGCTGGCGCTGACGGTACGGATGACAGGCGCGGTCAGGCTACCGGAAAACCAGCCGGTGACCGGCTCGGCGCATATTCCCGCCGGCAGCGAGGCCGAGTTTGAGCTGCCCGTCGGCCCGGCACCGGTCAAGGTGGCGCCGGATGGCGTGGCCGGGACATCCCCGGGCACGCGGCCAGTGCTGGCGAGGTGCCGCTGATGGGTGCGGCGGTACGTTCTGCCCTCGCGGTGGCTGTGGCGGCGCGGGTGCCTGTGTTGCTGTGGGGCGGCGCGGGCCTGGGCAAGAGCTCGGCGGTGCGGGAAATGGCAGGCGTGGCGGGCCTGCCGTGCGAGACGGTGATCGCGAGCATCCGGGAGCCCTCGGATTTCGCCGGCCTCCCGATCGTGGCCGAGGACGGCAAAGCGGTCCGGTTCGCCCCGCCCCTCTGGGCTGAGCGGCTCGCGTCAGCCGGGACCGGGGTGCTGTTCCTTGACGAGATCTCGACGGCCCCGCCGGCGGTGCAGGCCGCGCTGCTGCGCGTCGTGCTCGAGCGGACGGTTGGGGATCTGGTGCTGCCGCCAGACGTGACCGTCGTGGCGGCCGCGAACCCGCCCGAGCAAGCCGCCGACGGCTGGGACATCTCACCCCCGCTGGCCAACAGGTTTTGCCACCTGGATTGGGACCTGAACGCGCGGGAGTGGGCCGATGGCATTCTCGCCGGATTCGCCCACCCGCCCATACCCGCGCTGGATGCCGAGCGGATGCGCGCCGAACTGGC
>Ga0126370_10001692_pt1 | contig 10152 bp, 9 predicted proteins | sample PanSoiMetaPlot_3_FD_92586 | JGI IMG/M metagenome (GOLD analysis project Ga0126370, IMG submission 92586) | Tropical forest soil microbial communities from Panama - MetaG Plot_3 | ecosystem: Environmental > Terrestrial > Soil > Tropical forest > Bulk soil | place: Panama | collected 2016-02-17 | reverse complement strand
GAAGCTCCAAGATCTCTACACCAACGAAAAGATCAATCCTTACTGTGAGTTCGCCACCGAAGTCATGCGACGAAGGATCACCAAAGCAGACGAGCTCATCTACAAAACATTCAAACAGGTGACCCATGCGAGTAACTACGGAATGGCATGGAAGAAGCTCATCATCGTTCTACGTCTGGCGGGTATCAATATTGAAGACCTCGATATTCGTGGGCTTTGGGGTGGCAAGAAGAAGGCAGAATTTCTCATTGAGTCATACCACGCAACTTATCCCGAGATCCGGTCGGTCTGGCATAAAAGGATACGTGGAGTGGTACGACCTACTCGATGTATTCACGATGCCTTTGGGCGGAGGCGCTTGTTTCTGGATCGCATGGATGAGGACCTCTTCCGAAAGGCTTTTGCGCAGCGACCGCAATCATCTATAGTAACCGTGGCGAACATCGGCGTACGTCGCCTCGTTGCACAGGGCCACCGGGTCGTTGCTCAAGTACACGACTCTATAGTCTGCGAAGTCCCCGAAGAGGACGAGCACGCGAGCTTGGTGGCCCTCAACGAGGCGATGACCACGCCAGTTACAAGCTGGGGCGGCACGTTTACTATCCCAGTGGAGCTAAAGAGGGGGCATTCATGGGGAGATCTCGAGGAGGTATACCTTGACAGATGACAGCCGGAGAGGACCGGAGGGCGGTGCCGGTGCGAGCGCCGGTGAGGGCTCTGTAGGGAAAGAGGGCCAAGCGTCGCAAACTCCCACGCCACTCCCATGGAATTTTCGTTGCCTAGAAGGACACTGGCACACGATCATGCATATTAGTGAGCTCCTACGGGAGGATACTCCGCACTGCTTGCTACGTCGAATCGCGCTGGAGTGGGCAGAATTGGAGAGGAGCTGATGGACAATGAGTCATTCCTCGACATGTACCTGCGGTACACCGAGAAGCAAGAGTCGCCCGCGGAGTTCCATCTTTGGGTTGGCATCACGATGGTGGCCGCCGCAATGGGGCGCAAGTGTTACATCGAGCGGGGCTACTACAGGTTGTATCCAAACCTCTTCACCATACTCGTCGCTGGCTCAGCCCGATGTCGTAAGTCTACCGCTATCAACATCGGAGTCAACCTGCTTAAGGGAGTCCCGACGACTCGGGTCATATCAGGCAAGATTACTCCTGAGAAATTCATTAGCGAGATTGGCCCAGCGCAGGGCAGCACTGCTACACCCAACGTGCTGGTGCACAGCGGAGAGCTCTCAGTGTTCCTCACTAAGCAACAGTACGGAGAGCCGCTAATTCACATTCTCACAGATATGTATGACTGCCCCGACTCCTGGAGCTACAAGACCAAGAACCGTGGAGAGATAACCCTCAATGAGCTATTTCTATGCATTATTGCTGCTACTACTCCTGATGGGGTTTCTCGCGGAATTCCTCCGTCGGCGCTAGAGGATGGGTTTGCCTCTCGCGTGCTGTTCGTTTACAAGGGCGACACCCAGCGCAGGAATGCCATGCCATCGCTTACGGCGGAAGAGCACGAGATGAAGCTCGAGCTGATAAACAAGCTCGCCGCGGTTGGTCAGCTGGCTGGAGAGTTCACGCTAGAAGAGCGCTACGCGAGGCCATGGTACGTAGATTGGTACGGCAACATGAAGCCACCCGCGGACAAGCGGATGGAGGGCATGTGGGGCCGCAAGCACGACCATCTGCTACGAGTAGCGATGGTACTGACCGGGGCAGCAGGGAGCACAGTAATCGAACAGCACCATCTCGAGGCTAGCCTGCTGGCCCTCGAAGAGGTCGAGGATAACACACATCACGCGCTCAACGAGATCGGCGGAGACAATAACACGCAGTTCCTTACCCGTGCAGCAACAACGGTACAGCGCCGCGTTCGTATTGGTCACTCGGAGCTGCTGAGGAGTGTCTATCCATGCCGCGCCGACGTCTTCAAGAACATCGTAGAGACGCTCATCGAGAGCGGGTTCATGGATCGTGATGTCCACAAGCCCGATATCTATGTGTGGTCCGGGCGACCATACTAAAGTCCCCATGTGGGCGGCACGAGCCCTCTCATAAAGAGCCACGGCCATCCCACGTGGGGACTTGTCGTTCCGTTTCAATTCGTTTAAGGAACAGGCGGCTTCTTAAGACCTCCGCCACCCTGTGTGTGCCCGCTGGTTATCATCTCCACACCCTGCAGTGCAGGCTCCGCAAGCGCCCGCTTAACCTCGGGCCAGAGAGTGCTGACGTTCTCTTGGCTAAGCACCTTCGTTAAGCCCGCCGTGAGGTACGGCGCCGCGTCCGTCATGGTGCCCACGTACTGATGATGGAGCATCGCGCTCGTTAGTTCCGCGCCACCCTTCGTCACGAGAAGCTTCGCAGCGAGCCAAGGCGTAAAGATCGAGCCAGCCTCGATGCCAGCCTCGAGTGGGGTTTGCTTGAAGTATTTGCTCAGCACGGTTGCCAGGCCCGCCCAGCTTAGCGGTCCACCGCCGTACTTCAGGAACTTATCGAGCGCACCCTCCGTGCCAGCTTTGCTCATCATGTTCCGGGCCTTAGCAAACTCGAGGCGCGACACCTCGGCGGGTCGCACGGAGTCAACGAATTGCTCCAGGCTAGGTGTTAGGTCCCCAAACAACCGCTGCTGGCCCTGCGTGCCAAGCTTGTCCCACGCGCCATAGATCGCGCTGGGATCAATCAGGCCCTTCAGGCGGCCCTCCTTGCCCGTCGCGCTATCCAGCACACCCGTCCACCACGCCTTCCGAAGCTCGTCGATATCGCCCGAGCCAAGGTCCTTGATGGTTTGTGCCCACTTGGCTGGATCTTTTGCGAGCTTTTGGGCCAGGTCGCCTTCCTTGAAGACACGCTCCACCGCTCGCAGCGAGGCGTCCTTGTTCGCGGGCGTAGCGCCGTGCCTCGAGAGGGCTTCCTTCAGGGACGTAATCTCATCGTCCATGCCCAGGTCGCCAAGCGACCGCAGGTCGGCAGGATCGTTCGCAGCATTGACAAGGGCCTTCGCGCTGTCCCTCAAACTACGGGATATCTTCGTCGCCGCTGTCCCATAGTCGCTCGCTGCTTCCTCAGGAAACTGGTCAAGGAGTTGGTTCCCATACTGAATGATTCTAGCGCCCTGGTCCTTCGCCGCAGTCTTGAAGACGCCCGCCGCGCCAGGCGCATTGGAGAGCCAGTCGAGCCAAGCGTTCGAGATGTTATCCTTGGCGCCCTCCAACACACTCAGCGGGATTCTACTCTTCACCGCCTCGTAAGCCGCGGAGCCAATATCCTTCAGCTTCCCGCCGACGTACCTAATCGGTGGCCCCGCCATCTCGCCCACCGCTTGAGCCGTAAGACCCTCGCCTGCCGCCTCTTTCGTCCGCTCGACCAGCCCGCCCGGTCCGGTGAGGTCCGCGTCGCCTTGCACGTTGTGTAGTATGTACTTGTCCGCGGCGGCCTTTAGCGCTTCGGTCCCACCAGCCCCCACATAAGCCCCACCGAGGCCACCGAGCACGGCACCCGTCGCTATCCCTAGCGGCCCCGCCGGCTCCCCAATCTCGGCACCCAACGTCATGCCCCTTGCACCAAGCTCCAGCATGCCAACCGCGCTGGGAATCTGCCGCATGATTCGCGTCTTGATTCCGTAGCCCGGCACATACTCCTTGATGATCTTATCTTGCTGGTCCTTATCCCAGTCCTTGAAGCCAGGCACCGCGTGGCCTAACACCTCACGCTTCGCCTCAGGCTCGAGGTTAAGGAACTCGTCGCTCTGAAGGAGCTTATCAACGTCGACTGCCATCAGTCGGTTCCCTCGTTAAGCGTCGCGTTCTTGTTGATGTGCTTCTGGTAGAAATCGAACGCTTGCTTGTTCGTGAACGTCGCGGGCGGCGCAGCCTTTTGTGCCTCTGATGTCTGAGCGGGCCCCCTCTGCAGCGGCGTCGGCCCCGGGCTCGGTGTTGGCCTAAACGATCCAGTCCCACCAATGTCAAGGCCCGCACGCTTCCTCGCAGCTTCCTGCAGACGGCTCAGCCGGAACGCCCTGACACCAAGCTCCTTGGTATAGTCTGCGTTGAGATCGCCCGTATCCCCATGATATGCCGGATTCTCGCCCAACGCTTGGAACACTTCTTGGGGCATGATGACGGGAATCGAGATGGTCTTGCTCGGGTCCTTTGGGTCCGGTATGTCGTCGGGAGTCTTATACCCGAAGGACTTCATGTACCCCATCTGCATCGCCAGCTTCTCTTCCACGAGGTCCGCAAAGCGATAGAGCGACGATCGCAGGACCTCAGGTGGATCTTCCATCGGGTTCGGGAAGCCCTTCCGTGCAAGGTCTGCCTCGTTCGGGTTCCACCGCTTGCCCGTGTAGTGAAAGATGTTCTGCAAGACGACTTGATCTAGCTCCTTCTTCCAGTTGGTCACCTCGGGGTCCTGGAGGCCCACCTTGTTGAGCCATTCCGCAGCCGTCCGGGCTCCCCATCCCGCAGGGAGGTAGCCATACTTATCGTAGATCGACGGGATCTGATCCGCCAGGTCCCTCATGTGTGTAGCTTGGAGCATCCCATCCGTGATATCGTTCACATCCTTTGAGGTCGGGATCTTCAGATTCGCGTTCGCCTTGCCCGATGCCTTCGCTGCATTGATGTGCGCCAGCGCATCGTAGAACGCATGGGGATCGTTGCTGGTCGCATCAAGGATCCCGTTGAGGAAGCGCTTCATGGGATCAGGCATGCCCTTGTACAACTCGTTCTTCGCATTCTGCGCAAGCATGTCCTTCTGCTCTTGCGGCAGATTCGGGTCCGCGTGATCGAGGTCCCATAGAGCTTGGCCAACCTTATCGTAGGGCCTATCCGCACTATGCAACTGTTGGCCCAGCTGAGCCGACACGGTGCCATCCTTCGTCAGCTGAAGGCCCCTTATCTTGTCTCGATCGGGCAGCCACTCGCCCGCCGGGCCCCGCGGGACGCGCATGTTGGTATCACCGTAGTAGATCTGTGTCGCGCGTTCCACCCGATCGGCGTCGTCCTTCCCGAACTGCTCGCCCTGGCCGGCCCGCGCGTAGTACCCGTTCAGGAGCCGGCGGGCGTCACCGACGATGGCCTCGTTCTTCTTGTTGTCGAGCCACCACTTCTTTGCTTCCGTGTCCTGGCGGTCGCGATCGGCGTCCACTTTCTCCTTATCCGTCTGGGCCTTCCGCCATAGCACCTCGGCATTCGAGTTGTTCTGCGCGGCTTGCGTGCGGATCCAATTCTGCGTGGATTCGTCCTTCGCCTTCCACTCGTTGTAATCTGCCTCTTGCTGGCGGAGCCCAAATGTTTGGTTAAACTCGTCCATCTTGCGAGCGTGCTCTTGCTGCTCCATCTTGAGGCGCTCGCGATCGCGGGCCTCGCCAGCCGCTGCTTGGCGCTCCCGCAGATCAAGCTCGGCTTGGCGATCTATCTCCCTCGAGACTTGATCGTCATTGCCCTCGCGCATCCGATTAAACATGGCCATATACATGGCCCGCTGCGGTGCCCCAAGATCAATAACTTCTGCCATTAGTGCGCGTAGCTCCCTTGGCCTGGCTGATTGCTAGCCCACTGCATGCCCTGCTGCATGAACGGCGGGACCTGGCTCTGCCGTAGGTAATCTTGGTACATGCGCGCCATGCCCGCCTCGCGGGCTCCGTACTCGCCCTGCGCGAGGCCCGCCTCTTGGCCCATAATTTGGCCCGCGCCCTGGTTGTACACTTGCTGTGCGCCCTGGCGTAGCTGCTCGAGTTGACTCTGGTACTGGGCGGCTTGGCTCGCGAGGTCAGTCGACGTTCGTTGTCGCAGGTTGGCCTGTTGATTTAGATTCGCACTGGAGTACAGCGAGCCCCTCGAGCCAAGCGTCTCCCCAATCTGCGATGACTGTTGGTTTGCAGCTTGGTTCGTCGCTGCGACGTACTTGCTAAACATGTCCTGGAATGCCGGGGCCATGCTCTGCTTGCCGTACTGATCGAGCTGACCAGCATAGCCGGTAATCATGTTCCCATATGTTTGCTCAGCGGGGCCCCCGCCAACGTAGTAGGGTTGAATCGCCGCGTTCGTGCTGGCGCTCGCTGTCTGTAATGGCTGCGAGCCTCCAGCGCCAAATTGCTGTCCAACTGGCTGCGATGCTTGGCCTGGCATTATCGCTGCTCCTGCTGCATGGTGTCGCCCCGCGGGCCAGGCAACGCCCCACCCAACTCTTGGGACTGGCGGCCAAGGACCCGTTGCTGTCTGTCTTGCAAACGACCTAGCCGATTCTGTTGCTGCTGCGTTGGCGTATCGCCAGCACGGCCCTGGAGCGCAGCGATACGATTCGCGATCATGTTCGCCCGTTGGTTCGTCTGGAGAATCTTAGATGCCCATGGGCCAGGCTCCTGGCCTGCCATCCTCGACTGGCGCGCACGCTCCTGAGCCATGAAGAAGTTCTGCTCGGGCGTGAGTGTCATCCCGGGCGGAGGCGCACCACCTGGCCCAGGCTGCTGGCTTGCTTGAGCTTGGGTCGGACTCACGTACGGGACCGGCTCCCCGTGCGGCCCGGTGAACCCAAACGTACTAGCCTCCTGGGGCGTCATCCCAGGCTGCGTGATGGGCATCTGGGCCTTCGACATGTCGCCCCCAGACTCGATCACGCTCTGGAAGGTCGGCGGCTGGACGCCCTGGTTAGTCATCATTAGGCGCGCGTAGTAGTCACGCATGGCCTTCGAGAGCGGATCTTGGGGCAACTTCGAGATGGTTGGGTTCTTGCCTGGTCCCGTGGGCGTCTGGCTCGCTTGGTACGCTTGGGTCCCAACCGTGGCTGCGGTGCCCACACCTGCGATCACTGCTGCGGTTATGGCCGCCATAGCATCCCCCTAGTCGAAGAAGCTAAGCAGAATGAGTCGTGCATCACTTGTATCCTCCCCATAACCGATGCGAGGCATCGCTGCGTGCATTAGGTCGCTTCGCATGACGAGGGCTCGGTTCGGCGCTCCCGGCACCTCCCCAATGATTCGCCAAGCCTCTTCGTTGTCGTGGTCTTCCTTCCACGCCTGCAATTCAGCCTCGTTGCTCGGATGCATGCGCATCCCCGTGCGGCGGTGCTCGAGCAGCACGGTCGACGACGGCCCCGGGTTGATGTAGCAGAAGAATGCATACCGGCTAACCTCCGCGTCCGTGTGAGCCCACTGGGGCGGCTCGCTCCCGCGGGGCGATAGCCGGAAGGCACTCTGCCGTTCGATGGGCTTGAAGCCCAGGAGCCACATCATGCTCTGCTCGATACGCTCCTTGACGACGTCGGGAACCGGGAGTCCAATATTCGGGTAGACCACGTGATCAAGCGGGCTTTCCTCTGGGCGGTATTCCAGCTGGCGGGCATACGCTTGCACAAGCTCGAACTCGTACTCGGGGAAGAACTCGTCGATCACGTAGATGTACGGCGTCATAGAGCCTTCACGTAGTGCGTCTCAAAAATTCGATATCCGTTGCGCTCATAGAATCCGGCGAGTCGCTCGGGCATATTGTGATGCATGTAGGCCATGCTGATTCGGGTGGCTTTATGATCGCGTGCCCAATCTTCGAATGCCGCAAGAAGCGCTGTCCCAGCTCCCTTCGGCGCGCCCGGCCACACGTACCAGAAGAGTTCCGTCGCGCACGGCTCGCCGTCGAAGACGTTTTCATAAACTATCCCCGCTATCGCCCCCTTCAGCTCCCACTTCTCGTGCAAGCACAGCACTATTCCCAGGCCAGCCTGCATGAATTCCTTCATCTTCCGTGTGAACACGCTCGCCCGGAACTTCATCACGTTGTTCCCGTACAGCTCCGCGAAGCGGTAGCCCATCTCCCCCAGCTGCTCGAGGTCGTGGGGCAAAGCGGTCGAGATCGAGAAGCTCCTCTCTAAGGATTCCGAAGACGTGGTAGTCTCTGTAGATTCCATCGCGTAGATGCGCCTTTCTTATGATTCCTTCGAGCTTGAAGCCAAGCCGCGTGACGAGCTTGAGTCCCGTCTTGTTATCCTCCGGGATCTGAGCGGTGAGTCGACGTAGTTGGCCTCGGAACATGAAGTCGGCCATCGCAGATTTGAGCAGGTCCTCACGTCCCCGCAGACGCCGGTCAAACATGACGAGATGCATGCTTGCGTCCAGCCATGGGCGCACGTTTGTTGCAGAAGCAAGACCAATGGTCTCGTCACCTTGTAGGAATTCATAGAATTGATTGTACGGGGCCATCAGCCCGTTCTTGAACTCCTCGAACGTGCGTGGGATGATGTCGTCGAAAGCTTGCGGGTACTTGGAGAAGTTCTCCCACAAGTGCTCCAGCTTCCCCTTAGTTAAGATTAGGGGGCGGAAGGTTAGCGTCGGGAGGGTTGAGTGCTCTGATGGTGGGGAAGAACTCTCCGCTTGGGACGTAGACATCCGTGTAGGCCCTCACACTCGGCGTGGCAACACCATTCTCCTTGGGGTAGAAGAATCGGTAGCGTCGAATGTTCGATGTGATATTCATGTCGGTAAACTCGAAGCCCCAATGCTCGTTAATGGGCTTGATCGTCTCGACGTATGGAAACGAGTTCCCCCGGTCTATACTTATCTCGAGGTTAAACGGGGCTTCGAGGCCCGCCAGGATCGGTAGGTCCTTGAAGACGAGCACACGCTCGAGCGTCCCGTTCAACAAACCGGTGGGCGCGTAGTACATGTCCGGCGTGTCCCAAAACATGTCCATCCCCCCATCAGTCGGGCGGTCGAGCCAGTCGCCCTTCACGCGCTCGTCGATCATGAAATATTAGTTCCCGGAGGCCGCCATAAGCACCGGGTAGTTCACTGTATAGTTGTCACCATCCCACCCCGCGCTAGACATAGAGCCAGGTAGAATCTGCTCGAACAACGCGCTCAACCCCGTGAACACATCGTGGGTCCACGCGTTCCTGAAGTAGTCATAGATGAGCACGTTATAAGTCCCGCCCACCGGGTCGGGTATCACGAGCCAATACTCTTTGAAGCCCATAAATGCCGCGGCGAATGGAATGCTCTGCCACCCACTCGAGCCCGCGAAGTTGAGTACCTGGCGCACGTACGAATGAATTGGGGAACCGATCGGATCAAGATTCGAACCATCCCACGCGTAGATGTTGAAGTCGTTGCCCACAAAGATGTGAAATTGGCCCACCGACGCTAGGCTCCAAGGTAGCATGCACCCGATTCCAAAGACTCGGTTCTCGGGCAGGAACTGAGTCAGAGCGTCGCCCGTGGCGTTGAGGTCTGTGATCGACGAGTTGCGATACACCACGAGTCGATCGTTCAGCACTTTCATGCCCGTGATGGGTTCGACGATTCCATCATACAGATCCAGGAAGCCACCCGCCACAGTCCCGTCGCCCTGAATACCCATGTTCCAGTTCCTGTAATCACCCTCGGCGCTCCAACGTATCCGATTGGGCATCGGGCCACTGCTAGCGTTGTTGCCAACTGGAATGCTTATAGGATCAGCCAATATGTTCGCGCAAAAAAGGTGGTTCTTGAAGTACGCTAGGTAGCACCCGGTGGGCGTCGGTGCGAATTGACCAAGGTTGTAGTCGTTGATGGACCTTAAACTTAGCCTAGATATCTGAGATGCCCTCGCGATAAAGAGCTGCTCCTCGCCCATCGCCCAGCTAAACCGAAGGTCCTGCAGGGAGGTCACTTGTAACAAGCCCAGGAGCGTGAACTTGAATGTCGTTGGGTTGTACAGCGCGGCGTACCCGTTGCTTAGGGAGCTAGCTCCAAGCGCAATGATGTGGCGGTTGCCATTCGCATCGAAGTGGGTCGCAAAGTCCATGATCGAACCCGACAAACCTTGGTCCAGAACAACCGAGCGACCTGGCGACCGAAGGACCTTGCCGAAGCGAAAGCGTACGTTCTGGCACCAGGGCGTGTATTGGGGCGCTATCGCATCGCCAGGCGCACTGGTCCAGAGACCACTCGTTGGGACAACAGTTCGGTTTATAGCCTGTTGTGCCATGTGTTAGCCGGAGGTTGGTGGTGGGGTTGGGAGGCCGCGTCGGCGCTGGCACGCGCCTTCAATCATTTGAAACGTACACCGATGGTTGACTCATAGTTATCTTCTTCGAGCGTCAAGAGATCCTGTCGGCTTAACACGTCCGCATCGACTGCTTGACCATATCCCATGCCTTCTTCGAAGCGCTG
>Ga0126370_10001691_pt1 | contig 10155 bp, 8 predicted proteins | sample PanSoiMetaPlot_3_FD_92586 | JGI IMG/M metagenome (GOLD analysis project Ga0126370, IMG submission 92586) | Tropical forest soil microbial communities from Panama - MetaG Plot_3 | ecosystem: Environmental > Terrestrial > Soil > Tropical forest > Bulk soil | place: Panama | collected 2016-02-17 | reverse complement strand
GGGCGCGACGCGCTGGCGAGCGAGGCCGGCTCAGGCGCCGCCCGGTTCGCCGCGGGTGCCGGCCGTCACGGGACCTTTGATGCCTGGCTGCCCTCTGGCCCGCATGTCGACGATGCGGGCTGCGGGTCTGGTCGTCGTCCGGGGAGCTGAGGTTGCGAGGGACCGCGGCGCCATGCCCTCCTGGGCCGCGGTCGGCCCGGAGGGCATGTGGAGGAGCCGTGTGTCAGCACCGGACGTTGCTGTTCCACGTGGAGAGGACGCCTTCTGGGTTCGCCTGCCAGATGTAAGCGTGAAGATCGTAGTGCACCGGCATCCCCGGGAAGTGGCCCGGCATCGGGCCGTCGAACCGATGACCGAAGAGGCTGGGCACCGGGCTGTTGTCCGTCGCCACGTTCTGATCGGTGTCGAGCGCGATCCACTCCGCCCCGACGAGTCGAACCCCGTTGCCGGAGGGTTCGTAGAGCAGTGCGTCAGGCTTGAGCGGGTCCATCCGGCCCATCTGGGCGAAGTTGATGTAGTGGATTCCCATTCCGGGAACGCACTCGTCTCCTTCGGAGACGTAGCCATCTGCTTCGGCCACGGAGACGTCGTGATACTTGTACGTGGCGGCACGAGTGTCCGCGAGCGACGGCTGGGGATTGTCGGACGCCAGCGCGGCGGTGGTGGTCGCTACCCCGGACGTCAACACCGCTGCTGCGGCGACGGCGGGGACGAGCAGAGCTCGTTTCTTCTTCGTACCGATTCTCATCGTGGTCCCTCCAATGCGGTCCTTTTGACCGACGCTAGGGCGACGGCGCTGAGAAGGAATCGGGTGTTTCCCTATGCGGGTGCACCTCGACGGACGGCCAGAAGCGTCAGAAGGCCTTCAAGGCAGGGATTGCCTCGTTACTTCCGGGATGGTGATCGCCCTGGTGATGCGGCTGACAGGCATGCCGGCACCCCGGCATGCCTGTTCGACCAGGGCTGGTGACTCGGCTGCGAACAGGCAGAACGTGACCTCGTCATGGGGCATGAACAAGGTCAGGAGGACGTGAACGGCGCTGCCGTCGGCCGACAGTTCTGCAGCGGACTGGCCGATCCGGGCCACGGTCTGTTCGAGCCGCGCCCCGGGCATGGCTGGCTGGTACCACTCGGCGAGGTAGCGGGACCTGCTGGCCGGCGAGCCTTGTGACATGGGCCGACACTAGCTCCGGTCCCGTCCACCGGAATCGGGTGCTTCCCTATGCGCTGGCATTGCCATTCGCTGGCCTAGTTCGGCTCGGGAGTGGATGTTCAGCTTGCTGTAGGCGCGGGCCAGGTTTGCCTCGACGGTTTTCGGGCTGATGAACAGGGCATCGGCTACTTTACGGTTGGTCATGCCGGTGGCGGCCAGCCGGGCGACCCGGTGCTCGGTGGGTGTAAGACCGGTACTGCCTGCGCGGTTGATGTTGACCCGTTCGAGTTCGTTCTGTGCCCGGCTGGCCCACAGTGGCGTGCCGAGCTCGGTGAAGATGCGCGCCGCCTCCCGCAGCGCCACGGTGGCGGCTTGCTTGCGCCGCCTGCGGCGCTGGATCTGGCCGAGGACGAGCAGGGTGCGGGCGCGCTCGAACGGCATGGGCAGCCGCTGGTGCTCGACGAGGGCACGTTCGGCAGCCTCGGCAGCCCGGTCCAGGTCACCGGTGGCGGCCAGCAGAAGGCTCTGGCAGCGCGCACCGAGCGCCAGCGCCCACGCACGATCCAGCCGCCGACCGTTGCTTTCCAGCTGGTCTGTCAGCGCGGCCGCTTCCTCCAACCGGCCCACCCCGATCAGCGCTTCCACGGCGTCTGGGGCGAACGGCGCCGCGGTCGGCTCACCGTATCCCATGGCAGCCGCTGCTGCCGCGAGCGGGCCAAGCGTCGCGGCCGCAGCCTCGCAATCCCCGACCGAGATCTCCAGGAACCCCAGGGTCACGGCCGGCCAGACCGTGACCGCGAGACAGCTTCCTCGCTCGAAGATCGCCAGTGCTTCACGGGCGGCGCGGCGTGCCTCATCCGGCAGGCCGGCGTAGGCGACAACATTCGCGCGGGCGGCCAGCGCGATCGCCAGCGAGAAGCCGGTGCCCAGCTGCACCGCCCGCTCCAGGGTGTCCTCGGCGATCAAGCGCGCGCCGGCGAGGTTGCCGCGCCAGCACTGCACAATCACGAGGTGGAAGGCGGTGAACATCAGATCGCTTTCCTCGCCCCGTTCGAGGCAGCGATGGCGGATAGACAGCAGCCTGTCCGCTGCCTGGTCGAGCCGTCCCGTCCATGCCAGCAGCAAGCTCGCGACCAAGGCCGGGCGCAGCATCACCGGCCCCGGAGTGTCCGGGTCTTCCAGGTTGAGGGCGCGCTGCAGGGTGGGCTCGTCGAGCCCGTGACCGCTGAGGAAGCGGATCATGACCGAAGCGGCGAGCGCCTTGGCCAGCAAGCCGGGGTCGCCGAGCCGTTCAGCGTCGGCCATGCTGCCGCTGGTCAGCTCCAGAGCATCGGGGATGCGGCCCAGATTGACCAGCACGAACAGCAACTGGATCAAGATCCGCACCCGCAACCCCAGCTCCGCGCCCGCCTCACCGAGTGCCTGCTGTAGGTAGCCAGCCGATTCCAGGTAGCTGTCGTCATGCAGGCGCACCACGGCCAGCAGATGCAACGCTTCAGCCCGGGTCGCACCCGCCGGGAGCCCGGCCACCGTTTCCTCCAGCAGCATGCGGGCCCGCGCCGGATCGCCGGCATCGAAGTGATGCCTCGCGAGCCGGATCCGGCGCTCGGCGGTGTCCGCGCCGAGCTTGATTGCCAATTCAAGTAGCTCGGCGGCGGCCGCCGGGGCGCCCCGCGAGCGAGCCCGGGCAGCGCCTACGTCCAGCGCGGCCGTGGTTGCGGCATCGAAGTGGATTGCGGCCTGCGCGAGGTGGCGCGCCCGTTCCTCGGGGTCGGTGGTGATCCCGGCGAGCCTGCGGTGCATGCCGCGCCTGTCAGCAGGGGGTGCGGCCGCGTACACGCCGGTGGCGAGCAGCGGATGCGTGAACCGAACGCGGTGGCCGTCGATCGTGATCACGCCGCGTTCCTCGGCGTCCTCCAGCAACCGTTCGGCTGCCACCCGATCGGCGCCCACAGCCAGCTGGATGAGTTTAGTAGTGGGCTCGGCAAGCGCCGCGGCCGCGAGCAGCGCCCGCCGCACAGCCGGGTGGATGCCCGCTACCCGGGCACGCACATGGTGAGCCAGTGTGTCCGGCAGCGCCACCGCCAGATTCCCCGCATCACTGCGGCCAGTCTCGCGGGCGAGCTCGAGTGCGAAGTACGGATTGCCGCCCGAGACCTGGTGGATCCGCGCAAGCACGGGGCGGGGGAACGACCGCCCGGTTCCTTCATGGAGCATCTGGTGCAGGGCGCCCAGGCTAAGCGGCCCCACCCGCACCTGCTGGACACGGCCCGGATCTGGCAGCCGGAGCCAGGGCTCCCGGCCGCCGCGTTCCCCGGTCCGCAGCGCAGCGACGACCCCGACAGATGAGCTCAGCCGCCTGATCGCGAACTCGATCACCTGGGCGCTGGGGGTATCAACCCACTGGAGATCATCGATTGCGAGCAGGACCGGCATGTCGCTTGCGAGGCGGTTCAGGACGGACAGCAACGCCGCGCCGACCGCGCGGTGGTCGCTGACCACGCCTTCGCCATCGGCCCGGAGCAGGACGAAGTCGATCGCCCGCCGTTGCGGTTCCGGCAAGGTGTCAACGACGCTGCGACTGGCATCCGCCAGCATGTCGCCCAGCGACGCATAGGACAGCCGTGCCTCCGCCGCCGACGGGCGGCACGGTAGCACCCGAAAGCCGCGTTCACGTGCCTGTTCGACCGCGGCGAGCCACAGCGTCGTCTTGCCGATGCCGGGCTCGCCCTCCAGGACCAGGATCTCCGGACGCGCAGCCAGTGAATCAAGGAATCGCGTGATCGCGCCAAGCTCAGCGTCCCGGCTGGCAATTGATACGCGCATCCCGGAATCATCCGGAGAGATGCAGGGCGCGCGCATAAAAGATGGTGGCGCCGCCCTGTGCCCGGACTATACGGTTCTTGACGTCCACTTGGACTCCCGCTTATCTTGCCTGCGTGCTGACGCTGATAGCCGCCAGCGAGCCGACTGCTGGCAGTGGCCCCATCGAAGGCGGCCCCTATGGTGGCCGCGTGAAGCCAGCATGTGGACCACATGAAGGAACGTGACGCAGCGGCCAGCTCGAACGGCAAGTACTGGGTTAACTCGCCCAGATGATCGGGGGCGAACAGCCCCGCGGCGACAGTGACGGCGTACGTGACGGTGGCAGCGGCAGACTGAGTACGCAACGGGACCCCTTGTGGTTAGGAAGATCGTGACGGATTGCCCCGATCTACCAGAGGTCCCGTGCCTCATCAACCCCCAGACCCTTGACATGATCCCGGCCCGCCAAACTCCGCGGCATTGCGCTGCGCTGCGGGCGCTCCACCTTGATTCTGATCCTCCACGGCAAGAACCGGCGCCAGTCGGGAGGACGGACCTAACTCGACTCGGCTTATGCTGGCTGAAGGGGCAGCCGCGCTAGGCTTTCGTACATCGGGTTAGCGGGGAGGCGTCGGCGATGGTCGAGCCTGGAGACGAGATGGCACCACGGGCGGGCGGCCACGGTCACCTGCGGGCATCCGATTCCGACCGCGCGCACGTGATCGATGCGCTCAAGGCCGCGTACGTGGACGGCCTGGTGACCAAGGAGGAGTTTGACGCGAGGGTCAGCCAGACGTTTGCGTCGCGCACCCATGCTGAGCTGGCGCTGGTTACTGTCGACCTCCCTGTCGGGCTGGTTGCTACCCAACAGCCGCCCAGTCCCGCACCGGGTGCGCAGCGGATGCACTTTGGCCTGTCTCGCGCATCACTCCCGGTGCGGACCGCTGCCTGGCTCATGTGCCTGGGTGCGGTGCTGACGCTGGCCGACGCGGTTACCGTCTTGGTGACCCTCGGCGGCGTCAGGTCGGCCGCCGTCCAGGACGTGGACTTCACCGGCGGGCGGTGGCACATTTTCGTGCTCACCGTGATTGTCCCCGCGCTGGCCAGCGCACCGATCGTTGCTGGCGTGTGGCTGTGGCTGGCCTGGGCGATCGGCCGCGGTTATGCCTGGGCGCGGCCTGCTTTCATGGTGTTCTTTGGCCTGGTCACTACCGGGTGGCTGATCGTCCTCGTCATGGGCGGCGGCAGGGACGCCACGGCGTATACCTGGCCCGGCCTGCTCGTCACGACGGTGCTCTGGCTGGTCGGGCTAGGGGCGATGCTGCTCCTCTTGAGCCAGACGGCCAGCCCGTACTCCCAGCAGGAACCTGCCCAGCAGTAGCCCGCGCTGGCAGGGCAGCCAAGCCCGGTCGGCCAGCGCCATAGGCGTAACGCTGACCTGATCAAGCGGACAAGGCCGCATAGCCGGGGGAGCCGAAACCCGGCATCTACCTGAGTTGCGAGAGGCAGGACCGGGCGCTGTAGCGATCTTGAAAGCAACCGGTCGGGTGCCGGTGGACCAGGCGCGGACCAAGCGGCCGATGTGAGCGTGGCCTATGCAGGTAGTAGCGCTTTGCGCTAACCGCCTCCGAAGCCGTGAGCGTGCCCGTTGCGTGCCCGATGGAGTAGTCGATTGGCGCTGCACTGGAACGGCGCAAGCTGGACGCGGGTGACCACCACCCCCGCGTTCGACTTCACCGGGGTGGCGAGCTTTTCCCCTGCCAATGCCACGGCCGTAGGGAGGGACCGGACCGGCAGCAAACAGGGGGTACCCGCGGCGTTTCGCTGGAACGGAGGCACGTGGGCGCTGGCGGCGGACCTTCCCGTTCCGCCCGGGATGCCCGCTTCCCAGGTCGCCGGACCTTACCAGCTGAGCGCGCTGTCCGCCACCGACATCTGGGGCGCCGGTATCGGGGTCACCAGTACCGGGGTCACGAAGAACCTGGCGTGGCATTGGAACGGCACGCGCTGGAGCGTCATGTCCATGTCGCTGAGCGGCGGGCCGAGGGCGGTAGCCGCGATCGGCCCCTCCAATGTCTGGGCTGTTGGCTGGATCACTACCGGCGGCTTCGGCAAGAAGGTCACCTGGTCAGCGCACTGGGATGGCACGAGCTGGTCCCGGGTGGCCACGCCTAGCCCCAGTGTCAGCGACGACGTCCTGCTTGACGTGGCCGCCGCCGGTCCCCGCAACGTCTGGGCGGTCGGCGACTCCAACGACACGCATCTGCACCACACGCTGATCCTGCACTGGACCGGCAGCAGCTGGGGTCCAGTCCTGACCACATTCGCGCGAGGCTGGAGTTGGCCAGCGGGATATGCGCGGGATGATCTTCCGGTGATCCCACTGGCAGGCTCCTAAAGATGCAGGTCATGGCCCCATTGCCAGGTGAATCGTTAGCGCTCTTGAAACCGCTAGGGCGTTGACGCGTCCTCGTGGGTTCGAATCCCACACCCTCCGACACCACATCCTCCGCACCGTCGCCTGCTCCACCGCCGGGCATACAGCCAGAAAGCCCAGGTCAGGGCCTCGGCAGGCAGGCGGTTTGGTGAACCCCGGCGCCGATGTCCAACTGCTGCGCCCCGGCGCGTCCGGTGCGCCCGGGGTCCGGTTAAGGCCCGGCGGCCAGGTCAGGAACAGGCGGCGACTGCGGCCCAGGACGGGCCCGGGCACCAAGCACGATCAGCACGATCCCGATCACGATGAGCACGATGCCGCCGATGAGCAGGCCAATACCGATCGCAAACGAGTGCGGGATGGTCAGCTCCAGCCCTCCGGCGAAGGCCACCGGGGCGGCAGCGTCAGTGTTCATCGCGACCACCCGGTAGGAGCCGGAAGTAACCGTCCACGTCAGCGCCGGATGGGTGCCGGTTGCCTTGGCCACCCAGAACGGCTGAGACCCCGGCGGGGCTGGCGTGGCGGTGCCGCGGTGGCGGGCCAGCGTCAGGTGAAACGGCGCGACAGACACGTCGGTCGCGACATCGTAGCTGACCCCGCGGAGATAGCGGTCCACCGCGCTCGCCGGGCCGATGCCCAAGAAAAGCTGATGCCCGCTGCCGGCCGGCGTGGCCGTGAAACGCAACCGGGCGCTGCCCAGGACGGTCTGCGCACCGGATGCGCCCTGAATCGAGCCAGCCTGGGAGACCAGGGCGCGGGTCGGCGTCGAGACGTGCTGCACGCCCGAACTCAAGGTGTTATTCGACCCGAACAATGCCATCAGCGCGCCGCCGCCGATCGCGGCCAGCACGCCGATCGCGGCCAGCACGCCCCCAACCACGATCAGCACAATTCGTTTGGCCATGGCACCTCCCCCGATACAGTTCCAACGCTAACAAACAGCAGCGGAGCCAACCGGAGGCACGGTCCCCGGGGCGCCTCCAGCGGGGCGCTCTGGCAACAGGATGATCGCTAACGCACCGGCCGCCCCAGGTTGCTGGCTGATACCCGGAACCTGATCACCCCGTCTGCCACGTCTGAGGCGGACAATCACGCAACCATGGCGGAACAACAATCCAGAGGCCAGGCTCGTGGGCGCTGACCACCAAGGCTGACCACAACAACATCCGACAGCGCCCGATTCTGGGCAGGCGCGCCAAGGCCTACAGCCCCAAGTGAGCGACGGTATCCGACAGTTTGTTTCAGCGCCTCCCGGGGAGAGGGAAGTCTAGGGCGGCCGGGGCATCACACCGCAGCTCTGCCTTACCGTGTGATCGCGATGGCGCAGGGGCCTCGGCCTACCTTGATCGGCCGCAGGGCCGTGTTGGTGGCGGTCCGGATCGGGGTCACGGTGCCCGAACTCAGGCTGGTGACATAGGCGGTCGTGCCGTCCGGAGTGATCGCGATGGCGCAGGCGCCGCGCCCTACCGTGATAGGCGGGAGCACCGTGTTGGTAGCGGCCCGGATCGGCGTCACCGCGTCCTGGTGGGTGGACCCAGAAGCATTGGTGATGACGTAGGCCGTGCTGCTGTCGGGGGTGATCACAATAGTCGGGAAATTCTGAGGGAACGTCCGCCCTACCGTGATAGGCGGGAGCGCCGTGTTCGTGGCGGTCCAGATGGGAGTCACCGTGACGCCCCGCCCACCGCCGAAATTGACGGTGTAGGCGGTCGTGCCATCCGGGGTGATCGCGATCGCGGCGGGCATCTGCCTTATCTTGATCGGCCGCAGCGCCGTATTGGTGGCGGTCCTGATGGGGGTCACGTAGGAATCGTCGGCGACGTAGGCGGTCTTGCCGTCCGGGGTGATCGCGATGGCGATGGGGCAGCCTCCGACGTGGACCGGCGGCAACGCCATGTTGGTGGCGGTCCGAATCGGGGTCACCCTGTCGGGGCACCTGGCCACCGAACCGAACGTGATGACGTAGGCAGTATTGCCGTCCGGGGTGATCGCGATGGCGCGCGGGTCGGTTCCCACCCTGACCGGCCGCAGGGCCGTGTTGGTGGCGGTCCGGATCGGGGTCACCGTGCCCGAGAGCACGTTGACCACATAAATGGTTCTTCCGTCCGGGGTAATCGCCATCGCGCAAGGGCTACGCCCTACCTTGACCGGCCGCAGGGCGGTGTTGGTGGCGGTCCGGATCGGCGTCACCGTGCCCGAAAAACCGGGACCGGGACCGTAGCTGGCCACGTAGGCGGTCTTGCCGTCCGGGGTGATCGCAATCGCGCACGGGCGACGCCCCTTGCCCAGCTTGATCCGCGGCAGCGCCTTGTTGGTGGCGGTCCGGATCGGCGTCACCGTGCCCGAACCGCTCAGGACATACGCGGTAGTCAGCTGACGCGGGCTCGCCTGCGGAGGCGCCGCCCGGGTCAGCGCCTGCACGCCAACGACGGCCCCCGCAGACATCCCGGCCACGACCATAATGCTGGCCACGATTGCCGCCGAACGGCGGGCCCGGATGCGCCCGCGCGCCTTAGGCGACAGCGGCGGCAACGGCGGGGCTTCCGCGGCGAGATCACGAAGCGCCGCGGCCAGCACTTCATCTAGCTCTGCCATCATCCCTCCTGCCCCAACTGCTCACGCAGAGTCGCTGCCGCCCGGTAAAGCGATGACTTCACGCTGCCCAGCGGCCAGCCCAGCACGCTAGCGATCTGCTGGTCGGTCAGGTCCTCGTAGTACCGCAGCACCACCACCACGCGCTGGCGCGCTGGCAACTGGCCAATGGCGTCCCGTACGGCTTGCTTGATCACCATGTCCGGACTGCTGACGCCAGCCCCGGCGGCGGAGCTGATCAGCCCTTTGGCATAAGCGCGTTCCACCCGCCGGTGACGCAGGTAGCTGTTCGCCAGGTTCACGATGGTTCTGCGCAGGTACCACCGGAACGAATCGGGATTGCGCAAGGCAGTAAGACGCCCGGCGACCTTGATGAACGCTTCCTGCACAAGATCCTCAGACAGCTCGCGGTCGCCGGTAAGCAGATAGGCGAGCCTGAGTGCATCCGGGCCATGACGCGCATAAAGAGCTCCGAGCCGGTCACCAGCAGATGAATCACTCACCTGATCCTCAGTTCGCCTGCGAGCAGCCCCCGCGGTCGGGCTCCCCAAGACCAAGACGCCTTACTAGCCGCCAACGGTTCCGCCCAACCCAATCTCACTCCTTCGAGCAAGATGGCCTAACCGGAAGCGCCGAGCGTGTTGCATGCCGGTCAGCCTTCTGGGCGGCGTTCCCGGCGGGCCGTTGTGCCGGGGCCGGGCTTACCGCCAGATCGGTGCCGATCAGTCGGCCAAGGCTGACAGCGGAAGGTAGAAGACAGGGACAAAGACGAGTCCCGAGTCGCCGCAAAGTGCTGCCAACACTGCTGCCAAGCTGGCAAACAACCACCGTCACCTGGCGACAAGCCTGGAATATCCGTCCAGAAGACGGCCACACCTGGACAATCCTGGACGACTTGCCTAAGCCTACGGATCAGATGATCAACGACGTCAGTCCAGGCATGACACCCACAACCGACACCAGCGCGCTTGGACACTGCCGTACGGGGATGGACGCTTGGGGCGCACCGGCCCACGCCAGCGACAGTACTGGACATTTTGGCCTGGCTTTGCAAGCAGAGGATCATAGAGCTGCCGATCAGACGCAGGCAAAGCGTCGTTCCGCCTGATAGTAACCGCAGCTAGCGCCACGGGACCTACCGTCTCTGGGCTGTGAGTCCTGTCGGCGTTGC
>Ga0126370_10001690_pt1 | contig 10156 bp, 10 predicted proteins | sample PanSoiMetaPlot_3_FD_92586 | JGI IMG/M metagenome (GOLD analysis project Ga0126370, IMG submission 92586) | Tropical forest soil microbial communities from Panama - MetaG Plot_3 | ecosystem: Environmental > Terrestrial > Soil > Tropical forest > Bulk soil | place: Panama | collected 2016-02-17 | reverse complement strand
GACGAATTTGCCGTCTGGCGAGATGGCAGGATTCGTTTCTGTCTCTTTGAAATTGGTTAGAGGGGTGAACTCCGCGCTGGACAGAGGATTCTCGATCGGGGCCCGGTGCCGCCTCGCCCCGAACCATGCACCGAATCCGGCCAGCAGTAATGCTCCCAAAGTCCACGCCAACCAGGCGTAACGCTTCGGCGCAGCCCTCGGGGAAACAACCAGGCGGCTCAAACCTGTTCGACGCCGGTCAACAGTCCTTTTCGCCCGTTCGCGCCGTGCCGTAAGCTCGTCCTCAATCTCAATTCGGGCATCTCCCAAATCGCGTAGACGACGCTGCGGATCCTTCTGCAGACACCGGTGCAACAAGTCGCGAACTCTCCCCGAAGTCGACGAGGGCAGAGCCTGCCACTCGGGTTCCCTTTCCAGGACCGCAGCAATCGTGTCAGGTGAGGTCTCACCTGGAAAGGCACGTCGTCCACTGAGCAATTCGTAGAGGACACAGCCGAACGCCCAGATATCGGTCCGTTTGTCCACCGGCCGGCCGCGCACTTGTTCTGGACTCATGTAGGCCGGGGTGCCCAGAAATGCTCCTTCAACTGTGTCCAGTTCCGTGACCGTCGGTGCTCGGGAAAGGTCCGTCATTCCGTTTCCGACAAAAGCCTTCGCTAGGCCAAAATCTAATACCTTAACTCGGCCTTCGGGTGTCACCTTCACGTTGGCCGGCTTCAAATCCCTGTGGATCACACCTCTTTCGTGTGCGGCTTCTAGGGCTTCCGCGATTTGGCGACCAACCGCGAGCGCCTCCTCGGAAGCCAGTGCGCCACTGCCCAGCTGCTCCGCCAGCGTTTGGCCCGCTACCGGCTCCATCACCAGATAATGAACTCCGCTTGTCTGTTCCAAGCCGTGTATCGTGGCGATGTTGGGGTGGTTCAACGCGGCCAGCATCCTCGCTTCGTTCCGAAAACGCGCCAGCCGGTCGGGATCATTCGCCAGAGCCAACGGGAGAATTTTGATGGCAACGTCGCGTTTAAGCTTAGGGTCATAGGCACGGTAGACCTCTCCCATGCCTCCCGCACCCAGCAAGGAGAGAATTTCAAACACGCCGAGCTTTGAACCTGGGGCTAGTGACATAATTGGCAAGCGATTATACCGCTCAGAAAACAATGAACTTGGCTCAGTTAAAGCCTCCTATCGGGCAATCCGGAAAGTTGAACCATAGAAACACGATGGACCGTGTAAAACGTTCGAATCCTTCTGCACTGGTAGACACCACAGGTTAAAGGTCTCGAAGTGCGATTGAGAAATGCAATTGCACTGTATTAAGCGCTGTGAGAATGCGGTAATTCCGTAGCTGGAGGAGAATCAAGCCACTAAGCCGAGGAAGTTGTTTTTAGCGCCGTTCTCCTGATCGATCAGCGGCGCCTCTATTGACCTAGCGGAACGCCCCTTGATCAGGACAGACAAAAAAGGGGACTTATGAAAGCTAGGTGGGCAACCAGGCTTTATTAAGGCAAGGAAAGAAGAAGTGGCGCCGGCATGTTGCGGATGTGGTCATCCAGCTAACGGCCGCTCTTGAGCCGCAAGAAGTAGTTCTGGGAGGCGGCAACGCGAAGAAACTCAAAGAGTTGCCTCGAAACTGCCGGGCTGGCGACAACCGCAATGCATTTCTAGGTAAATTTCGCTTAGGGGGGAATTGGATGAGCCGTGATCGATGATTCCTATCCCCTTTAGCTTGACTCTAAATACTGAGAAGTCCGGAAAGGAAAGCGAATATGGCAGCACAAGCAGAAATAACAAGGCGCCCAGCGTTGAAGCGGCGCGCATGGAAGGATCTCAGTTCTCATAATAAGGAACTCCGCGATCTACACCTGCGACAGCTGTTTGCGGAGGATCCCAAACGAGGCACGCGTCTGACGGCGGAGGCTGTGGGGTTGTACCTCGACTACTCCAAGAATCGCGTTACCGACGAGACCATAAAGCTACTGCTTCAGCTGGCCGAAGAGTCTGGGTTGCGAGCACGAATCGATGCGATGTTCAGCGGCGAGAAGATCAATATCACTGAGAAGCGGGCAGTTCTGCACACGGCTCTGCGGGCTCCGAAAGGTACCTCCATTCTGGTGGATGGAAAGAACGTTGTGCCTGAGGTGCATGCCGTTCTCGATAAGATGGCAGATTTCTCCGCTCGCGTGCACAATGGCGAATGGAAGGGCCACAGCGGGAAACGCATTCGCAACGTCATCAACATCGGAATTGGGGGCTCCGATCTCGGGCCGGTCATGGCCTACGAAGCCCTCAGGTACTACTCCGAGCGTTCCATGACCTTCCGATTCGTTTCCAACGTGGACGGGACCGATTTCGCCGAAGCGGTACGGGATCTCGACCCTTCGGAAACAATGTTCATCGTGTCTTCCAAGACCTTTACGACGCTCGAGACAATGACCAATGCGCATACAGTTCGCGCCTGGTTAGTTGCGGGTTTTGCAGGAGATGAAAGTTCCGTTGCAAAGCATTTTGTTGCGGTTTCCACAAATGCGGGAGAAGTGGCGAAGTTCGGAATCGACACCGCCAACATGTTTGGTTTCTGGGACTGGGTTGGTGGGCGCTATTCCATGGATTCGGCAATCGGCCTTTCGACCATGATTGCCATCGGCCCGGACAATTTCCGCGCCATGCTGGATGGTTTTCATCAGATGGATGAACACTTCCGCACCGCTCCATTCGAGCAGAACCTGCCGGTGCTCATGGGCTTGCTGGCAATTTGGTACAACGATTTCTTCGGCGCACAAACTGTGGCGGTGTTGCCCTATGAGCAATACCTGAAGCGATTCCCCGCATATCTGCAGCAGTTGACGATGGAGAGCAATGGGAAACACGTCACGCTCGCGGGAAAAAAGGTGGCTCATGACACAGGCCCGATTTACTGGGGAGAACCGGGGACCAACGGCCAGCACTCGTTCTACCAATTGATTCACCAGGGCACCCGGCTGATCCCATGCGACTTCATTGCGTTCGCGCATCCGCTCGACCCGGTTGGCCGGCACCATGACATGTTACTGGCCAACTTTTTCGCTCAGACGGAAGCGCTTGCTTTCGGCAAGACACCCGAACAAGTGAAGGCCGAAGGAACACCGGATTGGCTGGTTCCGCATCGGGTATTCGAAGGCAACCGCCCGTCGAACACAATTCTCGCAAATCGACTGACTCCGGAAACTCTGGGCAAACTTGTGGCGCTCTATGAACACTCCGTGTTCACCCAGGGCACAATCTGGAACATCGATTCGTTCGACCAGTGGGGCGTTGAGCTTGGTAAGGTACTGGCGCAGCGAATTATCCCAGAACTCGAGAACAGCGCTGAACCTGTGCTCAACCACGATAGTTCAACCAACACTTTAATTCGCCGTTACCGTAAACTTAAGGAGAAACCATGATCGGCTTTGATGAACCTTTATACATCCTGCTTTTCGACCACCGGGGATCGTTCCAGACCAAGCTGTTCGGCTGGACCGGCACGCTTAGCCCGAGTCAAACGGCAGAGATCGCCTCCACAAAGCACATCATCTACGACGGCTTCAAGTCTGCGCTGCAAGCTGGCGTGCCCAAGGAAAAGGCTGGAATCCTGGTTGATGAGAAGTTCGGTGCAGCCATTCTCCACGACGCTGCCGGCAAACGGCTACACGACAGCCTGCCCAGCAGAGAAAAGCGGACAGGAAGAGTTAGACTTCAAGTACGGTGAGAACTTCGCCAAACATATCGAGTCCTTTCACCCTACTATCTGCAAGGTGCTCCGTGCGCTATAACCCGGAGGGAGACAGAGCTCTAAACCGGCGGCAGGCAGGCCGCCTGAAAAGGCTCTCCGAGTACCTGCTAACAGCCGGTCACGGCAGATTCATGTTCGCGTTGCTGGTGCCAGCGGAGAAGTCGCAGCTCGATCAGGTCAAAGGCGACAAGAGAGCCTACGATCTGGAAGTTCGCGCACGCTTGATGGTGGAGACCATCGAGCAACTCCAGGATGCGCAAGTCGAGCCGGACGTATGGAAGATAGAGGGACTGGATCGCCGACGAGACTGCGAGAAGGTTGTCGCCGCCGCGTGTCGTGGTGGAGGCAACAACGTTGGTTGCATCATACTGGGCCGCGGCGAGAACGACCAGAAGGTCCGGGAGCGGCTCGGCACTGCAGCTACTGTGGACGGTTTCATCGGCTTCGCTGTTGGCCGAACTAGTTTCTGGAGTCCCCTGTTTGACATGCGGTCCGGGAAGATCACGCGCAATGCCGTTGCCGGTGAGATCGCTGGCCTCTATCGGAAATTTGTCGAAATTTTCGAAAAAGCTCGTGCGCAGGCTTCCGCCGGAGTGTTATAGAAAAAGAGCTCCGCACAATGCAAAAGGAATTGGTCAAAATTGCTCCTTCCATCCTGGCAGCCGACTTCGCTCAATTGGGCGAAAAGGTGGCAGAGGCAGAAAAAGCTAGCGCTGACGAAATTCATGTTGACGTGATGGACGGCCGCTTCGTGCCCAACCTCTCAAGCGAAGCTCCAATCCTTCCGCTCGAGACACACCTGATGATTTCCGATCCTGACTCGTTCTTCGACGAATTTGTCGCCGCTTGCTCCGATTCGTTTCTTGTTCACGGGGAAGGCAACGACGACTTGCATCGCACCGGCCACCGGATCAGGGAGCTGGGAAAGCGAGCGGGCGTGGCCATCCATCCCGCAACCCCAGCCCCGCTGCTGGAAGAAATTCTACCCGACCTTGATTTGCTGCTGGTGATGACTGTCAATCCTGGGTTTGGACATCAGCATTTCACCCTTAGTACGTTGCCCAAAATTCACCGCGTTCGTCAGATTATCGAACGAATGAAACTCAACTGTGAAGTCGAGGTGGAGGGAGGCATCGACGAACAGACCGGAACATTGGCTGCCGAAGCCGGGGCCGATGTCTTTGTCGCCGGGTCGTCGATCTTCGGTAAGCGAAGCAGGAGTGGCCTCTGCTATGGGCTAGCTTTACCCACCATTGCTCATTACCCCGGAGTCTTACAGACTTAACCAACGTTCTTACGAGGAGATAGAGATGCAACTTGGAATGATAGGTCTTGGAAGAATGGGTGCCAACATGGTACGGCGCCTCATTAACAGAGGACACAACTGTGTTGTGTTCGACAGGTCCCCACAGGTGGTCAGCGAGTTGGTCAAGGAGCGGGCTATCGGCTCTGCGTCCCTGGCAGAATTTGTGAAAAAGCTTGAGAAGCCGCGCGCAATCTGGCTAATGGTTCCGGCCGCAGTTGTCGACCAAACGATCGCTGATTTACTGCCTCATCTTGACGCGGGCGACATTCTCATCGACGGTGGCAACTCCTATTACATCGATGATATTCGCCGGGCTAAGGAACTCGGTCCCAAATTCCATTATGTCGATGTCGGGACCAGCGGAGGCGTCTGGGGTTTGGAACGAGGCTACTGCATGATGATCGGTGGAGAAAAGGATGTCGTCCAGCGTCTCGATCCGATTTTTTCGGCACTCGCACCCGGTATTGGCGACATACCACGCACGCCTGGCCGAGAAAAGATCGGCGGCACAGCCGAGCAGGGTTATCTGCATTGCGGCCCAAACGGGGCTGGTCATTTCGTCAAGATGGTTCACAACGGCATCGAGTACGGAATCATGGCGGCATACGCCGAGGGCTTAGGAATCCTCCGCTCTGCCAACGTCGGCAAACGCGGAAAAACTGCCCTCGATGCCGAAACCACGCCGTTACGGAATCCAGAGGAGTACCAGTACGATCTGAACCTGACGGACGTTGCCGAAGTATGGCGACGCGGAAGCGTGATTGCCTCTTGGTTGCTGGATCTGACAGCTAGCGCACTCATGCAGGATGCGAATCTCTCGAAGTTCGCTGGTCGCGTCTCTGACTCCGGCGAGGGTCGATGGACGATCAAAGCCGCGATCGACGAAGCGGTACCCGCGCCGGTTTTAACCTCAGCCCTTTATGAGAGGTTCAGCTCGCGGGGGGAGGCTGACTTCGCAGACAAGTTGCTGTCCGCAATGCGTTTTGAGTTCGGCGGACACCTGGAAAAGTCCGAAGATAAGACAAGAGTCGCTTAAGGAGATGAATGTGACCAATCCTCATTCCGACGCGCTAGTGTTCTTTGGTGCAACCGGGGACCTGGCTTACAAAAAGATATTCCCGGCGCTGCAGGCGATGCTAAAGCGCGGTCACCTCAATGTTCCGGTCGTGGGCGTCGCGAAAGCTGGCTGGGCGCTCGAGCAGCTCAAGGCGCGCGCGCACGATAGCCTCGAGAAGCATGGCGGAGTCGATCCAGCCGGTTTTGAGAAGCTCGCCAGCTTGCTTCGTTATGTCGACGGCGACTATCAGGACCCAGAGACGTTCAAGGCGCTTCGCCGAGAACTAAAGGACGCGCATTACCCCGCGCATTACCTGGCAATTCCGCCGGTTCTGTTTGAAACCGTCGTGGAACAACTAGCGAAATCGAATTGCTCAAATGGGGCGCGCGTCATCGTTGAAAAGCCGTTCGGGCATGATCTCGCGACTGCACAGGAGCTGAACAAAGTTCTGCTCAGCGTCTTCGACGAAGCAGACATCTTCCGAATTGACCACTACCTTGGTAAGCGGCCGGTAAATAACCTGCTCGCTTTCCGTTTCGCCAACACCTTCGTGGAAGCCTTCTGGAACCGCACCTATATCGAAAGCGTGCAGATCACCATGGCTGAGGATTTCGGCGTACAGGGCCGAGGAGGTTTCTACGATCAAACAGGCACCATCCGTGATGTGGTGCAGAACCACTTGTTCCAGGTGTTGTCCAATCTGGTAATGGAGCCGCCCGTCCGATTTGACAGCGATTCTTTTCGCGACGAGAAAGTAAAGGTACTGAAAGCAATCCCGGCAATCAACGAGAGGAACCTGGTACGCGGCCAGTTCGAGGGCTACCGCGATGAGCCCGGTGTCGCCAAGAACTCGCAGACCGAAACATTCGCCGCCTTAAAGTTGGAGATCAACTCCTGGCGTTGGAAAGGAGTTCCTTTCTATATTCGTGCCGGCAAGTGCTTGCCCGTGACCTGTGCTGAAATTCTGGGTAAATTTCGGAAGCCTCCGTCACTTTTCCCTGATTGTGCCCTGGTGGCGAATCATCTGCGGTTGCGCCTGAGCCCTGATGTCACGATCGCCGAGGGTATGATGACGCTGGCCCCGGCGGCGGAAGGACTTACGCTGCAAGCGAGCGAAATGGTCGCGAGCCGTTCTCCTCGTTCCGATGAGATGGATGCTTACGAGCGAGTGCTTGGAGCAGCAATGGCTGGAGACAGCACGTTGTTTGCGCGTGAGGACTATGTCGAAGAAGCGTGGCGTATAGTGGAACCGGTATTAAAAAAGAAAACACCAGTGTTTCCGTATGCCCCGAATTCGTGGGGCCCGAGTGAAGTCGAACGAGTAACTCCGCCGGGAGGCTGGCAAGACCCAATTGTGGAGCACGAAACCCCGTCTCTTGCCATTCATGCAGCTTGAGAAATAATAGAGATCAATCGCATCGACCTCAGCCCGCTGGAATGAGCCGTCGACGGCCTGTTTGATGTGCTCGGGCCTGTTCGTTGAGCTCCCCGTTCCGGATCAACGGGAGCGGGCGCTCAGCCAAACTTGGTGGCGATCACTACTTGCTCACGAAAGGAAGCCAGGGCTTCACCTACAAGTTCCTCGTTCGCCAAAGGCCCACATACTTCGGCGGTATAAAAAAACGTGACGCCGCGTTCGACGGCAGCGCGAAGGAGAGAAATCATTGCGTGCCTGTCTTTCGGCGGTCCATGGGACCAGCTCATGTCCATGCAGCCGCGGCAAAGAGCCGAGACTTCAAGATTGCTTTTTCCAAGCTTGCGTTTTTTTATTGTTCTGACCTCCGCATTGCTCTAATAGCGCTCCCAAACGACTTTCCAGTGTTCGTTCGGATCGGTTGATTTCACAGTTAAGCGATTGCCGGAAATCTGGTACGCACGCTTCAGGTCTTTGCCGATGAGCGTTCGCACGAGGGCGCCGTTGATGTGAAACGTGAAAGTGGAAGAGTCGTCGATGCGGTAGGTGCCGTATGAAGCCTCATATCCACCCTGCGCATAGGTGCTGCCAGTCTGCGCATTTCTGTACATGACCTGGACAGATGCCTTGCCGTCACTGGTGAACACGAACATGCCGAGACACTCCGCTTTGTGAATTTGTCCGTCTGCGCTGGAGTCTTCGAGCGACACCAATTTCCATGCGCCGACGAAACGGTTCTGAAGTTCCCTTTTATGGTCCAGAGCGTTGCTTGCAGACTGCGCTACGACCCCGGCGCTGAGCAGTGCAACGACACTCAACAAGAGCAGCGATTTCATCTCATTTCTGCGCACCTGAACATTAGAGAACCCGGATCTGCTAAGCGGATATCACAATCCTGCCTTTTGATTGCCTATTCCTGTCGCCGCAAGGGATTTTGTGTAGAGCCCAGGCCGTATCGGCGGTACGATTCACTCATGAAGCAATCGGTGGTCGGAACAAGGAAACGCCAAATTACGACCGAGAACGAATCGTCCGAGGTCGTTCAACTGAGGGCTGAACTGCACGGATTCGATGCTCCGCTGGCTTAGGAGTGAAGCTTCCTTCAATGAGACCGATCAGCACGTCTGTAATTGCCGGCGGTAGCTGCGTCAGGTACACAAACTGAATGCCATTCCCTGATTCCTGAAAGGGGAATATCGCGACGGTAGGCATTTCTCTTAGAGCCCGGAAGATTGCTGCTCACACTCCAACCGCAGGGGAACATGCAACCTCAATACCGGGCCTGATGCTGTATCGGCGAACAAAGACGACTCCTTGCTATTTCGCTACCTACGAACGAAGTGTGAACATCTTCGTGCAAGGTCAAAAGCGTGTGACTCTCGGTGGAACGACGTACCTGTGCGACGAATCGACATGCCTGTTGAGCTCGCTAGACCTGCCAGTCGTGAGCCAAATCGTCGTGGCGAGCGAGGAAGTGCCGCTGCTATCGCTGCTTCTCAAACTCGACATGGCGCTGGTTAGGGAAATTCTGAATCACGCGGAGTTTCAAACACGCAATGGTTTATCCGAAGCTCGGAGTATCGCCATTGGAAAGACGACGACGGATCTGTTGAAGCCATGTTCTCGCCTTCTAGATCTGCTGGATGCTCCCGAAGACATTTCCGTTCCTCAACAACCTGGTCCAGCGTGAGATCGTGTATCGCCTGCTTCGAGGTCCGCAAGGAGCACGTCTCCGTGCTATGGCAACGCTCGGCGACCAGAGCCACAGAACCGCGAAGGCGATTGCCTGGCTCAAAGCCAACTACGCGAAACCTCTGCATGTAGACGAAATGGCGGAAGTTGCACGGATGGGCATGTCAACCTTGCATCATCACTTCCGTGCGTTGTCGGCCATGAGTCCGCTTCAATATCAAAACCAGCTTCGATTGGTTGCAGCGCGAGAACGGCTCATCGAGAGGCTTGATGCCGACAGCGCAGCGTTTGAAGTTGGATATGAAAGCCCGAGTCAATTCAACCGGGAGTACGAACGCTTCTTCGGTCAACCACCCATGCGCGATATCAAAACGCGTCAATTTTCGGACTCCACGACACTTCGCGATTGATGCGATTCGGGGTTCTTTTCCCATTCTTGAGTGTGATCTCGCCCAAGCCGTACCGTAAGCGGTGGTATGGACGAAGGTGCAGCCACAGACGCTGATACGCAGGAATCGAGTCGGCGGCCATCAGTTGGATGACCGCCAAATGATTCGACGCCAGCTCAACGCGCCAAGGCTTGGTTCTTCTCGACCCATTCCCGAGCTTCCGCGGACTTCACCCATTCGCCCGCAATCTGGCGAGTGCTGACATTGAGACGATTCCAGAAGTTGATCGTCGCGATCGCCAGCAGCAGTCCAGCGAGGGCTCGTTCATTGTAATGCCTGGTGGCCTCATTCCAGATTTCGTCTGGTACCGCGTCGGCGCGGTCGCTGAGCCGCGTCACGGCTTCGGTGAGAGCTAGTGCCGCACGTTCGGCATCGCTGAAGTAAGGTGCGTCGTACCACGCGGCAACAGCAAAAAGACGCTCGTCGGTTTCGCCTGCTTGTCTCATTTGGCGAGCGTGCATGTCCACACACACGCCGCAGGCATTAATCT
>Ga0126370_10001688_pt1 | contig 10164 bp, 7 predicted proteins | sample PanSoiMetaPlot_3_FD_92586 | JGI IMG/M metagenome (GOLD analysis project Ga0126370, IMG submission 92586) | Tropical forest soil microbial communities from Panama - MetaG Plot_3 | ecosystem: Environmental > Terrestrial > Soil > Tropical forest > Bulk soil | place: Panama | collected 2016-02-17 | reverse complement strand
TTCCGCTCGCGGTTCGGCATTCCGCTGAGTGATGAGGATTGCGTGGAGTTGCCCTTTTATCGGCCGCCCGAGGACAGCGCGGAGCTTCAGTATTTGCGAGCGCGGCGTGAAGCGCTGGGAAGTTACGTTCCGCAGCGCAAGGAACGCGCGAAGCCGCTGGTTGCGGACCACGACGAACTGTTCAAGGAGTTTCTGGAAGGCAGCGAGGGTAGGGAAGTTTCCACGACGATGGCGTTTGTGGGGATGCTCCGGAAAATGCTCAAGGACCCGGAAATAGGCAAGGTCATTGTGCCCATTGTTCCCGATGAAGCGCGCACATTTGGCATGGAGTCGCTGTTCCGCACCGTGGGCATTTATTCCAGCTCGGGGCAGAGGTACGAACCCGTGGATGTGAACACGCTGCTTTATTACAAGGAAGCGAAGGACGGGCAGATTCTTGAGGAAGGTATCACGGAAGCCGGCTCGATGGCGTCATTCATTGCTGCGGGCTCCGCATACGCGACGCATGGCATCAACACGATTCCGTTCTTTATTTATTACTCGATGTTCGGTTTTCAGCGGATTGCGGATTTTATCTGGGCCGCTGCGGACATGCGCACGCGAGGATTCTTGCTGGGTGGAACGGCCGGGCGCACCACGCTTTCCGGGGAAGGCTTGCAGCACCAGGATGGCAATAGCCACGTTCTTGCGCTGCCCGTTCCAAACTTGAAAGCGTACGACCCGGCATTCGCTTATGAAATTGCGGTCATCGTTCAGGATGGCATTCGCCGTATGTACAAAGACGGCGAGAGCATTTTCTACTACCTGACCGTGATGAACGAGCCGTACGCCATGCCTTCGATGCCGGGTGACGTGAGGGATGGCATTTTGCGAGGAATGTATCGCTTCCGAAAGGCGTCGAATACCAAAGCCAAGCTGCGAGCGCAGTTATTTGGAAGCGGCGCTATTCTTAATGAGGCGCTTCGAGCGCAGGAGATCCTCGAAACCAAGTACAGTGTGGCTGCCGACGTTTGGAGCGTCACCAGCTACAAGGAATTGTACAACGACGGCATGGAGACGGAGCGGTGGAACCGCCTGCATCCTGGCGAGAAGCCGCGCGTTCCCTATGTCACGGAAACTTTGGCGGATGCCCCTGGAGTTCTCGTCGCCGCTTCAGACTACTTGAAAGTGCTGCCAAGCATGGTCAGCAAGTGGATGCCGCGTCGCTTGACCGCGCTAGGCACCGACGGTTTTGGCCGCAGCGAAGGCCGCGACGCTTTGCGCGATTTCTTTGGAGTGGATTCGCGCTTTATCACGCTGGCTACGCTGCACGAACTGTTCGTGGACGGAAAAATCGAGAAGTCCGTCGTGGACAGGGCCATCAAGGAACTCGGCATTAATACCGAAAAGCCCAACCCTGTCATTTCTTAATAGTCTTAATAGAGCCTAGCCTTCCAGGATTTCGGTGGGTTTGATTTTGCCTGTGGCGAGATTGGCGACGAGTTGCGTGTTCGCGGCTAAAAAATCGTAGTTGCCTAATTCCTTGGGTAGAACCCATTCGACTCTCTCGAATGGGCGCGGCGTAAGTTCGCCATCCGAAATCGCTGCGGCGAAAAATAGGATCTCCAGTTGGTCCGGAGTCTCTGCGTATTTGTGGACGACGCGGCCAATCGGCGCGCATTTGCTCAGCGTGGCGCCTAATTCTTCTTTCAGTTCTCGTGCGAGGGCGGCTTCTGGCGTTTCGCCCTTTTCGACTTTGCCGCCTGGGAATTCCCACCTGAGTGGAGAGCTGTCGTTGCGCCGCCGCTGGCCAATTAGCAGCCGCCGGTCACTGCGCTCAATTATCGCCGCCACTACCGTTCTCATCGGCGCGCGGCTCTGGCAAACGCGCTCTCCGAGCGAGCTTCCATTGGCCGGGAATGCAGGATTTTCTGCAAAGCCTTTGCGCCTTGTACCAGAGGCGGACCCGGTGTGTTGAGCCATTCGTCTTTCATCACATAGACGCGGCGGTTTCGAATCGCGGGCACTTCCTGCCACTCCTGGACTTCGTAGGCTTTTTGCGGGGTCGCGCGGTCGCCGGTTGCAGCCCAAGCGAGCACGATGACATCAGGCTTCGCGGCGGCAACCTGCTCTTCGTCCACGCGCTTGCCCGCCGGAACAATCATCTCGCTGCCGCACATCCTTACCAGTTCGGCCACCCAGGGCGGGGAACTAATCCTTGGGTTTGGCCATGCTTCGCAATACACGCGGGGTTCAGCTGTGCCATTGCTCGACTTGCGCTCGATAAACGCAAACTCCTTTTGCATCTTGCTCACGACAGTTTCTGCTGCCTTTGCGCGGCCGACGATTCCTCCGAGCATGCGAATGTTCGCATAGACATCCGCCAGTGTGCGCGGATTCATCGCCAGGAAATTCAGGGGGCGCTCCAGAAGTTTTGCGACCGTTTCTTGTTTGTAGGGAACGGAGCCGATCACGAGAGTGGGTTTCAGCTGCAGAATTTCGTCCACCGACTCCATGTGCCAGCAATCGCCCAGCTTCGGCAGTTCGGCTACGGGCGCGAGGTCCGGGCACCATTTGGTGACGCCGACAAGCGCCTTTTTCGCTCCGATGGCGCACAAAATCGAAGTCGCGCTCGGCGCCAGCGAGACAATCCGCAGGCGCGAAGTTGTGTGAACCGCGGTCACTCCAACAGTTTAGCGCGCGAAACTACTTTTTGTCGTAGATGTCCACCGGGCGGACGTCGTTCTTCAGTTGATCTAGATTGACCCAGTAATAAGAACCAAAAGGCTGCTTCTCGGGCCAGATTTCATCGAGCGAGTCGGCGTCGTACAGCGTGCCTGCCTTCATCACCATGGCGATGTTCGCCGTGTTGTGAATGTCGTCGAGCGGATTGGCATTAAGTATCATCAGGTCCGCCAGCTTGCCCGGCTCGAGGGTGCCCAGATCCTTGTCCGCGCCGAGGAAATGCGCGCCGTGTACGCTGGCGACTTCCAGCGCGCCCACGTTGCCCAACGCGCCGGCGAGCATCCATACTTCCCAGTGCGAGCCGATGCCATGGGCCTGCCCATGTGAGCCAATCGCTCCGTAGCCGCCGTTGGCGATGATGTCGGCGAGGCCCTGGGCTTGCACGCCGAAGTGGTAGTCGGTCAGGGGACGCATCCAGCGGCGGCGCAGATGCGGCATGAGTTCACGCCACGGAGTCCAACGCTGCAGCTTCGCATCTTTCCAAACGTCGGCGATCTGGAAAAAATATTCTTCGTTCCAGGGAGCCGTGCCGCCCACCGTGAAGGTTGGCGAGTACACGGTGTGCGATTGACCGAAGAACTTCGCCACATCGCCGTAAAGCGGCACGTAAGGCGTAGGGTGTTCAAAGCCGGTCTGGCCGTCCATCAACATGCTGATTTTGTGGAGGAGATCACTTGAGCCTTCACCGGTGACGCGCAGATGCTGCTTTCGCGCAACTTCGGTGATCCATTGGCGCTGTTCGCGGTCCGGTTGCAGGTATTGCTTCAATGCCACGACACCGTAAGAGGCGAGGCGATTGATTTCGTGCTCGGTGACCTCGTAGCTGGTTAGTTCGTTCCAGAACGGACCGCTGCCGTTTAGCAGAGGCATTCCCGTGGAAAAAGTTCGCGGCCCGATTGATTTGCCAGCTTCGATCATTTCGGCGATGGGAAAGACTTCTTCCTCCCAGGTCGAGGGATCGAGTGTGGTCGTGACCCCGTACGCGAGGTACACCGCAGCTTCAAAATTGTGAGTAGGCGCGATGCCGCCGGATTCGCGATGATGATGCGCGTGCATGTCCACCCAGCCGGGAATGATGGTTTTGCCTTTGGCGTCGATCACGCGATCAACGCCTGTGATTGGGCAATTACCCACGCATGCGATACGGCCCGCTTTAACCACGATCGTTCCGGAATCGACGACCTTCTTATTTGCAAGAGTAACGAGGCGCGCATTGGTGAACGCGATGCTTCCTTGCGGGACAGCGCGAGGGATGCTCAGATGAATCTCGGTCGTGTCCGTCTTGGCTGCCTCGACGTGGTATACAAGATATTTGTTGGCGTTGCCGAATTCGATGGTGTTTGCATCGCGCCAGTGCGGATACATGCCGCCGTCGAGACTGACGGGGCTCACTGGGAAAGAAGGAGCCTTACGTTCCAGGCGTATGCTTGCTGCTCCGGTGGCCAGCAGGGGCAGCGGGGCTACATAGACATTGTCGCCCTCTTGATACGTAACGCGTTGGCCGTCGGCGGAAACCTGCACATCGGTGGCATCCGGGAACGTTGCGTGCACCAAACGATCGGAGCCGTCGCGTTGTACAGAAACGAGGTCGGTGTCGACTCTTCCGCCAAAGGGGCCCTCGCCTTTGACCGCGCGATGCTCCGTAAAGTAAATGCGGTTTCCTGGGCCGAATTGCGGTCGCGCGCCGGGTCCTTCTTGCGAGCTCAGGCGGGCAATGGTCTTGGCGTCGCCACCGCTCGCGGGTTGCAGAACGATATCGAACCACTCGCTGCGCGCCCAGTCGCGGCCACGAAGGGTAGCCCCTGCGCCACGCGAATACGCCAGCGTCACTCCATCGGCGCTCCACGTGGGATTCAAGTACTCGCCAGGGTCCTTCGTGATTTGCTTTGGTTCGTCACCGTCGGCAGAAACCGTCCAAAGTTGCCCGTGCTTGTCTTCGTTCCAACTGGTAAACGCAATCGTTTTTCCGTCGGGCGACCAGGCAGGAGAAAATTCGCTGGGAACGAAGGAATCGGGAGTCAAACGCTTCGGTTTGCCGTTGGGGAGATCCATCATCCACAGTTTGCCGATGGCTTGAAACACGAGGCGCTTGCCATCCGGCGAAGCGGTTTGCCAGCGGATGAATTTGGCCTCGAACGCATCATCGCGAATCGGCAGGGGCGAATAAGCCATTTCGGAAATGGTGCGATGCACGTGCGCGGTGAAGGCAATCGTCTCGACTTTTCCGCTGTCCACCCAAAGGCGGCGAATCCTTCCGCCCTGCGAGATGACCATGGACTTGCCGTCAGCGCTCCAGACCATTCCGGGCAGAATCGGCATCTGGCGCGAGATTTCTTCGGCCTCGTCGAGTTCAATGGGGTCCATAACAAGGCGTTCTTCTCCGGTTTGCATGTCGCGCAGCCAGAGTGCAGTCCGCGGACCGAAGGTATGGCCTTTGTAGGATTCCAGGCCATCGGGAATGCGGCGACCAAAGGCGACGAATCGTCCATCCGGAGAAACTTCAGGTGCAACTGCGCCGCCGCTTGTCCCGCGATCTTGCTGCTCCGCTTGTCCGCCAGTGATTTCTTCGATTTTGCGCGTTTGCAAATTCATTCGCCGCAATTGCGAGCATCCGAGCATGGGATCGGTGTGCCCGAAAGGAAGGGGCGGACACATTTGCGCATCGAAGTAAAGATACTTGCCATCGCTTGAAATCGAGTGCCAGCCGGGCGACTTGTCCTTGCCGACAAGTTCGACTCCTGCCCCTCCACTTTTGTGATACATGACCAGTGACCAACCGAATTCCGGACCGCTCTCGCGCCGAGTGCCCTGGCGCTGCAGGACGATGTAATTACCGTCAGGCGTCCAAACGGGGCTGAGCGCGCGCTGCGTCTTGTCCGTAAAGACGGCGCGCGGATTCTTTCCGTCGGCGTCCATTAGCCAAAGATTATTCTGCCCTTTGCGGTCGCTGATGAAGGCAATCGTCTTGCCGTCTGGCGAGTAGCGCGGCTGCATATTCAGCGCGATGCCGGAGTCCTGCGTCAGGCACTCGGCTTTCCCGCCACTGGCGGGCAAGCGGTAGATGTGGCCGAGCAAGTCGAAGGCAATCCATTTGCCGTCAGGAGAAAGAGTCAGCGCCATCCAGGTGCCTTCGCTGGTGTCGAAGTCCAGGTCGCGCGTTTGCCCCCGGGCTTTGGTGGTGTCCCACTCAGCGGAAGGTTTTTCCTGGGCAGATTTCTCTTGCGCTGCGAGTGTTGGAGCGCTCCAAACCGCTAAAACCGTAATCCACCCGAGTGTGCGTAAGCCTCTCGCCGCCTTCGCTTTCATTGTTCGGCTCCTCGCTTGTTTCAGTTTCAAACGGACTGTTATCTCGGCGCGCCGTTACGTTCAGAGAAAAGCAAAAGTTGCTGATGAAGGTCCACTCGCGCCGCGGTGAGGCCAGCTTATGCCACACACAATCTCTCTTTGCAACAAACGTTTCTGAACCGCGCATGGGGGATTTGACAGAGATTTGCTCCTGTGTTGGACTCACGGTGTCCAAGTTTGGAGGCTTTCGTCCATGTGCAGAAGATTCTTGGTTTCCGTTGCAGCGATGCTCATCCCGACGTTCGTTTGCGCGCAAACTTCCTCAACGCAAGGTTCCGGCAAAGACGTCGTGCCGTTTCACGGCACGATCGACAACGTGAAATATGTTTTCGGCGTGGCGCCGCCGGTCACTCATCTGAAGACGGGGAACATTCTGGACGCCAATTCGCTGGATTGCTTTGGCAACGCGCTACAGAAGCCCGGGGACAGCATGTCGCTAGTGAAAGGCGACAATCCCTTGACGGGGCCGTTTTATATTGACGGCGCGGAACCGGGAGACACGCTGGTCGTTCGCATCCTCGACCTGCAAATTGACGGCAAACAGGGTGTGGGCACGTTTTCGCCGGGATTTGGCGCGGTCAACTCCACGCATTACACGCCGGTGTTGGAAACGAAGCCGCTGCCCGATCGCATGTGGTTCTATCCCATCGACAAGGAAAAAGGCATTGCCACGTTTCAAGCGCTCGACTCTGATTTCAAAGTGAGTTTCCCATTGCATCCCTTTTTAGGCTGCATCGGCGTGGCCCCCGCAAATGGTGAAGCGCGCAGCTCCATTGTTCCGGCGGAGTTTGGCGGAAACATGGACGCGCCGGAAGTGTCCGCCGGCAATACTCTGTATCTCCCGGTGAATGTTCCTGGCGCCCTTTTCTATTTTGGTGACGGTCACGCCGCGATGGGTGATGGAGAAGTAGCGGGAAGCGCCGTGGAGGTTCCTATGCGCGCCCGCTTTCAGTTTGAGTTGGTGAAAGGGAAGAGCACCGGCTGGCCGCGCTTTGAAAACGAAAGAGAAATCATGGCCGCCGGGATTTACCGTCCCGTGGATGACTGCGTGCGAATCGCAATAACGGAGCTTGTCCATTGGATTCACGCCGACTATGGCCTTTCCGACCTAGACGCTTACGAATTGCTTTCCAAAGTTGCAAAGGTTCATTTGACTGAAATGGTCGATCCCAATTACGTCGTCATCGCCTCGATCGAAAAGAAATACCTGCCGGCAAGGAAGCGCTAATTCTGGGAGCTTCTGAAGGCGCCTTTGAGAGTTCCGGAGAAAATCGAGATCGTTATCGAGGTAGGTGAACAGCCCACGATGGGAATGCTGGTTATCTTGAAGTTCCTTACGGCCCGGAAGAACTCTTTCGATTTTGCCTTCGGTCCTTCCAACGTGAAGGGAGTAATAGAGGTTTCAAGAGATGAAATCCTTTCTGAAGCGCGGAAAACGATAGATTTATTTCCTATGGATCATTGGAATATCGAGGTCGATTGGACAGGAGTTTTGCGTGCGACACCGATGAACAGAGAATCATTAGGGCGCGCCCTATCGGCGGTTCGATTGTTTGGTTCTCATAATTACGCTCCTGGGTACGAGGAGTCGTTGAAAGCTGCGGACGCAATACTAGCTAGGAAAGGTAAAGCCAAAATGAAGGCAACCTTGCATTGCGACTCAACGGAGCTTGTTAGAATAGAGACTGTGGACGTATCCGTGGCTTGATGAAACCAGAATCTTAAGACACTGAAAATGTTCAGCGAAGCTGTTCTCGATCATTTTCGGAATCCGCGCAACGCCGGCGAACTGCCCGGTGCCACCGCGACTGTCGAAGTCACAAACCCGGTGTGCGGGGACATTCTGAAACTCTTTGCGCGCTTCGAATCGGGCCGTATCGGAGAAGCCCGGTTCCTCTGCCGCGGGTGTACGACCGCCATTGCATGCGCTTCTCTCTTGACAGAACAACTTGGTGGCCGCACGCCCCCAGAAGCTCGCGCCATCACCGCCGATTCTCTTTCTTCCTTGCTTGGTGGCCTTCCTCCAGCAACTTTTCACGGCGCGCAGCTTGCCGCTGATGCTGTCGGGGCTCTCCTGCAAAAACTCTCGTCTTTGAATCTGTAGGAGAGCGAGAAGGTTCTAAAAACTCGCTTGCATTCAGGATGACAGAACCAACTGCCGTAAACCGCTGTCCCAGCGTCAAACGTTCCGTCGGATCTCTTTAATTCCCAGGCCAAGGCGCCGGCGCAGGAGAGTGCGCAGCGTCACGCCTTCGGAATAGCCGACGCGAGTCGCAATCTCATCAACGCTTTCGCTACTTGTCTTTAATAGATGGACAGCGCGCTCTACTCGCAAATGTTGAAAATAGGATAGGGGTGATTTCCCAAGCACAGTTTGCATGCGCCGCGCGAGAGTTCTCTTGCTTGCTCCTATGGCCCTCGCTGCCTCGTCGAGGGAGAATCCATCAGATAGCCTCGTCCGCGCCCAGGTTTCAAAGCGCTGAACCAGTTGGTCCGAGTGAATCAGATGATCCGTCAGAATGTAAGCGGACTGCGACGGCCTCGAATCCATGATCAGGTATTTTGCGGTCAGCGAAGCGAGTCTTGGGCTGTCCTGCCGAATCAGCCACAGCGCCAAATCCAAATGGCTCAATGCCGCACCGGCCGTGACAAACCTTCCCGATTTCACAATCATGTTCGATTCGTCCAGCAGCACGTTGGGATAGCGCCTGCGAAACAGCGGAGAGAGCCACCATGTGGTTGTTGCGCGATGATGGTCGAGCAAACCGGACTCCGCCATCAAAAAGGTTCCTATGCATGCAGCAGTCATCGTGACTCCCCGTCGTGACCATTGTCGAAGCACGGCACGGACATCTTGCACGTCGGGTCTTGCAAGAGCAGCTTCCAGCGGACCCGGCATTTTAAATCCGATCGCCGGAACTACGACGCAGTCAGGCTTCCGAGCGTCAACGGAGTGAACCGCAACACGGAAGCCCTGCGATGTTTTGATCCTCTTTCGCAAGCCGACGATTCTTACATGAAATCGCGGTGCTGCAAGATTGGACGCCTCAAGCAACTCGTTGGCAGTCTGAAAAGCGTCGAGAACCGCAGACAGTCCGAGATCAAAAACATCGTCGAGAGCAAGGACATCCACCCTCATGGCAATAATGATATCAAATATGGCGTTCTTGCCTCTAGCGGAAAAAGACGCTTGCGACCTACCCTTCAACTGTGGCTGCGTTCCATTCGTCAAAGTCTCGGCCCAAAGGAGAATCGTAATGCTTACACTCAGTCTATTTGCTCGCCTCGAAGCCAAACCAGGCAAGGAGGAAGAGGTTGCGGCGTTTCTGAAACAGGGGCTCCAACTCGCCAACCAGGAAGCCACGACTCCCCTGTGGTTCGCCCTGCGGCTAGGGCAAAGCACATTTGCCATCTTCGATGCGTTTCGCGATGAAGAGGGGCGTCAGAATCATCTCAACGGCCCAATCGCCAAGGCTCTCATGTCGCAGGCCTCGGCGCTTCTGGCCACGCCTCCCGTGATTGAGCGGCTGGAGGTTTTGGGCGCCAAGCTTCCGAAATAGGTAACTCGTCACCTCAGATAGAGCTGCACTAGGAAGATTCAACGTCTACGATGCCGGCTACGAACTAGCCCTGCGAGTCCAAGGCTCGGCTCAATGTCTCAGGGTCGTTCAGGTTCAACACGCAGCCTTCTTCGTTGGTGGGGACCTCTTCAACCTCACTCGTGTGTGCCCAGACCACTGAGCGAGCGCCAGTTTCCAGCGGCGCGCGCAACAGTTCGTCGTACAACGCAGCTGCAAAAATGACCGGATGGCCGCGCCGCCCTTCGTATACGGGTAGCACGATGGGCTTCTTCGACTTGTAGAATTGGGCGATCAATTCGCTGACTAGCGCCGAACTGATCAACGGATGATCAATCAGGCAGAGCAGCATGCCATCTGTGCCGGCGGGTAGCTTCCGCACGGCCGCCTGAATCGAGCTTAGCTGTCCCTTCTCCCACGCCGGATTGATGACCATTTCATTCGCCTTAAGCGAGATGACTCTAGCAATGGAGTCCGCATCCGCGCCCAGCACGACTTTGCGCGCCCCAATTTCCGG